>Ga0207687_10000517_pt1 | contig 25969 bp, 27 predicted proteins | sample KBSM54metaG_FD_184399 | JGI IMG/M metagenome (GOLD analysis project Ga0207687, IMG submission 184399) | Miscanthus rhizosphere microbial communities from Kellogg Biological Station, Michigan, USA - KBS M5-4 metaG (SPAdes) (version 2) | ecosystem: Host-associated > Plants > Roots > Rhizosphere >...
GTGGCCATCGCAGGAATGAAGTTCTGCGTGAGCAACGCCTCGTAGAGGTCTCCCTCGGGCGGATCCCGGACCTCGCCGACGTGCTCGATGAAGTCACCGGCGATCGGCCTGCCGTGCTCGTCCATGCGGGCGGCGTCGCCGTACGCGACTCCGACCGTGGCGGGAAGCACCTCCAGCTGCGCGACCTGGACGGCGACCCGGTCGGGCAGCCACAGGTCGTCGGTCGAGATCCCGGCCACGTAGTCGCCCCGCGCCTGCGCGAGCGCCTCGTTCCGCGTCCGGCACACACCTTGGTTCTCCTCGTGGAAGACGAACGTGCAGCGCGTGCCCGTCTCGCGTGCCCACTCCCGGATCAGCTCGACGGAGCGATCGCTGGAGGCGTCGTCGGCGACGATCAGCTGGATGTTCGGGTAGGTCTGCACGCGGATGCTCTCGAGGGCGGCGACCACGTAGCGCTCGTGGTTGAAGCAGGTCGCGATCACCGTGACGAGCGGGTACGAATCAGGCATCGAAGGCGCGGATCCGGTCGACGACGTGGTCGACCTGCTCGTCGGTGAGGTGGGGGCCGATCGGGAGGCTGAGCACCTCGTGCTGGAGGCGTTCCGAGACCGGCAGCGACCCGGGGTCGATCCCCAGGCCGGCGAAGACGGGCTGCCGGTGGGCGGCGAGCGGATAGTGGACGCCGGTCTCGATGCCTGCGTCCGCGAGCGCGGCACGGAGCTCGTCGCGCCGTGGAGTGCGGACGACGAACAGGTGCCAGACCTGCTCCGCGTCGGTGGGCACAGTCGGAAGGACGAGCCCGGTTCCGGTGAGGCCGTCCAGGTACCGGGCTGCGACCGAGCACCGGCGCTCGTTCCAAACGTCGAGGTGCTCCAGCTTGACCCGGAGGACGGCCGCCTGAAGCTCGTCGAGACGCGAGTTCACTCCCGAGAGCTCGTGCCGGTACTTCTCCGCGGCGCCGTAGCTGCGGAGCATCCGGAGGCGCTCCGCCAGGTCGTCGTCGTCGGTGGTGACGGCGCCGCCGTCGCCGAGCGCGCCGAGGTTCTTCGACGGGTAGAAGCTCCACGCGGCTGCGTCTCCAAGCGCGCCGGTGCGTCTGCCGCGGAAACGGGCACCGTGCGCCTGCGCTGCGTCCTCGAGCACGAAGAGGCCGTGGCGGGCTGCGATCGCGCGGACGTCGTCCATCGCCGCCGGCCGGCCGTAGAGGTGCACGGGAACGATCATCCGCGTGCGCGGGGTGACCGCCGCCTCGATCCCGCCGGGGTCGAGGTTGAACGTCTCCGGGTCGGGATCGACGGGCACCGGAGTCGCGCCTGCCCGGTGGGCGGCCAGCCAGGTGGCGACGAAGGTGTTGCCGGGGACGATCACCTGGTCGCCGGCCGAGAGGCCGCACGCCTCGACGACCAGCCCGAGCGCGTCGAGCCCGCTGCCGACCGCAACGCAGTGGCGGGTGCCGACGAAGCCGGCGAACTCCTGCTCGAACGCGGCCAGCTCCGGCCCGAGCAGGTAGCGGCCGCCCGGGAGTACCCGGTCGACGGCCGCGTCGATCGAGGGCGCGAGCTCCGCGTACGCCGCGGCTACGTCGAGGAACGGGACGCGCGTGGCGGTTACCGGCTGCGCCAGTTGAGGAACTCCTCGTAGTCGCGCTCGTAGTCGTCGTCGGCGTACGGCATCGACGCGAGCACGACGCAGACGGCCCCGTCCGTGAAGGACTCCAGCTCGCGCCAGACACCCGGTGAGATGTGGAGGCCGGTTCTCGGGTCGTCGAGCCGGACGCGGCGCCGCGCGACCCCGTCGTCGAGGAGCACGTCGAAGGCGCCCGCGACCGCGATCAGGATCTGCTCGAGGTGCCGGTGGGCGTGACCGCCGCGCCGGCCCCCGGCCGGCACGCCGTGCAGGTGGTACACGCGCTCGATCGGGAAGGGGATGTCGAGCTCCCCCTCGACGATCGTGAGCGACCCGCGCGGGTCCTCGACCGTGCGCAGCGGGATCACCCGGCAGTCGTCGACCGACGCGTGGCCGGCGGCTCGAGCCGTCGTTGGTTCCATCATCAGAGTGTGCTCCGAAAACCGCCGGCCTGCACGCCCGGTCAGTCGGCGAGGCCCTTCGCGCGCAGCTCGGCGACCGCCTGCGGCCGCTTCTCCAGGCCCGTGAGCCCCATCCCCTCGAGGATCCGGTCGGTCTTCGTGAACTGGATGTCGCGGTAGTCGACCACCTGGACGTGGTTCCCCCAGGGGTCGAGGAAGTCGTTGTCGCCGAGCAGGTCGGCACCCGCCGCTCGCGCCGAGGCGAGCGCCGCGTCTCGGTCGTCGACGACGAGGCCGAGGTGTCGCGCGTCGTCCGGCGGCTGCTCCCGGCGGGCGGAGAGCGCGATGAACTGGTCGCCCAGGTCGAGGAACGCCATCGAGGAACCGTGGCGGCCACGCAGGGAGAGCTCGAAGATCTGCCCGTAGAAGTCGAGTGCCTCGTCAAGGTCGCCGACCTCGAGCGCGACGTGGTTGATCCCGACCGCGCGCGTCATCGGAACCAGGCTACCCCGGTGGGTGTATATGCCGCAGTGGTGGGCCGGCCACAGGACGAGTCGGAGCTCGTCGCCCGCGCGCGGCGGGGCGATCACGACGCCTACGAGGAGCTCGTGCACGCATACCAGGGGATCGCGTTTCGCACTGCCTACGTCGTCGCCGGCAACGCAGCGGACGCCGAGGAGGCCGCCCAGGACGGGTTCGTCAAGGCGTACCGGGCGCTCTGGCGCTTCCGGCCCGGGGCGGCGTTCAAGCCGTGGCTGCTGCGGATCGTCGCCAACGAGGCGCGCAACCGGCGCCGGTCGGCCGGCCGCCGCTCGGCACTGGCACTACGGGCGGCACACGAGCCTTCCGGGGAGGCGGCCCCCTCCCCGGAGGCGACTCTGCTCGGGGCCGAGCGGCGACAGGAGCTGCTCGCGGCGCTGAACCGGCTCGGCGAGCAGGACCGAGAGGCGATCGCGTGCCGGTACTTCCTCGATCTGTCCGAGGCCGAGACCGCCGCCGCGCTGGGCGTCCGGCCGGGCACCGTCAAGTCGCGGCTCTCGCGCGCGCTCGAGCGGCTACGCGTGGACTTGGGGGAGGAGGGCCCGTGACCGAGCACGAGCTGAGAGCGCTGGCCTCGTTCGTCGATCTGCCCGACGAGCGCGACCTCGCGCCTGCCGTCCGCGCCCGCCTGCGCGGCCGTCCCCGGCGGCGGCGCACGGCGCTGGTCGTGGCAGTGGCGGCGCTCGCAGCCCTCGCGGTCGCGTTCGCGGTGCCGCCGGCCCGCTCGGCGATCCTGCGCCTCTTCCATCTGCAGGGTGCTCGCATCGAGTACGTCGACCGCCTGCCCGACGTCCGGACCGCTCCGCTCGACCTCGGCGTGCCGATCTCGCCGGCCGACGCCGCGGGCACCGCCGGCTTCCGGCCGCTCGCCTCCGGCCTGCTCGGGCCGCCGGACGAGGTGAGCTGGGACGGCAGCCTGCTGTGGTACCGCTACGGCCGCACGCGGCTGCTGGTCTCGCAGTTCCGCGGCCGGGAGCGGATCGACCTCGTCAAGAAGGTCGTCGAGCGCGACACGATGATCACTCCGGTCACGGTGCACGGACAGCCTGGGTACTTCATCACCGGCGGCACGCACTTCCTCTACGTGGCTCCGGGCGGCGTCGTCCGGACCGAGCCCGTTCGCCTGCGCCGCCAGGTGCTGCTCTGGCAGCACGGGCCGCTGACACTGAGGCTCGAGGGCGATCTGACGATCCAGCGGGCCCTGCGGATCGCCCGCTCGTTCGGCTGAACGGAACCGCATGCCCGCGCTCGGTGTAGAACGCGAAAAGGAGGCTCACGTGAAGAAGGCATTGCTCGTCGCGGCCGCACTGGCCGCTCTCGTACCGGCCACGGCCGTGGCCAAGGAGCCGATCGGCTCCGCCAGGGTGCTGTTCACGCCGGTCCCGCAGGGGATCCGCGCCGGGCAGCCGTGGAACGTCCGCTTCCGGTTCTTCTTCCAGGACGGCGCGCCGTGGCGGATCAGCGGCCTCTACCCGCAGGTGAGGATCAAGAACACGGCCACCGGCAAGAGCCGCGTGTTCCCGGTCGCCGAGCGCAGCTCGACCTACTACGCGGCCCGCGTCGTGTTCCCGGCCGCCGGCTCCTGGACCGTCACCTTCCGGTACGACACGCGGGGCGCTGCCATGGGGACGAGGCGCCTGGTCACCGTCGCCGTGCGGTAGTCCGCCGGCGTGCCTGGCCCCGCGGCGACGATCAATGGGACCCGGTACGCGGCGAATAGGACATCTGGCCCTAATCCATTTTCGATTCGCGGCCGAAGTACCGGGTACATGGCACCCGAGGAACCCGATGTCAGCTGCTGAGCTCGATATCCACGTCGAGACCGAGGCCGAGCGCATCGAGCGCTGGCGGGCCGAGGAGCTCGAGCGGGCCGGTTACGACCCTGTCGGCGCCGGCGAGCTCGCCGCCCGCAGCGACGTCGACCTGCACCTCGCGGTCGACCTGCTCGAGCGCGGCTGCCCCGCGGACACCGCGCTGCGCATCCTCCTCTAGCGTTTGTCGCTAGCGGCGATCCGACGGCGTGGGCAGAATCCTGCCGGTGCCGACCGTCGCCTCGATCCCCTCACCGAGCAGCGGCGTCATCGACCTGGGCCCGCTGCACATCCACATGTACGGGCTCATGCTGCTCGTCGCAATCGCGGCGTGTGTCTGGCTCACCGGCGTCCGCTGGACGCGGCTCGGCGGCGACTGGGACCTCGTCCTGCGGGTCGCCGTGTGGGGCGTCGCGTTCGGGATCGTCGGCGCCCGCATCTACCACGACATCACCAGCTGGGACGAGGTGCCCGACCACTGGTGGGGGCCGTTCGCCGTCTGGCAAGGCGGCCTGGGCGTCTGGGGCGGCATCCTGTTCGGCTGCATCGCCGGCGCCGTGATCATCCACCGCTCCGGCGAGAGCGTGCGGCTGTTCGCCGACGCGGTCGCACCGGGCCTCCTGATCGCCCAGGGCATCGGCCGCTGGGGCAACTGGTTCAACCAGGAGCTGTACGGCAAGCCGACGAACCTGCCGTGGGGCCTGAAGATCGACGAACGGCACCGCCTGCCGCAGTACGTCCTCTCGGACACCTTCCACCCGACCTTCCTCTACGAGTTCCTCTACGACCTGGGGATGGCGGGCCTGCTAATCCTGATCGGCTGGCGGTTCCGGATCAAGCCGCCCGGCCTCTTCGCGCTCTACGTCGCCCTCTACACCTTCGGGCGCACGTTCGAGGAGCTGCTGCGGGTCGACCCGTCGCACCATTTCCTCGGCGAGCGGCTGAACTTCTGGGTGTCGGCGGTCCTCTGCGTGGGCGCGGTCGCGTTCTTCGTGTGGTGGCAGTTCTTCCACGAGAGCGGCCAGCCGACCGTGAAGCGCAAGCCGCGCGAGGTTCCCAAGGGGCCGGCCATGGCCGTGCCCAAGGGCCGCGTCCGCCCGCGCCGCTAGCCTCGGCGCGTGCACGTCCGGGAGCTGGAGCTCGACCTCGACGCGTTCGAGGGGCCGTTCGACCTGCTGCTCACGCTCGTCCTGCGGGAGGAGCTCGAGCCGCGCGACGTCGACGTCGCCGACGTCGTAGTCACCTTCGTCGAGCGCCTCGCCGGACGGGAGCAGCTCGACCTCGACGCCTGCGGCGAGTTCCTCGTGCTCGTCGGCGCGCTGCTGGAGCTGAAGGCGCGCGAGCTCTTCCCGGAGGAGCAGGTCGAGCTCGCCGACCTCGACCCGGAGGAGGCGGCGGAGGAGCTGGCCCGTCGGCTGGAGGAGTTCCGCCGGATCAAGGAGGCGGCGGGGTGGCTGCTCCAGCGGCTCGAGGCCGAGGACGACCGTTACTTCCGGCTCGGCCCGGCGCCGCTCGTCCCGCGTGCCGAGCCGAAGATCGCGCCGCAGCAGCCGGAGGCGCTCGCGACTGCCCTGCGTGGGCTGGCGGCCGAGCCGCCGGCCGTCTCGCTCGCCCACATGGGCCTGCGCTTCCCGCCCGTCGTCCAGTTCCTCGAGCGCTTCCGGGCGCTGCTGCGTCGTCGCCGCCGCTTCGACTTCGAGCAGGAGGCTGCCGGTCTCTCGCGCATCGAGCAGGCTGTCGCGTTCCTCGCACTGCTGGAGCTGCGCAGGGCGGGGGAGATCCGGATCGAGCAGGCCGGGCCGTTCACACCGATCAGAGTCCACCAGGAAGGAACCCGGCCCGACACCGAGGAAGGAGACAGCCAGTGGAACGTCCGCTCCGCCTAGTCACACGCTCGCCCGTCGAGGAGCTCGCCCGGACGCTCGAGGCGCTGCTCGTCGTGGCCTCGCAGCCGCTCACCGCGGAGGATCTGGCGGTCGCCGCGGACGACGACGTCAGCCGGGTCGAGGAGGCGCTCGCGCTCCTCGCCGAGCGGTTCGCGGAGGGCAGGAGCGGGATCGTGGTCGAGCATGTCGCCGGCGGCTACGCGTTCCGCGCCTCGCGGGCGGCTGCGGAGGCGTGCGCGCGGCTCTTCGAGCGCCCGGTCGAGCGCGGCCTCTCCCAGGCGGCGCTGGAGACGCTCGCCGTGATCGCATACCTCGGCCCCTGCTCGCGGCCGGACGTCGCCCGCATCCGCGGCGTCGCCGCCGACTCGGTCGTCGCGGGCCTGGTCGAGCGGGGGCTGATCTCCGAGTCTGGGCGCGACGAGGGCGGAGCCGTCCGCTATCGGACGACGCCGCTGTTCGAGCGCGTCTTCGGCCTCGAGAGCCTCTCGGCCCTGCCGCGGCTGGACGATCTCGGCGGCACCGCCGACGAGATCCGCGACCGGCTGGAGGCCCTGGCCGAGCGCCGCCCCGCCTGACCGCTCCCGCCCGGCGCGCGCACCCCTGTGGACACAATGTTCCGCACTTGTTACGCCCCAGTCTCAGAGACTGGGTTGGAAACGTCACGAACCTAGCCACGGCTCCGAGGAACATGGACGCAACGGACGAGAGCTTCTACGTCGACGTGCTCGAAAGATCGCACGAGCGGCCGGTCGTGGTCGACTTCTGGGCCGAGTGGTGTGGCCCGTGCAAGACGCTGGCGCCGGTGCTCGAGCGCGAGGTCGCCGAACGGCCGGGGCTGGAGCTGGTCAAGGTCGACGTCGACGCGAACCAGGCGCTCGCCGACCACTACGCGATCCGGAGCATCCCGGCGGTGAAGGCATTCCGGAACGGGCAGGTGGTCGCCGAGCTGACCGGCGCCCAGTCGGCCCCGGTCGTCGCCTCGTTCCTCGACGGCCTGTTGGGGCCGTCGGCCGGAGAGCGCCTGCTCGAGGAGCTGCGCGAGTGCGGCGGCTACGAGGACGTGGTCGCGGCGCTCGAGGCCGGCGACCACGAGCGGACGCTCTCGCTCCTGCTCGAGCGGGCGGCGACCGCAGAGCCGAGCGCCCGTGACGAGATCCGCCGCTTCATGGTCGCCGTCTTCGAGGAGCTCGGACAGGACCATCCGCTCAGCTCGGCGTACCGGCGCCGGCTGGCCTCGACCCTGTACTGACTCAGGCCGCCTTTGCAGGGCCGGCCCGGTTGACCAGCTGGTCGAGGTGCGCGGAGAGCCGGTCGAGGAGCTTCTGCTCCTGAGCTGCGGTCAGGCGCTTGCTCGCGACCGCCTTGTCGAGCCGTGCTTTCACGGCCGAGAGGACGGCCGACTTCAGCCCGCCGACGGTCTTGCCGTGGTCGGTGGCGATCCGGGCCAGCGACTTCCCGGCCCTGAGCTCCTGGCGCAGCTGCACGAGCGTCACGCCGAGATAGCCGGCCACCGCGTGGCCGAGGCGCGGCCGGAGCGGGTGGGCGCGGCCGGCGGCCGGGAAGGCATGGTTGACGAGCGCGTCGACCCGGGCCTTCAGCCGAGCGAGCAGCGCCGTCTCCTGGGCCGAGGTGAGCCTGCCGTTCGCGACCGCGCGGTCGAGGTGAGCCTGGACATCGGCCAGGATCGCCTGCTCGAGCCCGGCGACGGTCTTGCCCTGCGCGACGGCGATCTGCGCAAGCGTCTTGCCGGATCCGAGCTGCTGGCGGAGCTGTGCGGGCGTCAGGCCGAGGTACGAGGCGATCGCAGCCGGCCCCGGATCGCCCGCCGGCCCTCTCGAGGCGTGGCCGCCGGCCGCGAGCGCGCCGCCCGCGCCCGCTGCGACCGCCAGCGTCGCCCCGGCCGCGGCGAATGCCTTCTTCGATCTTGCTTTCATCGGTAGTCGGTCCCTTCTCGAGATATTCCGGCCGGATCGTCGCGACCGTCTGTGAGAGCAGGCTGAGAAAGACGTAAGGATTTGCCTGATGCGGCTCAATGCCTACCTCGCGCGCGCCGGAGTCGCCTCGCGCCGCGGCGCGGACGCGCTGATCAAGGCCGGGCGGGTACGCGTCAACGGGAGGCCGGGCGAGCTGAGCACGTTCGTCGGAGACGGCGACACCGTCGAGGTGGACGGCCTGCCGGTGGAGAAGCAGCAGCTCGCCTACCGGCTCCTGCACAAGCCGGCGGGCACGGTCACGACCGCGCGCGACCCGCAGGGACGGCCGACCGTGGTGGCGCTCGTCCCCGACGAGCCGCGCATCGTCCCGGTCGGCAGGCTGGACGCGGACACGACGGGAGCCATCCTGCTCACGAACGACGGCCGGCTTGCCCACCGGCTCGCCCATCCGCGCTACGAGGTGGACAAGGTCTACGAAGCGGAGGTGGAAGGCGACCCCGGGCCGGACGCTCTGCGCCGCCTCGCCGAGGGCGTCGGGCTGGACGACGGCCGCACGGCACCCGCCCGCGCCCGGCGGATCGGCCCCGGCCGCGTCGAGCTGACCATCCACGAGGGCCGAAAGCACCAGGTGAAGCGGATGTGCGAGGCGGTCGGACACCCGGTCCGCAGCCTGCACCGGACCGGCTACGCCGGCCTGGACGTCCGCAGCCTCGAGCCGGGCGAGTGGCGCGACCTGGCGCGCGAGGAGGTGGCTGCGCTGCGCAGGCTGGTGAGGCTGTGATCCGAGCGGCGGTCCCCGAGGACGGCCGAGGCATCGCCGAGGCGCACGTCGCCTCGTGGCTAACCGCCTACGGCGGATTGATTCCCGATGGGGCGCTCGAGGCGCTCGACGTCGACGCGCGGGCCGCTCGGTGGGAGGCGGCACTGGCCGACGGCTCCGCGAGCGCGCTCGTCGCTGAAGACGGAGAGGGGATCTACGGTTGGGCGACGGTCGGCCGCTCCCGAGATCCTGACGCCGGGAACGATGTCGGTGAGCTCTGGGGCCTCTACCTTCATCCCCGCTGCTGGGGCCGCGGTCTCGGGCGTGAGCTTCACGACGCTGCGCTCGACGAGCTTCGCGTCCGAGGCTTCGCGATGGCGACGCTGTGGGTGCTCGCCACGAATGAACGCGCGATGCGCTTCTACGAACGACAAGGGTGGCGCAGCGACGGCTCCGTCAGGATCGATCGTGTCGGCGAACTCCGCACGCCGGTCGAGGAGGCGCGCTATCGACTGACGCTCTGACGACGTATCCCGTATCCCGCCGCCGCGACCGAAACGGCGGGCGCGGCAACCGGCCTTCCTGCGGTGCGGGTCTTTCGGGAAAGGGGGGACTGGGGAAACCGGCCGTTTCCCCCATGCGAGCGAGCCGGCGGCGTCAGCGGCCGCGAGCGCTCACTCGAAGTAGGTGACGGTCGCGAGCACCGCGTACATCGCCACCAGCGCAAGCCCCTCGTAGGCGTACGCCTCGCCGTCGCCGGTGATCTGCCAGATCGCCAGCGCCGTCACCGCGACCGCGACGATGTAGACGGGGTTGAGCACGAACGTCAACCGGTTCGAGAAGAGCAGCGAGAGCAGCACGAGCGCCGGGAACAGGAAGCAGGCGATCTGGGACACGGAGTTCTTCACGATCGAGACGGCCAGGTCGGCCTGCCCCTTCCTCGCGAGGGTGATCCCGACGACGTTCTCGACCGCGTTCCCCGCGATCCCGACGATCACGATCCCCGTGAACGCCTTCGAGATGCCGAGCGCCTCGACGGCCGGGTCGATGGCGTTGACGAACCAGTCGGAGACGAACGCCGCGGCCAGGCCGGCAGTCGCGAGCAGCGCGATCGCCGGCGCGAACGGCAGGCTCCCGTGCGGCTCTTCGAGCGCGGGCTCGACCTGACGGTCCGACCTCAGATACGACCAGAGCCAGGAGCCGTAGACCAGGAGCAGGAACACCGCGCCCGCCGCCGAGATCTCGACCTCGTGCTCGCTCGCCCGGTCCCCGATCCGATCGGACACGCCGAGCAGCGCGATCGCCGACAGCGCCAACAGGAGGAGCGTGGCCGTGTCGTTCGGCAGCCGCTTGCGGAACCGCATCACTCCGCCGGCGGAGGCGCGGGCTCCTGCCATGATCGTCAGCCCGAGCACGAGGAGGGCGTTCGCGAACAGCGAGCCGAGGATCGACGTCTGCGCGACCACGACCTCGCCGGCTGAGAGCGCGAACAGCACGATGAAGAGCTCGGGGAGGTTCCCGAGCGTGGTCTGGAGAACGCCGGTCACGGCCGGGCCGAACCGCGCGCCGACCGACTCCGTCGCCATGCCGATCAGCCACGCGAGCCCGCCAAGCGCCAGGCCGGAGACGACGAAGACCGCCGTCGGCGAGACGTCCGCGTAGTGGAGCGCCCCGGCGACGGCGCAGACCGCGACCACCGCCGCGCAGACGACGAGCGTGCGCCGCACGCGGCTAGCGCGCGAAGCCCATGCGGTCGTACATCGCCGCCAGCGTCGGCGCGGACGCCTCCCGCGCCTTCTCGGCTCCGATCGCGAGCAGCCGGCGCAGCTCGGGCTCGTCCGCACGGAGCTCGCGGTAGCGCCCCTGCACCGGCTCGAGGAGCGCGACCACCGCCTCGCCGACCGCCTCCTTGAACTGCCCGTACCCGCCGCCGTCGAACCGAGCCTCGACCGCCTCGGGTGCCTCGCCGGCGGCCACGGACATGATCTCGATCAGGTTCGTGATCCCGGGCTTGTCGTCGCCGCGGCGGACCTCGCGGCCCGAGTCGGTGACGGCGGACTTGAACTTGCGCCGGATCGCGTCGGGCTCGTCGAGGACGAGCACCGTGCCCTGCTCGGTCCCGCCGGTGGTCGACATCTTCCTGGTCGGCTCCTGGAGGTCCATGATCCGGGCGCCGACCTCGGGGTAGACGCCTCGCGGCACGACGAACGTCTCGCCGAAGCGCGAGTTGAACCGCTCGGCGACGTCGCGCGCGAGCTCCAGATGCTGCCGCTGGTCGTCTCCGATCGGGACGATGTCGGTCTGGTAGAGGAGGATGTCGCCTGCCATCAGCACGGGGTACGTGAACAGGCCGGCGGACACGAACTCCTGCCGCTCGCCCTTGTCCTTGAACTGGGTCATCCTGCCGAGCTGTCCGTAGCTCGTCACGGCCGAGAGCAGCCACGCCGCCTCGGCGTGCGCCGTGACGTGGCTCTGACAGAAGGTCGTCGAGCGCTCCGGGTCGAGGCCCGTCGCGAAGAGCAGCGCGGCGAGGTCGTACGTCTTCCTGCGCAGGTCGTCGGGGTTGTAGTCGACGGTGATCGAGTGTAGGTCGACGATGCAGAAGAACCCGTCGCCCTGCTCCTGCGTGGCCGCGTACTGGCGGAAGCCGCCGATCAGGTTGCCGAGGTGCTTGCTGCCTGTGGGCTGGATGCCGGAGAAGATCCTCATCGTTCGCTCCATTCTGACGTCGCAAGGCATGAAAAAGGCCTCTGATCGAGGCCGGAACGGGGCGAAGGCGGCTGTTCGGCGCTACGCGCGCACGCTCCCGCCTCGCCCCCGGCGCCAGCCCCAGGACCGATACGGGATCGTCACCATTCGAGATCATGATACCCGGCCGCTGGGCTTGCGCAGCCCGGGTGCGGGTCCATAACGTGCACGGGATGTTCGAGCGCCTCGGCCACCTCGTCATCCGCCGCCGCCGCTGGGTGGTCGTGACCTGGATCCTGCTGATCGTCCTCGGCCTGTTCACGACCAGCAAGATCGGTAGCCGCTGGTTCGAGTCGTTCTCGATCCCCGGCTACTCCGCCTACGAGGCCAACCAGCGCACGCTGAAGACGTTCGGGAGCGGCGAGCAGGCTCCGCTCGTCGCCGTCTTCCGCTCGGACGGCGACGTCACGCAGCAGCGCGGCATCCAGAAGGCAGTCGACGCCGCGGCCGCCGTCAACCCGGGCGCGCGCACGGCCTCGTACTTCTCCACGGGCTCCAACGTGTACGTCTCGAAGGACCGGCACACCACCTTCGCGACGATCTACCCGCCGGGCACACCTGGGTTCAACTCGAACGTGCACATCAAGCAGGTGCGGGCAGCGCTCAAGGACGCCGCGCCGGCCGGGCTGACCGTGCACCTGACCGGGCGAGACCCGCTCCAGGAGGACATCGGCGGCAGCGGCGGGCCGAGCATCCTCGTCGAGGTGATGATCGGCGGCCTCGGCGCCCTGCTCGTGCTCCTCTTCGTCTTCGGGACGCTGACCGCGGTCAGCATTCCACTCGTGACCGCCGCGGCCTCGATCCTGACCACTTTCAGCGCCGTCTTCGCGCTCACCTACGTCACCGACGTCTCGATCATCGTCGAGTTCCTGGTCGCGCTGGTCGGGCTCGGCGTCGCCGTCGACTACTCGCTGCTGATGATCTTCCGGTTCCGCGAGGAGCTCCACCATCGCGGCGACGTCGAGGAGGCGCTGATCGAGACGATGACGCACGCCGGCCGATCGGTCGTCGTCTCCGGCTCCACGGTCGCGATCGGCCTGCTCAGCATGGTGCTGCTGCCGCTGCCGTTCATCCGCTCGATCGGGATCGGGGGCATGCTGATCCCGGCGGTCGCGGTGCTCTCGAGCATCACGCTGACGCCGGCGCTCCTCTACTGGATGGGCCACCGCATCGACAAGCTGCGGGTGATTCCGAAGCGGATCGTCTCGGCCGATCCCGGCGAGCAGGGCTTCTGGCACCGGTGGGCGGGCTATGTGGTGAAGCGGCCGGGCAGGGTCGCCGCCGCCGGCCTGGCGCTCGTCGCCCTGCTGCTGATCCCGGCCTTCCAGATCAACCCGTCCGAGGCCGAGGCCAAGAACCTGCCGGGCACGGGCGACGCCTTCCAGGGGCGTGACGCGTTGACGGCCGCCGGCATCAGCGCCGGCGCGCTCAAGCCCTACGTCGTGCTCGTCGAGAACGGGTCGACGGACCAGAAGCGTGCCCTGGTGGTGAAGCGGCTCGACCAGACGGAGGGCGTCGACGGCGCCTCCGCGCCGCCGGCCCCGGCCTGGCAGCAGGACGGCACGGGGCTGGTCGAAGCGATCCCGTCGACCGACGGCGCCGCCAGGCCCGCCCGGAAGGTGATCTCGAATCTCCAGCACGACGTGCTTCCGAGCCTCCAGGACCAGATCGGCGGCAACGTGAAGCTCACGCTCGGCGGCGTCGCGCCGGAGGACCGCGACTTCGTCCACGCCGTCTACGGCAACTTCCCGTACGTCCTCGGCTTCGTCGTCCTGCTGACGTTCCTGCTCCTGATGCGCGCCTTCCGGTCGATCGTCCTCTCCGTGAAGGCGGTGATCCTCAACCTGATCTCGCTGGGCTGCGCCCTCGGCGTCGTCGTCTTCATCTTCCAGCAGGGCCACGGCAGTCAGGCGATCTGGGGGATCGAGGCGACCCAGGCGGTGATCGCCTGGATACCCCTGATGATCTTCGCGTTCCTCTTCGGCCTGTCGATGGACTACGAGGTCTTCATCGTCACCCGCATCCGCGAGACCTACGACGAGACGAAGGACACAACCCAGGCGATCTCGCTCGGGCTCGCCCGCACCGGGAAGCTGGTGACGAGCGCGGCGCTCGTGCTCGTGTTCGCGTTCTTCTCGCTCTCCACGGGGCCGGGCCCGGACATCAAGCAGTTCGGCATCGGACTCGCCGCGGGTGTCCTGATCGACGCGACGCTGATCCGCGCGCTCCTGGTCCCGTCGCTGATGATGCTGCTCGGGAAGTACAACTGGTGGTTCCCCGAGCCCGTGCGCCGCGCCCTCTTCGTCCGCGGTCCACAGCCCGTCGCCGAGCCGGACTAGGCCGTTTTGCCGGCTCCGGCCGGTCACTACACTGCGGAAAGTGGCCGTGACGTCCGCATCCTGGTCGCCTTCGTCTTGGCGCGGCTTCCCTGCGCTCCAGCAGCCCGACTGGCCGGACCAGGCGCGCCTCGAGGAGGTGCGCGCCGAGATCACGCGCATGCCGCCGCTGGTCTTTGCCGGCGAGGCCCGGAGCCTGCTCGACCGCCTCGCGGACGTCGTCGAGGGCAAGGCGTTCGTTCTCCAGGCGGGCGACTGCGCCGAGTCGTTCCACGACTGGAACGCCCCGAATCTGCGCGAGAAGCTGAAGATCATCCTGCAGATGTCGGCCGTGCTCACGTACGCCGCCAGCCTGCCCGTGGTCAAGGTCGGCCGGATCGCAGGGCAGTTCGTCAAGCCGCGCTCCGAGCCGACCGAGATCGTCGGCGACCTCGTCCTGCCGACGTTCCGCGGTCACATCGTGCACGGCGACGAGCCGACCGTCGAGGCGCGCACGCCCGACCCCGGGCGGATGCTCCAGGGCTACCACCAGGCCGCGTCGACGCTCAATCTCCTGCGCGCGTTCACGAAGGGCGGCTACGCCGATCTCGGCCAGGTCCATGCCTGGACACAGGAGTTCGTCGCCAACTCGCCGGAGGGACGTCGCTACGAGCAGCTCGCCAGCGAGATCCAGCGCGCGATGAGCTTCATGTCCGCGATCGGCGTCGACATGCGAAACCCGGCGCTCCACCAGACCGACATCTGGACGAGCCACGAGGCGCTGCTGCTCGACTTCGAGGAGGCGCTGACCAGAAGCGACTCGCTGACCGGCGACTGGTACGACTGCTCGGCCCACTTCCTCTGGATCGGCGAGCGGACCCGGCGCCCGGACGGCGCCCACGTCGAGTTCCTCGCCGGCGTGCACAACCCCGTCGGAGTCAAGCTGGGGCCGGCGGCAACGCCGGGGGAGGCGCTCGCGCTCTGCGAGACGCTCAACCCGGGGCGCGTGCCGGGCAGGCTGACGCTGATCGCCCGCATGGGCGCCGAGCGGGTGGGGGAGACGCTGCCGCCGCTCGTCCGCGCGGTGCGCGACGCCGGCCACCCGGTCGTCTGGATCTGCGATCCGATGCACGCCAACACCTTCCGCACCGCGACCGGCCGGAAGACGCGCGACTTCGGCCACATCGTCGCCGAGATCGAGGGCTTCTTCGCCGTCCACCACGCGGAGGGGACGTGGCCGGGCGGCGTCCACGTCGAGATCACCGGCGACGACGTCACCGAATGCCTCGGCGGCAGCGACGGCCTGTCCGAGGAGCAGCTCGACGCTGCCTACACGACCCTCTGCGACCCCCGCCTGAACGCCCGCCAGTCGCTCGACCTCGCGTTCCACGTGGCCGAGCTCATGCGCGCCACTGTCTGAGATGCGCCTCGCAGTCGTCGGAACCGGCCTGATGGGCGCCTCGGTCGGCCTGGCCGCGAAGCGGGCCGGCGTCGACTGGGTCGGCGGCCATGACGCCGACGAGGCCGCGGCCGAGGTCGCGCTCGAGCGCGGCGCGGTCGATGAGGTCGGACCGCTCGAAGACCTCCTCGCCGACGCCGACCTCGCGGTGGTCGCCGCCCCGGTCACGGTGTTGCCCGGCCTGGTCGAGGAGGTGATGGGCACCGCGCCCGACCGCTGCACGGTCACGGACGTGGGCTCGACGAAGGACTGGTCGCTGCGGTTCCCGGAGCGCTTCGTCGGCGGCCATCCGGTGTGCGGGCGCGAGGCGCGCGGACCCGCGCACGCGACCGCCGACCTCTTCGACGGCGCCACCTGGTTCCTGACTCCCGTCACGGCGACCGATCCCGAGCGGTACCGGCTCGTCCACGGCTTCGTCGCCTCGCTCGGGGCAGTCCCGGTGGCGATCGACCCCAAGGCGCACGACCGGCTGGTCGCGCTCACCAGTCACCTGCCGCACGCCCTCGCCAACCTGCTCGTCAACCAGGCCGGAGCCGGCCGGATCGAGGGCCACGACCCGCTTGCCGCCGCAGGGGGCTCGCTGCGGGACATGACCCGCGTCGCGGGCGCGAATCCCCGGATCTGGGTGGACATCTTCCTCGACAACGCGGCCGAGCTCCGCGAGGCGCTGGCCGCGCACCGCCGCCGGGTCGAGCAGCTGGAGCAGGCGCTCGCCGACGGTGACGGCGGATACCTCGCGCGCTGGGTCGCGGAGGCGTCCGAGAACCGCCGCCGGATGCTCGCCGACGCGTACCCCGACCCCGGCGAGCTGCAGCAGGTGACCGTCCACGTGCCGGACCGGCCCGGCGTGCTCGCCGGAATCACCCAGGCCCTCGGCGCGGAGCGGATCAACATCGAGGACTTCGAGCTCCGCCACTTCTCCCCGGACCGCGGCGGGATCCTGACCGTGCTCGTCTCCGGGGCGGAGGAGGCGGCCCGTGCTGCGGCGCTGCTCGAGGCGCAGGGCTACGGCGTCTCCGTCTCGCCGGTGCTCCAGCAATGAGCACAGAGAGGGACTGGCCCTACGGGCCTGTCCCCGGTTCCGTCTCCATCGAGCCGGCGGCGTCCGTCCAGGGAGGCGTTGCGTTGCCGGGCGACAAGTCGATCTCCCACCGCGCGGTTCTCGTCGGCGCGGTCGCCGAGGGCGAGTCGGTGGTCACCGGGTTCGGCCGCTCCGGCGACACCGAGTCGACGATCGCCGCGGTGCGCGCGCTCGGTGTCCCGGTCGACGAGGAGGGCGATACCCTGCGAATTGCCGGAGTCGGGCTGCGCGGGCTGCAGCCGCCGGCCGATCCGATCGACTGCGGCAACGCCGGCACGCTGGCCCGCCTGCTCCCGGGGATCCTCGCCGGCCAGCGCGGCCGCCGGTTCGAGCTCGCCGGCGACGAGTCCCTCAGCTCGCGGCCGATGCGACGGATCGCCGATCCGCTGATGCGGATGGGCGCCGGGGTCGAGACCGACGGCGGCCGTCTCCCGCTCGTGATCGACGCCAGAGTTCTGCGGCCGATCAGGTACGAGCCGGCCGTGGCGAGCGCGCAGGTGAAATCGTGCGTCCTGCTCGCCGGGCTCTACGCCTCCGACGGGCCCACGATCGTGGTCGAGCAGGTTCCCACCCGTGACCACACCGAGCGGATCCTGCGTGCCGCGGGGGCGCGCCTCCGCTCCGAGCCGGGCGGCGTCGAGGTCTGGCCGGCGGCGAGGCTCGAGCCGCTCCAGCTCGCGGTTCCGGGCGACTTCTCGGCCGCGGCGCCGTTCGTCGTCGCCGCCACGCTGCTCCCGGGCTCGCGCCTGCGGCTCGCCCGCGTGGGCGTCAACCCGACGCGCACCGGGCTCCTCGACGTGCTCGAGCGCATGGGCTCGCGCATCTCTCTCTACAACCGGTCGTCCTCCGGGGGCGAGCCCGTCGCCGACGTGGAGGTCGAGCACGCCGACCTCGTCGCCACCGAGGTCGAGCCGGACGAGGTGCCGTTGCTGATCGACGAGCTGCCGCTGTTCGCGCTCGCCGCCTCGATGGCCCACGGTGACAGCTCCGTGCGCGGCGCCGCGGAGCTGCGGCAGAAGGAGACCGACCGGATCGAGACGGTGACGGACGCCCTCAGGCCGCTCGGGGTGCGCATCACCGCGACGCCCGACGGCTTCACCGTGCGTGGGGTGCCGGCACGTCCACGCGGCGGCGTGATGGCCTCCGCCGGCGACCACCGGATCGCGATCCTCGGGGCGGTCGCGGGGCTGGTCTCGCGCGAGGGCGTGGAGGTCGAGGGCGCCGAGGCGGTGTCGATATCCTTCCCGGGATTCTTTGAGACCCTTGCGCAAATCGCTCGCTGAGCGATTTGCGCTAGCTGCTCTGCCGATGCCGATCGAAGTGCGCTCAGACCAACCCGTGGCTCACCCTGCCGCCGACGTGGGGTGCTTCCTCACGTTCCGCCGTGGCACGCCAGCTAGCGCTTTCGTCGAAGGCGAAAGCGCATGATCGTCTCGATCGACGGGCCCGCCGGCGCCGGGAAGAGCACCGTGGCGCGCGGACTGGCGCAGCGTCTCGAGTTCCGCTACCTCGACACCGGTGCGATGTACCGCGCGCTGACCTGGCTTGCCCGTCGGGACGGCGTGGCGCTCGACAAGGGCGGGCTGCTCGGCGAGCTGGCCGTCGCCAACCCGGTCGACTTCGACACGGAAGGGCGGTGCTTCATCGCCGGGACCGACGTGACTTCGGCGATCCGCCGCGCCGAGATCGACCGGCTCGTGCCGGTGGTGGCCCGGCATCCGGAGGTGCGGACGATCATGCGCGAGCGCCAGCGCGAGCTGGCGGCGGACGGCGACGTCGTGATCGAGGGCCGCGACATCGGCACGGTCGTCGTTCCCGACGCCCCGGTGAAGGTGTATCTCCAGGCCGATGCCTCCGTCCGGGCCGGCAGGCGGCTTGCCGAGCGGCCCGAGCTCTCCGCCGACGCGCTCGCCACCGACCTGCGCGCCCGCGACCAGAGCGACGCGGCCCGCATGCAGCCTGCCGAGGACGCCGAGCTGATCGACACGACGAACCTCACCGTCGACGAGGTCGTCGACCGCATCGAGCGGCTCGTCCGCGAGCGCGCACCGGCCTAGGCGGAATGGCCGAGCTGGCCGGAACGGTCGCCGTCGTCGGGTTTCCCAACGTCGGCAAGTCGACGCTCGTCAACCGGCTGACGGGCACCCGTGCGGCCGTCGTCCACGAGACACCGGGGGTGACGCGCGACCGCAAGGAGCTGGTCTGCGAGTGGGCCGGCACCGAGTTCCGGCTGATCGACACCGGCGGCGTCGACGTCGCCGACCGCTCGCCGATCACGCGCTCGATCGCGGACCAGGCGCGCGCGGCAGTCGACGAGGCGGACCTCGTCCTGTTCGTGGTCGACGCGAAGGCAGGGATCACGCCGGGCGACGAGGAGGTGGCGGAGATCCTGCGCAGTGCCCGCCGGCCGGTGTTCCTGCTCGCGAACAAGATCGACGACCCGTCGCGGGACGCGCTCGCGCTCGAGTTCCACCGGTTCGGGCTGGGCGAGCCGATCCCGCTGTCGGCCCTCCACGGTCACGGGACCGGCGATCTGCTCGACGCGATCGTCGCTCGGCTGCCCGGCTCCGGGCCGGCGCAGGTCGGTGACGAGGCGATCCGGGTCGCGATCCTCGGCCGTCCGAACGTCGGCAAGTCGAGCCTGCTCAATGCGATCCTGGGCGAGGAGCGCGTGATCGTCTCGGAGGTGCCCGGGACGACCAGGGACGCGATCGACACCGTGTTCGAGCGCGGCGGCTCCCGCTTCGTGCTGGTCGACACCGCGGGCCTTCGCCGCAGGCGCCGCCAGCGCCAGGGGATCGAGTACTACTCGGAGCTGCGCACGCTCGACGCGGCCGAGCGGGCGGACGTCGCACTCGTTCTCGTCGACGCGAGCGAGGGGCTCGTCGACCAGGACCTCGCCGTCGCCGACGTCGCTCGCAAGGCGAACTGCTCGACGATCATGGTCCTGTCGAAGTGGGACATCGGCCAGGTGAAGGTCGAGGACGTCCGGCCGCGGCTCGAGCACCGGCTGCGCCAGCGCCCGGGGATCGTGACCGTCTCGGCGAACACCGGCCGCGGGATCGCCCGCCTGCTCGACCGGGTCGAGCAGGTCTTCGCGAAGCATACGAGCCGCGTCCCGACGCCGGCGCTGAACACGTTCCTCGGCGAGCTCCGCTCGGTCCGGCAGGCACCCTCGCGCGAACGGCGGCGGCTGAACCTGCTGTACGGCACGCAGACGACGACACGGCCGCCGCGCTTTCGGTTCTTCGTCAACGACCCGTCGCTCGTCACACGCGACTACGGCTACTGGGTCGAGAACCGGGTCCGCGACCGCTTCGAGCTGGAGGGCGTCCCGGTCTCGATCGACTTCGTCCGGCGTTCGTAAGCGGCTTAGACTCGGCGGCCTATGGACGGAAAGCCTTTCCCCTGGGCCTGCCCGCCCCAGTCACGCCCACTGCGGCCGCGGCCGTTCCGGGTTTTCCACAATGCCTGCACGCAGGGCGTTTTTCGGGGTCAGACCCCGCATGGAAGCGTCACGAAAGTCGCACGCGTCTCGCGCGCCGGCGTCCGGCCCCGGGCGGCGCGGTGAGGGCGGTCGTGATCGGCGCGGGCTCGTGGGGAACGGGGTTCGCGCGCCTGCTCGCCGACCGCGCCCACGAGGTGACGCTCGTCTGCCGCGACCCCGTCCGGGCCGCGACGATCGCAGAGACCGGCCGCAACCCGCGCGCGGTCGGCGACGTCGCCCTCGACGGCATCGCAGCCGTCTCCGCGGCGCCGGCCGGGGCGGATCTGTACGTCCTCGCCGTGCCCAGCGCGTCTTTCTCCGCGGTGGTCGCGGCGCTCCCTCCGGGAGGGCCGGTCCTCTCGCTGACCAAGGGGCTCGACCCGGCCACCGGCAACCGCCTTTCGACGCTCGTGCGCGACCGGCCGGTCGCCGTGCTGTCGGGCCCGAACATGGCCGAGGAGGTCTCCGCCGGGCTTCCCAGCGCGGCGGTGGTCGCGAGCGAGGACGAGGAGCTCGCTGTCGAGCTCCAGAACGCGATCAACTCGACCGTCTTCCGGGTGTACGTCAACACCGACCTGGCCGGGGTCGAGCTGTGTGCCGCGGCGAAGAACGTGATCGGCCTTGCCGCCGGCGGTGTCGACGGCCTCGGCGCGGGCGACAACGCCAAAGCGGCACTGATCACCCGCGGCCTGGCGGAGATGGCGCGGCTGGGCGAGGCGTGCGGCGCGCGGCCGGAGACGTTCGCGGGTCTCGCCGGGATGGGCGACCTGATCGTCACCTGCTGGAGCAGGCTCGGCCGGAACCGCAGGGCGGGCGAGCTGATCGCGCAGGGGGCGTCGCCGGCCGAGGCGGTCGCGGAGATCGGCCACGTGGTCGAAGGCCTGACGACCGCGCCGGTGCTCCGCGACCTCGCCCGTCGGCTCGAGATCGAGCTGCCGATCACCGAGGGCGTCTGCCGCGTCCTCGCCGGCGACGATCTCGGCGAGCTCGCCGCCTCGCTGATGGGCCGGCGGCCGCGCGGCGAGTAAATCCGGAGACGCATCGCACCGTCCGGTAGCCTTCGCCCCCGCATGGCGCCCCGCTCGTTCCTGTTCACCTCCGAATCGGTCACCGAAGGCCATCCGGACAAGATGGCCGACCAGATCTCGGACGCAATCCTCGACGCCGTCCTGTCCGAGGATCCGTTCGGCCGCGTCGCGTGCGAGACGCTGATCACGACCGGGCTCGTGGTCGTCGCCGGGGAGATCACCACCGAGACGTACGTGGACATCCCGCGGCTCGTGCGCCGGAAGGTCCGCGAGATCGGCTACGACCGCGCGAAGTACGGCTTCGACGCGGAGACCTGCGGCGTGATCGTGGCACTGGACGAGCAATCGCCCGACATCGCTCAGGGCGTCGACGCGTCCTACGAGACGCAGCGCGACCCGGGCGAGTCCGATCCGCTCGACCGCGAGGGCGCAGGCGACCAGGGAATGATGTTCGGCTACGCGACCGACGAGACGGACGAGCTGATGCCGATGCCGATCACGCTCGCGCATCTCATCTGCCGCCGCCTCGCCGAGGTGCGCAAGGCGGATGTCCTGCCGTACCTGCGTCCCGACGGCAAGGCCCAGGTGACGATCCGCTACGAGGAGGACGGCCAGGGCCGGATCAAGCCGGTGGAGATCGTGCGCGTCCTGATCTCGACGCAGCACCGCGAGGGGCTGGACGCCGACGCCTTGATCAAGCCGGACCTCGCGGAGCACGTCCTGCACCCGATCCTCCCGGCGCACATGTACGACGAGCAGCGGCTGCTCGGCGACAAGGACTTCTTCTACTGCAACCCGACCGGGAAGTTCGTCGTCGGCGGCCCGATGGGAGACACCGGCCTCACCGGGCGCAAGATCATCGTCGACACCTACGGCGGGGCCGCCCGGCACGGCGGCGGCGCGTTCTCCGGCAAGGATCCGACGAAGGTCGACCGATCGGCCGCCTATGCGGCCCGCTACGTCGCGAAGAACGTCGTCGCGGCCGGCCTCGCGAGCCGCTGCGAGCTGCAGGTCGCATACGCGATCGGCGTCGCTCACCCGGTGTCGCTCCAGGTGGAGTGCTTCGGCACCGAGCGCGACGGGATGACGACCGCCGGAATCGAGGATCTCATCCGGGCGAACTTCGACCTCCGGCCGGCCGCGATCATCAAGGACCTCGATCTGCGCCGGCCGATCTACCAGAAGACGGCGGCGTACGGCCACTTCGGCCGCGACGACCACGACTTCACGTGGGAGCGGGTCGACAAGGCGGACGTCCTGCGGGAGGCCGCCGGGTTTCGACCGGTGACGGCGACGCCGGCCTGAGGTCTACGCCGGCCGGACGAAAAGGCCGCCGGCCGCCTTCTCGCCGATCGACCGCTCGTCGCCGTTCAGCCGCACGACCACCTGCCCGGCCGCGGGCTCGGCCGAGGTCACCTGGAGCTTCGTGCCCGGGACGAGCCCCTGGTCGTAGAACCAGTGCAGGAGCTCGCCGTCGTGCTCCGCGAGGCGGACGATCGTCGCTCGATCGCCCTGCTCGAGCGCCGACAGCGGCGCGAGCTCCCGGTTCTCCCGTTGCTCGAGGTCGGTGTCGACCGGCCAGCCGTGCGGGCAGCGCTCGGGATGGCCGAGCTTCTCCTCCATGCGCTCGATCATGTCGTCGGTGAACGTGTCGCCGAGCTCGTCCGCATGCACGTGCGCCTCCGCGGCCGTGTACCCCATGAAGTCGGTGAGCAGGCGCTCGATGATCCGGTGCCGCCGGACGACGCGCTCGGCCCGCTCGCGCCCGGTCTCGGTCAGGATCGCCTCCTTGTGCTCGCCCCGCTCGACGAGCCCTTCCTTCTCGAGGCGCTTCAGCATCTCTCCGGCGGAGGCGCGGGAGACGCCGAGCATCTCGGCGACGCGCGACGCGAGCGTGGGCGTGCCGGTGGTCGTCGGCCGGTACTCGCCGATCGGGAAGGCGAGGAACCAGATCGTCTCCAGGTATTCGTCGACCGAGTGCCGTTGGGCCATGACCGTTGACGTTTGACGCCGTCGGGGCTGAGGACTATAGTCGCAGCCGTTTGTAAGGTATGCCTTACACCCGAACGCAGGGATGCCTGAATCGACCTACACGCCAGCGACCGCCCCGACCGACGACTGATGCTGCCCACCTTCGTCATCGGCCTCCGCGAAGGCGTCGAGGCAGCGCTGATCGTCGGGATCATCGCCGCGTTCCTGCGCCACGAGGGCCGGCGGGACGCGCTCCGGTGGATGTGGGTCGGCGTCACGTGCGCGGTCGCGATCTGCGTCGCCGGCGGCGTCACGCTCGAGCTCGTCAGCCGCGACCTGCCGCAGCGCCAGCAGGAGATGCTGGAAACCGTGGTCGGTGCGGTCGCCGTCGCGGCGGTGACGTTCATGATCGTCTGGATGCGGCGCAACGCGCGCGGCCTCAAGCGGGCGCTCGAGGGCCGCGCCTCCGACGCGCTGGCGCAGGGCTCGGTGATCGCGCTCGTGGGGATGGCGTTCTTCGCGGTGATCCGCGAGGGCTTCGAGACGTCGGTCTTCCTGCTCGCCGCGTTCGACTCGTCGAACGATCCGCTCGCGGCCGGCGGCGGCGCGCTGCTCGGCGTCGTTCTCGCCGTGGCGATCGGCTACGGCATCTACCGCGGCGGCATCCGCCTGAACCTGACGCGCTTCTTCCGGGCGACCGGGCTCGTTCTCGTCCTGGTCGCGGCGGGGCTGGTGGCGACGGCGCTCCACACCGCACACGAGGCCGGCTGGTTGAACAGCCTCCAGGGCCAGACCGTCGATCTTCGCTGGCTGGTCGGTCCCGGCACAGTGCGCGCATCGCTGCTCACGGGGCTGCTCGGCTTCCAGCCGCGTCCGGTGGCCGCGGAGGCGCTCGGCTACCTGGTCTACGCGATCCCGGTGGCGATCTACGTGCTCTGGCCGTCGGGGCTTCGGCTTCGGCGCGAACGGGCGTCGCAACCGTACCCCGCCGGGCGCACGGCATGACCGGGCGCACGGGGCTTCTGGCCGCGACGTGCGTCGCGGCGGCGCTTGCGCTGGCCGGATGCGGCGGCGGGGACCGTCAGAAGTCGGCCAAGGGCCGCTCCGTCGACGTCAAGCTCACCGACGCCGGGTGCGAGCCGGCGGAGCTTCGCCTCGCTGCCGGTCCGACGACCTTCGAGGTCGCCAACGAAGGCGCGGACGCGGTCACGGAGTTCGAGATCCTCGACGGCGACCACATCCTCGGCGAGGTCGAGAACGTCGCGCCGGGCCTCTCCGGGCACTTCTCGCTGACCTTGAAGCCGGGCCGCTTCACGATGTACTGCCCGGGCGGAAAGACCGAGCGCAGCCCGCTGGTCGTCACCGGCACGGCCGGCGCGGCGAGCCCGGCGGCCGTTGCGGCGACAGCCCGCTACCGGCGCTACATGGAGGCCCAGACGACGCTGCTGACCGCGCAGACGCGCCGGTTCGTCCGGCGGCTGCAGGTCGGGGACGTCGCGGGCGCCAAGGCGGCGTACGCCGACGCCCGCATCCCGTACGAGCGGATCGAGCCCGTGGCCGAGAGCTTCGGCGACCTCGATCCGGCGATCGACGCCCGCGCCGGTGACGTCCGGAAGGCGCAGTGGACGGGCTTCCACCCGCTCGAGCAGTTCCTCTGGGTGCGCGGAGCGACCGGCCCGGAGAAGCTCCGGAAGAAGCTGCTGGACGACGTCCTCGACCTCCAGCGCCGAGTGAAGACGATCCGGCTCGAGCCGGCGCAGGTCGCGAACGGCGCCGTCGAGCTCCTCGGCGAGGTCTCCAAGTCGAAGATCACGGGCGAGGAGGAGCGCTACTCGCACATCGACCTCGTCGACTTCGAGGCGAACGTGCAGGGGGCGAAGGCCGCGTTCGCATCGGTTCGCGATCTCGTCGCCGCCAGGCGGCCGGCGCTGGCGACGGAGATCGACAGCCGGTTCGCGGACGTCGAGGCGGCGCTGGGGCCCTACCGCACCCCCACGGGCTTCATCTCCTACACGGCCCTGTCGAAGGCCGACACCCGTGCCCTGAGCCGGTCGATCGACGCGCTGGCGGAACCACTCTCCCAGGTGGGGGCGACCGTCGCGGGGCAGTGAGCGGGAAGCTCACACGAGGGCGGCTGCTGGCGGCCGGAGCGGTCGGCGCCGGCGTCGCGCTCGGGGGCGTCGGCGTCGAGCGGCTCGCGGCGGGCGGCGGCGACGCCGCCGCCGAGCCCGTTCCCTTCTACGGCGACCGGCAGGCCGGGATCGCGACTCCGGCGCAGGACCGCCTGCACTTCGCCGCGTTCGACATCGTCACGGAGTCGAAGTCCGAGCTGCGGCGCCTGCTGCGCGCGTGGACGGAGGCGGGCGCGCGGATGTCGCGAGGCGAACCCGTGGGCGAGACCGGCCGGCGCCTGGCGCCGCCGGTCGACACCGGCGAGGCGGCCGGGCTGTCGGCGGCGCGCCTGACGGTCACGTTCGGCTTCGGCCCGACGCTGTTCGACCGCTTCGGCCTCGAGCGGTCGCGGCCCGCGGCGCTCGTCGACCTGCCCCCCTTCGCGGGCGACGACCTCGACCCGGAGCGCTCCGGCGGCGACATCGCCGTCCAGGCCTGCGCGGACGACCCGCAGGTCGCCTTCCATGCCGTCCGCAACCTCGCTCGGATCGGCCGCGGCGCCGTGGTGATGCGCTGGTCGCAGCTCGGATTCGGCCGCACCTCCTCCACCAGCCGCGAGCAGGAGACGCCGCGCAACCTGATGGGCTTCAAGGACGGCACGAACAACGTCAAGCTCGAGGACGGCCGGGCGCTGACCGACCACGTGTGGGTGCCGGCGGACGCCGAGCCGAGCTGGCTGCGCGGCGGCGCCTTCATGGTCACGCGTCGGATCCGGATGCTGATCGAGGTCTGGGACCGCGCGAGCCTCGA
>Ga0207687_10000519_pt1 | contig 25874 bp, 24 predicted proteins | sample KBSM54metaG_FD_184399 | JGI IMG/M metagenome (GOLD analysis project Ga0207687, IMG submission 184399) | Miscanthus rhizosphere microbial communities from Kellogg Biological Station, Michigan, USA - KBS M5-4 metaG (SPAdes) (version 2) | ecosystem: Host-associated > Plants > Roots > Rhizosphere >...
AGAAAACCGCGGGCGCCGATGTCCAAGTGGGAACCACCATCGATCAGCTGATAGCCCAGAAGATCGGCCAGCAGAACCTGATGCCCTCCATGCAGCTCGCGGTCGAAGATCCGGGCGCAAATTCCAGCAACTGCGGCGAAGGCTACAGCTGCACCTACACCAACACGATCTCCTGGTCCTCGCCGACCGATCCCCTGCCCATGGAACTGAATCCGCAGGTGGTGTTCGAACGCATGTTCGGAGATGGCGCTTCCGTCGAGCAGCGTGCCAAGCGGCGAAAGCGCGACGGCAGCATCTTGGATTCGCTGACCAGCAGCCTGACTCGCCTGCGCACGGAATCGAGCGCCCCCGATCGGGTGCGCATCGACAACTATACGGAAAACGTCCGCGAGATCGAGCGGCGGCTTCATATCGCCATGGAAGCCTCCACCGTCGCGCCGACGGATATGTCGGTGCCGATTGGCGTACCGCAAACTTTCGACGAACACATCAAGCTGCAGTTCGACCTGATGGCGCTGGCCTTCCAGGCGGATATTACCCGCGTGGGCACGCTGCTGTTCGCCCGCGATCTCACGGGCCGGACGTATCCCGAAAGCGAAGCGCCAACGTCAGGCTTCCACGGCGTGTCGCATCACGGCGAGGATCCCAGGAACATCGCGCTGCTCTCGAAAATCAACCAGTATCACGTAAAGATGCTGGCCCATCTCATTGGTAAGCTCGCCAAAACCCCAGATGGAGACGGGACATTGCTGGATCATTCGCTGGTTCTCTACGGCAGCAACATGGGGAATTCCAATCAACACGTCCACTACGATGTGCCGCACGTGCTGGTGGGCGGATTGAACGGGAAGCTTAAAGGCGGGCGTCATCTGGCGTATCCCTCCAAGACCGTGCCGACCGGCAATCTGCTGTTGAGCATCCTGGATATGTACGACATTCATCAGGACAGCATCGGCGACAGTACCGGCCATTTGGAGAATCTATGAGACGCGCCTTCGCGGGCGGTGCAGCGTTCCTATTGCTGTCGATTGCCGGCTTCGGCGCCGCACCCTCTGAGGTCGCAGACGCGGTCATGCGCGGCGATAAGGCAGCCGTGCAGAAGCTGGTGGCCCAGCACGCCGATGTGAGCGCGCCCCAGGCCGACGGTGCGACAGCACTTCACTGGGCCGTGTTCCGGTCCGACAAAGAGATGGTGGACCTCCTGATCCGCTCAGGGGCCAATGCGAAAGCCGCGAACCGCGACGGCGCTACGCCATTATGGCTGGCCAGCGTCAATGGAGATGCCGCAATCATCGAAGCGCTTATCAAGGGCGGCGCCGATCCTAATGAAAAGCAGCCTCTAGGACGGACTCCGCTCATGGAAGCGTCGCGTACCGGGAATATCGAGGCAATGAAAGTACTGATCGACCACGGCGCGCAGGTGAACGCCAAAGAGACTCTGCGTGGAACCACGCCGCTCATGTGGGCGGCAGACGAAGGCCACGCCGCGGCAATCAAGCTTTTGATCGATCGCGGTGCGGATATCAAGGCTCAGTCGAGCCTGGTGGAACGCGGACGTGGGCCGGCGCTCGGAAAATCCAGCGATCCCAGAAAGCAGGTGGCCGCCCAAGGTGCCGCGCTGGCTGCCGGACAAGCATCGCCGCCACTGGGCGGGGGTAGAGCTGCAGCGCCAGCGGGGCGCGGTGGCCGCGGTGGTCGAGGTGGTGGCGGAAGGGGCGCCGCCGGAGCGGCACAGGCCGGAGCCGATGGTACAGATCAAGCCGGTGACTTTACAGACGATGCCGCAGCCGCCGCGTTCGGTTTTGGCGGAGCCGGCCGTGGGCGAGCGGTGGTGAAAGACGGTGGAGCACTGACGCCGCTGGTCTACGCGGTCCGTGCCAACGATCTCGAGTCCGTCAAAGTGCTTCTCGCCGCGGGAGCGGACATCAATCAGGTCACAGGATATGGCTGGAGCCCGCTGCTGGTCGCGACGCAAAACCGCTACTACAAGCTGGGCGCGTATCTGATCGACCACGGCGCCGATGTGAATCTTGCGAATAAGGGCCTGTGGACACCGCTCTATCTGGCCACCGACAACCGCAATATCGAATCCGGAGATTATCCGGTGCGCAAGGGCGACATGGATCATCTGGAGTTCATCAAGCTCCTTCTCGACAAGGGCGCCGACGTAAATGCCCGCATGAAGGACAGCACGGAGACCCGTACGGTGTTCACCAACCAGTGGCTGGATGAGAACGGCGCGACGGCGTTCCTGCGCGCATCCCAGTCCGGCGACATCGTCCTGATGAAACTTCTGCTGGCCCACGGAGCGGATCCAAAAATCGACACCGTGCTGCATGTGACGGCTCTACAGGTGGCCGCTGGAATCGGCTGGGTGGAGGGAATCACTTACGAATGGTCGACCGAACAAACGGTCGAAGCCGTGAAATTATTACTGGACCTGGGTCTGGATCCGAATGCACAAGCCGACACCGGGCGCGTCGCGCTGCATGGGGCCGCACACAAAGGGGCCACGACTGTCGTACAGCTTTTGGTGGACCACGGGGCCAAACTCAATATCCGGGACTACGGAAATACAGATAATCGCGGCGGCAAACTGGCGATCCACACGTGGGAACCAGTGGATTACGCCGATGGACTCGTCCGTGTGGGCGTGCAATCGGCCATCGCGCATCCCGAGACAGGGCTTCTTCTGCGCAAATTAATGACGGCCGCTGGTCTTCCGGCGCCGCCGGTCGGCCGCACGCTCGAATCCATTTGTATCACCGAAGCGTGCGATTAGCCGCAGTCCGAAGGCCGATCTAAGCTGCCAGCGAGAACGGGCGGCGATGGTTTTCCAGTTCTTTTTCAAGCGCTTCTAACTGCAGTGTGGCGTGAAAAACCTCCGGGCCATCGTGTGAGTACAGCGCTTTCGTTTCGGTCCAGATGCCTAAGGCATACCGGTATTCGCTCAAAAGGTCGTTGTAGCTTACTTGTTTGGCGATCATGCCCTTGGTAGAGCAATTTAGTAGCCAGGATTCGCCGAAATCGAGGTAGGTGTGGTGCGCCCGAGAGGATTCGAACCTCTGACCTTTTGCTCCGGAGGCAAACGCTCTATCCAGACTGAGCTACGGGCGCGCGATCGACAGCGTTCAAGGACAGTTTAGCACTATAGTACGTCGGCGAAGCCGCGCTTGAGGTGTCGGAAAAATAGACCACCCAGCACAAACACGCTGATGGAATAGGCGGCGATTACCACCAGCTCGCGCCAATCCGGCCACTGGTTCGACAGCAAGCGGTGGCGGTAGGCATTTACCAGCCAGGACATCGGATTCCAACGGACCAGAGCGTGTAAAGGCCCTTTGATTCTGTCCTCGCTGATCATGATCGGCGTGATCCAAAACCACAGATTGATGATGACGCCCAGCGCCTGAGCGGTATCTCGAAGATAAACGTGGAGGCTCGAGGCGATCCACCCCACCCCCACGGCAAACAGACCCACGAACAGCATGTATACGGGCAGCAGAACAATCATGGGGCTGAATGTCTTGAGCCACAAAGCCACGGTCAGAATCGCCAGTAGCACTGCGATCAGATGATGAATCATCGACGACAAGAAGATCGAGACTGGTACCACCTCGGACGGAAACACGGTACGGGTAATCAGATTGGACTGTTCTACCAGCGATCCCGCGGAGCGCGTCACCGTTTCCTGAAACAACCACCACGGCAAAATGCCGCAGAACAAGAACAACGGATAGTTGGTGGTTACTTCGTCCGGCCCCAGCGTGGCGCCGAACCAGTACTGGAACACCATGATCCAGATCAGCAGCTGCACGATGGGATGAACCACGCCCCATAGCCAGCCCGCCGAGGATCCCACGTAGCGCGCCCGGAAGTCGCGGCTCACCAGTTGCGCCACCAAGGCGCGGCGCTCGATCAGGTTGCGCAGGAAATGCCGTCCGGGAATACGAGCCACGAATTCGAGTTTAGCAGCAGCCGTCCTCGGCCCAGCCGCGATTGTGTTGTAGACTCGAACATTGGTGCGCTTAGCCACTTTGGCAACCCCGTCGTTCTTTTGTGCGATCGCTGGCGTTTTCGCCGTCCTCTACGCGGGCATGAGCCCGGCGGCAGCAGCCGATTCCATCACCGACCGGCTCATCTACACCGTGGAGTGGCGCTTGATACATGCAGGCAACGCGGTCATCGAATCCGGACCCACCTCGGCCACGGTCAAGCTCGAATCGGCGGGCCTGGTCTCGACGCTTTATAAGATCCAGGACAACTATCGCGTCCAGTTCGACTCGTCGTTTTGCGCCGGGTCCAGTCTGATGAATTCGAAGGAAGGATCGCGCCACCGCGAGACGGCCATCAGTTTCGACCGGAACCGCAACCGCGCGGCACTGGTCGAGAAGGACGTAGACAGGAACGCCATCGTGAGCAAGACGGATATTGCGATCCCCAACTGCGTCCACGACGTCGTCGCGGGCCTGCTACGGCTGCGCCGGACCAAGGTGGACGTCGGCCAATCCGTGCAGCTTCCCTTGAGCGACGGACGGAAGTCGGCGGCGGTCAAGATAGACGCGCAGGAACGGGAGCGCGTGACAACGCCCGCGGGCGCCTTCAATACGGTTCGGTACGAAGTCAACATTTTGAACGGCATGGTGTATTCGCGCCCGGGCCGCGTGTTTATCTGGCTCACCGATGACGAGCGTCGCCTGCCGGTGCAGATCCGCCTGCGTATGAATTTCCCATTGGGAACCGTCACGCTGGAGCTGGAAAAAGAAGAGCATCCTTGAGACCGGTGACAAGATCACCTGGCCTACTCCGCTTCGACTGATAAAATCAGGCCATGGGCCGACGTCTGGTCGTGTTCTTCGGGCTGGCTCTGGCGGCTTACGGCCAGCGGCAGATGTCCGTCGCCGACCTGGTGACCTTCATCAAATCCTCCATACAACTGCGCAATGAGGATCGAGCGGTGGCCGCAACCGTGCGGCGGCTCAAGCTGACTAATCGCCTGGACGCCGGAACCGTGGAAGATCTGCAGGGCTTGGGTGCGGGACCTCAGACGATGGCGGCGCTGCGGGAACTGATCACCACCAGCGCGAGTCTTCCCGCCGCGGCTCCGGTTGCACCGCCGGCTCCCCCGCCCGTGATTCCATCGCCCAGTCCGGAAGAGCTGAAAAAGATCCTGGCGGAGATCACGGAGAGGGCGCTCGACTATACCAAGAGCCTGCCGAACTTTATTTGCGCGCAAGTCACCACGCGCAGTTTCGATCCTTCTGGTACGGATTCCTGGCATCAGCAGGACAAAATCCAGGAGCAGCTCAGCTACGTGGACGGCAAGGAAGACTACAAGGTCGTGCTTGTGAACAATCTGCCGGTGGTGAATATGAAGCACGAGCAGTTGGGCGGCATCACCTCATCGGGCGAGTTCGGCACCATGCTGTATCAGATCTTCGCGCCACAAACTGAGACGCAGTTCGATTGGGAACGCTGGGCCACGCTACGCGGCAAGCGGATGTATGTCTTTAGCTTCCGGGTGGCGCAGCCGAATTCCGACTACAGCATTTATCATCAGCCTTCGGGCCGCACGGTGGTGGCCGGATATCACGGGTTGATTTACGCTGACGCGGTCACCAAACAGATCATGCGGATCAAGATGGATTGCGACGGCTTGGAAGCCTTCCCCATCAATCAGGTTTCCTTGACTCTGGATTACGCACCCATGAAGATTTCAGAACAGACCTTCGTGCTGCCGATGGCGGCTGAAGTGCGCTCGCGCGAGGGCCGGACGCTGGGCAAGAACGTGATGCAGTTCAGCTTGTATCGGAAATTCGGGGCCGACGCGACTATCACGTTCGACACGCCGGATCCGATTCCCGAGGATCAGCTGAGGGAGCAGCCGCCACCCGGAACCCCAGCGCCCACACGCGGGAAAAAACAGTAAATCGCACCTCCTGTCTACCTGGCGGGGGCGCCGGGGGTGGTTTGGAAGCCCCCGAATAGTTTCCGGCCGTCCGGCAGGGTGACGGTGCGAGCGTTGGCCACTTTGCTGCCGTTCTTGGCGCGATAGCCGTCCACGGTGATTTGATCGCCCTTCTTCAAATCCGTCCGTGTCCAGCCACGGTGAAGCAGGCCGTTGGGGCTGCCCATTTCAAAGCTCCAGCTGGCGGCCTGATCCCGTTCATCCTTTCCGCTGACGTACAGCCATGCGTGCGGATTCGTCCATTTGATTCCGGTCACCGTGCCGGAGATTGTGACGAGCTTGTTTTCGTCGTATTCGGCGGCGAAGGCGTGATGCGCCGAGATGCGCATCGTCGCCCAAAGCAACGCTACCGTAACTACGGACAAGGTCCTCATTTCAAAAAACTCCTCCTGATCACCCGGCCGGATTCTACTTCGCGCGCTGCGCCCGCGAAAGCTCCAAAATATGCTCGGCGACGGCTCTCGGACTGTCTATCGAGGCCATCACAATCCGGCTGGTTTCGCCCGCCGTTTCCACGGATAAATCGCCAGTACCAATGATTCTCTGGCCGAAGGTCTGGTCGAACCGTACGTCCTGGACCTTGGACAACTCCATGATGCGCGAAGTCTTAGAAAATAGGCCGGCTTCGTAACGGAGACGCTCCCCCTGGACATCTAGACTAGTGGTGCGGCGCCTCAGGTGCCGGATCACGGTCAGCAGCAGTAAGGCAGCTGGGGCGAGCATGGGGACCCATAGGGGCACATCGGGAGGACTGGATGCCCCCAGCCAATAGGCCGCGATGGCCGCGGCCAAGACGGCTACAAAGGCATACGCTATCTTGACGCCTTTCAGCGACTGGCGCACTTTCATGCGGTGAATGATAACATGACCCAACCCACCACCCAACCGACGACTGGCACAATGAATAGTAGGATGACGAGTGAACGGGCGCAAACCCGGGTTCTGGTAGTCGACGACGAGGAGAGCCAGCGCACTGCCCTGGCGGCGATGATCGCGCTGTGGGGCTACGCAGTGGAAACCGCGGCCGACGGGCAGGAAGCTCTGGACAAACTGGCCGACGGCCGATTCCACGTCGTCGTGACCGACATGATGATGCCGCGCGTCGACGGAGCCGAGCTGCTCAAGCGCCTGAAGGCCCAAGGGGGCGGTCCGCCCGTGATCGTCCAGACAGCGTTCGGAAATCTGGAAACAGCCGTGGCTACGGTCCACGACCTGGGTGCGTTCTGGTTCCTGGAAAAGCCGGTCCAGTCGCAGGCTCTGAAATCGCTGGTGGAACGCGCCGCGACACAGGGCCGCCTGGCGGAACATGCCGAGCGCCTGGAGCGCCAGCTTAGTTACCAGGGCGTGCTCGGCGAGATGGTGGGCGCTTCACCGAAAATGCAAGCAGCCTTCGCCCTCATCCACCAAGTGGCGCCCAGCCGCGCCGCAGTCCTGATTACCGGCGAAAGTGGTACCGGAAAGGAGCTGGCGGCCCGCGCGATTCACATGCTCAGCCCGCGCAAAGCCGGTCCGTTTGTGGCGATCAACTGCGCCGCCCTGCCGGATTCGCTGATGGAGAGTGAACTGTTCGGGCATGAGAAGGGCGCCTTCACTGGCGCCGTAGAACGCCGGGCGGGCGCCTTCGAACTGGCGCAGAACGGCACGGTTTTGCTGGATGAAATCGGCGACATGCCGATTGCGACCCAGGCCAAGCTCCTCCGCGTTCTGGAAGACGGCCGGGTGCGGCGGCTGGGAGGAAAGAACGAGATCCAGCTCGACGTGCGCGTGATCGCCGCCACGAATACGTCCCTGGACAGCGCTATCAAGGAAAATAAATTCCGCGAAGACCTGTACTACCGGCTCAATGTCTTTCCCATTCCCCTGCCCGCACTGCGTGAGCGCAAGGACGATCTACCGATCCTGGCCCAGGCCTTGCTCGAGGACCTCAATCGCAAGCACTCCACTAAAGTGACGGAGCTTTCTGGAGAAGTGCTGGATCGCTTCCAGACCTACGATTGGCCGGGGAACGTCCGCGAGCTGCGCAATGTCCTGGAGCGCGCGGTGATTCTGGCCGGGGAAGGAACCGTTCAGATGGCCCATCTGCCGCCGGGTTTCTCCGGGGTGCTGGCGTCATCCGGCGCCGTTGCCAGCGACCAGGGAGATCTGCACATCCGGGTCGGCCAGACCATCGAACAGGCGGAGCGCGCGCTGATCGAGGTGACGCTAGAACATACCAAGAACAATAAGACCCGCGCGGCCGAAATCCTCGGTATCAGCCAGAAGACCCTGTTCAATAAACTGAAGGAATACGGCACACAAGGCGCGGGCGTCTGATCTAAATGTCGCTGCGCGTCCGCCTGGTCCTGCTGATTCTGGTGGTGGTGGCGCTGGCGGCCCTTGTGCTGTCGGCCGTGGAACTGGAGACGCTGGTCGATTTGCTCACCTTCGATGCAATCGACTACAGCAGGCTTACCGGCCAGCAAGTCAGCGTGGCATTATTGGACCACATCGCTCTCTACGGCGAGAGCAATCCGACACCGCGGAGTGTGGACGAGACCAAGGCGCTATGGAATCAGATCGTCTCCGATGACGCGCAATTACGGCGGCTTCTGGTGAAGATGATGGCGTCCTCCAGTTCCCTGCTGGAGATCAACGTAGCGGGAGAAGACGGCGTGATTCTGGCCTCCTCGAACGATGCCGCAGTTCGGACTCCAATGCAGGTGCGCCAGAATTTCGAGACATGGGGGAAAACGACGTGGTATCGCCGTATGCTGGATCTGCTGACGCGCCGGCCGGATTGGGAGATCACGGTGGGACTGGGCGTCGGGGATTCGGCCAAGTCCGTCTTCACGATTCAAGTAGTAACCTCCAGTCTGTTCTTGCGAAAGACGCTGCAGCCTCAGATTGTCTCTCTGGCCGTGGTTTCGGGTGGTGCGATCGGGCTGTCCCTTCTGCTCACCATGCTCGCGACCACCACTGCCCTGCGTCCGGTGAAACGGATCGAGGACAGCATTGACCGGATTGTGCAGGGACGAGTGGGCGGCGAGGAACCAGATGACGGCATGGCCAAGGAGTTCCGCGTCGTCGAAAGCAAGCTGAACCTGCTGGGTCAGCAGTATCGGGGGGCGCGCGAGGATGCCACCGAGCTGCGCCACAACGTGGACCAGTTACTGGAGCGCATGGCCTCTCAACTGGACGTCGCCACCCGGCTGGCCGCCATCAGCCGACTGACCGGCGGTGTGGCGCACGAGATCAAGAATCCGCTAAACGCCATCGGCCTGCGGCTGGAATTGCTGCGAGCCCGGCTGGGCGAGCCGGACCATGAGCTGTCCGGCGAGATCGATATTCTCTCCAAGGAAGTCCTCCGCCTGGATCGCGTGGTGAAAACGTTCCTGGATTTCTCCCGGCCTTTGGACGTGCATCTGCAGGATATCGACCTGGCGGTTTTATCGCGGGAGGTCACCGAATTCGTCACACCCCAAGCGCGGCGCGCCAAAATCGAGGTGGTGTTCTCCGCACCGTCCGAGCCGACTCTAATACGAGGCGATTCGGATTTACTCAAGCAGGCCGTGCTCAATCTGGTAACCAATGCGATCGATGCCATGCCGCAAGGCGGCAAGTTGCAAGTCAAAGTCGACAGCAGCGGCGACAAGCTGACGCTGGAAGTTTGCGACACCGGATCGGGAATCCCGCCCGAGCTGCGCGAGAAGGTCTTTCAGCTATACTTCACCACGAAAACCGGCGGGTCCGGTATCGGACTCGCCATGACTTATCGGGCGGTCCAGTTGCATAATGGTACTATCAGCTTCAAAAGTGAAGCTGGGTCCGGCACCATGTTCCGGCTCGAATTCCCAGCCAATGTGCGCCATGCCTGATTTGCGTCACCCACGCTCGGGTTTGCGGGTTCCCCACGCTAATTTCCGACCGTCCAAGACGGTCACGACCACCTTGTGGCTCGCCGGTGCTGTGGGATTGAGCTCCTGCGGCTTCCACAAGGCTCCCCGCGCGTTCAATCCGCCGCCGATAGCAGCCAAGGCGCCCCGGCCCATCCCGCCTGCTCCCGAGATAACTTCGCCGCCAGAGGTCGCGTTCGAGCCCGCAGTGTTTGATTTCCCCCGCCAGATCGATCCCGCATCCCGGTTCCCCGACCTGCCGCCTCCGGCGCGAACGCCCAAGCCCGTAGCTAATGTTCCCAAACCGCAGCCTGCGCCCAATGAGACTCCAGCGGTTCCCGCGTTGAGACTTTCGCAGATTCTGACGCCCGAGGAATCCCGGCGTAACACGCAAGAGTTGGATCAGTATACGGAGAGTGTAAAGAAGGCCTTGGCTAGATTAGTGGGGAAGAACCTAACTGCGGATCAGAAGAATACTGCGGAGAGGGTGCAAACATATCTCTCACAAGCAGAGCAGGCGCGCGAGCAAGATCTGGTGACGGCAGTCAGTTTGGCGAAGCGTGCAGATCTCCTCGCCAAGGATCTTCTCGAGCGCCTGCCCTGATTGGCCACTGCGTCGGAGGGAGCCAGCGGCCAAGTGAGATGCCCGTGCCCCGCGGGTGTCGTGTGCGGAGCACGGACAATTTCGGCAGGAGTTAGTTACTCCTGCGCCGAGGCCACGGTATTGCTCGAACCGGTCGATTCCGGTACGAACAACCGGACTTCCACCCGGCGATTCTGCTTGCGGCCTTCGCGCGTCTTGTCGTCGGCTACCGGCAGTGCATAGCCCGAACCAAGTGTGGTCACGGTCCGGACGGGGATCTTGTGTTCGTTCACCAGATAACGCGCGACCGCAGCTGCGCGCGCCTGGCTCAGCTGTTCATTGGCCAGCGCGGAACCGGTCTTGTCGGTGAAACCCTGCACTTCGATGATGTAGCGGTCCTTGCCATCGGTCATCTTGGCGAGGTCGTCCAACTCGGCCTTAGCATCATCGTTGAGTTTGGCCTGGTTGAGCGGGAACAGCACCGTGGCAGTCTTTGCCACCTGGAACTTGTTCATCGCCACCATGTTCTTTTCGATCACGTCAGAGCGTTGCAGACCGCGGTCGGCAGTGGACTGCGCGCCTTCAGCGGACTTTTGCGCTCCATCGGCGGAACGCTGGGCGTTGTCGGCGCGTTCGCCGGCTCGCTGGGCGGATTGACCGGCCGCAACGGCCTTGGCGTCCGCATCCGTGACGCGCTCCTTGGTCCGGGACAGATCGGTCGAGAGGCCGTCAAGATCCTTAGCGTGATCCGCCAGCTGCTTGTCCTGATCCGTATTCTTCTGCTCGGTTGCGGTCACGCGGCTTTCGACCGGCGAGATCGTCTTGGCCACGTACTTGTGGGTGGCCACGCATCCCGTTCCCATAAAACTCAACAACGCCGCACCTGCCATCGTAATTGTGGTTTTCATTGTCAGATTCCCCTTTCGAGACTTGCCCTTCGAGTTAGACCTATCTGGCCGATCCTCACCTGCTCGATCCCCGGGCTGGCTACGTTCGATGAAGAACGCTGGGTGGAGCCAGCCCGGAAACCGATGCCCGCGGGAGCAACCACGGGATCCTGTATAGAATGCATGAGCCGGTAGGATCTCCTCGTCGGAACCAGGAAGTATTTACCACCTTTGCCTGCAACCGATTGATTCTGCAACCCTACGTGCGTCACGGTATACCTTAGATGCACGTAGGGGACCACTATTAGCCCGGATCGGGCGAATCCTATTGAGCCGGGGCGGTTCCCGGCAAGACCGCCTTACCGTCGAGCACGAAAACCAGGAGCTTGGGGGTCACCTGGGGCGTCGGCGGCGGGAAACCGGGAGCGCCGCCAGCTGCGGCTGGAGCTGGCGCGGCGGGAGCGCCTGCGGCGGGGGCTGGCGGCGGTGTTCCTCCGGCAGGCGCGCCAGCAGGAGCCGGACCACGGCCTGCGCCCGCGCCGGGAGGAGGACCGAAGGCCGGGAGTGCGCCCGACCCACCCGCCAGCGCGATGTACTGTTTCCCGTCGAGCATATAAGTGATCGGGGGGCCCATGCCGCCGCGGAGTCCGGTCTGCACGTCGAGAACTTTGTCGCCCTTGTCGGCGGTATAAGCGACCAAACGACCATCGGGGATCACTTGAAACACCAGGTTCCCGGCCGTGGTGACCGTGCCACCACCGATTCCGCCGCCGCCCTGTGCCCGCCAGCGTTCCTTCTGAGCTACGACGTCCCATGCGAGGAGGACGCCACCGCGCCCGTTACCTTCGGGGGGCGCCGGACCGATCGCCGGAGGAGCCGGCAGAGGTTTGGGGGGAGCCGCTGGTGCGACCGCCGCAGCGTTGGCCGCGTCGCCAGCAGCGGCTGCACCGCCCCGGCCGAATCCGCCGAACGCGATACCCATGTTCTGGCGGCCTTCCTGATATTTGAAATTGGGATCGGAGGAGTAGTTAAAGCTGCCGCCAGGCGACGCTGGCAGGTACACCAGACCGGTGGCCGGATTGAAGGACATGGGCGACCAGTTGTGTGCGCCGCCGGGACCGGGAGCGATCGGAATGGATTGCGTCCCATAGTAGGATTCGTTGTTGATGATCGGTTTCCCGGTTTCCTCATTCAGGCCACGAGCCCAGGTGACTTGCGCGAAGGGCTGGCCGGAGATGAACTTGCCGCTGACGCGGTCGATCACATAATAGAATCCGTTCTTGTTGGCCTGCATGATCACTTTGCGCGGCTGGCCCTTGATGACCACGTCCGCCAAAAGCAATTGCTGCACGCTGTCGAAGTCCCATTCATCGCCGGGGACCATCTGGAAATACCACGCGAGCTTGCCGGTATCGGGATTCACCGCAAGGATCGAAGCCGCGTACAGATTCTCCTTATCCTTACCTTGCTTGCGGGCATCCTGGCTCCAGGGCCCGGCGTTGCCGGTGCCGACGTAGAACAAGTTCGCATCCGGGTCATACGCCATGCCGTCCCACACCGTACCGCCGCCGCCCATTTTCATTCCTTCGGTGGACCAGGTGGCAGCCGCTCTGCGCATATCTTCGTTCTCAGGCGGCTTGGAAGGATCGCCCGGAACCGTGTAGGTGCGCCACGCGAAAGCGCCGGTCTTGGCATCATGCGCTTCGAAGAAGCCACGCACTGGATATTCCGCGCCGGCGACGCCGATAATCACTTTTCCTTTGGCGATGCGCGGCGCCATGGTGAGCGTGTAACTGTCCTGGGAGTAGGATACGCGCGCTTCCCAAGCCGGTTTGCCGGTCTCGGCGTTCAGCGCGATTAGCCGTCCGTCGATGACAGGCGCGATGATGTTACCTTCATAGATCGCGACGCCCCGATTCACCACGCCGCAGCAGATTTTGGGCTGTACAGTGGGGCGGTTCACTTCCGGATCCCAGCGCCACTTTTCCTTGCCGGTGCGAGCGTCGACGGCGTACACAATGCTCCAGTTAGTGATGCCGAAGAGCGTCCCGTTCGACATCAGCAGAGTGCCTTCCTGGTTGCCGCCGCCCGGACCGATTTCATACAACCAGTTCAGCCCGAGCCGGCTGGCATTGGTCGCGTTGATTTGGTTCAGCGGGCTATAACGGGTTTCACCCGGAGTGAGGCCGTAACTCAGCCATTCTTCTCCGGTCTTGCCGGCGTTCCTGAGCGCGGCGTCATCGATGCGGCGAGGCTGCTGGCCGGATGCGACCCAGGCCAACAGAAGGATCCCGGCTGCCGAACTACACAGAGCGAGCTTACGTAGCTTCATTTCCACACCTCTTGTATATATGTGCGCGAACTCCCCACAGCCCGCGGAATTGTCTGGTTCAGAACATTCTATCGGAAAAATGCGGCGCAGAGTGGGTTAGGGATCAGTTTCCAAATGATCATCCGGCGAGCGGCGAGTAGTACTAATCGGCCAAAAATCGAGGAAGAAACAAAACTGCCGCGTGTATACTTAGGGGGTCCCGGAGGAATCAGATGGAATGTGTGACAAAGTGCCGCGTACTCGGACTGTTTCTGCTGCTGGCAGGAGGCTCGCTCGCCGCGAACGCTACGGTGATCTCATTTGCCGGGCTGTCGCAGGCAGGTAGCGGATCCACCACGGAAGGAACTTCCGTTTCGCAGTCGGGATTTACGTTTACGGATCTCCTGGACGGCTCGGGTACGGGTTTCTCGGTTTGGGACGCGTCCAGCCCCAACTTGCCCGGCTTGTCCGCCGCCAATACATCGTTATTTGAAACCTTCGCGTTTAGTACAACGCGGTTGACTCAATCGGGAAACACACCTTTCTCGCTTCTCTCCATCGACCTCGCCCAATACGAGTGCTGCGAACCTATCGGGCCGTATAGCGTGACCTTCACGGGCACCTTCGCAGATAACTCCACTGTCGTCCAGACATTCAATCTGAGCCGGAATGGCACAACTCCGGCCCTGCAAACGTTCGCGTTCTCGGGCTTCACGAACGTGGTAAAGGTCCAGTTTCAGCAAGGTCAGGGTGCGCCGACGGGATATCAATTCGACAACGTCACCGTGGCCAACGTCCCCGAGCCTGCGACAGCCTCTTTCGCGGTAGTTTCAATGGCAGCCCTGTTCGCAATGAGAAAACTTCTCAAGCGCGCCTAGTACTTCGCCCCAAAGCGCCGAGCGTTCTGGTCTCGCCATCTCGTTTGGCGACGCAATTGCTCTGCTCCCTGCAAGGAGCACCATCATGTCGTTCGGGATTTACCTGATTGGATACATCATTCTGATCGTCGGACTGGCGATGGGGGCCCACATGATGCATATGCCGCCACGGTGGATCGGAGTCGGGGTCGTCATCATGATTGGACTGGGAGTTATCTCGGGAGTGACTGCGACGCGTAACCGGGATTCGTCGAGCTAAGGGAATTGCGGGCGCAGAGACCCTAAACCAGCGATCTCCGCGCCCCACAGACTATCCAGGTTGTTACCGCGTCCTTACGGCTTGTTCGGGAACGAGCCGGGCGCGAACAGGTCCGACAGATCCTCAGCGTTGGCGGCATCGCCGAGAAGCGGTCCCACGCGGAAGATTTCCTGCATGGTGCGTAAATCGGAGGAATGCGTGAGATTCAGCGGGCTCGCATAGGGGATCCCTTTCACGTTCTTGTGCGCATGCTGCGAGATAACAATCTCGCCGATGGTGTGATTGAAATCGTCCGCATTGTCGCCCGCCACGCCGTCCGATTCGGCTTCATCCCACCACAGGATGATCACACCGTGGTTCTTGTACGCGTTAGACGCCATGATGGCGGGCACGATCTGCTTCAGGAAATCGTCGCCCTGTTTGATGTTCGCCGCATCGCCGGTGAGCCCAAGATAACCTCCGTTGAGTGCCGTGTGCATATCGTTGTACTGGTTCGGCGTGATCCAGTTGTAGTCGGCCACAGTGTCATTGGCCAGATCGCTAAATAACTCTTGCAGCGGCGCATAATTCCTGGACAACGGATTGGAGGCGGTCGGATTGTTACCGCCATTGGTGTCGGTGAAGAACACCATGGGATTGTGTTTGGCGGCGTAATTGTACTGCGCGGACCCATTAAAGGCGTTCACTCCGCTGGCAAACGATCCGGAGATACCGGATAGCGGTACGGTCCACTGGGCCTGCGGCAGAGGAACGTTGGTGAGCCCACTGGCGCTGGGCGTAAGATCGATGTCTTCCTGATACGACTTCCAGGTCTTTCCGTTTGCTGTGAGGAGATTGCTCAAGTGCAGACCTGTGTTCTGATTCGTGCCGCCGGGTACTTTGAAGGGGTCGTTGTCGTTCAACACCCCAAAGTTCGTGCCCGCTTCCGCCCACAGGTAGTTGGGTTCAGAAGGATGAATGTGAGGGTTGTTTCCGCTGGGAGTCGCCAGAACGCTGTGATACGCCGAGGCGTAAGAAACCTGCTCGCTGATATGGACGACCTCGCCGTTGACAATGGCAAAGGCGGTTCCATTCACCAGACTGTTAATGAAGGGAGCGTTGGGGTTCTGATAAATCTGCTGGATCTTGCCGGCGACCTGCGCTGGCTGCGTCCAGTTGTGATTCTCCATCGCGATCACGAATACAGTCTTGATGTCCGCGGCGCTGGCACTGAAACTGAACAGTGCGCTGAACGCGGCGACCGCACCCAAGGTGCGGCCATGTCTGATTTGCAACATTAAGAGTCTCCAAAGAATTAGGATTGGCAGCGCGCAAACGCCCGCCGCCGCCATATGAATAACAACTGGGTTTGGCAAATCGATGACAAGCGGATTACGTAACCAAAACATCGATGGAAACAATTGTGTTTCAGCCGCTGGGCAACTTCGCTACAATCGAGAGCGAATGGCCTTCCCCACTCATCGGAAGCGCAGGCTGCGCGTCTCGGAATCCATGCGACGGCTGGTGCGCGAAACCCAGCTCGAACCGGCGGATTTCGTTCTGCCGCTGTTTGCGTGCCCCGGCGAAGGCATCCGCAAGCCGATCAGCTCCATGCCCGGCAACTTCCAGCTTTCGGTCGACGAGCTGGTAAAGGAATGCGAAGGTGCACACGGTCTCGGAATCGGCGGCGTGATCCTGTTCGGAATTCCCGATAAGAAAGACGATCAGGCGTCGGAGAATTACGACGAGAACGGCATCGTGCAGCGAGCCGTCCGCGCGGTGAAGCGGGCCCTGCCCAATCTGCTGGTCATGACCGACGTCTGTAATTGCGAGTACACCGATCACGGCCACTGCGGCAAGGTCATCGGCGAGGATGTCGACAACGATTCAACCCTCGAATGGCTGGCGGCAGCGGCGCTGACGCATGCGCAAGCCGGAGCCGACATCGTGGCTCCTTCCGACATGATGGACGGCCGCGTCGCCGCAATCCGGCAGAAGCTCGACGCGCACGGGTTCCAGAAAGTTGCGATTCTGGCGTACGCCGCGAAATTTGCCTCGGGCTTCTATGGACCGTTCCGCGAGGCCGCCGAGTCGACGCCACAATTCGGCGATCGCCGCACCTACCAAATGGACCCCGCCAACGGCCGCGAAGCCATGCATGAGATGGAACTCGATCTGGAAGAAGGCGCCGACATGCTGATGGTCAAACCGGCCATGCCGTATCTTGATCTGGTCCGCCAGGCTCGCGACCGCTTCCCTGTGCCGATCGGCGCATACCAGGTTTCGGGCGAATTCAGCATGATCATGGCGGCGGTCGAGCGCGGCTGGCTCGACTATGAACGCATCATGATGGAATCGCTCACATCGATCCGCCGGGCCGGTGCGGATTTCATTCTGACCTATTTCGCCCGCGATGCCTCGCGTGTTCTGGGTTAGCTCCCCGTATGGAGCAATGTCCCGCTGGGTGATCCTGCTGGCGATGCTCACCATCGCAGCGTTCATTCTCTTGATGGCACCACCGTCTTTCACCAACGCTTCCAAACCCCGCTTCGGCAATCCGATGTTAGCCCTCCAGTTCGCCCGCGATGTGCAAGATGTCGACTGGATCCTGGGCGACGATCCGAGTCCCGACCGCGAGGTGATGCGCGTAAAGCAATACGTCGACTTCGGTTTCATCGCGTGTTACACGGGACTTTTCTTGGCACTCGCTGCGCTCGTCACCCGCAAGGGCGGGTGGAAGCAAGTGACCGGAATCGCCGCCGGAATCAGCGGGCTCGCGGCTGGCGTGTTCGATGTCCTTGAGAATCGAGCCATCCTAAATCTGTTGGATGTGCCCCTGCGCGCGACCACTCCGGCTATGATCCAGGCCATCCGCGGCCCGAGCACGGCCAAGTGGATCCTGGCGGGCGTTACAGTGGTATTGCTATCCGCTTCTTTGATTCGAATTCCCAAAACCTCATGAATCCCTTAACCGAGATTAACTTCAAAGTTCCTTTTGACCAAGTGCAGGCCGAGCACGTGGAGCCCGCCATCGACGAATTGCTTTCCGACGCGAACCGCCGCGTCGAGACCGCCGTCGGCGATCCGAATCCGCTGAAGGCGATCGACGTGATGACGGAAAGACTCGACTACGCTTTAAGCGTGGTGCGGCACATCGAAAGCGTCGCGACCACTCCGGCGTTCCGCGCGGCCTTCAATGCCGTGCAGCCGAAAGCCAGCGCGTTTTATTCGAGCATTCCTTTGAATGAGGGACTGTGGAAGGCGATCAAGGCGTATGCCGGGACCGACGAAGGACGCTCGCTCAAAGGGACCTATCACCGCTTCTTGACCAAGACGATCGACTCGTTCAAGCGGCACGGGGCGGACTTGGATGCCCCCGGCAAGGCACGGCTTAAAGAAATCGACGTGGCGCTGGCTGAGGCGACCACCAAGTTCTCGGAGAACGTCCTGGATGCCACCAACGCGTGGGAAATGGTGGTCACCGACGAAGCCCAGCTCCAGGGCTTGCCGCCATCGGCCATCGCGATGGCCAGAGCTGCAGCCGAATCGAAAGGCGTGGCCGGTTGGCGCTTCACATTGCAGGGTCCGAGCTATGTCGCGGTAATGACCTACTTGGACGATGGACAAGTTCGCGAGCAGGTATGGCGTGCTTACAACACCCGCGCGGCTTCCGGCACGCACGACAATCGCGCTTTGATGGCCAAGATTCTTCAGCTGCGGAATGAAAAAGCCAAACTGCTCGGGTTCCGCGACTTCTCCGATTTGGTCTTGGACGATCGCATGGCGCATACCGGCGAGCGCGCGCAGAATTTCCTGAGCGATCTGCGGGTGAAGACGGAGAAGCGCTTCCGCGAAGAGAATCAGGAGCTGGAGACATTCGCCGGCAAAAAGCTAGAGCCGTGGGATATCGGCTACTGGGCCGAGAAGCAGCGCGCGGCTTTATACGATTTCGATGAGGAAGCCCTGCGGCCGTACTTCCCTCTGGATCGCGTGGTCTCGGGGATGTTCGAAATCTTCGGCCGTATTCTCGGAATCCGCGTCTCACAAGTGAACGACATGCCCGCATGGGATCCGACCGTGAAGACGTTCGAGGTCCGCGACGCAGGGAACAACGCGCACCTTGGATCGTTCTACGCCGACTGGTACCCGCGCGAAAACAAGCGCGGCGGCGCGTGGATGGATTCACTAATCACCGGCGATCCGGGCAAGAGCCATCCGCATCTGGGGCTGATTTGCGGAAACCTGACGCCGCCGGTGGACGGGAAGCCTGCGCTGCTCACGCATCGTGAAGCCGAGACCATCTTTCACGAATTCGGGCACTTGCTGCATCATCTGCTGAGCCGCGTAGAAGTGCGCAGTCTCGCGGGGACCAGCGTGGCGTGGGACTTTGTCGAGTTGCCGTCGCAGATCATGGAGAACTGGTGCTGGGAGCGCGAGGCACTGGACCTGCTCGCTCGGCATTGGGAAACCGGCGCGGCGATCCCCGAGGACCTGTTCCAAAAAATGAAGCGAGCCAAAACATTTCGAGCCGCAAACGCGCAGATGCGGCAGTTGGGACTTGGCTTCGTGGATCTGGCGCTGCATAGAGAATGGGACGGAACCGAAGACGTGGTCGCCTACGCCCGCCGGATGATGCAGCCGTTCGCGGCGACCCCGCTTCCCGAAGATTACGCCATGATCACCGGCTTCACGCACCTGTTCGCGAGTCCCGTAGGATATGGTGCGGGTTACTACTCCTATAAATGGGCCGAAGTTCTGGACGCCGATGCCTTCACACGTTTCCGCAAGGAAGGCGTGTTCAGCGAGGCTGTGGGACGCGACTACCGCGACAAGATCCTGGCCCGCGGCGATAGCGAAGACCCGGCGGAACTGTATCGTTCCTTCATGGGCCGGGATCCCGATCCTCAGGCGCTACTGGAACGAGCGGGATTGGCAAAATAGTCTCTTGCCGAAGCCAACGACACTCTCGGAGCAGCAGATTCATCTGATTGCAAAAGCCTTGTCGGATCCGCGCCGTTATCAAATCTTGAAACAAGTGGGCGCAGGGGCGAAGGGCGTTGCCTGCTCCGATGTGCGCGGGTGCCAGACGGTGACGGCCGCCACGCTTTCCCATCACATCAAGGAGTTGGAGACTGCCGGTCTCATTCGGATCGTCCGGGAGGGCAAATTTGCACATCTCCTGTTGCAACGCGACGTGCTGAGAGCCTATCTGGATCTTTTGGGCACAATCTAAATCGCAAAAGCTGAACCGTTCGGCCGCGCGAGCTCATCAGTTAGACAGTTGTCAAAGTGTCGAAGGTACTCAAGGAGATGAATAATGAGCAAGCTGAGCAATAAAGTTGCAGTGGTTACGGGTGCGTCCAAAGGAATAGGCGCCGGAATCGCAAAGGCCCTGGCGGCGGCAGGCGCGTCTGTGGTGGTGAATTATGCCTCCAGTAAAGCCGATGCCGAGCGCGTAGTTGGGGACATCGCGAAAAGCGGCGGCAAGGCGGTCTCGATCCAGGGTGACGTCAGCAAGGCCTCCGACGTGCAACGCCTGTTTGCCGAAACGAAGAAGACGTTTGGACGGCTCGACGTGCTGGTGAACAACGCGGGCGTCTACGGCTTTTCCCCGCTGGCGGATATCACGGAAGAGCAGTTCCACCGGATGTTCAACACGAACGTGCTGGGGCTTATTCTCGCGACTCAGGAAGCAGCAAAGCAATTCGGTCCGGAAGGCGGAAGCGTTATCAATATCGGCTCAACCGTCACTAGCATCAACCCGCCGACCACTGCGGTCTATACGGCGACTAAGGGCGCTGTGGACGCAGTCACGCACGTGCTCGCCAAGGAACTGGGGCCGCGCAAGATCCGCGTGAACTCGATCAATCCCGGTATTGTGGAGACCGAAGGCGTCCATACGGCGGGATTCATCGGAAGCGATTTCCAAAAGGAGCTCGAGACCCAGACTCCTTTAGGACGTATTGGGCAGCCCGACGACATCGCTCCGATCGCCGTTTTCCTGGCGTCGCAAGACTCAGGGTGGCTGACCGGAGAGACCTTGCTGGCATCTGGCGGTCTAAGGTAATCCTCGCTCCCCGCGGCTAGTATAGACTCTGAGAGTGCGAGCGCTTGACGGATCTAGACTCTAGGAAGGATTTTGGGCGATGCAGTCCTTCCTTGAAGACCTTCGGCACTCCTTTCGCGCGCTCCGGCAAAACCCCGGATTCACGATCGCCGCCCTGGCGACGCTGGCGCTTGGAATCGGCGCGAATACCGCCATCTTTTCGGTCGTCAACGCGGTCCTACTGAAACCTTTGGGCGCACCTGACGCCGAGCGCATCGTCCAATTTGAGAACACGACTGCGGGCGCTTCGTACTCGGCTGCCTCACCTCGTAATTTCAATATATGGCGGGAGCAAACCACGGAGTTTCAGGACGTCTCTGCTCATTGGCTCGATCATGTGAACTTAAACGGCGGACCGAACTCGGAACTGATTCCGGCCGCGCGCGTTACGGTCGATTTCTTCCGTCTCTACGGCGCGCCGCTTCTTTACGGGCGTACGTTTACTTCAGACGAAGGCCGCCCGAAGGGCGGGAATGTGGTTGTCCTCAGTCACGGTCTGTGGATACGGCGGTTCGGGGCTGACCCCGAAATTGTCGGCAAAACCATTTCCCTGGGCGACGTTTCCTACGTGGTCGTCGGGATCTTAGCTGCAAACTTCGACACCGAACAATTCGACGAAAATCCTGACGTCTGGGTTCCTTTTCAAATCGAACCGGGGAGTTTGGCGTCGGACGGCCGGCTCTGCATCGTAACGGGGCGTCTCAGTCCTGGCGCGACGATGGAAACGGCCAGGGCGGATTTGCAGCGTGTAGCCGATGAATATCGCCGGACATTTCCCGCTGCCATCGGCCCGACGAGTGGTTTTACAGTCCGAAGATTGCGCGACGCGATGGTCGGCGATGTGCGCCCCACTCTGTTAGTCCTGGCAGGGGCTGTCGGTTTCGTCCTGCTTATTGCCTGCGCCAACGTCGCGAGCCTTCTGCTCGCTCGCGCGGTAAGCAGGCAGCGCGAAATCGCGATCCGGGCCGCCGTGGGCGCCAGCCGCGGACGGATCATCCGCCAAATGCTCACGGAAAGCTTGGCACTCTCCTTGATAGGCGGCGCACTCGGTGTGGCGCTGGGGACAGCGGGCATCCGCGGCTTTCTGTCGATTTATCCCACGACGCCTCTGGGCGTCACTCTGAATCCTGTCAACATTCCCCGCATCGGACAGGCGGGATCAGCTGTCACGCTGGATTGGCGCGTTCTCTCCTTCACAGTTCTCGTCTGCGTCATAACGGGCGTCTTGTTCGGCCTTCTTCCAGCACTGCAGGCATCCAATACCGATTTGAGCACCGCTCTCAAAGAGAGCAGCGGACGCTCCGGTACTGGTTTTCGGCAGAGCAAAACGCGCTCAATATTGGTCGTCAGCGAAATGACCCTGGCGCTCGTCCTGTTAATTGGAGCGGCGTTGCTGATTCGCACGTCCATCGCATTGCGATCCGTAAAGCCAGGGTTTGACTCCCACAACGTACTGACCATGCAAATGTCGCTTGCCGGTGCGCGCTTTCAACAAACTTCCGGAATCGACCAACTCGTCCGTGGCGGCGTCGAACGTCTCGACTCCGTGCCGGGAGTGGAGGCCGCAGCTACCTCGTGCTGCCTTCCTTTGGAAACGGTTTGGCAGCTTTCGTTCATAGTCCAGGGCCGGCCGCTGAACGGGCGAATTCACGGCGTCGCGGGTTGGACATTCATATCGCCAGGTTATTTTGATGCGCTTAAGATTCCAGTCTTGCGTGGCCGCGCATTCAATGAGCGGGATGACGCGACACAACCGGGCGTCGTGATCATCAACCAGGAGATGGCGCGCCGGTTCTGGCCAAATAGCGACCCGCTGAACGACCGTCTTCTCGTTGGCCGAACCTTTGGTCCGGAGTACGATCAGGATCCGGTCCGCCAGATCGTCGGGATTGTAGGCGATGTTCGCGATGTGGGACTCAACCGGAATCCGCGGCCCGCCATGTACGTCCCCATTGCGCATTTACCCGAAAGCGTGAGGAGTCTGGTATTGCCGATTCTGCCCATCGCCTGGATTGTCCGCACGCGAGTAGAGCCGCAGTCGCTCAGTATGGCGATTCAAAGCGAACTACGACAGGCGAGCGGAGGCCTCCCTGTCGCCCGCGTCCGATCCATGGATGAGGTCGCGTCTCAATCCACCGCCCGCACTCGATTCAATATGCTGCTCATGAGCATCTTTGGAGCCTCGGCGTTGCTGCTAGCGGCGACCGGTATTTACGGACTGATGGCCTACTCGGTGCAGCAGCGGACGCAGGAGATAGGAATTCGAATGGCCCTGGGAGCCGCGACGGGCGAGGTCAGGAACATGATGATCTCTCAGGGAATGCGGTTGGCCTTAACAGGAACTGCCATCGGTATCGCCCTGGCGTTTGGCCTCGCTCGGTTCATCGCCGGTTTCCTGTTTGGAGTGAAAGCCTGGGATCCGATCGTGTTCCTCGCCGTGCCGGCGCTTTTGAGCGCCGTGGCCCTATTCGCCATCTGGCTTCCAGCGCTCCGCGCCAGCCGGATCGACCCCATCGACGCCTTGCGGCACGAGTAGATGCCCCCAAAGGCTCTCCGGGTATAGACTTTGGATATGCGACTTCCCAAAATCGTACTAGGATTCCTTCTGCTGGCGATCTCGGCCTTCGCAGCCGACGTCGACGGTAAGTGGACCGGCACCATCTCCACACCGAATGGGGACTTTCCCCAGACGTTTACCTTCAAGGCCGATGGAGCCAAGCTCACCGGATCCCTGGAATTCATGCCGGGAATGGCCATCCCGATTACCGAAGGAAAGGTCGACGGCAATAACATCTCGTTCACCGTCAACCTCGATTTTGGGATGCCGTTCACATTAACCTATACCGGAGTGGTATCGGGAAATGAGCTGAAAGTCAAAGGCGACGCAGCGGGGATGCCCTTTGAGTTTGTATTGAAGAAAGCTTGAAGCGACGCGGCGATTAGTCCACGTCGGGAGGAGCAGGGATTACGAATAGCGAGAAGTGGGCCAGCATGCGGCCCATGAAGCTGTCGCGTTCCGACACGTTGATCCAGGCGACGTTTTGCGGATCGCTCTGGTCCTCGAAGAAACCGACCCCGCCGCGCTTCAGTACCTTATCGGTCCAGGTGCTGATCACCTGGCCATTCAGATAAGTGACGAAGTGATCGTCCTGAACGGTCATACGGACGCGATAATCGGTGCCGCGCCTCAGGCTCAACGGCAAAGGCAACCGCACCGCGGCTGATTCGTGCCCATCGATCACGGCGTAGCGCACCAGCCCGGCATTGTGTTCCGATCCCGGTTTAGCGATCACCAGTTTGGTGGCGTAGTAGTTGTTCCCGTCAGCCGCGCGGAACGCCCAGCTCAGGCTGCGGCCCGTCATCTGGCCTTGGAACTCCATCTGATAATTCTGAAGGGTCGCAGAACGCTCCCATAAACGCAGTGCGATGGGACGGGACAGCGCCGGGCGAGACGCACCGGCCCACTCCCGGTCATCGGAACCGCTGACGCCCCGCGAGCTCACGGTAACCCAATCTCCGAAGCCCGATCGAAATTCATGATGCAAGGTGACAGGAGCCTGACTGCGCACCACCTCTCCTACGGCATCCCAGGCGCGAGCCGGCAGACTGCGCTTGATGGTAGGATCCAGCGAAACCTGGGGGAACGCCGCGCCGGGTCCAGGTCCGGGAAGCAACAGCGCTGCCACCAACAGACCGCCCACCGTTAGGAAGGCAAAGACCGAAGCGGTTTGGCCCGTAGTGGCCGGACGAGCCGACGTCTTCTTCTTGCCCTTGGACCGCGCGACGGACCAATGTTCCAGCTCATCTTCTTCTCGATATGCCTGGGCGGAAGCGAGCTTGGCTTCCGTGCGATGCGCGGCGCAGCAGTATTGCTGGTCCACTAACTTCCGCCACAGACCGATTTTTTTACCACACAAGAAGCAGAGCATTGCGTATTCGGATCTGGTCCTATCGCGGGTAGTAACAATCCCGCAGCCCGATTCTAACAGCTAGCACTCCGTCTGAAGCAGTCCTAAGAGAAGAAAGCTTAGGGGTCTCCCATGTTCTCTAGGCCGGATCTAAGGTGTACCATTGAGGCGATCGGCTACTAGTAAAATCGACCATGGCTGACGAGACCTTTAGTGAACCATTCGGCGCGGAACCCGTCGAGCTTCCCATTACGGATGTATTTGATTTACATAGTGTTCCGGCCAAAGATGTTAAAGGAGCCGTAGAGGAATATCTGCTCGAAGCCCATCGCCTGGGCTACAAGGCCTTGCGAATCATTCATGGCCGCGGTATCGGCGTACAGCGGGAAGCCGTTCGGGGAATTCTGGCACGAACATCCTTCGTTGAATCCTATGGTGACGCCCCCGTGGACGCGGGCGGATGGGGCGCTACCCTTGTGACACTACGGGTTACTCTGCGGTGATGTTCCGCAAGGTACTGGTCGCGAATCGCGGCGAAATCGCCGTGCGCGTCGTGCGAGCGCTCCGCGAGATGGGGATCGCGAGCATAGCTACCTACTCGGATGCGGACCGGGGGGCGCTCGCGGTCCAGTTGGCGGACGAAGCTGCCTACCTCGGGCCGTCGCCATCGTCGGAAAGCTACCTGCGAATCGACCGGGTCATCGACTCGGCTAAGCGCCACGGAGCGGAGGCGATTCATCCCGGCTATGGATTCCTGAGCGAGAATGCCGAGTTCGCGGAGGCGTGCGCGGCCGCCGGAATCGTTTTCATCGGCCCGCCCGCGGAGGCTATTCGCAAGCTGGGATCGAAAACGGCTGCCAGGCAACTGGCTATCGCGGCAGGCGCGCCGGTGGTTCCGGGTACCGAGAGCGCACTGGCCGGATGGGAGCAAGGCAGCGCGGCTGCGAATGCTCTGGGTTATCCAGTGCTGCTCAAAGCGTCGGCCGGCGGAGGCGGCAAGGGGATGCGCCGCGTCGACCGCGAATCCGAACTACAATCGGCGCTGCGTGATGCCGCGAGCGAAGCCGGGCGTGCTTTCGGCAACAGCGAAGTCTATGTCGAAAAACTGGTGGTCGAGCCGCGG
>Ga0207687_10000521_pt1 | contig 25789 bp, 21 predicted proteins | sample KBSM54metaG_FD_184399 | JGI IMG/M metagenome (GOLD analysis project Ga0207687, IMG submission 184399) | Miscanthus rhizosphere microbial communities from Kellogg Biological Station, Michigan, USA - KBS M5-4 metaG (SPAdes) (version 2) | ecosystem: Host-associated > Plants > Roots > Rhizosphere >...
CACGAGCTTAGTGAGGCAAAACTCGGGATGACAGTTCGAGCGGCGCGTCCGGAAGAACTTCGTCAGTGGTTCGGCGCGGACGCCGGGTCGCTGGGACCGGTCGGCGTGGCCAAGCGTGTGCGTGTGCTTGCCGATGAAGCTCTACTAGGCCGGCGCAATATGATCGCCGGCGCGAACAAGAACGATTATCATCTGCGCAACGTGACGCCCGGCAAAGATTTCGAAGTCGAGTTCCACGATCTCCGCCAAGCCACGGCAAGCGATGCGTCCGTGCTCGGACATATCGTCAAGGTGGGCTGCCAATACGCGAAGTCCATGGATCTGCACGTGACCAACGAAGCAGGCGAAGAGATCGCACCGATGATGGGTAGTTACGGAATCGGCATCGAGCGGATTCTGAGCGCGGCAGCGGAGCTGTATCACGATACGGACGGCCTTGCACTGCCTCCCGCGATCGCGCCGTTTACGGTGGTCGTTACGCCGGTCAACGGCAAAGACGACGCGCAGCGCCAGGCGGCCGGTGCGATTTACGAAGCTCTTAAGAACGCTCGGCTGGACGCGCTGTTCGACGATCGCGACGAGCGCCCGGGCGTGAAATTCAAAGACGCCGACTTGATCGGCATTCCTTACCGGATTACGGTGGGGAAGAAGCTTCCCGAAGGGATCGTGGAGCTCGTCGAGCGCAGGCCCAAGCGTTCGACTGACGTTCCCATTGCTAATGTGGTGGATGCTGTGCGGGAATCATGGACTGGATAAATATACGCCGGGAGTTCCCGGCGCTCGAGCGCTGGACCTATCTCAACACCGCCACCTACGGCCAGATGCCCATTCGCGGCGTCGAAGCCATGATGAGGCATTCGCAGCGTCGCGACGAGTTTGCGACCACCGACTTCCTCGACTGGTATAGCGACGCCGATCGCATGCGCGCCGGGATCGCCCGATTGATTCACGCGGAGCCTGCCGATATCGCGTTTGTTCCGAACGCAGCCACCGCGCTCTCGATCGTCCTTGCCGGGATCGCGCCTAAACCGGACGAGAATATCGTCACGCTGGATGACGAGTTTCCCAATTATCTGTATCAGGGCGCGGCTCGTAAAGTCCGGTGGGAACAAGTCCACGAATCCGTCGACGACAAGACTCGTCTGGTCGCGTTTAGCGAAGTGAACTACGCCACCGGCTTTCGCCCGCCGCTGGCGGAAACCGTAGCGTTTCTCGGCGCGCGCGGCGTGCCACTGTTTCTCGACGGGTCGCAAAGCGTCGGGGCACTGACCTTCGACGTACGCAAAACGCCGGTGGACGTGCTCGCGGTCCACGGATACAAATGGCTGATGTCTCCCACTGGCGCCGGGTTCATGTACGTCTCGCCCGCGTTTCGCAAGAAACTGCCGCCGAATGTGATCGGCTGGCGCAGTCATCACGACTGGCGCAACGTCGATCGTCTGCACAGCGGCACGCCCGAGTTCAAGGATGCGGCCGAAAAGTACGAGGGCGGCGGATTGCCGTTTCATCTCCTGTACGCGATGGAGGCGTCGGTAAACTGGATGCTCGAAATCGGCCCAGAAGCCATCGAGCAGCGGGTGATGGAGCTGGCGACGTCTGCCCGGTCAATGCTCCGCAGCTTAGGAGCTCACGTTGAAGATACGGGATCCCAAATTGTCATCGCGGGATTCGAGGGAATGGACGCCTCCGCGATCGCGCGCGCACTGCGGGAACAGAAAGTGGTCATTGCGGCGCGCCACGGCCGGCTCCGCATCTCGCCACACTTCTACAATAATGATGAGGACCTGATGCGCCTGGAGCGCGCGTTGAAAAAGCTGTTGTGATTACTTTCCTCGAAGCCGTTTGGCGCGAGCTGCGATTCGCGATGCGGTCGCTGCTGCGCGCACCGTTAGCCACGGCTGTGATGATCGCGATCCTGGCCGCAGGCATCGGCCTAAACACGGCGGTGTATAGCGTCCTCTACGGAATCCTGCTGCGGCCCTATCCATATGCATCGCCCGAACGGATCGTGCGGATCGCCTCGGCTCCGGTCAAGGATCCGGGCAACCGCGTGGGCGTGTCCCTGCCCGATTTCGAGGATTTCCGCCATGACGCGCGCACCGTGCAGGATTTAAGCGCCTGGAGCACCGAGCGGATCAACCTAATTGACGACGGCGTCGCGGTTCCCGTGGATGCGGGCGTCATTTCGCCGGGCCTGTTCGCGACGCTGGGCGTGAAGCTCTCGATTGGCCGTGAGTTTCTGCCGCAAGAAGACATCCCCGGCGGCGACGTCAACAAGGTCATCCTGAGCCATGCTCTCTGGGAAAAGCGATTCAACGCAGATGCGGGGATACTGGGCCGCGTGATTCGAACTTCTCTCGGCTCGTTCGCCGTGGTGGGCGTCGCATCCCCGGGCTTCCTGTTTCCGCGCGATTCGGCATTGTGGATTCCCATCGAAAGCGAACTGCGCGCTCGCAACGGCTCGCGGCAAATGCGTTTTTATCGAAAATATCGCGTGGTGGCTCGACTCCGCGACGGCGCGTCACTACAAGCTGCCCAGGACGATCTCCGCCAGGTCGGAACCCGCCTGCAGCGTGAGCAGGCCCCGACGAATCGCGACATTCTGCCAGTCGTCGAACCCCTGCGAACTACCGAAACTTCTGAAATGCGGCCCTACGTGCTGCTGCTGATGGCGGGAGCAGGCTTGGTACTGCTAGTCTGCTGCACGAACCTGGCGAATCTCCTGCTGGCACGGTCGTCTGCCCGCGAGCGCGAATTCGCGGTTCGCGCGGCCATGGGCGCCGGTCGAAAGCGTCTCCTGATTCAGCTTCTAACTGAACATTCCTTGATGGCGATTGCGGGAGCGTTTCTGGGCGTAGTTCTGGCGAGCTCTTTGCTGGGCGCGCTGCCGCGAATCATCCCTGGACCGGCCGAGCTTCCGTTCTGGATGCACTTCGATCTGGACCGGAACGTGCTTGCCTTCACCTGCGCGGTGACCATCGGAACCATCGCGGCCTTTGGACTGGTTCCTTTGCTGAAGTCGGCCCGCACCGATCTGGAGGGCCTGCTCCGCGATGGCTCGCGCGGGTCACATGCAACTTCGCGCCTCCGCCGCGGACTAATTGTTGGCGAGGTCGCACTGTCAGCAATCCTCCTGGTATGCGCCGGCCTGCTGCTCAAGAGCTTGAATCGTCTGGAAAGTGTCAATCCCGGATTTCAGCCGCGCAACGTGCTCGCGATTCAACTGTCACCGTTCAAGCCCGGCTCGGCGCAGCAACGCATTGAAGCGGCGACGACTTATTTCCGCCAGGTGATCGCCACCATCGGCCAAGTTCCCGGAGTGGTCGCAGTGGGCGCGACCGATGGACTGCCGTACACGCCCGATAGCGCCGACCGCCCCAGCTACAACATGGAAGTACAGGGCGCGGGGTCGGTGGAACGGGCTTATCGCGGCCCCGGTTCGGTGATCGATATCACGCCGCGGTACTTCGAAGCCATGGGGATTCCGCTGCTGGAGGGCCGCGCCTTTAGCGATCAGGATCGGAGCACGTCGGAAAAAGTGATCATCCTGAGTGAACGTGCCGCGAGGTTCCTGTTCCCCGGCCGCAGCCCGATCGGCGGCCAGGTCCGCCACAACACCAATGGCATGGCCGATCCCTGGTCGCGCGTGGTGGGCGTCGTCGGCAACGTCCGCTATAAGGCGGATGAAAACGTTGAGGGTATGGAGATGTACTATCCGTCCTCGCAGTGGGAATTCGAGAGCGCGTATGTGGCGATACGGTTCCAGGGCGGGCCCGCGGGATTCGAGAACGCCATTCGTCAGGCGGTTTCCTCCGTGGATGCGGAAACCGGAATCGATGAGATGAAGACCATGGACGCGCTGATGAATCAGACGCTGTGGCAGCAGCGCTCCTGGGGATTCGTGCTGGCGGGCTTCGCGGCCACGACGCTGCTGCTGGCCGCGGTGGGACTCTACGGCGTAATGGCCTACAGCGTGGCGCTGCGACGCACGGAGATCGGGATTCGCGCCGCATTGGGTGCGACGCCGAAGACGATTTTCGGTGAAGTCACCCGCGAAGGCGTGTATCTGGCGGCCACTGGAGCCGCGATCGGACTGGGCGCTTCACTGGGCGTCACCCGGCTTTTGCGGACCATGCTTTACGGCGTTCCACCCGCGGATCCACTGACGTTTCTCCTGGCCGCGCTGGTGCTGATCGCCGTCGCCGTGGTTGCCTCGGCCTTACCGGGGATGCGCGCCGCGAACATGGACCCGGTCAAGATCCTGCGCAATTAAAACCCCCTATTGACTGTCTATACGTCTTCATATAGACTGTCGATACGAATGGCGCCAGAGACTACGGATCTTCTACCCGGAACGCTGGACCTGCTGATCCTCCAGACGCTTTCTTTGGGACCGCAGCACGGGTTGGGAATCTCCCGCCGCATCGAACAGATCACTGGCGGGACCTTTCGCGTAATGCCAGGATCTCTTTTTCCGGCTTTGCATCGTATGGAAGAGCAGGGCTGGCTGGCGGCGGAATGGGGCGAGTCTGAGACCAATCGCAAGGCTAAGTATTACTCGCTGAAAAAGGCCGGGTGCCGAAGGCTGGAAATAGAAAAGGTTCGCTGGGACAAAGTCGCATTGGCGATTCGCAACGCGTTGGAGACTGGCTAGATGCTCCGCGGCCTTTTGCGCAACCTTTTCCGGCGAGACCGGGTCGAGCGCGATCTCGACCAGGAGATTCGCGCCTTCGCCGATATGCTGGCCGACGAGAAAGCACAAAGCGGGATGTCGCGAACGGAAGCCGAGCGAGCCGCGCGCATCGAGCTGGGAGGAATCGAACAAGTAAAGGAGCAGGTTCGCGCGAGCCGCTCGGGAGCCTGGCTCGACACACTTGCCGCCGATCTTCGCTATGCATTACGCATGCTGCGGCGCAACCCCGGCTTCGCGGCCGTCACGGTCATCACGCTCGCGCTGGGCATCGGCGCAAACACCGCATTGTTCAGCGTGGTGAACGCGCTACTCCTCCGCGACCTGCCGTATAAAGACGCGAACCACCTGGTTTACGTCACTGAGTTCTGGCCGCACGAGCCCATCGTGCCCGGCCCACCCAATCCCGACTTCACCAACTGGCGCGCCCACTCTCGATTGATTGAAGACATCCAGGCTTACGGCGGCGGAGGAAACGTTACCCTCACTACCGCTGGCGCAGCGGAACGCATCACTGGAACGCTAGTCACCGCGGGACTACTGGACATGATCGGGCTTCAGCCGGCCTTGGGACGAAATTTCCTCTCCGATGAAGATCGCCCCGGTGCGCCGCCCGTAGTGATCCTCGGCTACGGTATTTGGCAGCGCCGCTTCGGCGGATCCTCCGACGTAGTCGGCAAGCAGATCGAATTGGATGGCATCGGTCGCACGGTGGTGGGGATTCTTCCAGCCGCCTTCGCATTTCCGGATAACAATTTCGCGCAAGAGGTTTTGCTCCCGATGGGTCTTGATCCCGAACCGGGCTGGCGTGAGCGCGGGATGCGATTGCTGCGAGTCCTGGCCCGCACCAAGCCTGGCGTTACGCGCGAGGCGCTGCGTACGGAGTTCGCCGAGTTGGTGCGCCGCACAGCGTCCGAAGAGCCTCCGCAATTCGTGACCATGCGCAAGGACATGGAGATCCGCATTATCCCGCTGCGCGAGTGGCTTGCGGGAGATGTCCGCCCGGCTTTGCTGGTGCTCCAGGCCGCTGTGGCCATGGTGCTGCTCATTGGGTGCCTGAACGTCGCCAATCTTCAGATCGCCCGCGGTATCGCGAGGCGCAATGAGATGGCCCTTCGGACCGCGCTCGGCGCCGGACGCGCGCGGATTACGCGCCAGTTGCTGACCGAAAGTCTACTGCTGAGCATGCTGGGCGGGGCGACGGGGCTGGCCCTGGGATATGGGGCGCTGAATCTGATTCGATCCTTCCTGCCCGCGAGCCTGCACCTGGCCGACACCATCCGGATCGACCCGTGGGTGTTGGTGTTTACGCTGGCCATCGCGATTGCGTCCGGAGTCGTGACCGGCCTGGCGCCAGTGTGGGCCGCGACGCGCGGGCGCACGCACCTGGACGAGACCCTGAAGGAAGGTAGTAGCCGAACCACCGAGCCCGGCAGCCATCACCGCCTGCATCGGGCTTTAGTGATTGCCGAAGTTGCCATCGCCATGGTGCTGCTGGCGGGCTCCGGTCTGCTTATACGTAGTTTTGTGCGGATGGCCTCGCTCGATCCGGGCTTCGACCCGGACGGCGTGCTGACGCTCCGCATCGCGCTTCCGGAGCGCAAGTATCCGACCAGCCAAAGCAGGGCCGAGTTCTATTCGCAACTTCTGGAACGGGCAGCCGCGATTCCTGGAGTTCAGAACGCGGCGATCGGAACCGGTTTACCGCTCATCGGCACACGCGGGCGCGCTGGTACCTGGGTCGAAGGGCGTCCGGCGCCACCTCCCGGAGGCAGGCCATCGATCCCTGAGGCCGACATCAGTTCGAATTACTTTGACGCGCTGCGGATTCCGCTGCTCAATGGACGCGCCTTTACGGAGGCGGACCGTGCGGGTTCGCAGCATGTGGTGATCGTCAATCGGGCATTCGCCGACCTATTCTTTCCGGGCCAGGAAGCCATAGGCAACCGCATCACCTTCGGCAGCAGCAAAGAGCTGAATCAGATCATTGGCATCGTGGGCAATGTTCGCCAGGAGGGCTTGCGCCTGGCGGCCGAGCCCACATATTACGTCCCGTACCAGCAAATTCCCGACGCGGAGATGCTTCTAATTCTTCGGTCGAACTTACCTCACGGCGCGCTCGCGGCAGCCGCCGCCGGAGCGATTCACTCGATCAACCCGGACTTGCCCGCTTATGATGTCGCCACCATGCGCGACCGGCTCGGCGAGGCCCTCGCCACGCAGCGCGCCAACATGGCGCTCATGGCGATGTTCGCAGCACTAGCGTTGCTCCTGGCTGCGATCGGGATCTTCGGCGTAATCGCGTACATGGTGAGCCGGAGGTCACTGGAGATCGGCATCCGGATGGCGCTGGGCGCCCAGCATGGCGACGTATTGAAGATGGTCTTGGGGCACGGAATGGTTTTGGCCCTGGCTGGAATCGCACTCGGACTCGGTGGAGCGCTGGCGACGACTCGTGCCCTGCGCACCCTGCTATTCGAAATCAGTCCCAGCGATCCGTGGACGTTAATCGTCGCAGCAGCCCTATTCGCCGGTGTCGCAGCGGCCGCCTGTTATATTCCTGCGCGCCGCGCCATCCGCGTCGACCCAATGACAACTCTTCGTCACGACTGATCGTATTCTACGCTCACCAAAAACAATCCCCTTGCCGGAGCCGACGGGCCCACCGGAATTTTGCAGCCCGGCTGTAGCCGAGCCTCGATGCCGCCCGGCGCGAGGTTTCCCTTCCCTGCCTCCAGCAGCACGCCCACGATGTTGCGGACCATGTGCTTCAGGAATCCACTGCCGCGAACGCGGTAGATTAACCGGTCGCCTTCTCGGGTCAGGCATGACGAAAAAATGCGCCGAACCTTCGAGCGACCGGTGGCATCCACAGGATCGGCTGCCGCAAACGCGGTAAAGTCGTGCTCGCCTTCGAGCAAGCGAGCCGCCTCGATCATGCGGAGCTCGTCCAGCGGATACGGGTAGTGATACACGTAGCGGCGTTCGAAGGGCGAACAGATGTCGGCCCGCAAGAGGCGATATTCATACGTCTTGGCGACGGCATCGTAACGGGGGTGGAAACTCTCGTGTGCCTCGGCCGTGTCCAACACGCGGATGTCGCGTGGCAGCAGACGATTCATGGCCTTCTGAAGATTCGGCAAGGGAATCGGATTGGCCAGCCGGAACGCTGCCACTTGTGCCAATGCGTGAACCCCGGCATCGGTGCGGCCGGACCCGTCTACATGCACTACATCGCCTTCGATTTCGGACAGCACCTCTTCAAGCGAACGCTGGATCGTGGCGACGCCCGGCTGCACCTGCCAGCCGTGATAGTCGGTGCCGTCGTAGCTGACCGTGATACGAATCCGGCGCATGCTTTTCTTAAAACAGGCTTAGACCGTCGCGCGGGAGCCGGGCTTTTCCACCGGGAGACCCTGCTTACACAGCGGGCACTCCTCGGGCGTCCAGGAGACGGCGTCCAGGGTCGCCAGGGCCACCCGGGGAACCCCCAGGTCGACACGTCCCCCGCTGCGGTCGATGACCGAGCCCACTCCTAAAACCTGGACTCCGGACGCCCGCAGGAGTTCCATGACTTCCCGGGTGCTGCCACCGGTGGTAACCACATCCTCGACCACCACGGCGGTCTCCCCAGGGGTCAAAAAGAACCCCCGGCGGAGGGTCATCTTGCCCGAGGGATCCCGTTCCGTGAACTGAAAACGGGCCCCCATGGCCCGGGCGACTTCATGGCCGATGATCAGGCCGCCCAGGGCGGGCGAAACGATAACTTGTGCTTTTGGCATACTTTGGGCCATGCTTTCCGTCAGAGCCCGCCCCAGCTGTTCGGCACGTTCGGGGTGCTGCAGAACTAGAGCGCTCTGCAGGTATTCTCCGGAATGGAGCCCGCTGGTGAGGCGAAAATGACCCTTCAGATAGGCGCCTGTTTCGCGAAATATTTGCAATGTAGAGTTAGACACGGTTTCTTCATATATAATAGTCCGGGTAAGACTTAACATTCTTGACGGGATACCCCCTGTAACAACAGCACCGTCTCCCGTCGTCATTTCTAGCGAAGACAAGAAACCATTGGGGAGTAGTCTACTACGATGAAGAAGCTTAAGTGGCTCCTGGGCCTGACCTTGGTAATTGCAGCGTTGGCCTTGGGCGGCTTCACCTATTACACGCGTTCTAAGAAAGCTGATTATTTGACCGCCAAGGTGCAACGTGGCGATCTCGAATCGGCCATTTCCGCTACCGGCTCGCTCGCGGCCGTCGTTTCCGTCGCAGTGGGCAGCCAGGTGTCCGGCAATATCGCCGCCCTGTATGCCGATTACAATTCGCAGGTCAAAAAAGGCCAGCTGGTGGCGCAGATCGACCCGGCTCCCTTCCAGACCAAAGTCGACCAGGCCAAAGCCAATCTGGATAGCGCCAAGGCGCAGGTCACCAGCGCGGAAGTTGGCGTAAAGAAAGCGGACTTGGATATCGCTAACGCGCAACTCAACATCACCAACCAGCAGGCAGCTTTGGTGCGCGCCGATTCCCAGGTCAAGGACGCCAAGCGCAAGTTGGATCTGCAGGCCAGGATGTTCAAGGATGGCGTGGCGACGCAGGATGCACGCGACAGCGCCCAGGCGGTTTATGACCAGGCAATCGCCAGCTACGATTCGGCCAAGGCGCAATTGAACTCCGCGCAGGCCAATCTCGAATCGGTCAAGGCGCAGAAGCAAGTGGCGGAGACCCAGAAAGTCACGGCGGCGGCCCAGGTGGCCACGGCCGACGCTAACTTGCAGAACGCCCAACTGGATCTGGATCACACCCGCATTACCTCTCCGGTCAACGGAGTGGTGATCGCGCGCAACATGGACGTAGGTCAGACCGTGCAGGCCTCCTATTCCGCGCCCCAGTTGTTCAGCATCGCGCAGGATCTTTCGAAGATGCACGTGGAAACCAACATCGACGAATCCGACATCAGCCGCGTCCAGGTGGACCAGGACGCTTCATTCACGGTGGACGCGTATCCCGGGCAGACGTTCCACGGGACGGTCATGCAAATCCGCCACTCCCCGACCAACGTGCAGAACGTGATTACGTACACGGTGGTGATCGACGTGGATAACCCCGATATGAAGCTGTTCCCGGGCATGACGGCGAACGTCCGCCTGGTCACCGACCACCTCTCGGCGGTGGTGAAGATTCCCTCGGCGGCGCTGCGGTTCCGTCCGCCAGACGATCTCCTCCCGGCCGACGCGAAGAACAACGATAAAAAAGTCGCCAAGGTGGATGGCAAGGACGCCAACCCAGCCAAAGGCGGCGATGGTAAGTTCGATCCCAGCCAGTTCAAGGGACGTAACGGCGGCGGTGGCGGCGGTGGATTCGGCCGGCGCGGCGGTGATGGCGGCGGCGGTGGATTCGGCGGAGGCCGGGGTCAAGGCGGCCAGGCCGGCGGCGCGCGTCCTCAGTTCCAAACCGTCTATACGCTGGATGAAAAAGGCCAGCTCAAAGCGGAGCGCATCCGCACCGGCATTAGCGACGGAAACTTCGTGGCGATGCTTAACGGCAACCTCAAAGAAGGCGACGTGCTGATCACCGGCATTGAAGGTGTCCGGTCAGGCGCTAACCAGAACAAGAACGCGCCGGGATTCCCGGGCCAAAATAACAACAACCAATTCAAGCAAGGCCGGGGCGGCCTGCCGTTCTAAGTCGCCAGCGAGGATCATTCGTGGATTCTGCTCTCATTCGCATCGAGCACTTGCATAAGACCTATCACATGGGCGACAACCATGTGCACGCCCTGCGCGGGATTTCACTCGACATCGCGCGCGGCGCCTTCGTCTCCATCATGGGTGCGTCCGGTTCCGGCAAGTCCACCTTGATGAATATCATCGGGTGCCTGGACAAACCCAGCAGTGGCAAATACTACCTGGACGGCGTGGATATCGGCAGCCTGGAACGTGATGAACTGGCGGATATTCGCAATCGTAAGGTCGGTTTCGTGTTCCAGCAATTTAACCTGCTGGCCAGGACGTCGGCGCTCGAAAACGTCGAACTACCCCTGCTCTACAGCGACAACGACAAAACCAAGTTTAAAGAACGCGCCATGGCGGCGCTCACATCGGTGGGTCTGGCGGAACGCTACGACCACCACCCCAGCCAGCTTTCCGGCGGCCAGCAACAGCGCGTGGCCATCGCCCGCAGCCTGATCAACGATCCCCAGCTGATTCTGGCGGACGAGCCGACAGGCGCTCTCGATTCCCGCACCAGCATCGAAATCATGGGCATCTTTCAAAAGCTGAACCGGGAAAAGGGAATCAGCATCGTGGTGGTCACCCACGAGCCCGACATCGCGCACTATTCCGATCGCATCATCCAGTTCAAGGACGGTCACATCATGCTCGATGAGGCTGTGCCCAACCCGCGGAACGCGGAGCGGGAACTGGCCGAGATGCCCGAACTGGTAGAGGAAAAGGAACCCGTCGCATGAACAAGGTTTTCCAAAGTATGAGAATCGCGTTCCGCGCGCTGCGCGTGAACAAGCTGCGTTCGGCACTGACGATGCTCGGCATTATTATCGGCGTCGGCGCCGTGATCGCCATGGTGTCGGTGGGTAGCGGCGCCACCGACCGCATTCACCAGCAGATCGCGTCCATCGGCAGCAACGTCATTATCATCCAGCCGGGCAGCCAGAACACCGGCGGAGTGAAGAGCGGCAACGGCAACTCGCAGACGCTGACCGAGGACGATGCCCGGGCCATTGGCGAGGAATGTCCCGACGTCATGTTTTCGACGCCCATCCAACAGAACCAGCAGCAGGTGGTCTACGGAAGCAATAACTGGGGCACCCGGATCTACGGCGTGTCGCCCGACTATTTGACCATTCGCGACATCCGCATCGAGGAAGGCGAACCCTTCACCACCGAAGATGTCAAATCCACCAACAAGGTCGCGCTACTCGGCAAGACCGTGGTCGATAACCTTTTCGCCGGAGAAGATCCGATTGGCAAAACCATCCGCGTCCGCAAGGTGCCTTTCACCGTGGTCGGGACGCTGGTGCCCAAGGGTCAGAATTCCAGCGGGCAGGATCAGGACGACATGATCATCATGCCGATCACCACCGCCAAGAAGAAAGTGATGGGCGGCGGACGCGCCAACAACTGGCAGCAAATCGGTCAGATCATGGTGCAGGCGCGCGATGGACGCAATAACAACGCCATGGATGAGATCGAAGGTCTTCTGCGCCAGCGTCACCGCTTGCAGGCGACCGAGGATAACGATTTCCAAGTCCGCAGTCTGGAAGAGATGGCGGCAGCCCAGGAGCAGGCAACTCAGATCATGGGACTGCTGCTGGCTTCGATCGCGTCGGTGTCGCTGATCGTCGGCGGCATCGGCATCATGAACATCATGCTGGTGTCGGTGACCGAGCGCACCAAGGAAATCGGTCTGCGCCAGGCGGTGGGAGCAAAAACCAACGATATTTTGTCGCAGTTCCTGGTGGAAGCGGTTTCGCTTTCGCTATTGGGGGGCTGCCTGGGGATTGCGATGGGGGTCTTAGCCAGCTTCGGCATCTCGTATTTTGCCGGATGGAACACACTGGTGAGTCTGCCTTCGATCCTGGCGGCATTTTTCTTCTCGGCCCTGGTGGGGGTGTTCTTCGGATTCTATCCGGCGCGCAAGGCGGCCTTGCTCGATCCCATCGAGGCTCTGCGATATGAGTAAAGCTCTGAGGTATGAGTAGTTGGGGTGGGGCTTCTCCGGACGTGTGCTCGCAACGCCGAGTGCCCCAGTTTCGCACGCCGGTATTCCAAAACCGGACAGTACGGACATAGTCATAGGATTTCTTTTCAACACAATAGCGCTGGTGTTTCAGATGCAGCGCTAGACGGAATGCGCGGATGGAACAAGCCGGCCCGTCAGATACGTTATTACTAGATTCGAGGTTAATCTTAGCCATGAAACAATCGAAACCCTTCATCGCGTTGCTGTGCGTGCTGCTGATGGCGCCCGGCGTGTATTCCCAGCAGCTCAACGATCGCGGACCCACCTTGAGCAACGAGCGGCCGCATTGGTACTCCGGGTTCACCAACAACTACCGCACCCGGTATGTCCCACCCATCAGTGTTTCGAACAGCGGACGCGCCGATTCGCTGATCCGCGCCGGGAACCTGTATCTGTCGCTTTCGGATGCGATCGCCATGGCGCTCGAAAATAACATTGACGTCGAAGTTTCGCGCTACAACTATCCGCTGGCGGATGCATCCTTGCTAAGCGCCCAGGCCAGCAACGGCGCGGGTGTGAGCTACGACCCGGCCATCACCAGCACGGTCAACTGGGCCCGCACCGCCCAAATCCAAACCAATTCAGTTACCGCCGGCGGACAGTCGGTCAATATCGGAGATATCCAGACTAGAAACTTCGGCGTGGTGCAAGGGTTCCCGACGGGCGGCACGGCTACGCTCGGGTTCAACAACAACTCTTCGACCACCAATAACGCCAACGCGATCTTCCTGCCATCCTATAACTCCGGCTTGAGTCTTCAGGCCAATCAGCCCTTGCTGCAAGGTTTCGGTTTGGCCGTCAACACTCGCAATATTCGTGTCGCCAAAAACACGATTCGGCTGACGGACTACCAGTTCGAGCAGCAGCTCAACACGACTTTGAATACGGTGATCTCCACCTACTGGAATCTGGTCAGCTCCGCCCTGGCCGTCGACGTGGCCCAACAGACACTGGACGAAGCCAACAGACTCTTGAGTGATAACAAGAAGCAGCTGGATATTGGCACCATGGCGCCGCTGGACGTGCTCCAGGCCCAGCAACAGGTCTCCACCAGCGAAACCAATCTCATCACCGCTCAGACCGCCGTCGAGCAGCTCGAGGTGAGCTTAAAGAACCTGATCAGCCGTAACGGGCTGGCGAATGCGGCCCTCGCGGATGTTCACGTTATTCCTACGGACCGTATCACTGTTCCCGCTGTCGAACCGATCCAACCGGTGCAAGACGTGGTGGCCAAGGCGCTGGATCACCGTCCGGAACTGGCGCAACAGCGCATTCAGGTGGAGAACTCCAAGATCAACCTGAGCGGAACGCGCAATGGACTCCTTCCCACGCTAAACGTGGTGGGTAACGTCTCGAATCCGGGTGCCGGAGGAATCTTCAACACCACGCCTCAAATTAACCCGCTTACGGGCGAAGTCGTACCGCGCGCGCTTCCGAATGGCGACCTGATTGGCGGCTACGGCAACATCCTGCGTCAAGTATTCGGCGTGCCCACCATTAACTATACGGTGGGATTCACGTTGAACATCCCCCTGCGCAACCGCTCCGCCCAAGCGGCCTACATCCAGCAAGACCTCCAACTCCGGCAATCCGAACTGGGAGTACAAAAGGAAGTCAATCAGATCCGCATGGACGTTCAGAACGCGCTCATCGCCGTGAAGAACGCGCGGGCACGCTACCAGTCCGCAACCACGGCCAGCGCCGTTGCCCAGCAAGTCCTGGATGCGGAGCAGAAGAAGTACGAACTGGGCGCTTCCACTTCCTATGCGGTCGTACAGCACCAGGTCGATTTGGCCAACGCCCGCTCGGCTGAAGTCTTGGCCGTATCGGCCTACGCGCAGGCCAAACTGCAGCTCGATCTGGCTACAGGCACGATCCTGGAGAACAACAACGTCATCATCGACGAGGTCAAAAACGGCCGGGTATCCAAGGCTCCCAGCCGGATTCCCGAAGTAGCGCCGACTACTCCTGCCCCGGGCCGCGCCGCCATCACGGCTCCTGGCGCTCCCGCACCGGCAGCCAATCGTTAGATTCCTCCTTTTCCTCTGCGCCACTTTGCAGGCCTCCCGGTAAGTCTTTCATGGCTGGAACCGGGAGGTCAGCGGTGGCGCGGATTCTTTCCCTCATTTCATCAACAAGATAAACCGGAAATCCTGATCGGCAACCGGATTGCTCCTTAACCAGCGTATGCAGATGTCGCAGGCTCCAGGAACCCGGCTGTCCCTCCACCGCAGTCCCTCAAAGTGACCCTCCGAACCCTTCCCTTAACCCCCAGAAACCCCTCATAGCCGTGGTTCCTTAGCCTGGACGAATAGGCTTTCTTTTCGGCGGTCTCGGGTATAATCGATTAGGCTTATGCGATTCGGCACCATGTGGCGAGGCGTCTTGGTGTTTTCCACCGTACTGACGCTTGCGCTTGCCCAGCAGCCGCAGTCACCCATTCGCGTTCAAGTTAACGAGGTAGTGGTGCCTGTAACCGTCACCGACGAAAAGGGACGGTTTGTATCCGATCTGGAACAAAACGATTTCAAAATCTTCGATCAAGGTAAAGAGCAGACCATCCGCTACTTCAACCGCGAGCGCAATCAGCGTATGGTGGTCGGCTTCCTGGTCGATCTCAGCAATCAAAGCCGCGGCCAGTGGAAGAGTCTTCAGGACGCGGCCATTGAGCTGGTCTTGAATCTGCTCCCTGGCGACAAGAAATATGCCGGCTACCTGATCGGCTTCGGCAATGAAGCCGAGCTGATGGTCAACACCACCTCGGATGCTGATCCTATCGTGGAAAAGCTGAGGAAAATCTCACCGAGCGGCGGCGCGGCTTTCTATGACGCCGTGTATATGGCGTGCACCAGCCGCAAACTGGTGGACGGAGAGCCGGTGGATCCGCGCCGCGTCGTCGTGGTGATCGGCGACGGCCACGACAATGCCAGCACTCACACGCTGGATCAGGTAATCGAACTGGCGCAGCGCTATCAGGTCACCATTAATGCCATGAGCACGGACGCGTACGGCTTCACCAGCGATTCCGGCAAGAACCTGGTGCGCATGGCCGAGGAAACCGGCGGCCGGGTGGAATATCCGCTGATGAACGTCTACAAGGATGTGTCCGGATTTCTGTCCCAGCCTTCCGATGAGGGAAATTACCAACTCAAGGTTGGAACGGGAGGGTACTCCGCCGCCATCCTGGGTTCGATTTACAAATCGATCGCCAATATCGCCGGCGAAATCACCGTGCAGTACGTTCTCCGCTACGTGCCCAATGAAGTCGACGAGTCGCGAGTGAAACGGTCGCTCGAAGTGAAGGTCGATATCCCTAACGTCACCGTGCGGGCGCGCACGTACTACTACCCGTTTAGTCCGTAACGAACCTCCCACACCTAGGCCTACGGAGTATGCCATGATTCCTTGGGGAGCATGGCGACCCTCACTACCCAGCTCGCGCGCCTATCCATCTTGCAGCTCGAGATGCCTGGCGACACTCCTGTGAGCGCGGGAGTGCTGCTGGAAGACCCCGCGAATAATCGTCTTTATCTGCGATTGCGGCGCGATTGGGATGTAATTGCCCCATCGGAAGCCACTATCCTTTCCGAATTGGAACCCGACCTGGCCGCCAAGGCACACGATCTCGGCGCGGCTCAGCTGATAGATCGCCTTCACGACACGCTCTCGAACACGTTGACGATTTCCTCACCTCGCGAAATGATGGTGGAGGATTTCGATCGCGCCGTGCTGCGCTTGTATCGCGAGCACGTCCACACTACCGTCCGCCCATTTGTCACCCACCTGCCGCGATATTCGCTAGCCGTAGCCGCCGGCAGATTCCTCGAAAACCGCGAGATTAGCGAGGAAGGGTGGGAGGAAGCGCCTTCAGGACTCACTCCGACGCCGGCCATGTTCGTGGCGCGCATCGCGGGGCGCTCCATGGAGCCTCGCATTCCCGACGGCAGCTTGTGCGTCTTCCGGGCGGGCGTCACCGGGTCGCGCGAGGGTCGCCTGGTGCTGGTCGAATATGACGGCGGCGGCGCCAACGATCGGCACACCGTGAAGGTCTACCGCAGCCATAAACACGAGCATCCGGATGAAACCTGGGAACACAAGATCATCCGGCTGGAGCCGCTGAATCGGGAGTTTGAGGCTTGGGAGCTGAATCCTGAGGAAGATCGTTTTCGTATCGTGGCGGAGTTCCTCCAGGTACTCTATTAAGATGCTCTTGAAGACGCTCGGCTCAATCCTGTCGGTCCTGATCATGTTGGTTCTGCTGCTGGCCGCGACCGGCTGCGGAGGTGAAAAGGCATCAGTGCCCGAGGGCTGGTCGCACGGTGCGCTTGCCACCGTGGGTCCAGGCCACTACGAAGATGGGGATCAGAAGGTCGAATATAAGGGCAAATGGTGGCCCGATCACCAGTTTCCGCAGTCGTCCGGCCAGTCCATAACCTACTCCGATAAGCCGGGAGACACCTTCCGTTTCGCCTTCAACGGGAGCGCCATCACGTACGTGTTCACACAGGCCCTGAATCGGGGGATCGCCGAGGTGAAGATCGATGGCGGCGCCGCGGTTCGGATAAACCAGTATTCTCGAGCTACCCAATGGCAGACGAAGCAACGCTTTGGAGGGCTGAGTTCAGGCAACCATACGTTGGAAGTCCGGGTATCGGGGGAAAAAGATCCCGCGTCGGGCGGATTATTCGTGGATCTGGATGCCTTCGACGTGGAACCCTAAGTTCGGGCGTAACTTGCCGCACAGGAAACGGGTCTAAGATATTGAGTATGCGGTACCTGTTCCCTATCTTATTGCTGGCAACGCTGGCCGTCAGCGCGGACGACTATACGGGCCCGCGCCCGCCCAAGGCCGACGTGCTGTATCTGGTCCACGCCTCGAACCTGATCTCCACCGAGGTCACGGAGGCGTCGCAGGAAGGCAAGAAGGACGACACCACGTACACAGTTGCGGGCGCAGCGTCACCTGTCCGCACGCCCTTGGCCGAGCCGATCTTCCTGCTGCGCAGCGAAAAGATCAAAGCCGATACGCTCGAATTGTATCGGTTTGAAGTGAAGGGCGGCCGCCGCCAGCTTACGCTATCGCGCAAACGCTCCGACAAGTCGGGGCCGTTCCATCTCTCTGTCACCAAGCTGGATAAGGACTTGTATCGCGTGGAAGCCGACGAAGCGCTCGAAAACGGCGAGTACGCCCTGTCCCCCGGCGGCTCCACCGGCTCGAATGCGGCGTTTTGCTTCCAGATTTATTGACGCGCTTTTTTAGGTAACGCCGGGACCTGCTAAAATCACCTTTACAACTGTTGCGGAGTACCGTCGTCTGGCCCACCCCATAGACCAAGCCAAGTCGTTGCCTGAGAAGGAATCGTCCGCGCTGATCGGGCGCGTCTTCAAGGCCTTCCAATTCCGCGACTTCCGCCTGATGTGGACGGGCGCCTGCACCTCCCAGATCGGGACGCAGGTGCAAACCGCCGCGCAGGCCTGGCTGGTTTACGACCTCTCGAAGAACTCGTCGTTTTTCCTCGGCTTAGACCAGTTTCTGGGGCAGATCCCCATCGTCTTCCTGGCGCTGCTGGGAGGCGTGGTCGCCGACCGCAATGATCGCCGCAAAGTGCTGCTGATGTCGCAATACATCCAGATGAGCAGCGCGTTCGTGCTGGCCTTACTGGTATTTACCGGTGTGGTGCATGTGTGGCACATTCTTTGCCTTTCCGTGGTCGTCGGGATTGGGCAATCCTTCGGAGGACCGTCGTATTCCGCGCTGGTTCCCTCGCTGGTACCCAAAGAGCATCTTCAGAACGCCATCTCCCTGAACTCCATCCAGTTCAATCTGGCGCGCGTGATCGGTCCGACCATCGGCGGAATCGCGCTGGTAACGCTGGGCGCCGCGTGGTGTTTCGTATTCAATGGCATCTCCTTCATCGCAGTGATCATTACCCTGTACATGATTCACTCCTTCTTCGTGCCGCCCAAATCCAGGGAGCCGATCATGACCAGCATGAAAGAGGGCATCCGGTTCATACGTCAGCAGACCGGCATGGAGGCAGTAATCATCCTGGCCTTCTGCATGACGACTCTGGGCTTTCCGGTCATCGGGTTCCTGCCGGTGTTCGCGCGCGAGGTATTCCACAAAGGTCCGCAGACCTTCACTCTGTTCCTGAGCTGTTCCGGAGCGGGCGCGGTGACCGGGGCATTGGTGGTCGCAGCGATCGGCCGGTTGAAGCACCAGGGCCGCGCTGCACTCATCATGCTCTCGGTGCTGGGCGTGATGACCACCGGATTCGCGCTGTCTCCTTCCGTCCCGGTTTCCTGCCTGATGCTGTTCCTGGCCGGCGCGTCGCTGATGGCCGTCTTCTCAATGGTCACGACGTTGGTCCAGATGATTACCCCGGACAACATGCGTGGGCGTGTGATGAGTGTGTACAATCTGGCCCTGCGCGGCGGCGGCCCAGTCGGAGGGTTGATCGTCGGCTCGCTGATCCCGCACTTCACGGCGCCGATCACCATCGCCTGCGCGGGAGTGCTGCAAGTCGTGCTGGCGGCGTATTTTCTGCTGGTGAACCGACGGGTGGCTGTGCTGTAACCCATGGTGGAGCGGGCTTCAGCCTGCGACGGGTGCTTCAGCACCCGCGTCGAATCGGAGGCTGAAGCCTCCGTTGCAAGCTAAAGCTCGCTCCACGCCCACATGTTACCCTCGAATCGTGCGTTTCCGGACGTTGCTGTGGCTCGCTGCGGGTTTAACCGCAGTCTTCGGGAGTCTCCACGCCTTTCAGCGCCCTTTCCGCGAATTCCCCGGCATGGAGTACAACGATTTTCCCGTGCCGCCGGATTATCGCGAACAGACAGAATTCGTTTTCGCCCGCCTGATGTATCCGGAGGTCCGCTTCAGCGTCGGGTTCGGCCGCCGCACCAACGGAGACTGGCGGGAAGGCTACACCTACTGGACGCAAGACTACCCTCGCGCCGACCGGCATTTTCTGACGGCGCTTCGACGGTTATCGCGGATCCAAGCGCGCTCGGTCGAGCAGCCCGTGAATCTGGATGACGAAGACGACGTCTACAATTGGCCCTGGCTGTACGCGGTCCAACCCGGCCACTGGGAACTGACCAACGCGCAGGCGGCCCGCATGCGCGATTTCCTACTGCGCGGCGGATTCTTCATGGGCGACGATTTCTGGGGCCAGGACCAGTGGGAGGTCTTCGAAGCCAGCATGAAGAAGGTCTTCCCGGATCGTCAAATCGTCGACCTGCCGGACGACGACCACATCTTCCATTCGGTCTACGACCTCAGCGACCGCTACCAGGTGCCGGGTGCGCGCTATCGCTACACCGGTGTTTCCTACAAGTGCGATGGTTGCCCGGCGAAATGGCGCGGCATCTACGACGATAAGCGCAGGGTCATGGTCGCTCTAACGTTCGACTCGGATCTGGGCGATTCCTGGGAGTTCGCCGACGATCCCAGCTATGATGAGAAGTTTTCCGCGCTGGGAATTCGCATCGGGCTGAACTACATCATGTACTCGATCACTCACTAACCACATGCGGTTCCTGGCTGTATTCATAACACTGCTCGCCGTAGTCCCCGCCCGCGCCGATTGGCTGCGCCTGCGCGGCACACACACGGAACTCCTCACCGACGCCGGGGAGAAAGAAGGACGGCGCGCTCTCAACCGACTGGAACAGATCCGGGCTATCATGCCCGCCTCAGGCGAGGACTCCGGCCGCGAGCTTCGCGTAGTGCTGTTCGATTCGGAGAAGGAGTTCCGCGAATATGCTCCGGGCCAGACGACGTCGGGCCTGTATCAGAGCGGCCTGGAACACGATTACATCGTGACCTACGCCGGCGGCGAGCTGCCGCGTGTGGTGACCCACGAGTTCGTGCATTTCCTGCTGCATCAGTCGCCCGCGCCGCTGCCGCGCTGGTTCGAAGAGGGCACGGCAGAGCTTTACTCCAACGCCCAGATCAACAACAAGCGTGTGCGCATCGGCAAGGAGCTGGAAGCGCACATGAATCTTCTTCTGGCCCGGCCGTGGCTTTCTGCGAAACAACTCACTGCGGAACGGCCCGTGATGGCTACCGATCAGGATGAAACCGAAAGCATGTTCTACGCCGAAAGCTGGGCCTTGATGCACATGCTTAACCTATCTCCGAACTATCGCGACCATCTGCCCCAGTTCATCACGTTGTTAGCCCAGGGCATGGACGGATCCGAAGCCTTCCGCAGCGCGTTCGGCCGCGATTTTGAGCACACGCTCGCCGACCTGCCGGGCTATCTCAAAAAGATCCGCAGCGTGAAGCTGGACATACCTCCGCCGGCCGCATTTTCAGCCCCGAGCGCCGAGCCGCTGTCTGAAGTCGATGCTAACCTGCTGCGTGCCGATGTCGCCCTGCGCCGCGGGCTCGCGGAGAAGGCTCGCGGTTTGTTCGAACAGACCGCGAAGGAACATCCCGATTCGTCCAGCGCGCAAGCCGGGCTGGGAATGCTCGCGATGACCCAGAATCGTCCCGGCGACGCCCGTCGGTATCTCGAAAAAGCCATCCAGCTGGATGACAAGGACGCGACCATCCTGTTCGAATACGCGTTGCTCCAGCGCGATGCCGGAGCGGGCAACGAGCGCGTTCGCGAACTGCTGGAAAAGGTGGTCGGGCTGAATCCGAATTTCGGAGAAGCGCAGTTGTTGCTGGGAGTGCGGGCGACCGACGATCGCAATTACGACCGGGCCATAGCCTATCTTCACGACGCGGCGCGGCTGCTGCCGCGGCAGTCCTATGTGTGGAACGCGCTGGCGTATGCGCAGCAGAAGCTCGGCAATTATCCGGAAGCGCTGGACGCCGCCCAACGTGCGGTTCGCACGGCATCGACCGATGAGCAGGAGCACGCGGCCGAAGCCCTGAGGGACGCGCTTCTGGCGCAAGTGTCCGGGAAAAGCGCCCGCTAAGAATTCCCGCTAATTTGGGATGTGCTCCCGAGACGATCCACCCGCAGCACTTTTACAGGGCCACCTGCCGGGAAGCTGAGTTATCGGGAGTAATTGGCAGGAGATTTGTCATCTTCATACGCGCTTGCTCACCCGGGGCTGTCCTCGTGCGGCCCGGACGCCGCCGCCAGATGCCGTAACTTGTCCGGATTGCGCACCACGTACAGCGCCCTGATGACGTCACGCTCAATCTCGAACGCCGCAGTCTGCACAGCTCCCTCGGGACTGTCCACAATGACACCGGGCAGGCCATTGATGGTAGCAAAGCGTAAGGTGAAGTCCTCGCGCCAGCCTTTGCGCGTGGCGCCAATCAGGAACCGCGCCGCATGATCGGCGCCGTCGAGCACGTTTAGCGCCGCCGCCACCTTGCCGCCGCCGTCCGCTACGACGCGCACGTCGCTCGCGAGCAGTTGGGTCAGCCCATGGAGATCTCCCGAACGTGTTGCCGTCACGAATGCGGAGATGAGCTGCTCATGTTTCGCATGGATCTCGTCCGAAAGCGCTGGCGGCGCGATGGTGCCGCGCGGTCGTACGGCGCGCACGTGCTCGCGTGCACGAGACGCCAGCTGCCGGCACGCAGCCTCGCTCCGCCCCAGTGTCGTGGCCACTTCGTGGAACGAGAAATCGAACACGTCGTGCAGCAGGAAGGCAGCCCGCTCCAGCGGCGACAGCCGGTCCAGCGTCAACAGAAGCGCTATGGACAAATCCTCGGCTAGCTCCGTGCGGCTGTCGGGCGCGAGAGCTGCCGTGTCGACAACCGGCTCTGGCAGCCAGGGACCGACATACTCCTCGCGCCGCGCGCGTGCCGACGTCAGCATATCGAGACAAATCCGCGCCGTCGTGGTCATCAGAAACGCTTTCGGGTCCGACACTTTGTCGCGTTCCGCCGCGTGCCAGCGCAAATACGCCTCCTGGACCGCGTCCTCGGCGTCAGACATCGACCCCAGCATGCGGTATGCGAGACCGAGCAGGCGGCGGCGGTGAGGCTCGAAACTTGCGGCCGGATTCGATGTCGGGTCCGCTGAGCTCATGGCGTCTGCACGGCCACCTGCGTCGGAGCTGGAACCCGGCCGTGATCCAACGGCACGGGGGTGCCGCCAACCACGACGCGCATGCAGGCCTTGCCGTGTCCTAGGGCGTACTTCACGGTTGGATAGATGCGCGCCGCGGTGATGGCGAAAGCCAGGCTGACCAGGGCGAGCCGTCCCCAGCGCTGCACGATCGCCTCGCGATACTCATCGGCAGCAGCATCGTGCGCGAGGGTGGCGCGCGTGAATTTCCACACCAGCGCGACGTCCGGCTGCATGGCCTCGGGATTGTCGGTGAGCACTGCGCGCAGAACCTCAGGACTGACGCCGGCACGCTCCGCCATGGTTACTCCCAACTGCGTACATGGGCCGCAGTCCTCGTGGCGTATGGCCGTAATGGCTGCGGCAAACCAAGGCTCGATGGGGATGTCACGCCGAAACTGCCCGAGGGCGGCAGCGCGGGAAAACAACCACGCGGCGCGTGGACTCGCGTCGATGATGTCACGCATATAACTGGCGTCATATTTCCAGTTACGCTCGAACTTGTCGATCGCTTTTTTAAGTACCCATTTAAACATGTCGTTTCCTCCTGTCTCCACTGGTGAGACGAGATAGGGCTTCCGAATGTGACACGACAGCCATCGCGGGTTAGAGTCGCGAATAAGTGCCGGTTCAGCAAGTATTTCGAAGTAGCCAGGGGTGATGATGCGGTACTTGCCCGTGGGTTGTTTACGCGTTCTGCTTCAGCGTGGGATCTGTAGAAATCAGTGGCTTTAACGGCGTTTGTCGGTCCTAATTCGCGAATGCGAGCGAGTAAAGGAAGCCGCTCTTGCCGCCGATTTGATACTCATGACGGCAGACGGCTTAGGGAAGTCGCCGCTTTCGCTTAGCGGCCTTATTTTACTGGCGAGCTCGATCGTGTTCGTAGGCTGCGGCCCGAACACATTTCTCAGCGACCGTGACAGCGACATTAAGGACGCGACGCAGGCACTCGAGGCTGCGCACGAGGACGGCCAGCGCGCGAAAGCTTACTCATCGCGTGGCACAGCCTATTCGGAGAAGGCTCGCTTTAGCCGGATCAGTAAGTTGATCCCCAACGAGGAATATGAGCGCTTGTTTGATCTCGCAATCAAGGATCACAACCAGGCTGTCGCGCTCAATCCGAGCGACGCAGAGGTTTACTTCAACCGGGCGCAGGCCTATTACGATCGCGGTGCCTTGGACTTGGTGGAAGACAAGGATGGCAAAGCATGGTTCGACGCGGCCGCCTTGGATTTCGAGCAGGCCGTCGCAAAGAATCCCAAATACTCCCTGGCGTTTGACCGGCTTGGTCTGACCTACGAGTCGAATGGCGAAGGGGACAAAGCCGTCCAAGCCTATACGAAGGAATTGGCTTTCGATTCTTTTGCGAAGCAGAGGCTGGCGGACGCCTATTGCAACATCGGATTCCGTCATCAACAGCAAAAAGAATATCCTGCCGCCGCGGCGGCCTACCTGAAGTCGATCGAATGGGGTACCGCGGACGACCATAGCTGCCCCTACGACCCCGCCGCGTCTTTGGTTGCATTCTACACGACCGAAACCCGCGAGTACGACAAGGCCTGGGAGATGCTCCACCAGGTGCAGAAGGCCAGGCGGTGGATCGCGCCCGAGGTGATCGAACGGCTGAAGAAAGACTCTGGGCGCACGTTTTGACCGCTTTGGCGCTGTTATAATCCTTGCGGGGATGCACCGATCGTTTATTCGGCGGGTGTGGAAGGCCGTCCAGCCTCCGCCGCCTCTGCCGGCGCGCCGCCGCCTCAATCGCGCCCAACGCCGCCTGATTCGCGTGACGTGCATTACGGTCGCTCTCGGAGCGAGTACGTGGGCCGTTTACGCTTACATCGCGTCGGCTCCCGACCGTGCCGGCAGCCACTACCGGCAGGGCATGCACCTTTTGGGTCCAGGCGATTTCCAGGGCGCCGCCGCCCAGTTCACCCAAGCCATCGCGATCTTCCCGGACTACGCCGATGCCTACCTGGGGCGCGGCAAAGCGCGGCAGGCTGCCGGCCAGAATGAGAGTGCGCTGGCGGATTTCGAGAAGGCGATTTCCATCGATCCAACCTTGGACGTGGCCTACATTGCGCGCGGCACGATCGAATCCGCACAGGGCAACAGTCAAAAAGCTCTAGACGACTTCACGCGCTCCGTTCGTCTTCATCCCACAGCCGACGGCTACTATCAGCGCGGACTGACGTATCAGAAGCTCGATCAGCCCAAACTCGCGCTGGCCGACTACGACGCGGCGATTACCTACGATCCCGGTGCGCCGTATATCTATCGGGCTCGCGCCCGGGCCAAGCGCGATCTGGGAGATCTCCCAGGCGCCAGGGTCGATCAGACGCGGGCAGAGCTGGTGGAGAATACTCAGTAGTACATGTTCGTTCCGCTTACTCCGCTCCGCTGCCTGCATCGCGCCGTGGATCTGTTCGGATCCAGAATCGGCGTCGTTTCCGGGGACCGGAAGTTCACCTACGCCGAGCTCGGAGAGCGCGCGGAACGGCTCGCAACCGGCTTGCAGAAGCTCGGCATCGTGGCCGGCGATCGCGTGGCGTATCTTACTTACAACAACCACCAGTTGCTCGAAGGCTACTTCGGTGTGCTCCAGGCACGGGCGATCCTGATGCCTCTGAACATTCGCCTTGCCGAGCTGGAACTTGCCGCGATTCTTCGTCATTCCGGCGCAAGGTTGGCGATCTTCGATGACGATTTCGCGGGCACTGTCCGAGGCCTGCGTCAGGCGTGCCCGGACGTGAATCATTGGGTCGCACTGCGGCAGAGGATTCCCGAGTCGGATCTGCTTTACGAGGAACTCCTCGACCAAGGTCGTCCCGAACGCGCCGATATCTTTTCCTACGACGAGATGGCCATCGCCGAACTTTTTTATACCAGCGGTAGCACCGGCGCGCCCAAGGGCGTCACACTATCGCATCGGACCCTCTATCTGCATGCGCTCAGCGTGGCCTTGGAATACCGGGACCCGGAACTGATGGTGGACCTGCACACCATCCCGCTGTACCACGCCAATGGATGGGGCCATCCCCAAGCGTCCACCCTGATGGGCATCAAACAAGTAATGGTGCGGCGGTTCGAACCGGCGGAAGTGTTCCGGCTCATCCAGGAGCATAGGGCGACCAACATGTGCGTGGTGCCGACCATGGCCAACGCTCTTGTCAATGCCTTAGATCGCGATCAGTGGGATCTATCCAGTCTGAAAACGATGAACATCGGCGGCGCTTCCAGCTCTCCCGAGCTGGTTGAACGCGTGGAACGTGCGTTTCCCGGCTGCGAGTGCATGGGCGGCTAT
>Ga0207687_10000526_pt1 | contig 25654 bp, 23 predicted proteins | sample KBSM54metaG_FD_184399 | JGI IMG/M metagenome (GOLD analysis project Ga0207687, IMG submission 184399) | Miscanthus rhizosphere microbial communities from Kellogg Biological Station, Michigan, USA - KBS M5-4 metaG (SPAdes) (version 2) | ecosystem: Host-associated > Plants > Roots > Rhizosphere >...
CGCGGACCATACGAACTGGGGCGCGGGCGGCGGTGGTGGTGCCGGCGGCTCGATCGTGCTGCAAGGCGGGACGGTCACGGTCAATGGCGTCGTCGCGGCGAACGGCGGCGGCGGCGGCGGTGGTGCAGGTCAGGGCAACACCGGCGACCCGAACGGACCTGGCGCGCATGGCAATCCCGGCGGCGACGGTGCGCACGGCGCTTCGGTCGCGAGCGGCGGCGCGGCGCAAGGCGGCTACAGCGCGAAGGGTGGCGACGGCGCGTTCGCGGGCACCGCGTCGACTGCCGGCGATGACTTCACGATGGGCGATGGCAACGGCGGTGGTGGCGGCGGTGGCGTCGGCCGGATCTTGTTCAAGACCGCGAACGCGATAATCAGCGGCGCCGTCAGTCCGACTGCGAAGACAACGCCGTAGCGCGCAGCTCGTGGGTCTCGACGATCCACTTGCCGCTGCCGCCGACGAACAACCCGATCGTCGAGGTCGGCGTCGCCCACGTCGCGCCGTAATCGTGCGGCTCGTGCCACGTCGGTTGACCGAACCGGCGATCGAGCTCGGCCGCGAGCGCGGTCCACATCCGCTCCTGCATCGGCGGTAGCCCGACGAGCTCCGGCTTCTCCGCACGGCCGCGATTGGCGAGGTGATCGTAGAGCCCGTTGAAGTGGTCCACGAACTCGTGCTCTGACGCGTAGACCGTACGGCCGTAGATCCGGTCGCACTGCCCGTTCATCCGGCACGGCACCGGCGTGAACGTCGCGTACGCGATCGACTTGCCGTTCGGATCGTACTTCGCCATCGCGTACATCGGCGGCGTGTGGAGATTCATGTACGGATGGAGCTGATCGCAGACGACAAACTCGTCCGTCGTGGGCCACACCCGCCGAATGCACCACCCGTTATGGACGTGCCAGCCGCGAACGTCGGCGCGTGCGACTTGATAGGGGAGAGCGTCGGTGACGAGCGGCCGCGCGGGAGCGAACGACTGGGTGGTGTCGCTCGCTTGCTCGTGGCAGCCCGCCATCGCGACAACAACAGATGCGATGAGAAACCGCTGCATTCCTAACGCTACCGCTGCCTGCCGAAAAACAGAGGGCCGGAACAGTTTCTTAACTGTTCCGGCCCATAACGAGCACGACTGTTCGACCGTGGGACGTATCTATCCCCTACGATTCAGTAGGTGGGCTCCGCGGTAATTCATCGGGCTTCCCGACGAGCGGGCGTGCACTCCCGAATCAGAGGCAGATCCCTGGATAGAAATATAGGAGATTGATTCGCCCCGGGTATCGCATCGAAAAGCCCGTGCTCGATTTCTAAACTAGAGATCGAGATCGAATCCGTCAACGGGAAAAAAGCTGACGAGATCACAATGCGCGAAGCGCGCGATTTACTTATCGCGCCAGTTCGGACCGGCGCCGCCCTGCTTCGCGATTGACTTGACGCCGCGGTTCAGCATCGATTCCTTCGTCTCGATCGCATCGCCACGATCCTCGACCGGACCTGCGTGAATTCCCGTGTCCATGCGAATCGCATCGCAGGGACATGCTTCGACGCAGAGTCCGCACACGACACAGCGCAGCTCGTCGATCTCGAAGATCGCGGGGCGCTTTTCGATCCCCTTCGAATCCGACTCTTCAGGAACGATCGTGATGCAGTGCGCCGGACACACGGTCGGGCAACACATGCACGCGACGCAGCGCACCGCGCCGTCATCGCGCAGCGTGAGGCGATGCAGGCCGCGGAACCGTTCCGGATACGTGACCTTCTCTTCGGGATACTGAACGGTCTCGATCTCGTTGATCCACGAGAGATCACCGGGCGCTCCCGCCTTCGCGCGCGCAGCTTTGCCACGCAGCGGGAGGAACAGGTTCTTCGCGAAGTGCTTCAACGTGACGCCGAAGCCCTTCGCTCCGGCCACGAGGAATGAGGTGTCGGCATCGGTCGGTCGCACGACCTGGACCGAGCGCACGGTCTTGCCCGCGCTCGTGGTGTGCTCGGCGACGATCTTCGGACCGGAGACTTCTTCGGCAGGTTCGTGGGCGGCGGACATAACGGCTCCTAGGCCATGAAGATCAGTTTGATCAGCGCGGTGAACATGATCCACGCGAGCGACGTCGGCAGCAGCACCTTCCAGCCGAGGTTCATCAGCTGATCAGCGCGGAACCGCGGCAGCGTCCAGCGGACCATCAGCTGGAACCAGCACAGCAGGACGACCTTGAGGCCGAACGAGCTGAACTGGAGCAGCGCGACGATGCCGTGCGGGAGTGGCGCCCAACCACCGAAGGCGTGGAAGCCATCGGCCTCGAGGAACGGCACCTGCCAGCCACCGAAGAACACGGTGGTGACGACGGCCGCGATGAACACGACCTCGATGAACTCGGCGAGGAAGAAGATGCCCCAGCGCATGCCGGAGTACTCGACGAAGTAGCCGATGATCTCGGGCTCGCCTTCCGGGATGTCGAACGGCGCGCGCTTGGTCTCCGCGATCGCCGCGGTGAAGAACAGGACGAGGCCGACCGGCTGCCACAGCCAGAGCCAGTTGAGCGGGTTCGCCGCCGACATCGTCTCCGACGCGCCGTTCGCGACGATCGCGCCGGGCTCGAGCGTGCCGCAGATCAAAAATGCGCCGACGAGCGACAGGCCCATCGACACTTCGTACGACATCATCTGCGACGAGCTGCGCAGACCGCCGAGCAGCGCCCACTTGTTGTAGGACGCCCAGCCGGCGATCGTGCCGCCGTAGTTCGCGAGCGTGAGCACCGCGAAGTAGAAGATCAACCCGAAGTCGCTCGAGAAGATCTGCATGCGGATCGAGTCCGCGAGCTGCGCTTGATCCGGCGTCGTCGGCATCACCTGGGTGACGACGTGCGGATAGACGGTCGGGCCGAACGGGATGATGCAGAACGCGATCAGCACGGGGGCGATCGCGATCAGCGGCGCGAGCGCGAACAGGCCCTTGTGGACGTTCGCGGGGATGAAGTCCTCCTTGAAGATCATCTTCAAGGCGTCGGCGACGAAGTGGAGGATGCCCTTTAGCTTGATCGGGCCGATGTTCGCGCGGTTCGGACCGAGCCGGTCCTGCATCATCGCGCTCTGGCGGCGCTCGGCCCACGTCAGCAGCGACGCGAGCGGCATCACGAGCACGAGGATCAAGAACGCCCACTTGAGCGCGGGGAAGTCGAGGATCCCGAAGATCGTCTCGCTGATCGACGAGCGGACGTAGACCGTCGCGTCGTCGTTCGCGACATGGAGACCGTATTCGCCGTTCGCGCCGAACTTGAAGCACTTCGCGCCCGACGGGACCGCGAGCGCGGGCGCCGACACGGTCTTGTCGGTGTAGCGATGACCGGGTTGGACCGCGTTGTCGCCGGTCGTGATCTTCACGAGGTCGCCGGCGCGGACGACGACCGACGACCGACCGAAGCCCATGTCGCCGACGTTCAACGACGGCAGCTTGTCGGCGTTCGGGCCGCAATCTGCGGGCACGACCGACGCGGGATCACCGCCGCCGCATGCAGCGAGGATCAGGCATAGGAGAATGACGAGCTTGTTCATCAGCCTCGGCTCCCCGCGAACCGCAGCGCGAGCGGCCGCACGTCGCGTTGCCACGTGAGGTCCTTCCACGCGGCGACCGTCTGGGTCATGTCCTTGAACACGTCGCGCGCGTGGCTCCACGCGAGCTTCTGACCGGTCGCAGCCGCGAGGCGAACGACCGCATCCCAGCCGGCGAGCGCCGCACCCGGAGGTGCAAACGCCGCGTGCATGCGCTGGACGTGTCCCTTGTTGTTCGTCGTCGTGCCACCGGTCTCGGCCCACGCCGCGATCGGCAGTGCGACGCGCGCGCTCGGCACCGGGCCGCGCTCGTGCGCGGACAGCGAAATGACCTCGAGCTCCTTGAGCTTCTGCGCGTCGAGACCCGGCACGACATCGCCGAGCATGACGAGCGCGCGGAGGTTCTCGGGCAGGCCGCGATCGAGCTCGTACGTCGGGATCGCGGTGAAGCCGAACGCCTCGGCGATCGCCTTCACGCCCGCGGTGTTCGGGTTGACGTCGGCAACGCGGAGCTTGCCATCCGCGCGCGCCGGCACCGGCGGCTTGCCGGCGATGTAGACGTGACCGACGCCCCACGCCTTCGCGAGCTTTGCGAGCGCGTAGTTGTCCTCGTTCGAGCACAGCGCCGAGAGCACGATGCCGATCTGCGACGCGTCCTTCAGGAACACGCCGAGCCGCTTCGCGGCGACCTGGACCGCCTTGTCCCAGCTCGCCGGCAGACCTTCGACGATCGCCGACGCGAGGCGCTCTTCGCGCAACCCGTGATAGGTGAAGCGACCTTCGTCGCACATCCAGTACTGGTTGACCTCGGCGTTGAGCCGCGGCACGAGGCGCCAAGCGCGCTCGTTCTTGTGCTGGATCTCGATGTTGCAGCCGGTCGCGCAGCCGTTGCACACGCTCGGCGTGGCCTCGAGCTCCCACGCGCGCATCGTGAACCGGAAGTCCTTCGCGGTCAGCGCACCGACCGGGCAGACATCGACGGTGTTCAGCGAGTACGCGTTGTCGAGCTGCTCGCCCGGCGCGGTCGTCAGGACCTCGTGGTCACCGCGATTCGCGAACTCGAGCTGGTGCTGGCCAGCGACGACGTCGCACGTGCGGATGCAGCGCGAGCACAGGATGCAGCGCTCTTGATCGAGGACGATGTGCGGGCCGAGGTCGACGACCTTCGCCTTGTGCACCTTGTTCGTATCGACCCGCGAATCCGCGTTGTCGTGATCGAAGTACAGCTTCTGCAGCGTGCACTCGCCCGCCTTGTCGCAGATCGGGCAATCGATCGGGTGGTTGACGAGCGTGAACTCGAGCTGCTGCTTGCGCGCGAGCGTCGACTGCGGGTCGGTCGTGTGAACGACCATGCCCTCGCCGCAGACCTGCTGGCAGCTCGGCTGGAGCTTCGGGTTCTTCTCGACCGACACCAGGCACTGGCGGCACTGCGCGACGATCGGGAGTCCCGGGTGGTAGCAGAACGCGGAGATGTCGTTGCCGAGCAGCTTCGCGGCCTCGAGCACGTTCGTGCCCTTCGGAACGGTGATGCTCTGGCCGTCGATCGTAAGAGTTACTGATTCGCTCACTTGTCGCACTCTCCGCCGATCATGTTGATCATGCCGAAGATCGGCACGACGTCAGCGATGAAGTGATTCTTGAACAGCATCTCTGCCGTCGAGAGATGCACGAACGAAGGCGACCGCACGTACGCCTTGTACGGGCGACCGGTGCCGTCGCTGACGACGAAGAAGCCGAGCTCTCCGTTACCGCCCTCGAGGAACGCGTAGGTCTCGCCGGCCGGTACGCGCACACCATCCATGATGTGCTTGAAGTGCCTGATCATCGACTCGATCGTGTTGTACGTCGCCTGCTTCGCGGGCAGCGCGACGCGATGATCGTCCGACATCACGGGGCCGTCGGGAATCTGGACCAGGCACTGCCGGAGGATCCGGATGCACTGCTTCAGCTCCTCGAGCCGGACCAGGTAACGATCGTAGCAATCGCCCGTCGTGCCGAGCGGCACGTCGAACTCGAGCTCGGGATAGATCGAGTACGGATAGTCGCGGCGCACGTCGTAGTCGACGCCCGCCGAGCGCGCGATCGGACCGACGCAGCCGGTCTTGATCGCGTCCTCCTTCGAGATCGCGCCGATGCCGGCCATGCGATCGCGGAAGATCTTGTTGTTGTTGAGCAGCGTCTCGCACTCGACCATCACGCTGGCGATCTTGTCGAGGCACGCGGTCAGCTCGGGGCCGAACCCTTCGGGCAGGTCCTTCGACACGCCGCCGATCCGGACGTAGCTGTGGGTCAGGCGCGCGCCCGAGACCTTCTCGAGCAGCTCGTACAGCCACTCGCGGCACTTGAGCAGATAGAGGAACGGCGTGAACGCGCCGAGCTCCATCGCCGAGGCGCCGACGCACGTGAGGTGGTCGGTAATCCGCGACATCTCGCTGACGATCACGCGCACGTACTCGGCGCGGCGCGGCAGCTTGCCGGTGAGGCCCATCAGCTTCTCGGCGACCATCGCCCAGCCGCAGTTGTTGATCATCGGCGACACGTAGTTGAGGCGATCCGTGTACGGGAACACCTGGGTGTACGTGGCGTGCTCCGATTCCTTCTCGAAGCAGCGGTGGAGATAGCCGGGCTGGACGTCGCCCTTCACGATCTTCTCGCCGTCGACCGTGAGCACGATCCGCACGGTGCCGTGCATCGCGGGGTGCGACGGGCCCATGTTGACGGTCATGAGATCCGGCGGGAGATCCTGCTCGGTATCCGAGAGGTCCTGCACGTCCTTACGACCGAGGACGAGCTGCTTGAGCGTCTGTGCGTCCGCCATTACTTGTGCTCCCCAGCGTGCGGGGCCTTGATCGGATTGATCGGGAGGTCGTCGCGGCGCACGAGCGGCTGCCGCTTCTCCTTCGGGTAGTCCTTGCGAAGCGGATAGCCGACGAACTCCTCGTAGAGGAAGATCCGGCGCAGGTCCGGGTGACCTTCGAAGCGGATCCCGTACATGTCGAACGTCTCGCGCTCCTGCCAGTTGAACGCCGGCCACATATCGGCGAGCGACGGGCAGCGCGGATCGGCCTCGGGCAACTCGATCTCGAGCCGGATGCGGTGCTTGTGCTTCGTCGAGCGCAGCTGATACGCGACGGTGAACCGCGGCTTGCTCTCGTCCCAATGCTCGGCAACCGGGCGGCCGACCGGCTTCCAGTCGAGCCAGTCGATGCAGGTGCAGAACACCGGCGCGTCGAACAGCATGTTCGGGTCGTCGCGCAGGAACGTCGCGACCTTCACGAGCTCGTCGCGCTTGATCCACGCGGTGTCGTCTCCGTGCGGCGAGGCGGTGCGCACGACAGCGCCGGGGTGGGCGGCGGTCAGAGCGTCGAGAACCTTCTTCGACATGGGCTACTCCTCGGCTTCGGTCTGCTTCGCGATGATCGACTCGCGCTTGAGGCGGAGCTGGCTGTGACCGCGGCCGTCCTGGATCCGATCCATCAGCATCATCAGCGCGTCGAGCACCTGCTCGGGACGCGGCGGACAGCCGGGGATGTAGACATCGACGGGGATGACCTGATCGGCGCCCGGCATCGCGTGATAGTTCTGGTAGAACCCGCCGGTCGACGCGCACACGCCAAACGCGATGACCCACTTGGGCTCCGCCATCTGGTCGTACACGCGCTTCAACGCCGGGCCCTGCTTCTCGGTGATCGTGCCCACGATCATCAAGAGGTCGCTCTGGCGCGGCGAGAACCGCGGGAACTCCGCGCCGAATCGCGCGATGTCGTACTTCGGCGCCGCGACCGACATGAACTCCATGCCGCAGCACGCGGTGACGAACGGGTACGTGAACAGCGAGAACTTGCGACCCCAATCGGGGATGCGCGCGAGCTTGCCTTGCTTGGCCCACTTCGCGGCATCTTCGAGGCGGGTGGTGGTGAGCTCTACTCCCATCCGATCGCCTTCTTTCTCCAGACGTACGCGAGGGCGACAACGAGGATCGCGACGAACAGCAGCATTTCGGCGAAGCCGAACACGCTGATCGCCGGAACGTTGCCGTTCATCGTGTGCGAGAGGTTGTTGTAGAGGACCGCCCACGGGTACATGAACGCGGCCTCGATATCGAACACGAGGAACAGGATCGCGACCTGGTAGAAGCGGACCGAGTAACGCCCGCGCGGTGATCCGATCGGCTCGCTGCCGCATTCGAACGGCTGGAGCTTCACGGGATTGCTCGCCTTCGGGCCGATCAACACCGCGAGCGCGGTGAACAAGCCGCAGAAGGCAAGCGCGAGCACGATGGCGACGCCAGCCGGCAAGTACGCTTGTAGCTGCAAAGCGAGCGCAGTATATGGCGCCCGATGTAGCGGTCAATCGCGGTAGGCCGCGATTTTCGGAGGAGTGATCGGCCCTTAGAGATTCGCTTGGGCGTTCCGGAGCGCGTCTTCGAGCGCGGCGATCATGTACTCGTTCATGTCGACCAAGTAGATCGTTTCGGGGTTCGGCCGGCGGTGCGCGCGGACCTCTTCGACGATCGCGCGAGCGGCCTCGTCGATCGGCACATTGCCGAGATCGGTGCCGATACCCGGGATCGCGATGACCTTGAAACCGTTGCGATCGGCGGCGATCAGCGCGGCGCGCGCGGCGCGGCGAACGTTCTCGGCGCCGATCATCATCCCGGGCTCTTCCATCGTCGGAACGTGGATGACGTTCTTCGCGGGGAGCTGACCGGCCGTGGTGACGAGCGCGGCTCCGACGGCGATCGGCGCGGCGGCCATCGCGGCCTGCTGGATCACGTCGCCGCCTTGGCGACGGAGCGCTCCACCGATACCACCGCCCATGATGCCCAGCGAGTTCGCCGGGTTGACCACGGCGTCCACCGGCAACGTCCAGAGCTCTGCCTTCGCGACGTGAACCTGCATTGCGACGTGCCCTACCACGGGCAATCGCGCGGATTCAAGCGGAGATCAGGCGCACGCCTTCTCGAGCTCGCTCTCGACCTTTTCCTCGGTCCACTTCCGCGCGACGGCGAGCTCCTTGACGATGAGCTGCTTCGCGTTATCGAGCATCTTGCGCTCGCCGAACGACAGCACCTTGCTGCTCTTCAGGCGATAGAGATCGCGATAGACCTCGGCGACGTCGAACAACGAGCCGGTCTTGATCTTCTCCATGAATCCGCGATAGCGGCGGTTCCACGTCTGCTTGTCGATATGGACATCCTTCTCGCGCAGGATGTCGAACACTTCTTCGATCTCGGACGTCGTCGCGACCGGGCGAAGACCGACCTGATCGGCCTTCTCCTTCGGAACCAGGATCTGCATGCCCGTCGCCAGCACCTTCAAGACGTAGAAGGAACACACCGTGGTGTTGATCTCCTTCTTCTCGATGCCGATCACCTCCGCCACGCCGTGGGCGGGGTAAACAGCCTTCTCGCCGATCTTGAAGTCGTTGTTCATTTCACATCTCCAGGCCCAGCCATGAGCAATGCTGGTGCCAGCTGTTCGGCGCGTCCCTGAATCTGGTGGGAAATCATGAGCTTGGTTCGCTATTGGGGGGTTCTCGATAGCCGCCGAGCTGCGCCAAAGTGTCACACCACGTGGTGCGTGGGGAGCGGAGGATACCAGCGCCTTTGGCCAGTTCCAGTCAAATCGTGAGGAGTTCCGGACAGGGAAGGCGCGCTAGCCATAGCGCGCACGAGATTTCGAGTGGTTGCGCTGATAGGCTTTTCGGTGCGTGCGTGGGTCTATCGGGCAATTGCTGGTCGCGATGGGCGCGATCGACCCGAGTGGTCTGTCCGATGCGCTCGCTCGCCAGAGCGGTCGCCACCCCGTCGCGTCGGAGCTCTACGCGCTCGGCTATGCGTCCGAGCGGCAGCTCTGTGCGGCCCTCGCGGTCCAGACGGGCTGGCCCGCGATCATCTTCGACGAATCGACGATCCGCTTGGACGTCCTCGAGCAGGTCTCGATCGAGTGGGCGAGGATCTTCAACGCGCTCGTCGTGTTCGAGGACGACCACACGCTCGTCGTCGCGGCTGCGCGGCCCGAGGACGCGATCGTGCCGGCGCGCGAGCTCGGCGCATCGCGCGCGAAGAACGTCGAGCTCCGGATCGCGCTCGACATCACGCTCGCGCGCACGATCCGCAAGGCGTTCCGCGCGTGGCGCGACGGCGAACGGCTCCTCGCCGGTCCCGAAGCGGATCGGCCCGGGCCCTACCTCGCGATCGTCCATCCCGGCGGTGATCACACGCCATCGAACGACGAGAGCCGGCTCGCCCAGCGCGCGCTCGCGGAAGATGCCGCGCGCAGCATCGAGAGCGACGAGGAGCTGCCCGGCGAGGACGCCAACGCGTTCACGACGCTGACCGGCGACTGGCAGGTCTCGACGTCGACCGGCACGGACCAGCACGCCGAGGCCGACCTCGAGAGCACCTCGATGATCTCCGAGGATCTCGATCGGCGTGCCGCATCCTCGCCCGAGCCAGGTGCGCCGATCCGCGCGCTCGTCGTCGACCCCGATCCGCCGGGGCGGATCCAGCTCGTCGCGGAGCTCGAGAAGCTCGGCTGGGAATGCCAGGCGTGCTCGACGGGCAAGCAAGCGGTCGAGATGCTGCAACAGGTGATGTTCGATCTCGTATTCGCCGATCTCGCGGCGCCCGAGATCGACGGGCTGCAGCTCTGCCGCGCGATCAAGAAGAGCAAGCGGCTGGCGCGCACGCGCGTCGTGATCACGACCTCGGTGATCGACTCGGGCCAGGTGCCCGAGGACGTGCTCCAGCGCCACCAGGCCGATGGCTACATCGAGAAGCCGATGGACACGCGGCGGCTGCACCGGATGCTGCGCGACCTGTCGCCCGAAGAGCGCGCTGATCACGACGCCGTGCTCGCCGACGCGATCGCGCGCTATCACAACGGCGATGTCGACGGTGCGACCCAGCGGTTGCGCGGCGCGCTCGTCGCAGATCCTGCGAGCCCGAAGCTCCACTTCATGCTCGCGAACATGCTGCAGCGCGCGTCGCGCTGGGCCGAGGCAGTCGACGAATACGAGGCGACGGTCGAGCTCCAGCCGCAGTACTTCCCGGCGCTGACTCGGCTCGCGTATCTGTACTTCCGCCAGGGCCTGCACGCGCGCGCGGTCGAGACGTGGCGGCGCGCGTTGCCCGTGTGCGAGGACCCGGCGCTGCGTCACAACATCGAGCTGTTCATGCGCAAGCTGGTCGCCGACATGTCGAAGAGCTAGATCGCGCCGGGCACTGCGAGGTGCATCTCGACGACGGTCCACGTGCTCGCAGCGGTCTTGTCGAACACGACCATCACGCGGAACGGCAGCTTGTAGCCGGTCTTGTCGAGCGCGACGTCCGCGATCGTCCAGCCGGTCGTGCCGCTCGGCGCGAGATGCGCGCTGATGCCACCGACGAGCGCCGCATGCTTCGTCCATGTCGCGGCCCATGGCTTCGCGATCGCGGCACCCGTCGTGGTGCGCTCGCCGGGGCCGCTGCCGATCGCGACGAGGTCCTTGCGAGCGACGGCATCCTTGTCGAACCCGGTCGCGAGCAGCGCCTTGAACGCAGTCTGTAGTGATGGGTCGCCGTCGTTCGCGATCGCCGGCAGTGCCGAGAGCTTGCCGGCCTTGCCCGCGGCGTTGATCGCCTGGTTCGGCTGTGCGACCGAGAACATGCCGCCGGCGATCCGCCAGCCCTGCGGCGTGCGGACGAGGACGTAGGTCACGCGGTAAGGGACTGCATCCGAGGGATAGTCGATCGCTTCCCACGCGGTCTGGCCATCGCGCGCGAGGCCGGGGACGTCGTTCTCCGGCATGCGCTTCGCGATCTGGTCGGGCGCACGCAGCGTCGTCGCGAGCGCCGCCGTGTCGACGACCGCGGTCTTCTCGGACACGACGTGGAAGCGCGCATCCGGCGTGTAGAGCTCGCCGCGCGCTTTGGGTTCGGTCAGCACGCGCTGGCCGTCAGGGAGCACGGTCATCGCGCTGACGATCGTGTCGATCGCGGTGAGGTGCCACGCGCCGTTCGCGAACGCGAACGTCCATCGCCCGACCTTGACCTGTCCCGCCGTCGGGCTCGCCATGTCGGCGAGCGCGGAGGCGAGGGCATCGTCGAACGTGCCGTCGACGTAGCCCGATGCGAGCGTGGTGGTCTGGCACGCGCGGACGAGCTCCGCGGCGGACTTGTACGTGTAGCGCTCGGTCGGCCCCGGCTCGGCGTTGTCGTCGATGCCGGGATGTTCGCGCTCGTGCACGAGCGGAAACGCGATCGCCGCGGTCAGTGCCGCTGGGTCGCACGCGCGCAACGCCGCATCGAGGCGCGTCGCGGTGGCGGGAAGCGCCTTGGCCGCCGCAGCATCGACGCCGTAGATGAACGGGTAGAACCAATCCGAGGGCGAGAGAGCGCGCACGCCGGTCAGACACGTCGGCTTCTTGCCGCCGGTGACCGACTTGATCTTCAGCGTCAGCGAGCTGACCGCCGAGCCGTCGAGAGGCGTCGTCATCCGCGACGCGACCAGCTTCTGCGCGCCGGCCGTGATCTCGACTTCTTTGACCGTGCCGAGGTAGAGGTCGAGCGACTTGATCGGGATGGGGTGGTCGAACGTCAGCGTGATCGCCTCGCCGACGCCATCTCCCTTCGCAGGGCACCACCCGCGTCCATCCGCGACGTTGTCGATCGCACCCCACGCGGGTGACTTCGCCTGCGCCGACGTGGCGGTCGCGACGACGAGAGGCGCGGGCGGCCTCGGACCGGATGCGAGCGCGACGCTCGGGACCACCAGCGCCAGACAGACGAGCTTCTTCACCACGCGCGCATCATAGATCGTGGCTCTTGCGTTAACGTCCGCGCGATGGCGCCGCGTATCCGCTACGTGATCTTCGACTTCGATGGGACCTGCACGCAGGTCGAAAAGGTCCAGGCCAAGTTCCTCGATGACTATCGCAAGGCGATCGGCGTCGACGAAAAGCCGTGGGAAGCGGCGAAGGCAAAGATCGCGAAAGCGTCGCCGAACGCCGGCTGGAACCTGATGAACGCGCCTTCGACCGCGCCGGCGGGTGCGGACCCGTACATCCTTGCCGGTGAAGCGGCGGGGCTGATTTATCGCGAGCGCAAGCAAGACGCGCCGAACGTGTTCGCGAAGGTCTACGAGCAGAACACCGCGCCGTTCCGGCCCGAGCTCCACGACGTGATCGAGGCGTTGCTGAAGAAGAAGGTGAAGGTCGCGTTCATCTCGAATTCGGATAAGACGAAGATCGAGAATCGGATCCAGGATCTGTTTCACAAGACGCCGCATCGCAAGGACCAGATCCAGGTGTTCGGTGGCGCGCAGAAGTTCCTCGTGAAGGAGCTGCTCGTCGACTCGCCGGTGAATGCCGCGCAGCGCGCGCAGTTCGACCAGCTCGCGCCGGGCGTGCGGATCGGTGAGGTCGCGCGGCCGATCTATCTCCGCCGCGGCTCGTACTTCGAGGCGTTGTGCGCGGCCCAGTTCCCGATCGCCGAGACCCTGGTGGTCGGTGATATCTGGGAGCTCGATCTCGCGATGCCGGCGGCGCTGGGAGCGCACGTGCATCTGATCCAGCGGACCGAGCCGTTTCCGACGTACGCGTACGAGCTCGCGCAGGTCGCGAAGGGGCACTCGAGCGCGAACCTCAAGGCGTTGCTCAAGCGCGTCTAGTAGAACGACGTACTCGCGGTCACGTTCCCGTTCGCGTCTGTCTGGGCGAGGCCAGCGCCACAGCTGTGGTGGTCGGCGACGAGCTCCCAGCGCCATCCCGGGACGTCCTCGCGGAAGGCGACGTCGTCGGCGCGCAGATCTCGATACTCACGCGTGATGATCAATCGCTCGCCTCCGCTGCTCGTGCTGCAGCTCACCGAGAGATACGCGTAGTCGATCGAGCTTATCGTTCGCAGCGTGTTGCGCGAAGCACTTCGTTGGCCCCACGTGGGGCCGCAGGGAGGCAATCGCTTGTCGGATCGCCCTGCCGGCTCCCGAGCGCCAGCTCCGCACCTCGCTTCGACAAGCGCACGTGGCTGTGGAGCGTGACGTCGCCGTGGACAACCGCTCGGACGTTCAACGAGACCGCTCACCGCCGGGCGGCGGTTGCCCACCGCGACTTGGACGGCCGCGAGTCGTTAATTCATTTGGCACGCTCGCGCGCCCGCCCACACGCCCCACAGCTCTACTTCCAGCTTTCGGCCTTCGGCCTTCCGGATCGGATCCGGTTCGATCTACTCGTCACCTTTTCGTTTTCTCGTCGATTCTTGCTTGACTGAATTTCGGCGTGGTCGCGAAGCATCGTCGCGTGTAGGTGTTCGTGCTCGCATCAAACGCGATCACTTCGCATCTGATGCGCGAACTCTAGTTGTGCGCGTTTTGTTCGCAATGCGATGTGATTCGTCGTCGAGAACCCACGCCAGAGCGCTCGAAAACCCAGTGCTATGAACGATCGATTCAACGAGGAGATCGCGATGCAACGGCGTGTGGAGCTCATGGGCAACGTGTTCAACGGTGGCGAGCGGCGGAGCTGGCAAGACATCGATCGCGAGCTGCGCGACCTCGCTCGGCGGCAGCGCGCACTCGATGCCGAAGAGGCGCTCCTGTTGTGCGCGGTCGTCCGTTACGAGATCTGGCGCCAGCTCGGCAAAGCTTCGCTGCTCGAATATCTCGAGGGCGTACTCGGCTACGGCCCGAAGGCGGCGAAAGAACGCGTGCGCGTCGCGATGGCGCTCGAGGAGTTGCCGCAGCTGCACGAGGCGCTCGCGAGCGGCGAGCAGAGCTACTCGGCGATCAAGGAGCTGACGCGGGTTGCCGTCGCGAAGACGCAAGCGGAGTGGATCGCGGCGGCGCGCGGCAAGAACGTGCGCGAGATCGAAGAGCTCGTTGCCGGTCGACGGCGCGGCGATCTGCCGACAGATCCACCGGTGCCGGATCTGAAACCGCAGATCGTGCGGTTCGAGATCTCGACGGCGACGCTCGCGCGGTTGCGCCAGGTCCAGCAGGTCCTCGCCGAGGAGTGCGGCGGCCAGCTCGACGATGACGCGCTGGTCTCGGCGATGTGCGACGCGATCCTCGACGGCCACGACGCGGCGGACGACGGCGGCCGCGCTCGATACCAAGTGCTCACCACGGTGTGCGAGCAATGTTCCCGGGCGTGGCAACACGGCGGCGGTCGCGACCTCGCGATCTCGGCGACCGATCGCGCGATCGCCGAGTGCGATGCGCAGCGCGTCGGCTCGGATCGCGAGCCAGGTATCGCGGCGCAGGACATCACGCCGAAGGTCCGCAGGTTCGTGATGCTCCGCGATCGCAAACGTTGCACGGTTCCTGGTTGTCGCGCGGCGAGGCACATCGATGTCCATCACATTCATCCGCAGCATCTCGGCGGCGGGCACGAGCCCGAGAACCTGACGTCGCTCTGCGCGGGACATCATCGCGCGCTGCACGACGGGCGGCTGAAGATCACGGGGCGGGCACCGAACATCGAAGTCGAGTGGACGAACGGCATCGTCGAGCCCGATGCCGGCGATCTGGCACTTGTTCAGCCCCACGTGGGGCATGTCGAGCAGCGCCACGGCGGGGCGTCGAACTACGAATGGGCCGTCAAGAAGACCGAGGCGATCCAGGCGATGAAACAGCTCGGCTTCTCGCTAACGGAAGCTCGCGTATACGTCGAACGAGCGGCGCAGCAAGTGCCGCGTGATACCTCACTCGACCAGCTGATCCGCCGCGCGCTTCGCGTGTTTCAGGAGAGGGATTTCGGCGACGTCAAGCGCGCTAACTAGCCGCGACTCGGGCGCACTGCTCGTCGACGGTTCGGCTTTTGGCGCCCGATCGCTTGGGCTCGTGCGGGCGCCGAGCGGCTCCTGTTTCCGAACGATCCGGAAGGCCGAAGGCCAAAAGCTGGAAGTGGAGCTGTGGGGCGTGTGGGCGGGCGCGCCAGTCGGCGAAATGAGGGAATGACTCGCGGCCGTCCAAGTCGCGGTGGGCAACCGCCGTCCGTCGGCTGGCGGTCTCGTCGAGCACTCGAGCGGTTGTCCACGGCGACGTCACGCTCCACAGCCACGTGCGCTTGTTAACGCGAGGTGCAGAGCTGGCGCTCGGGAGCCGGCAGGGCGGGTTCGAGCGGCAGCAGCGCCACGTGGGCGAAACCCATTACGAGGTAGATGAAACAGATCGCGAGCGAGGCTGGAGCTCGTGTTCTGTGGGGTGGGGCCAAAAGATGGAAACCGAGCGCACGCCCCAGACGGGCGTTCGTGGCGCTAGCCCCACGTGGGGCGGTTCCGCGGCCGTGCGACCATCACGCGATGCCGACGGAGCTGCTCGTCGAGCTGCCTTACGGCATCGAGTCGGTCGAACGCCGAAACAGGTTCCGCGTGCGGCGCTAGCTCTTCTTGCCGTCGGCGCCCCAGGTGTAGAAGCCTGAACCGGTCTTCTTGCCGAGCTGGCCGTTCGCGACCTTGTCGACGAGGATCTGCGGCGGCTCGAAGCTCGGGCCGAGCGCGCGCTCTAGGTACTCGGCGATCCCCAACCGCACATCCAACCCGACCAGATCCGTCAGCTCGAGCGGACCCATCGGATGGCCGTAGCCGAGCTTCATCGCCGTGTCGATGTCGGCGGGCGACGCGACGCCTTCTTCGACCATGCGCATCGCCTCGAGGCCGATCGCGATGCCGAGGCGGCTCGATGCGAACCCGGGTGAGTCGTTGACGAGGATCGGCGTCTTGCCGAGCTTGCCGACGAGCGCGAGCGCGAGCGCGACGGCGGCTTCGGAGCTCTTCTTGTGCTTGACGATCTCGACGAGCTTCATCAAGTGGACGGGATTGAAGAAGTGCATGCCGACCATGCGCGACGGATCGGCGATGCCGTCGGCGAGCTCTCCGATCGGGAGCGACGACGTGTTCGTCGCGAACAGCGCGTTTGGCGACGCGATCTTGTCGACGATCGCGAAGATCTCGCGCTTGAGCTCGATCCGCTCGGGCACGGCTTCGATGATGACGTCGGCTTCGGCGACCGCGATGGCGAGCTCGTCCGCGGCGGACAGCCGGCCGAGCGCGGCGTCGCGATCGCCGGCCGGGAGCTTGCCGAGCTCGACACCCTTCGCCAGGTTCTTCGCGATCCGATCGATCGCGCCCTGCGCCCCCCCTTTGATCGCGTCCTGAATGCGGACCGTCATGCCGGCTTGCGCGGCGACCTGAGCGATCCCGTGTCCCATCGTGCCTGCACCGATCACGGCGATCGTCCGAACTTGATCGAGAGTGGGGAGTGTCACGGCGCGACCATACTTGGTACGGTTTCCGCGTGCACGCAGTAGCGGACGTGGATCGCTTGCAGCGCGACCTCGAAGCGATCTTCGGACCGCGTCGCGTTTCGACACGCAATGTCGATCTCGATACCTACGCGCGGGACATGTGGCCGCGCTTGTTGATCGCGTATCGCGACGGCATCGGCCCGGGCACACGGCCGCACGCGGTGGTGTGGCCCGAGCACGTCCGCGAGGTCGTCGCGGTCGTGAAGCTCGCGCGCGAGCATCGCATCCCGATCATTCCGTACGGCGGTGGCTCGGGCGTGTGCGGCGGTGCGGTGCCGCTGTACGGCGGCATCACGATCGACATGAAGCGGATGCAGACGCTGCGCTCGGTCACCTCGGCCGAGCTGGTCTGCGATGTCGAGGCTGGCCTCAACGGCGAGCGGTTCGAGCGCGAGCTCGAGCGCCGCGGTTACACGTTCGGGCACTTCCCGTCGTCGATCTATTGTTCGACGGTCGGCGGTTGGCTCGCGACGCGTGCGGCGGGCCAGCTGTCGACGAAGTACGGCAAGGTCGAGGATCGCGTCGCCGGGCTCACGGTCGTCACCGGCCGCGGCGAGATCATCGAGACCGACGGGCCGACGCGCGCGCTGCGCGGCCCGAACTGGACCCAGCTGATCTGCGGCAGCGAAGGGACGCTCGGCGTGATCACGTCGGCGCGGTTGCGCGTGAATCCGGCGCCGCAGCTGCGGGTGTTTCGCGGCTTCGAGATCGAGGACATCTCGGCGGGCGTCGAGGCGATCCGTCGCGTCGTCCAGAAGGGCCTGCGCCCCGCGGTCGTCCGGCTCTACGACGAGCTCGACACGCTGATCAATTCGATGAGCCACAAGGATCCGAACGAGGCCGATCACGGGCTCGTGCCGCCGGTGCTCGGCGTCGAGACCGGCGCGTTGCCGGCGTGGCCGGAGATCCAGCGCGAAGAGCGCGGCATCGTCGACAAGTTGATCGGGCTCGCGAAGGGCAAGGGCGTGCGGCGCGGCGCGATGAACTTCGCCCTCGGCAAGAGCGCGATGGCGAACAAGCTGTTCGGCGTCGCAGAGAAGGTCGCGCGGCGCGGCTGCCGGATGGTGATCGGGCTCGAGGGCGCGCGGATCCGGACCGAGGTCGAAGCGGCGCTGACGTTCGCGGAGCTCGAAGCGGCGGGCGCGCAGGATCGCGGCGAGGATCCCGGCTGGGCATGGCTGCGCCATCGCTACGCGGTGAGCTACCGGATGTCGCCGGTGTTCCGCGACGGCGCGTTCGTCGACACGATGGAGGTCGCGTCGACGTGGGACCGCCTGCTCGATCTCTATCACTCGGTGCGCGAAGCGATCGGTCGCCACGCGGTCGTGATGGCGCACTTCTCTCACGCGTACGCGGATGGTTGCTCGATCTACTTCACGTTCGCGGGTCACGCGAGTGACACGCACGCGGCCGAACGTCTGTACGACGCGATCTGGCGCGACGGCATGGAAGCGACGACGCGCGTCGGCGCGACGATCAGCCATCACCACGGCGTCGGCTTGCTGAAGGCGCCGTACATGGCGGGCGAGCATCGCGAAGCGATGGCGATCTTCGAGGCGGCGAAGCGCTCGCTCGATCCCGACGGCGTGTTCAACCCCGGCAAGATGGGGCTGTCGCGATGAGCCTACGCAGCGAGATGATCGCGGCGGTCGGCGAGGACCACGTCGTAGATGGCGTGATCGGCGAGCGCGCGGGCCTCGTGATCACGCCGGGCTCCGCGGCCGAGGTCGCCGAGGTGATCCGGCGCGCGAACGCGCTGCGGGTCGCGGTCCATCCCGTCGGTGCAGGCGGGCAGAGCGTGGCCGCAGGTCGCGATCGGTCGGAGCGCGAGCGCGTGTTCGTCTCGACGAAGCGGCTCGATCAAGTGCTCCAGCTCGACGAGCAATCGCTGCTCGTCCACGCGCAGGTCGGGATCACCGGGCTCGATCTCGAGCGGATCCTCGCGCCGCGCGGGTTGTCGATCGGCGACTACCCGCCGGTCGTGCTGACGTCGTCGCTCGGCGGGATCATCGCGGTGCGCACGCCCGGAAAATCGAGCGCGCGCCACGGCTTCTTCGAAGAAGCGGTCGCCGGCGTGTCCGCGGTGCTCGCGGATGGCCGCACGGTCCACACGCGGGTCGCGCCGCGGCGCTCGACCGGTCCGGATCTATCGCGCGCGCTGTGCGGCAGCGAAGGCACGATCGGCTTCATCACGAGCGCGGTGCTGCGCATTCACAAGAAGCCGGAGGCGCGGCTCGTCGCGGCGTACGTGCTGCCTTCGATCGATGCGGCGATCAACGCGGTGTACCTCGCGCTGCGGGAAGAGGCGGCGCCGTCGGGCCTGCGGATCTACGACACGATCGAAGCGAGCCGCCACTTCGATGGCCTGCGGCTCGACCCGGGCGAAGCGCTGATGTGCGCGGGCACCGCGGGGCCGACGGATCTCGCCGCGTGCGATCGCGACTTGATCACGAGTGCGGTGATCGCGGAGGGCGGGCGCGAGACCGACCACGCGCTTGCCGATCTGTGGTGGCGCCGGCTCCATGCCGGCGAGCCGACGCCGGTCGCTGCGCCCGCGCTCCAGATCATGGGCACGCCGACGAAGCTCCGCGCGGTCTATCACGCGGTCGTCGCCGAAGCGGCAAGACTTGGCATCGTGGCCAGCGCGCACATCTCGCGGTTCGATCCGGATGGCGGCCTGGTGTTCTTCACGCTCGGCGCCGAGCCGCACATGATCGACGTTGCGCATATCGAGCAAGTCGCCGAAGCGGCGGGCGGCTGGCTGCTCGGGGCGCGGACCACGAAGCTCGACGGGTACTTACGCGCGCTTCGCGCCGAGCTCGATCCGCACGGCATCATGAATCCCGGCACGCTCGCGTAAACCGCATCGCACCGGCGATGAAACTGCCAGCAGCGGCAACCAGACCGTTACACGCCGGCGATCTTCGACGCGGTACGCTGCGGTCCGTGCCGGAAGTCGCCGGCGTGTCCCCTGACTTTCGTGATGCGAGCTCTGGTCTCTCTGGTCGTGGTCGTCGCAGCCGCCGCACACGCGGTCGCGGATCCGTCGCCGTGCGCCGTGACGATCGTGCGTGCGCCCGAGGACGTACGCGCGACGGTCGACAGCTGGCTCGCGAACGAGCGCTGCGAGATTCCGCTCACCGTCCGGATCATCCCGACCGACGACGGGCTCTACATCTACGCGCAGGACGAGCGCGGCCGGATCCACGAGCGCACCGTGCCCGACGCGCAGAGTGCGGGCGTGTTGATCGCGAGCTGGACCGCCGACGACGGGATCGTGATTCCGGCGCCGCAGACCGTCACGGCGCCCGAACCACCGCCGGGGGCCCAGGCCGCGCCGAGCCCGCGCGACTGGATCGCGCCGGTCGCGTTGCACGATCGCGCGCCGCTCGCGAAGCCGAAGTCGGCGGGGCACTGGCTCACGTTTGGTGCGGCCGTCGGCAGCTCGAGCAGCATCGGGATTCGCGCCGAGCTCGAGGTGTTGCGGCGCGGTGCGTTCTCCGCCGACATGTTGATCAAGTGGGGCGACTCCGCGATGGACGCGCTCTCCGATCCGCAGAACACCGGCTACTACCTCGCGCGGTTTCGCGATGCGAGCACGCTCGCCGGTGCGCACTACACGTGGAAGGTCCGCAACCTCTGGCACGTACGCGCGGGCGTCGCCGCCGGCATCGTCGCCTCGCAGCTGAACCTCGAGTACATGTCGTTCTCGACCGGCGGGACCTCGACCGCGAGCGGGTCGATGATCTCGGCGATCGCCGAGGGCTCGCTGCTGATCGGCCGCAGCTTCGGCGACTCGTGGGAGTTCGATGTCGGGCCGATAGCCACGGTCTCGAAACAGGGCTGGTACATGGTCGATCAACAAGAGACGCTAGTCCGTGCGCCAGGAGCCGTCCTCGCGTTCGCCGGAATCCGCCGAGCCCTGTGATTTCCGCGATGAAACCGCCACGTACGGCAACCCAGTCTCCGTAAACAGGAGGATCCGGTGCGCGCCACATTCATGCTTCCCATCGTCCTCGCGGCCGCTCCGGCGCTCGCGCAACCGGCCCCGGTCACGGCCCCGGCGCCCGCCGGCTGCAACGTCAACATCGTGCGCGCACCCGACCCGGTGCGCCAGACGATCGAGCGCTGGCTCGCGAACGAGCACTGCACGCTCGGCCTGCAAGTCAGGATCATCCCGACCGAAGGTGGCCTCTACATCCTCGCGACCGACGACCACGGCCGCGTGCGCGAGCGGATCGTGCCCGACGCCGCGAGCGCTGGCGTGTTGATCGCGAGCTGGGCCGCCGATGACGGGCTCGGTGGCGCAGCTCCGCCGCCCGGCGTCGATCCAGGCCCGCCGGCACCGATGCCGGCACCGATGGCGCCGCCACCGCCCGCACCGCCACCGCCGGCCGCCGGCTACGGACCGTCGGTCGGCTACGGTCCGGCGAGCGGACCGAACGCCGCGTACGGCGGACCGCCGCCCGCGTGGAATGGCTCGTTCCACCCGCCCGGCCAGTACGGCCCGAGCGACGAGCTCCCGCCACCGCCCGAGGTCCAGCACCCGACGAAGCTGATGTCGCTCGCGGCGGGCTTCGGCGCGAATAGCTCGGGTGGGCTGCGCCTCGAGCTCGAGCTGTGGAACCACAGTAACTGGATCATCGGCGCGTCGGCCGGCCTGACCGGCAGCACGATGTACGTCGACGACTACTCCGGCTCGGGCTCCTACTACAACGCGAACGTCACCGACTTCACGCTCGCGGTGACGCTCGGCCGGATCGCGCGGTGGGGTGACTGGTACCTGCGCGGCAACGCAGGCCTCGGCGTGATGATGTCGTCGCTGACGCTCGACCAGTACAACTACCAGACCTACAACGACACGAGCGGTAGCGGCAGCGAAGCGTCGGCGTACATCGAGGCCGGCGCGTTCCTCGGCCATTCGATCGGCTCGTCGAAGCAATGGGAGATCGAGGCCGGCCCGGTGTTCTCGTATTCGAAGCAGGACTGGTACCTCACGAACTCGAACATGACGATGTATCGCGACGCCGGCAACGCGATGCTCATGCTGGGGCTCCGCCACGGGCTGTGATGGGCAAGCGCGGCGAGCTGATCGAGTTGCATCCTTCGCGCGCCGCAGGCGGTGCGAAGGTCGACGACATTACCGATCCGGGGCTCGTCGCCGCGTGTGCCGCGGGTGATCGCGCGGCGCGTGCGCTGTTGTTCGAGCGCCACGTCGATGCGGTTCATCGCTTCGTCGCGCGGATGCGCGGCAGCGATGCCGATGTTGTCGATGATCTCGTCCAGATGACGTTCCTGCGCGCGTTCGGCGCGGCCGCGCGATTCCACGGCACGACCGCGCGCGCGTGGTTGCACGGGATCGCCGCGAACGTCGTGAAGGAGCACGCGCGCAAGGAGATCCGCCGCAAGAAGGCGCTGTCGCTCGTCGCCGAAATCGCGCCCTCGGTCGCGTCTCCGCGCGATCCGACGCTCGCGCGCTTGCCCGGCGCGATCGCCGCACTGCCGCACGCACAGCGCGCCGCGTTCGTGCTGATCGATCTCGAAGGCGAGAAGGGCTCCGACGCTGCATCGGCGCTCGGCATCCCGCAGGGCACGCTGTGGCGCCACGTCTACGAGGCGCGCTGCGCGTTGCGCGAAGCGCTGCACGGAGACGACTCGTGAGCTGCCCGAGTGTCGAAGCGCTCGCCGCTGCCGCCGCTGGCGAGCACGCGCGCGCCGCTGCGCACGCAGAGGATTGCGTCGAGTGTGCGAGCCTGCTCGCGCAACAACGCGAGCTCCGCACGCTCGCGCGTACGCTCGAACCGCCGCGCCTGTCGCCGCTGCGCCGCGCGAAGCTCGCGCTCGCGCACGATCCGGCCGACGAGATCCGCGTGCTCGCCCACAGGCTGCCGGTACCGGAGCTCGCGCCCGAGCGACGTGCCCGGCTCGCCGCCGATACGCTCGCGGCCGCCGATGCGTTACCGCGTCGACGCGTGCCCTGGCTACCGCTCGGCGTCGTCGCGATGGCGGCGGCGATCGCGCTCGTGCTGGTCGCTTCGCGTCGCGACGAGCTCGTCGCGGTGCGCTGGCCGGTGCTCTCCGTTTCCGCGCCGGCCGCTCCTGCGATCGCGAAGGTCGTGCCGCCCGCTGCGCCGAGCCTCGCGCCCGTCGTCCAAACGCACGCACCGGTTCGCGTCGCCGTCGCGCCGGTCGCGAAAGGCGCCGCGACGATCAGCGGCGATGGCGTGTTCACGCGCGACGCGGGCGACACGATCCAGCTCCACGACGGCACGATCTCGATCGACGCTCGCGATCGCGCACCGGTCGCCGTCGCGATCGGTGACACGACGATCCATGTCGCGAACGCGCACGTCGAGATTCGTGCCGCGCATGGCGCGATCGTCTCGGCGCATACGTTCGCCGGCTCCGTCGAGCGCGTCTCGCCCGAGTCGAAGGCCGTGATCTCGGCCGGCGAAGTGTGGACGCCGCCTCCGCCGGCCGCGTCGCTCGCGGCATTCCGCGCCGGCTGGTCCGCGCTGCACGAGGGTCGCAACGCCGATGCGCTCGCCGCGTTCGAGCGCGCGAGCGATCCGGTGATCGCCGAAGAAGCCGCGTTTTGGGCCGCTGTCGCGGCGCAGCGCGCGAACGATCGCGAAGGTGCCGCGCAGCGGTTCCGCGCGTTCCTCGTCGCGTACCCGCAGTCCTCGCGCGCAGACGCTGCTCGCGCCGCGCTCCAGCAGCTGCCGTAGCTACCAGTTCACTTGTTCGCGCTTCGCACGACCGCGGCGCTCGGGGCGCTGCTCGTGCGACGCGTGGCGATCGCTGTACGCGCGCTGGTGCTTCTGGACATCGGGCGACAACGCGTACGATGCGAGATGACCGAGCGCCGGCGACGTCCGCTCGAGATCGGCGACGCGCATCGCCATCACCGGATCGACCGGACGGCTGTCGAGGCGCACTTCGAAGTGGAGATGCGGGCCGGTCGCGCGGCCGGTCGAACCGACCTGACCGATGCGCTCGCCGGCGGTGACGGTCGCGCCCTTCTTCGTCTCGATCCGGCGCATGTGGCCGTAGAGCGTGACGACGCCGCCGCCGTGATCGACGTAGACGACGTTGCCGTAGCCGCCCTGGCGGCCCGCAAACGTGACGACGCCATCCCCGGCGACCGCGACCGGCGTGCCGGGATCCGACGGGAAGTCGGTGCCGCTGTGAAACTTCCACGTGTGGCGAATCGGATCGTCGCGCCAGCCGTACCCCGAGCTCAGCGTGTCGGGGATCGGTTGGGTCGTGAGGATCGTGATGTCGGGGATGCCGCTCGGGCCCGGCGAGGCGAGCTCCGCGAGCTTGTCGGTCGCCGTGTGGAGGAAGTCGCGCGCGTCCATCTGCCACTGGACGAAGTGATCGAGGATCGCGTGCGGGAGCGGCAGGTCGAAGCTCGTCGCGATCTGCGCGAGGGTGACCGTGAACGGCGCGGCTGCTTCCGGTGCCGCGACCTCTGTCGCCGGCGCGTTGGTCGGCGCGATCACGGGAGTCGACGTGGAAGTCATCGCGCACCCCTGCGCGATCGCGACCGCAAACAGCACCCGATACATTGAGCACCAAGTGTTTGGCGATCCGGCTTGCTGATTCAATGTAGGCAGTTGGATTTTCGCGGTTATGTAAGTCGGTGCCAGATTTGCGTTGCACCTGAGGCCTTGCATCATCAAGATGCGCCCGCCGTGAAGTCTCGTTGGCTCTTCGTCGCGATCGCAGTGATCTCCGCAGCCTTGTTCGCGATCTCCGTGTGGGTCGGGAACTGGTGGACCGTGGGCGGTCTCGAGATCGGGCCATTTGGTGCGCACGAATGTTTCGGTGGCGAATGTCGCCCCACGTCGCTCTCGGGCGCACCGCAGCTGTGGCAGCGCTGCGGAACCGCGGTGTGGGCCGGTGGCCTGCTGTCGATGATCCTCCTGCTCGGCATCGCCGGCGCACTCGCCGCGAAGCGGATTCCGAAGACGCTCGCGAAGAGCTCGCTCACCGCGATCGCGACGACCGCGCTCGCCGGCGCGTACTTCATCATCAAGCTGCCCGCACCTGCGGGGATGACAATCGGCCAGGGCGTCTATCTGTTCATCGTCGCCGCGCTGCTCGCGTTCGTCACGCCGATCCAGGTGCTGCGCCAGTCCTGAGCCGCGCTTCCTCGTCGAGATCGTCGAGAGCGAGCGCGCGCCGAGCCATCGTGCGCAGCGTGAAGAACGCGGCGACCGTGAGCACGACGATCGCGGGCATGCCGAGCATCGCCATCAGCTCGTGACCCTCGAGGTGGAGTGGCTGCTGGACGTACACGCAAAAGTCGTACGTCCCGTGAAACGCGACCGCGAGCAGGTAGCCGCCGACGAGGCCGAGGCCCTTGCCGTCGAAGCGGCGGCGCGCGGCCATCGCGCCGATCATGCCGGTCCACATCGCGTGGCCTGGCACCGCGAGCACCGCGCGCATGATCCAGAGCTGGAGCTCGCCGCCGAGCGACGCGCTATTCAGCAGGTACATCACGTTCTCGACCAGCGCGAAGCCGAGCCCGGCGCGGCTCGCGTAGACGATGCCGTCCATCCGCTCGTCGAACTCGGGCCGCCGCCACACGACGTAGTAGACGACGCCGATCTTGCAGGCCTCTTCGACACACGCTGCAACAATGAACGCGTGGAAGCTCGAGCCCTGGTAGGTCATCTGCGGCCCGACCTGTTCGCCGAGCGTGCCCGCCAGGACGAGCTCCGCGAACAGTGCGGGGATCACCGAGAGCATCCCGAAGAAGGTGACGAGGCGCCGGGTCCGTGCGGGTTCGGGACGCTTTGCATCCAGCCGGTC
>Ga0207687_10000530_pt1 | contig 25582 bp, 26 predicted proteins | sample KBSM54metaG_FD_184399 | JGI IMG/M metagenome (GOLD analysis project Ga0207687, IMG submission 184399) | Miscanthus rhizosphere microbial communities from Kellogg Biological Station, Michigan, USA - KBS M5-4 metaG (SPAdes) (version 2) | ecosystem: Host-associated > Plants > Roots > Rhizosphere >...
GCGGCGAGTGAATGATGTAGTTGTCCTGCAGGATGAGCACGTACTTGCAGAGGCCGTTCTCGACGAGGGGCTTTTCGACGTGCGCGTTCGTCGCGTACACCCACGCGGGCACGCGCCACTCGTAATCGGTGTCTTTGTCGGAGATCGTGAACGCGCCTTTCACCGGAACGAACGTCCACGTCTTTCCGTCGGACGACTTGATCGTCTTGCGCTCGCCGAGGACGACGTCTGCTTCGCGCACGACGTCGCTGCCGAGGCGCAGGTAGAACTTCTTCTTCGCGGTGTCGACGGCGATGTAGAACTGCGCGCTGTTGACGCTTTGCGCGTATTGCAGCCGCGCGTCGAGCTCGTGCGCGAGCTGCGTGCGCGTGAGATCCATTTCAGAGAGCTCTTCGCGGATGCGATTCAGCTCTATCGGCGACGCATTCGCGGGCGGCTTGAACAGCAGGCCCATCTTCGCGTCGAGGGTGTCTCGATGATGCTTCGCGTAGGCGAACGTCGCCGCGGCGAGGATGAGAAGTGTGAGATTCAACCAGAGCGGCGGCCGCGGAAACGACCGCCGCTCAATATTTTGCGGGCGCATTGGCCCAAAGAAGAGCTAGGCGCGTGCCAAGACTCTGCGTTGAATCGCCCAAACAGCGGCCATGAGCGCGAGCGCGATGCCGAACGTACAGACGATCGTCGCGCCGGTCGGCAGATCGAACTTGAACGAAAGCAGAATGCCGAGCGCGCTGACGAGCGCGCCCATCGTCCAGCCGATGGCGAGCCGCGCGCCGATCGAGCGCGCGAACAACATCGCCGCGACCGACGGCACGATCAGATACGAGAAGACGAGCAGCACGCCCGCGATCGCGACGGAGCTCGTCACGACGAATCCGAACGACGTGTAGAAGAGAAAGTCCCACAGCTTGAGATTCGGAATCGTTTCGCCGAGGGAGATGGCGAGGAACTTCTTTCGGAAGATGAAGTGAAAGAGGCCGACGAGCGCGTAGAGGATCGCGGTCTTGATGACCGTCGACGCATTCACCGACAGGATGTTGCCGACGAGCATGTCTTTCAGGTGCTCGGTCTCGCCGGTCGCTTTGCTCATCGCCAGGATCGATGCGGCCGCGGCGACCGCGTAGGCGATGCCGATGATCGCTTCCTGCGGGATGCGCGTCTCGCGATGCACGCGCGTCGTCGCGAAGATCGCCGCGCCGATGATCGTGAAGCCGAGCGACCACCAGTACGCCTGCGGATCGTGCGGCTCGATGCCGCGCAGCACGGCGATGGTCGTCCCGAGCGCGGCGATCTGCGCGAGCGAGAGGTCGACGAAGATCACGCCGCGCTCGACGACGTGGACGCCGAGGTATGCGTGGATGCCGGTGAGAATGAGGCCGGCGAGAAAGGGAAGATAGAGGAACTGCAGAATGTCGGTCATCTACTTCAGCGCTTTCGTCAGATTGGCGATGTTGGTGTCGAACAGTTGGAAGTAATCGTCGGAGCCGCTCTTCGCGCCGCCGACGGAGGGATAGAGCACGACGACTTGCGCGCCCGTCTGCGAAGCGATCGACTGCGGCGTCTTCAAATCGAAGTACGGCTCCATCGCGATCACTTTGATGTGCTGCGCCTTCATCATGTTGATCAGCTCGAAGGTGTGCGACGGCGACGGCGGCACGCCCGGTTTCGGCTCGACGTAGCCAACGACGTCGAGGCCGAAGTGCCTCGCGAAGTTCGGCCAGGAGTTGTGGTACGTGATGATCTTCGCGTGCTGGTACGGCGCGAGCGCCGCCATCCAGCGCTTGTTCGCGTCGTTGATCTTGATCTTGAACGCGTTGAGCCGCTGCGCGAAGTACTGCGAGTCGGCAGGACGCAGCTCCGCGAGACGTCCCTCGATCTGGATGGCGATGCGCACGGCGTTCGCCGGATCGAGCCAGTAGTGCGGATTGCCGAGGGGATGGACGTCGCCCATCGCGCGCGTGACGGTGGTCGTCGGACGATCGAGGATCTCGACGCCTTGCGAGACATCGAGGTAGCCGCGCGCGCCGGGACGGATTTTGTCGTTGCGGCTCTGCTCGAGCAGCGGCGGCAGCCATCCGATCTCGAGCTCGAGTCCGACGACTTCGAGAAGGTCGGCGTTGCGAAGGAGGAGAAGGAACGACGGCTTCGGCTCGACGAAGTGCGGATCCTGATAGCCCTTCGCGATGGCGGTGACCTCGACGCGATCGCCGCCGACTTCCTGCGTGAGCGAGGCGAGGTCGGAGATGGTGGTGACGACTTTCAACTTCTGTGCGAACACGTTCGTGCTCGCGATGATGAGGATTGCGAATAGTACGAATCGTTTCATGGGTGTCTCCTAGAAAGACGGCATGAGGCATGAGGCATGGGGCATGAGAGGAAGACCGACCTCGCGGTGATTGGCTTTTCCTCTCATTCCCCATGCCTCATTGCCCATGCCTGTCTAGAACGTATGCGCGCCGTGCGCGCCGATCGCGAACTGCAGTTGGAAGAGGAGCTCGTTGATCGCTTTCAGATTGCCGTATTGCGTGTGGCGAAGCTGCGCGCGGATCTGGCTGAACTCCGACGGCCAGAAGGTGAGGGTTGCGGAAGCGCCTTTGTCGCGGCGCGTGTCATCGAAGTCGGCGCGGTCGAGACGGACGCCGGTGAACCAGCGCTGCCCGAGTTGGTAGTCGAGCGACGCGTAGAAGCCTTTGCGGTCGCGCGCCATGTCCGGACGATCGTTGACAATGCCTTCGAAGCGGGCGATGAGCGAGTTGTACAGGCCGCGCGACAGCGGCTTCCATCGATACGTGAGGTCGACGCCGCCGAACTGGTTCGTGCCGCCGACGACGGGTGTCGTCCCGCGCGCGTAGCTCGTCCCCAGCTCGATGTTCGAGTTCTCGCTGATGTCTTTGAAGACCTTGAGATGTCCGTTGTACGACAGGTCGTTGTTCTTCTCCCTCGCAAACACATCCTCGGTTTCCCCGCGAAAGACCTCGATCGTCCCTTCCGTGTATGCGAACGAATTCGGGAAGATCTTGCTGAGCGAGAGGCCGTCGTCGTGAAACTGCTCGTCGCCGAAGAAGTCGTGAACGACGAGCGGCTGGTCGACCCAGGGACGCACGTGCGTGTGCCATGTGTTCGCTTTGCCGAAGTCCGCTTTGAACTTGCCGACCTTCGCGGTGAGATCGTAGGGAAGCGCGACGAAGGTCGCGTAGCCTTCCTCGACTTCGATCCCCTGTGGCGAAACGGAGAAGAAGAAGTTCGCCTTCGCATACGGATCGACGAAGGCCTGGAAGGCGATCTCGGCTTCATCGAGCTGCATCGGCTCGCGCGGATCGAACGGATTGTTCTGACCGGCCTTGCCCATGAAGTTTGCGATCACGGACGTGTCGGGATTGAAGACTTTCGACGCGCCGGGATTCGGTGCGTTGTTGATGGTCTGAACGTCGGCGAGCTGCGGCGCCGGTGCGGCCGGCGGCGTCACGACTCCGACAGCCGTCAAATCGTCCGTCGTCGCCGGTTTTGCCGTTCCTTTCAACTGATCGAGCTCCGCGCGCAGCGCGGTCGCTTGCTGCATCAGCGTGTCGATTTTTTCTTCGATTTGTCGAATGCGATCGTCGTTCGTCTGCGCGAAGAGCGGCGCGGCGGCGAACAGGACGATCAGGAAAACGATCCGATGACCGTGTCGGGCCATGATGAATCCTCCTGCGTGGTTACGGCGGGCGAGGAATGCGCTTTTGTTTTAGAGTGCAGGAGGGGCGCGCGACGGGAGCGCGAGCGAGACGTCGGACGAATGTCCGAGCGCGGGGGTGGCGACGAGCTGGTAGGCGACGACGCGCGTCGGCTCGACGATGGGACGCTGCACGTGGGCCGGCGCGATCGCGCTGACGCAGAGCGTGCAGACGTTCGGTCCGTCGACGGTGAGCGGGCAGTTGTGGAGCAGGGGCTCCGCTGCCGCGATTGCGGCGAGGAGCAGCGCAAGCACCACCAGACGTCTCATCGAGCGCATCAGTTTACTCAGAAGCGGTTTCTTGCACGCGTCATTCCGCAGGCTGGCGCGTCTTTGGAATTTACGTTGGTGGAAGCAGTTTTGTTGAACCCGTTAGGAGAAGGACTTCAAATGGCTGATTCATCCGTGATTGAGCAACTGACCGATACCAATTTTGAGTCGACGATCAAGGCCGGCAAGCCGGTCTTCATCGACTTTTGGGCGCCGTGGTGCGGACCGTGCCGCATCATCGGGCCGATCGTCGAAGAGCTGGCGCCGAGCTACCAGGGGAAGGCGATCCTCGCCAAGATGAACGTCGACGACAACCCGAACGTGCCGCAGCAGTTCGGCGTGACGTCGATCCCGACTCTGATGATGTTCAAGAACGGCAAGCTCGTCGATCGCATGGTCGGCGCGGTGCCGAAGGCGCAGCTCCAGCAGTTCATCGACAAGAACCTCTGATACATTGCGGGCGTGCAACGTTGCGCCGCTCTGTTCGTCGTCTTCTGCGCGATCGCCCAGATCGGATTGCAGACGATGGCGGCGGGCGGCGCTTCGCATTGCTGCTGCGTTGCGAAAGCGCACGGCGCATGTCCGTTGCGGGCAAAGACCGCGTGCGCGATGAAGTCGTGCAGCGAGGCGCCGCCGCAAAACGCGACGACGATCAACAACGACGCGCCCGCGATCATGAACATGGCGCGGGTCGTCCTCGCGCCGCTTGCTGACGAAGAGACGTTCGCAATCGCGCGTGACGATCGCGCAAGTTCGCTGAACGTCATCCCCGAGCCGCCACCGCCGAAGCGCGCCTAAACGTCCCGCCACCCGCCACCCGCAACCCATCCCCGGGAGGCTCCATGTTCGCGTTGCTACTCAGCGCGCTGCTGTCGTTTTCCGGCCGCGCGCCGTCGATCGCATTCGATTCTCACGGACGCCTGCACGTCATCTACGTCGATGACGCGTCGCGACGCGTCATGCATCGCGTCGACGACGCCGTGACCGCGGTCTCCGAAGGAAAAGCGGACGCGCGCGGCGAGATCGGTCCCGTGCTCGTCGAAGCGAACGGCACGCTCACCGTCGCGTACACGTCCGAGCGCAATCTCTTCGTGCAGCGATCGCGCGACGACGGAAAAACGTGGAGCGCGCCTGCGCTCGTGCAGGACGATCATGCCGGCGGCTCGCATTCGTTCATCGATGCGACCGCGAATCGCGACGGCGACGTCGTCGTGTCGTGGCTCGACAACCGGAGCGGACATCAGGGCGTTCGCGCGGCCGTGGTTCGTGCTGCTCCGCAGAAGAACTTCTCCGTCGACGACTTCACGTGCGAGTGCTGCCGCACCGCGCTCCTGACGAAGCGCAATGGCGACGTCGTCGTCGCGTATCGCGATCACGGCGCGGACAACCTCCGCAACATGGCCTACGCGATCAGCCGCGACGGCGGCGCGACGTTCACGCGGCGCGGCGACATCGCCGACGATCAGTGGCACATCAACGGCTGCCCGGAGTCGGGACCGTCGCTCGTCGAAGCGAACGACGGAAGCGTGTACACCGCATGGTTCAACGGCCGCACGTCGTCGATTGAATTCTCGACGCTCACGCACGCGAAGCCGCTCGTCATCGCCACCGGTCCCGTCAACCACCCATTCCTCGGCCTCCTACCGGACGGCCGCGTGATCGTGTCCTACGAATCGAATCACGACGTCGTCGCGCGCATTCGCGACGCGCACGGCAAGTGGGGCGACCCGTTTGTCGTCGCTGAGGGCGCGACCTATCCGCGATATGCGCGGCGCGGCACGCGCGCGTTCTTCGCGGTCGTGCACGACGCGACGATCGACGTCATCGAGTGGAAAGCGAAATGAAACGCATCGTCCTCATCGCGATCTTTGTCCTCGCCACCGCGCAGCAGGCGGTGACGTTCGGCACGATCAGCGGCACGATCCTCGATCCCGCCGGCGCGCCGTTGCGCGGCGCGAACGTGACGATCACGAACATCGATCGCAATCAGACGCAAAGCGCGAGCACTGACGCGCGCGGACGCTTTCGATTCCTGCAACTTGCCGCCGGTGACTACCTGCTCCGCGTCACCGCGAACGGATTCGCCGTGAAAGAGCAGCCGATGCGGATCACCATCGGCGCCGCGCTCGATTTCCCGCTGCACATGCAGGTCGCGCAATCGGAGTCGATTGAAGTCACCGCGATCCCGCCGATCGTCGAAACCGGACGCACGCAGCTCGCCGCCGCGATCACGCCGGAAGAAGTTCGCAGCCTTCCGCTCAACGGCCGCAACTATCTCGATCTCGCGCTGCTCGTCCCCGGCGTCTCGCGCACGAACACCGGCGCGAATCAGCGCTTCGCCGAAACGTCCGCCGTTCCCGGCACCGGCATCTCCATCTCGACGCAGCGCAATCTCGCGAACTCCTTCATCGTCGACGGCCTCTCCGCGAACGATGACGCCGCGGAGCTCGCGGGCACGTTCTTCAGCGAGGAAGTGATCCGCGAGTTCGCCGTGATCCGCGCCGGCGGCGTCGCCGAGTTCGGCCGCGCATCCGCCGGCATCATCAACATCGCCACGCACTCCGGCACGAACGCCTTTCGCGGCGATGCCTATGCATTCGTCCGCAATCAGCGCTTCGACGGCGCGAGTCCGATCTCGCACACGAAGCTGCCGCTCGATCAGAAGCAATACGGCGTCTCCACGGGCGGTGCGATCGTGCCCGATCGCACGTTCTTTTTCGCGAACGGCGAACAACTCCGCCAACGCGGCGGCGGCGTGATCACGATCGCGCCCGCGAACGCCGCGCTGCTCGACGTCGCCACGGGTCCGTTCGACACGACGCTCGACACGACCAACTTCTTTGCGCGCGTGGATCACTCCGCGACGGCGTCGGATCAACTGACGCTGCGCATGAACACGTACGACGTGAAGAGCGACAACGCCCGCACGGTCGGCGGACTCAATGCCACGAGCCGCGGCACCAGTCTCGAGAATCGCGACCGCACCCTCGCGGCGATGAACACCTGGACGATCAGCAGCGACGCGATCAGCGAGACGCGCGCGCAGATGACGCGCAGCCGCCTGAGCGCGCCGCCGAACGATCTCGCTGGTCCCGCGATCACGATCAGCGGCATCGCCAACATCGGCACGGCGACGAACTCACCGACCGCGCGCGACATCAACATGACCGAGCTCGCGCAAAACGTGATGTGGCTTCATGGCGCGCACGCGATCAAAGGCGGCGTCGACTTTCTGCGCAACGACGTCGACATCTCGTTTCCCGGCGCGATCCAGGGCGCGTACACGTTCACGAGCATGGCGAACTTTCTCGCCGGCAAGTACTCGAGCTTCACGCAGGCGTTCGGCGATCCCGATACGCATCAGAGCAATCCGAATTACGGGCTCTTCGTGCAGGATCAGTGGCGCGCCGCCGATCGCGTGACGATCAACGCCGGTCTTCGCTACGACATCCAAAAACTCCCCTCCATCGTTCACTCCGATCGCAACAACCTCTCCCCACGCCTCGGCATCGCCTGGGATCTGCGCGGCGACGGACGCAGCGTTCTCCGCGCGACCGCCGGCATCTACTACGACCCGATTCCGCTGCGCGCCGTCTCGAACGCGCTGCAGCGGAACGGCGTGACCTATCGCGTGGTGACGATCTCGCCGACGTTCGCCGGCGCGCCCGTGTTCCCGAACGTGTTCGCGACGTTCCCGACGAACGTGCTCACGAACATCACCACGATCGATCCGAACATTCAGAACAGCCGCTCCGATCAGGCGGCGCTGCAGTACGAACGGCAGATCGGCGCGTCGGCCTCGGCATCGATCGGATACGAGCATCTGCGCGGACGCGACATCATCATGTCGCGCAACATCAACGTCGCGCGCACGAATCCGAACTTCGCGAACATCGGCGACTTCGAGTCGATCGGCGACTCGTGGTACGACGGCGTCACGTTCGCGCTGACGAAGCGGCCGGTGAAGTGGGGGAGCTTCCGCGTCGCGTACACGTTCTCGAAAGGCCTCGACACGTCGGGGAACTTCTTCTTCAGCCAGCCGCAGAACGCGAACGACGTCGCCGCCGAGCGCGGACGATCCGACAACGACCAACGCCATCGACTCACGATCAGCGGCACGTTCGACGCGCACGGCTGGCTCCTGAGCACGATCTTCACGTACGCGTCGGCGCTGCCGTTCAACATTCAGCTGCCGAACGACCGCAACGGCGACACGAACTTCAACGATCGCCCGATCGGCGTCGGCCGCAACACCGGCCACGGATTCGATACCCAGTCCCTCGATCTGCGACTGAGCCGGCGCATCCGATCGGTCGAAGCGATCGTCGACGTCTTCAACGTACTCGATCGCGCGAACTACCAGGTGCCGAACAACATCATCACGTCGCCGACGTTCGGAAAGCCGACCGCGGCGAATGATCCGCGCGAAGTGCAGGTGGGGTTGAGATACGTATTCTAGGGCTCGAGCCCGTACGAGCTCCGGCACATCGTCTCGACGCCGTTCTCCGTCACCTCGAACGTGTCCTCGATCCGAATCCCGATGCCGCGATCGGGAAAGTAGAGGCCGGGCTCGATCGTGATCACGTCGCCCACTTCGACCATGTCGTTGCGCGACGGCTTCTCGTGGATGTCGAGACCGACGCCGTGGCCAAGTCCGTGAAGAAATCCTTCGACGGTCTTGGGATTCTTTCGCGTCGTCGGATAACCGAGCCCCTCGAAGAAATCGCTGACGAGATTCTGGTAGTCCATCGACGGCGTGTTCGGCCGCGTCGCGTCGCGCGCGCGCTCGAATGCCTCGAGCACGTGCGCGTGCATCTGTCGCAACTCGTCGGGAACCTCGCCGATGCAAAACGTGCGCGTCATGTCGAAGAAGTAGCCGCTCTCGCGATCGACGGGAAAGATGTCGAGCACGATCGGCGACGACGGCTCGACAAGCGCATTCGCGTCGCCACGTGAATGCGGCACGCCGGCGTCGCGGCCTTGGGAGAGGATCGTGTCGTGATCTTCGAGCATGTCGCGTTTCGCGATGCCGTCGCGCACGATCGCCTTCAGATCGCCGAGCTTGAGTCCCGGCTTCCACGCGCGCAGTGCTTCGCGCACCTCGTCGACGACTTCCTCGGTGCGTGCGCCGACCGAGCGGATCAACTCGATCTCTCGCGCGTCTTTTCGTTTGCGCGCGAGCTGGATCAAGTCTTCGCCGTTCGCGCGATAGACACGGTGGCCGAGGAATTCGATGACGCCGGCGAAGAGATGGATGGGGACGTTGCCGTAGAAGCCGATCGTCTTCGCATCGCCCGCGATCGCCTCGAACAACTTCGCAAGCGCCTCCGCGCTGTCCGGCAGCGGAACGTAGTCGGTGACGAGGCGCACTTCCAATCCGCTCGCCGCCGCTTCGTCGCGCTCCATCGGGTACGTGACGATCATCGGATCGCGATCGGCGAACTTGACCGCGTAACCCCAAGTCACCTTCGCGCCGCGGGCGAGCCATCGGAACGATGAGTGTATCGATTCGTGCATCGGAACGATGACGACGTCGATCTTGCGGGCGTGCATGAGAGCGTCGAGATCGGAGAGCATGAGGTTTGCTTCGAGTCTCTCACAGTGCAATTGAAAGTCATCAGCTACAACATTCAGGGACACGCGGCGTCGCGGCGTCCCGATCACATCCCGAAAATCGCGGAGACGATCGCGGCGCTCGCGCCCGACGTCATCGGATTGCAGGAGGTGCATTGCCGGACGAAGGCGTCGCCGAACGTGCATCAGGCCGAAGCGATCGCGGCGATGACCGGCATGAAAGTCTGGTTCGGGCGAAGCTGCGCGATGGAAGGCGGCGACTACGGCAACGCCGTGCTGACGCGCGGGACGATCGAGTCGGCGCGCGTGCATCCGCTGCCGGGATCCGGCGAGCCGCGATCGCTGCTCGAGTCGCACATCGCATTCGACGGCGCGACGATGCTCTTTTACGTGACGCATCTCGCCGCGTGGGGACGACTGCTCCGCAACGCGCGCCTGTCGCAGATCGCATCACTCGGCGACATCACCGCGCGCGGCTCCGAGCCGCATGTGCTCGTCGGCGATTTCAACGTGCCGCCGTCGGCCGAGGAGATGAAGGTGCTTCAGTCGCACGGACATCTGAGGATTGCGGGTGAGACGCGCGAGCCGACGTTTCCGATGACGCGGCAAAGGCTCGACTACGTGTTCTGCGATCCGCGATGGGAGTTCGTGAGCGGGGAGGTCGTGCGGCGCGGGCCGAGCGATCACTGGCCGCTCGTTGCGAACCTCGTGTTGCGCGGCGCTACGCCATCGACGCCTTGAACGCGTCCACGAACCTCGCCATCTCCTCCGGCCGTCCGATCGTCACACGCAGGTGATGCGGCATCGCGGGGAACAGCCGTCCCACGTGCACGCCGTGCTCGCGAATCGATCCGATGAGCGGCTTCACTTCGCGCCGCACGTCGATCATCACGAAGTTCGTCTCCGACGGCAGCACTTCGTAGCCCGCGGCTTTCATCTGTGCGACGAGCCACTTCTTCGTCTCGTCGTTGTGACGGCGTCCGGTGATGACATGCTCGCTGTCGGCGAGGCTCGCGCGCGCGCCGGCGAGCGCGACGACGTTCATCGCGTCCCACTGCTGCGTCGCGCTCAGTTTGTTGATGACGGATTTCTTCGCGACGCAGTAACCCGCGCGCACGCCGGCCATCGCGTAGATCTTCGAGAATGTGCGCGCCACGATCAGGTTCGGCGTCGTCATCACGAGCGGCATCACGCTCTCGTAGTCGGCGCTGTTCGCGTAGTGGTGATAGGCCTCGTCGACGAGGACGGTCGTCGACTGCGGCACGGCGGCGATGAATTCGCGGATGCGCGCTTTCGGCGTGATCGTGCCGGTCGGATTGTTCGGATTGCAGATGTAGACGATGTCGGCGCTGCGCATCTTGTCGAGATCGTGCGCGAACGCGGCGTCGAGCGGCACCTTCACGACTTCGGTGCCGTTCGTCTGTGCGTAGTGGCCGATCGCTTCGAACGTCGGATCGGCCATCACGAGTTTCTTGCCTGCGCCGCCGTACGCGCTGGCGACGAGGCGGAGGATGTCGCTCGATCCGTCGCCGAGGAGCACTTCATCACAGCTGACGTTGTGGAACTTCGCGACGTCCGCGCACAGCGCCTCCGTCAACTCATCCGGATACCTCGGCGCCGCCTGCAGCGCCTCCGTCATCGCATTCATCGCTTTCAAAGACGGCCCGTACGGATTCTCGTTCGCGCTGAGGCGCACGAGTCCCGTCGAGGAAACCCGCTTCGTCGCGGCGGCGAGCGCGATGCGCGGAATCGATGCGAGTGCGGCTCCCGCCGCGATCGTCTGTGCGAACGTGCGTCGTGACACTCCAGTGTTCTGCATGTCGAAATTGTACGTCCGGAATTCCGCGACGCCTCTCGTGTTGTGGCGCCGAACAGGGAGGAGTCTGGCGATGCCTAAGGCGAAACGCGGCGATGTTGTGAACGTGCATTACAAGGGAACGCTCGACGACGGGACAGAGTTCGACTCGTCGGAAGGAAGCGATCCGATTCAGTTCACCATCGGCAACGGCGACGTCATCGTCGGCTTCGAAGAAGCGATCATCGGCATGAGCGCGGGCGACAAGAAGACCGAGCGCATGACGCCGGAACGCGCCTACGGCAAGCACAAAGACGACCTCGTGTTCACCATCGAGCGTAACCAGCTGCCGAAGGGAACGCAGATCGAGATCGGCGACACGCTGAACATCGGCTTCGCCGACGGCGGTAAGGCCGCGGTCCAGGTCATGAAACTGGACAAGAAGACGGTCACGCTCGACGCGAATCACCCGCTCGCGGGCAAGACGCTGACGTTCGATCTGACGCTCGTCTCGATCGAGTAGGGCCGGCGGCTAGCGGGAGGCGGGCTGAAATACCCCTGAATGTCCCGCGGGCCGCAAGCCGCTAGCTAGAAAATCCGCAAGCTGCTTTCCTGCGCAGCCTCCAGCATCTCCAGGAACTTTCCTCGCGGAATCTCGCGCGCGCCGATCGCCTTCATGTGCGGCGTCATCACCTGGCAGTCGAGCCACGTCGCGCCACGCGCGCGCAAGTGATCGATGAGAAAGAGCAGCGCGAGCTTCGACATGTCCGCTTCGCGCCGGAACATGCTCTCGCCGGTGAAGACACCGCCGGCGTCGACGCCGTACAAGCCGCCGACGAGCTCACCGTCGCGCCAGACTTCGATGCTGTGCGCGTCGCCGGCTTCGTGCAGCTTCGTGTAAGCGTCGACGATCTCCTCTTCGATCCACGTTCCGCCCTGATCCTCGCGCGGCATGTCCGCGCACGCGCGGATGACGCGCGGAAACGCGCGATCGATCGTGAACTCGACGTCGCTGCGCTTTTGTGTCTTGCGCACGGTGCGGCCGAGGTGCAGCTCGTCGAAGAGGATGACGGTGCGGCGGCGAGGCGAGAACCAGGGCATCGGCATGTTGCCGTGCGGCCACGGAAAAATGCCGTGGCGATAGGCGTCGCGCAAGGTGTCGACGGAGAGATCGTCGCCGACGGCGACGACGTCGCCGCGCGCGGAGCGCGGATCGGGGAAACGCGACTGATCCCGGCCCGGAGCTTCGCCTTTGCTCACGCGACTAGTATCTACTGAACTCCGTCGAGCGTTCCGTGCAGCGCGAACCACGTCTTGTCGTTCGATGCAAAGCCGGAAACTTGCATGTCCTTCACGTTCATGACGACGGTGAGCGTGTGGCCGGACGCCGCGAGATACGAGACGACGTAGACGTCGTCGCTCATGCGCGCGGCCGCGTAGTTCTTTTCCTCGCCGGAGCCGCCTTGCATCGGGCCGTCGAGGATGCGCCAGACGAGCGTGCCGTCGTCGCGAAACGTGTGCTCGAACGACGCGGGCATCGGCCCGTCGGGAAAGGTCCATCGAATGACTTTGCCGGGAAGATCGGACTGCATGACTACCTCCTGCTCTTCGATGCCGCGGCGAGCCACTCGCCCGCGGCGATGAACGGTTCGCCGCTTCGTTGCGCGCGGCCGAGGATGAAGGCGCCTTCGAGAGCGGTGACGATGGCGAGCGCGAACGACGCTCGCTTTCGCGCGCTGCGCCAGGGGAGAAGCAGCGCGATGTCGTCGATCCAGCTCGCGAACACGTTGCCGCAGACTTCGCGCAGCGTCTCGTCGCGCGGGCCGAGATCGAGCGTGACGGCGCCGATGGCGCAGCCTTTCCGAGCTCCCTGTTGCTCGAACACTTTCGCCGCTCCGCGGAAGAACGTGCGCAATCGTTGTTCGATCGGCTTGTTCGAACGGAACGCCGCGACGAGCAACGCGCGCGCTCTCTCGCCGTGAATCTGGAGCGCTTCGGAGGCGTACTGCGTCTTCCCGCCGGGGAAGTGGTGGTACACGGAGCCGATCGGCGCGCGACTCCGCTTCACGATCTGGTGGATGCCTGCGCCGGCGAGTCCCTGCTCGCGCATGAGTCCTTCGGCGGCGGTCAGCATCCGGTCGCGCGTGGCGATGGCCATGCGGACGATTATATAGAACGTTCTATTAGCGTGTCATCCCGAGCGTGAGCGAGGGATCTGGGTGGACGGGGCGCACCCACGCGCCCAGATTCCTCGCTCACGCTCGGAATGACAGCTAGTAGCGCAGCGCGAGCTCGGAGTCTTCCGCGTCGACGACCACCGTGCCGCCGTTCTGCAGCTTTCCGAACAGCACGGCGTCGACGAGCGGCTCCTTGATGCGCTGGTGAATCAGGCGCGCCATCGGACGCGCGCCGTACGCGGCGTCGTATCCGTTCTTCGCCAGCCACGCGCGGCCGGGCTCGTTCAGTTCGAGCGAGACGTTCTTCTGCGCGAGCTGCGTGCGGAGCTCGCCGATGAACTTGTCGACGATCTTCTCGATCGTCTCGAACGCCAGTGGCTGGAACGGAATCCACGCGTCGAGGCGATTGCGGAACTCGGGCGCGAACGTCCGCTCGATCGCGCCGCGCCCCTGGCCGCTCGCGCCGGTGTTCGTGAATCCCATCGATGCGCCGCTCATCTCGCGCGCGCCGGCGTTCGTCGTCATGATCAGCACCACGTTGCGGAAGTCGGCTTTTTTGCCGTTGTTGTCGGTGAGCGTGGCGTGATCCATGACCTGCAACAGGATCGAGAAGAGATTCGGATGCGCTTTCTCGATCTCATCCAGCACCAGCACCGCATACGGCGTCCGAATGATCGCCTCGGTCAACAACCCGCCCTGGTCGAAGCCGACGTAGCCCGGCGGCGCGCCGATGAGGCGCGACACGGTATGCGACTCCATGTACTCGCTCATGTCGAAGCGGATGAACTCCACGCCGAGCGATGCGGCGAGCTGTTTCGCCAGCTCCGTTTTTCCGACGCCGGTGGGGCCGGAGAAGAGGAACGAGCCGACCGGCTTGACGGGATCGCCGAGGCCGGAGCGCGAGATCTTGATCGCATTCACGACCTGCTTGATGGCGTGGTCTTGTCCGTAGATGACGTTGCGAAGATCGGTCTCGAGCGTCGCCAGACGATCCTTCTCCGACTTCGCGATTGTGCGCGGCGGAATCTTCGCCATGCGCGCCACGACGTACTCGACGTCGTCTTCCGTGATCATTTTTGCGACGCCGAGGATGCGCGCGCGCGAGCCGGCTTCATCGAGGACGTCGATCGCTTTGTCGGGGAGATGGCGATCGTGGATGTACTTCGCCGACAGCTCGGCGGCGAGCTGAATCGCCTCGTCGCTGAAGGTGACGCCGTGATGTTGCTCGTAGTAGGACTTCAGACCCTTGAGGATGTCGATCGTCTCGGCGACCGTCGGTTCGCCGACTTCGATCTTCTGAAAGCGTCGCGCCAGCGCGCGATCGCGTTCGAACGACGCTTTGTATTCGGCGTACGTCGTCGATCCGATGCAGCGCAGTTTGCCCGACGCGATCGCCGGTTTGAGGATGTTCGACGCGTCCATCGTTCCGCCGCTGACGGCGCCGGCGCCGACGATGGTGTGGATCTCGTCGATGAAGAGGATCGCGTCTTTGCGCTCGGTGAGCGCGGCGATCAGCGCCTTGAGTCGCTGCTCGAATTCGCCGCGATACTTCGTTCCGGCGAGAAGCGCGCCCATGTCGAGCGACCAGACTTCCGACGTCTTCAACACCGCGGGGATTTCGTCTTTGAAGATCTTGAGCGCGAGGCCTTCGGCGATCGCGGTCTTGCCGACGCCGGGCTCGCCGACGAAGAGTGGGTTGTTCTTGCGGCGGCGACAGAGGATCTGAACCGTTCGTTCGAGCTCGGGCCCGCGTCCGATGAGTGGATCGATCTCGCCCTTCTTCGCGCGCTCGTTGAGGCTCGTCGCATACAACTTCAGCGGATCGCCTTGCGGTGTCGCGTCGTCTTCGTCGCCGCGGATGAATGCCGGCTGCGGCTCGTCTTTCGTGAAGCCGTGCGAGAGGAAGCTGAGGAGGTCGAGCTTGTTGATGCCCTGGCTGCGCAAGAGATAGACGGCCTGCGAGCGTTCGGCCTGATAGAGCGCGGCGAGCATCTGCCGCGTGTCGACTTCTTTTTGTCCCGAGCTTTGCGCGTGCAGTTGCGCGTACTGAATCACGCGCTGCAACATCGTCGTGAGGACCGGCTGGATGTTCGCGTCTTCGGGCAGTTCCTCGTACGTCTTCTTCATGAAGTCGTCGAGCTGCTTCTTGAGCTCCTCGATGTCGCCGCCGCACGCGCGGATGGCCATCGCGGCGTCGCGGTCATGGAGGAGCGCGAAGAGGAGGTGTTCGAGCGTGACGTATTCGTGGCGCCGCTTGAGCGCCTCGTTCACGGCAAATTCGAACGTCGCTTGAAGTTGCTTCGCGATCACGCCTTCTCCATCGTACACAGCAGCGGGAACTCGTTTTCCCGCGCCAGCTCCATCGTCTTATTCACTTTGGTTTCCGCGATCTCGTACGTGTATACACCGGCCACGCCCACGCCGCGGGTATGTACGTTCAACATCACCTGGATGGCCTGGCCTTCCGGCATGTTGAAGATCGACTCCAGGACGGCCACGACGAACTCCATGGTCGTGTAGTCGTCGTTGTGGAGAAGGACTTTGAAGAGCGGCGGCTCGCCGACCTTCTCTGCGCTTTCCGCAACGGCTGATTCTTCGTATTGGGACATCGTTCTATTGTCATCCCGAGCGCCGAAGAGCGCGAGGGATCCCCATCCGACGGGCGATCATCGCCCTTGCGGAGGGGATTCCTCGCCGTCTTCGCGGCTCGGAATGACAAATTTCCCCGGCGCGACCTCGATGGTCTCCGCTCCACGGCGGAAAAGGCGTGCGGTTTTCTCGCCAAGCAACGTCACCGCGTCATCCTCCACCTGCAGCGCGCAGCCTTCGCGGAGTCCGACCACCGGCGTCTCGTTCTCCTCGTGAAACTCGCGGAGGCGGTCTTCGCGCGTTTCGCCTTTGTGCGTCGAATTCGGATCGGGATCGAGGTAATGACAATTGAGTTGGAAGGGGATGAGGCCGAGGGCGTCGAGCGAGGAGCACTCGACGATGGGCATGTCGTTCGTGGTGCGGATCGTCGGACACGTGATGACGCTGCCGGCGCTCGAGCCGGCGTACGTCAATCCACCGCGAACGCGCTCGCGGATCGGGCCGAGGAGCTTGCGCTCCTGCAGCGTTTTCAGTAATCGAAACGTATTGCCGCCGCCGATGAACAGGGCGTCGGCGTTGGTGAAGTCGTCGCCGATCACTTCGAGATCCATCAGCGCGAGCCGCTTGCGGACTTTGTCGGTGTAGGCGGCATAGTCGTGCGCGGCGTAAGGGATGAACGCGATGCGCTTCGCCGCGCCGAAGTGAGCGCGGATCATCGGCTCGGCGTGATCGAGATAGCCGTAGCCGTGGACGTTCGATGACGAGATCAGAAGAAGTCGCATGAGAACTTGTGATACGGATTAGTCATGACTTCGATTATCGCCGTCTTTCTCACCCTTGCAGCTGCCTTCGTCAAGCCCGCACCGCCCGCCGATCTCACCGCGCCGCCGGCCGATGCGCAGCGTGCCACGAGTGGTCTCATCACGAAGCAGCTCGCCGCCGGAAGCGGAACGGAACATCCCGCTGCAACCGATTATGTGCACATCAATTACGCGATCTGGAAGTCCGACGGCTCGGTCGTCGACTTCACGAAGCCGGCGCTTCCCGCATTCGTGCAAGTCTCGAAGCTTCTCCCGGGCATGAGCGAGCTGCTCACGCAAATGACCGCCGGCGAACGCCGTCGCGGCTGGATTCCCTCCTCCCTCGGCGCCGGCAAGATCGCCGACGGCCAAACCTACGTGATGGACGCGGAGTTGATCGACATCGTCCATCCGCCGAGCGCGCCGCCCGATGTGGCGATGCCGCCGGCCGACGCGACGACGACGCCCTCGGGACTTGCCTACAAGGTGCTCACGCCCGGCAAAGGAATAGTGCATCCGCGCAAGCGCGACTCCGTCGTCGTTCATTACAGCGGCTGGACCACCGACGGCCGCGAGTTCGACAGCTCGGTGATGCGCGATGAGCCGGCGGAGTTCGCGCTCACCGGCGTCATTCCGGGATGGACCGAGGGGCTGCAGCTGATGACGGAAGGGGAGAAGATGCGGTTCTGGATTCCGGCGAAGCTGGCGTACAAGAATCAGCCGGGGATGCCGGCGGGGATGCTGGTGTTCGACATCGAGTTGATCAAGATCAAATGAGGCTAGCAGGCAGCGGCTGTCCCGATACTTGGAAGCGTAAAGTACTTGACATTGCCAATGAGCGGCGTAGATTGAAGGCATGCGACGCCTTCTTCTCCTTGCCTGCTCCGTCGTTTTCTTCAGCTGCTCGACCGATCGGCATGATGCTCCGCCGCTCATCCGCGCGGCGCGCGAAGGCGACGCCGCCGCGGTGCGCGCCATCGTCGCGCACGGTGCCGATCCGAACGCCGCGTACGGAGCGCTCAACTGGACGCCGCTCATGCACGCCATTCACGCGAATCGACTCGCAACCGTCACGGCGCTTCTCGACGCCGGCGCAGACGTGAACCGCACCGGCGACTACGAGACGGAGCCGCGAACGAAACAGTTGAACGTCACGCCGCTGATGATGGCCGCGGGCTACGGCTACACGCCGATCGTGCGCACGTTGCTGCGCCGCGGCGCCGATCCGGGGCGCGTCGACGGCGACGGTAATCGCGCCCTCGACTACGCGCTCAGCGGCGTCCTCTTTCACGCCTCATTCCTCGGATGTCAGGACGACACCGTGCGCGCGCTCGTCACGGCGCGCGCTCCGCTGCGGCTCAGCGAAGACGCGCGCCGTTGGGCGAAGGTCAAGCGATGCTCCAGCGCGATTCAGCTGGCGTCACTTCGCGGCGATTGAAAAGAACGACGCATCGAGCGGCGGATTGATCACCGTCTTCGTGAAGCGGATGACGGCGTCGAATCGCGGATCGCCGGTCGAGCGGTGAATCTCCGTCTCGAACGGAATGCCGTCGACCGGCTCGTACGCGACGAAGTCCACCTTGATCGTCCGATCGTTTTGCTGATGCGTCATCGTCTTCGGCAGCGATGTCGACGGGTCGAGCGTGACGTGCCAGTCGATGCCGCCTTCCGGTTTCATGACGACGGTATCGTCGCCGTCGAGCGTGAGCGTTCCGCGCCGGCGCTCCGGAAAGAGCGCGAAGAAGACGGCGTTCCAATTCGCGTACGCCGTTGAGCGCGCGCGCTCGAGCTCCGCGCCGCTCATCGCATGCGGCGGAAGATCGCCCTGCTTGAGCGTGCCGTTTGTGCCGTCGAACGTTTCAACGGTCGAGAACGCGCCGACTTGCTCCTCTTTGCGATAGCGGCCGTCCGACGAGTGCCACGCCTTGATCGTTCCCTTCATCGCGCCGAGCTCGATCGTCGCTTCGCGATACGTGGTCTTGATCGCGGCAAGCTTCTCGCGTCCACCGAGTGCGTTCGCCCAGCGATCGACGGGCGTGCTGCGCACGAATTTCAGCGGCGCGCTGAAATTGCCTTGCTTCCACGTTCCGGTCATTTCCGATCCGTTGAGCGTGCCGGCGTACGAGCCGCCGACGCTCTTCACCTCGAGGGTGACGTTCGATTCTTTCTGCGCGATGAGCGAGATCGGAAGCTCCATGCCTTCCGACGTAATGATCACGCCTGTCGACGCGTTGGATTGATTCACGAGTCGCAAGCCGACGTTCTTCTTCGCCGTGCCGGTGTCGATCGTGCCGCTCCACTTTCCTTCGAGCTCTTTCGTGATCGCGGGACTCTTCGGCGCGGCGGCGATCTTTGCGTCGCCGGTGCGCGTCAACTCGATCGGCAGATCGACCGACTTCGCGCCGGCGCCCATCGTGAACATTCCTTTCATCGACTGGCCGTCGATCTTCGCGTGACACACGCCGCCGCCGTTGCCGGCGATCGCGAACGTCATCGCGATGCCGTCGGCCGCGACATTCGCGAGCGGCAGTCCGTGAATGTTCTCCGCGGCGTTGTCGAACGTGCCGGAGAGTTTGCCCTCGCCGTTTTTCGCGAGGTCGAAGGCGACGACGACGTCCATGGCCGGCGCGTGGACGACGCCTTCCCAATGTCCGGAAGGATCCGTAGTCGATTGGGCGAACAGAGAAAATGAGCAGACGACGAGCAGGATCGCGATGAGCGAACGTGGCGACATGATGCTTTTCCTTTCAGTCGGTCAGAAGTCGCGGCGCTCGAGATTCGAGGCGGCGACGAAGTAGAAGATCGCGGAGACGGCTGCGCAGCCGAGCAGTCCGATCCACGGGAGTTGGCCGGCGCGGAACCACGTCTCGCCGCTCATGACGCGGAAGACGCCGAACGCCGGCGCTTGAAGACGGATGATCGTCTCGACCGTCCCGAACGCGATGGCGACGCCGACGGCCATCAACAAAGGCCGCCACGGATCGCCGAATACCGTGGACAAGAGGAGCGCGAACATGAAGAACATCGAGGCGACGACGAAGGTGCACACGCCGTAAACGAGCACGCTCGCGAGCGGGAACGACTCGCCGACCGACGGCGCGAGCAGCGGGATGACGAGCGACGGCGCGACCGCGAGAACGAACAGCTCGGAGAGTCCCGCGCCCGCGCGGACGCCGAGGAGCCGCTTGCGCGAGACGGGGAGGGAGAGCGTGAAGAGCGCGCCGCCCGATTCGGAGACGATGCCGGCGACGCCGAGAAGAATCGCGAAGAGCGTCACGGAGTGAACGCAGTTCTGATTGAACCAGTTCGACCAGACGTATCCGCGGAACGTTCGCGCAAACGCGGCGGCCTCGCGGACCTTCTCGCCGATCGCGCCGTGGAATTGCGTCGCCGCCATCGAAGTGAGCATCGGCGTGAGTCGTTGCACCTGCGGCCACGTGAGCACGCTGGCCCCGGCGGAACACACGAGGAGCGCGATGCCGATGAGAAAACGCCACCGCGTCTCGAGCCACGATTTGTACCAAAGCATGATCATTCCTCCGCGTTCACGGTCTCGAGAAAGATCTCTTTCAACGTGACCGGCACTACTTCGATGTTTGTCGCGCCCAGCTCCGTCGCCTCGGCCACGACGTCGTCCGCGCCGCCGCGCGAAAGGATCGAGAGCACGCGTCCCTTGCGCGTCACGCGCACGACGTTCGGAGAGTGGAGGACAGGCGCCCCCGCCTGTCCATTTTCGATCACCGCATTCACCCGGCAGTACTTCTCGCGCAGCTCGTCGATCGCACCATCGATCACCTTGCGTCCGCGATCGAGGATCACGACGCGATCAGCGATCTGCTCGATCTCGGCGATCTGATGCGACGAGAAGAACACCGTCATCTCCTCGTTCGCCACATGCCCGACGATCGCCTGCAGCACTTCCTCGGCGATCGCCGGATCGAGTCCCGAAGTCGGCTCGTCGAGGATGAGGAGCTCCGCGCCGCGGCAGAGTGCGAGCAGCAGCGAGAGCTTCGTCCGCATGCCGCGCGACAGCTGTTTCACTTTGCGTTGCAGCGGCAGGTCGAACTTGCGCAGGTAGCGCTGCTCGAGATCGCGGCGCCACTTGGGAAAGAAGGGCGAGGTGAAGCGGATCATGTCCTCGACGGTCATGTATCCGTATAGCTCCTTCTCTTCGCTCACGAATCCGATGCGACGGCGCACCTCGGCGTCCGGCGTCGATCCGAAGACGCGCGCGACGCCGCTCGTCGGCTGGTTCATGCCGAGGAGGATTTTGATGGTGGTGGTCTTGCCGGCGCCGTTGCGGCCGAGGAACCCGCAGATCGAGCCGGCGGGGACATGCAGGTCGAGACCGCGCAGGGCTTCGAAGCTGTCGTAGTGCTTGGTCAGATTCGACGTCTCGATGATCAATCGGTCATCCACGACGACCTCCTTTGCGCGATGCGGCGGCGAGCTCCGCTTCGAAGAGGCGGCGGATCTCTTCTTCGCTGAGTCCGCGCGCGCGCAGCCGCTCGACCGTGCCGGCGACGAGCGGCTGCGCGGAGCGCAGTTTGTCCGCGAGCCGTCCGGCGCGCGCGTTCGGCGAAACGAAGGCGCCGGATCCGTGGCGAAGCTCGATGACGCCTTCGTGCTCGAGCTCGCGGTAAGCCTTGGCAACCGTATTCGGATTCATCACCAACTCCTCGGCCAGGGGGCGAATCCCCGGCAACTGATCGCCGGCCATCAGCGCACCGGTTTCGATGGCGTGCTTCACCTGCTCCATCAACTGGAGGTAGATGGGGACTCCGGAAGATGGGTTCGGGCGGAACAACATGGCTTCGGGCGACCTCCCTCGCGATTCGCTAACTGTACTACAGAACTATCACAGTAGCAATGTACGGGCGGATTGGTGGAGGGTTTCAGGCGGGAACGACGAATGTTGAACGTTCAATGTTGAAGATCGCAGTCATGGCGACTCGATGACCCACTTCTCGTACACGTCGCCCGGCAGCTCGCGCACGAATCGCGACGGCTCCATGAGGATGTCCATGCCGGAGCGGTCGCGGGCCATCACCGGGAAAACGAGATAGAGCTCCTGCTTCGCGCGCGTCACGGCGACGTAGAAGAGGCGGCGCTCTTCTTCTTCGCCTGGGATCACGATCTCGCGCGGCTGGTCGGGCGGCGCGTCGCCTTCGATCATGTGCGCGAACTCGAATGCGTCGTGCACTTTCATCGGCTCGATGCGGACGATGCCGCCGGGAACGCGGAGCGCGCGCTGCGAGGGGAAGCGTCCGTCGGCGAGCCAGATCAGAAACACGATGCGCCACTCGAGGCCCTTCGCCTGATGCACCGATGACAGCACGATCTTCTCGTCTTCGGGACCGACGACGGCGGTGTCTTCGCCGGCGATCGGATTCGCCAGCGCGACCTCTTCGAGGAACGTCTTCACGTCTTCGTAGCGGAGCGCGTATTGCGAGAGCTGTTCGAGATCGTCGAGGCGCGCCTGGGCGTTGGGGAACTTGGAGCGCGCGTAGTCGGCGTAGCCGCGCTCGACGATGAGACGGATGCATTCGCTCGGGTTGCGGAGCATGGATTCGACGCTGATCAGGCGAAGGATGTCTTTTGCGCTCGAGATGGAGGCGGCTATGCCGCGCGCCGGCGAGGGCGCCGGCGCCCCACTGAGAAACGCGTGTAGCGGATCGGGGTTCGAACTGATTCGCAGCCAGATCTCGGCGGCGACTTTTTCGCCGACCTTTGGGTACAACTTCAGCACGCGCTTCCACGACAGCTCGTCGCGCGGGTTCGTGGCGATCTTCAGATACGCCATCACGTCTTTGATGTGCGCCTGTTCGAAGAAGCGGACGCCGCTGCGGATCTCATACGGGATCATTCGCCGCGACAACTCCATCTGCAGCTCGAGCGACTGATAGTGCGAGCGATAGAGCACGGCGATGTCGGAGAGTTTCTCGCCTTCGTCGCGCAATTCGAGAATCCGCTGCGCGACGAACGACGCCTGCTCGAACACGTCGTCGACGCCGACGACCGCGGGCTCCGGTCCGTCGCCGCGCACCGCGCGCAGCTCCTTGCGGAACTGATAGCGATTGTGCGTGATGGCGTCGTTCGCGAGCCGCAGGATTTGCGGCGACGAACGGTAGTTAGTCTCCAGCTTGTAGATTCGCGTTTCGGGGAATCGAAGCGGAAACGTGAGGATGTTTTCGAACGACGCGCCGCGAAACGAATAGATGGCCTGGGCGTCGTCGCCGACGACCATCACGTTCTTTCGCTCGCTGGCCATGCCGTCGACGATGTCCGCCTGCATCTTGTTCGTGTCCTGGTATTCGTCGACGAGGATGTAGCGGAACTTGCGCTTGAGCGCGCCGGCGATCTCGTCGCGCTCTTCGAGGATCAGCTTCCAGTGCAGCAGCAGGTCGTCGAAGTCCATCGCGTTCGCATCGCGCTTGCGCTCTTTGTATTTGCGGAAGACGTTCACGATCTCGTCGCGATACATCGCGAAGTGCGGGTAGTTGTTCTCCAGCTCGAGCTCGAGCGGTGTGCGCGTGTTGATGACGAACGAGTAGATGTCGAGCAGGACGTCGCCCTTCGGGAAGCGCTTCTCCAGAGTCTTGATGCCGAGGGCGGAGACGGCGCTTTCCATGGTTTCTTTGGCGTCTTCGTCGTCGAGGATCGAGAAATTGGAGCGGTAGCCGATCGCGTCCGCGTAACGGCGCAGGAGGCGATTGCCCACGGAGTGAAACGTGCCGCCCCAGATGCGGCGCGTGTCGATGGTGACGAGCTGCTCGACGCGCGAGAGCATCTCGCGCGACGCCTTGTTCGTGAACGTGAGCAGCAGGATGTCGGAAGGATCGACGCCGTCTTCGATGAGCCGCGACACGCGATAGGTGAGCGCGCGCGTCTTGCCGCTCCCCGCGCCGGCGATGACGAGCATCGGCCCTTCGCCGGCCATGACGACCTCGAGCTGTTCGGAGTTCAGTTCTTCGTCGTAGCGAACGCGGTATTGCTTCTGCGGTTTGGCGGGCTGCTTGAGTGTGTAGCGGCGGACTTTGGTTGGCATGGTTGCGTGGTTGCTCGGTTTCTCGGTTGCGCGGTGTATTCACCCAGCAACCGCGCAACCTCGCAACCGAGCAACCAGACTACATCACCCGAACGTCACGAACCCCTCGACCGTCTCCGTCAACACGACGTCGTAGCTATCCACCATCGGCATCGCGATCGACTCCAGCTCGTTCTTCCACAGCTCGCCGCCGTAGAACGCGTCCTTCATCTGATCGCGCGCTTCGAGCGATGGGAATCCGCGCAGGAACACGAACGCGTTCGGGTTCTCGACGTCGACGAGCGGGCCCATGATCTTCATGCCGTGGGCGTGTTGGGCGGGAACGGCGCGCGTGAGGAAGAACTTCAGGAACTCCTCGCGGCGACCGGGCTTGATGCGGTATCTGCGAACTTCTACGATCATCTCGAAAAGGTACGTTGCAACATGAGCGCACGCCAGAAGGAACCTCGAGGTAACAGCCGACCGACAGTCGGCGAAGTGATGCGGGCGTCGATCACCGTTGTGATGCTCTCCTCCGCGGCGTTCGCGCAGCAGCCGCGCATCGATTCGCTCACGCCGTCACAAGGTCCGATCGCAGGCGGCACGATCGTCACCGTCAAAGGGACGGGGATGGACGGCGCGTCGTTCACCTTCGACGGACACGCGATTGCGCCGCTGTCAGTTACCGATACCGAAGCGCGCGTGCAGGTGCCGGCGCATGCGAACGGCTTCGTCGTTCTCACGGTCACCAATCACGGCGCAGCGGCGTACGGCGAGTATCTCTATGTTCCCCCGAAACTCACCGATATCGCGCCGGGCGCGATCACGACGATCGCGGGCGCCGGCAACTTCATCGGCGACTACCGGCAGGCGACGCGCGCCATCGTCGCGCCGTGGGGAATCGTCTTCGATCGATTCGGCAACATGTACATCGCCGAGGCGACGAACGATCGCGTGGTGCGGATCAGGCCGGACGGTGTGCTCGAGCCGTTCGCGGGAACGGGACTCATCGGCCACTTGCGTCCGACGGGAACGGCGGACGCGCGCACGGTCGACATCTCCTATCCTCGCGGCATCGCCGTCGACGCGAACGGAACGCTCTACGTTCCCGACACCGAGTACTACTTGTGGCGCATCACGCGCGACGGCGTTGCGCAAGTCATCGCCGGTAACGGACACGAAGGATTCTCCGGCGACGGCGGTCCGGCCGCACAGGCGACGATCGGACATCCGTCGTACGTCGCCGTCGATGCAGGCAACAACGTCTACTTCCTCGACGCGACGATGGCGCGCGTTCGCAAGATCGACGGGAACGGCATCATCAACACCGTGGTTGGTACCGGCACGTTTGGCTTCTCCGGCGACGGCGGTCCGGCGAAGCAGGCGCAATTCAATATCGTCTTCGCCGACATGGGCGGGCTGCTCTCCGACGGGCCGGGCAATCTGTATCTTCTCGACTACGGCAACCGGCGCATCCGCCGAATCGATGCGGTGACGGGAATCATCGAAACGATCGTCGACCGTGCGCGCGCGGGCAGCTCGCTCAACGACATGCGCGGCATGGCACTCGATACCGCGGGGAATCTCTACTTCTCGAATGCGGCCGAGCTTTTCAAGCGGTCGCCGGATGGCACGATC
>Ga0207687_10000531_pt1 | contig 25581 bp, 25 predicted proteins | sample KBSM54metaG_FD_184399 | JGI IMG/M metagenome (GOLD analysis project Ga0207687, IMG submission 184399) | Miscanthus rhizosphere microbial communities from Kellogg Biological Station, Michigan, USA - KBS M5-4 metaG (SPAdes) (version 2) | ecosystem: Host-associated > Plants > Roots > Rhizosphere >...
CTCTGGTGTGGGTCCTCATCGGCGTCGCCCTCCTCGCCCTCGTAGCCGCACCCGCCGTCACCCGCACCAACGCCGACAAGATCGACTACTCCACGTTCCGCCAGAAGGTCGAGTCGGGGCAGGTGGCGGGCGTCAAGATCACCAACGACTCCTCCCGCATCAAGGGCAAATACAAGGAGGCGGTGAGCGGCAAGACCGACTTCACCACCACCGCCCCCGCCAACATCCCCGACGAGGACCTGGCCCTGTTGCGGGACAAGGGGGTCAAGGTCGAGTTCCTGCCCCCCAGCTCCAACCTGGTCGGCACCCTGTTGGTGTGGCTGTTCCCGATCGCCCTGCTGCTGTTGTTCTGGTGGTGGATGGGCAAGCGGGCCCAGGGCCAGATGGCCGGGATCATGTCGATCGGCCGGTCGCGGGCGAAGGTGTACACCACCGAGAAGCCCAAGACCACGTTCGCCGACGTGGCCGGTTACAAGGGCGTGAAGCAGGAGATCAACGAGGTCGTCGACTTCCTGAAGCAGCCCCAGAAGTTCCGCGACATCGGCGCCCGCATCCCCAAGGGCGTCCTGCTCGTCGGGCCCCCGGGCACGGGCAAGACCCTCATCGCCCGGGCCGTGGCCGGTGAGGCGGGCGTGCCGTTCATGTCGATCACCGGGTCCGACTTCATGGAGATGTTCGTGGGCGTGGGCGCGGCGCGTGTGCGTGACCTGTTCCAGACCGCCCGCAAGCAGGCCCCCTGCATCATCTTCGTCGACGAGATCGACTCCATCGGCCGCAAGCGGGGCGCCGGCCTGGGCGGCGGCCACGACGAGCGGGAGCAGACACTCAACCAGATGCTCTCGGAGATGGACGGCTTCGACACCACCGAGGGCGTCGTGATGATGGCCGCCACCAACCGGCCCGACATCCTCGACCCGGCCCTCCTCCGGCCCGGCCGCTTCGACCGCCAGGTCATCGTGCCCCTGCCCGACCTCGAGGAGCGCCTGCCCATCCTCCAGGTCCACTGCAAGGACAAGCGCCTCGCGCCCGACGTCGACCTCGAGGTCATCGCCCGGGGCACGCCCGGCATGAGCGGGGCCGACCTGGCCAACCTGGTCAACGAGGCCGCTCTCCACGCCGTCCGGCGGGGCGACAAGGACATCCACATGCTCGACTTCGAGTCCGCCCGCGACCGGGTCCTCATGGGCCAGCGGCGGGAGTCGATGGCCCTCTCCGACAAGGAGAAGGAGGTCATCGCCTACCACGAGGGTGGGCACGCGGTGGCCGCCTACGTGCTCGAGCACGCCGACCCGGTGCACAAGGTCACGATCCTGCCGTCGGGCATGGCCCTGGGCGTCACCCAGCAGCTGCCCATCGAGGAACGCCACATCTACCAGCTCCCCTACCTGCAGGACTCGCTGGTCGTCCGCCTGGGCGGGCGCATCTCGGAGGAGCTCGTCTACGGGATCATCTCCACCGGCGCCAACAACGACCTGGTGGGCTGCACCGACCTGGCCGGCAAGATGGTGCGGGAGTGGGGCATGTCGGAGAAGATCGGCCCCATGGCCTGGGGCTCGCAGGGGACGGTGTTCCTCGGCGACGACCTCATGCGCCAGCGGGACTACTCGGAGGACACCGCCCGTGTCATCGACGAGGAGGTCGAGCGGATCCTGCGGGAGCAGGAGAACCGGTGCCGCGACCTGCTGCGGGAGCACCGGGGCGGGCTGGACGCGGTGGCCGCCGCCCTGCTGGAGAAGGAGACGATCGACGGGGCCGAGGTCCGCCGGCTGGTCGACCAGGCCGCGGGCCGCCAGGTCCGACCCCCGGAGGTGGCCGCGCCCCGCATCGCGGCGCTGAAAGACCTTCCCGGCGGGCCGCCCAGTCCCGGCGGGAACGGCGACACGGGCGCCCGCGAGGAGGTTGGCGGGCCCGCCCAACCGGCCCGCTAGCATCGAAACACGACCGGGACGGCGCGGCCGCGTCCTCCCGCCGCCCCGAATCACCCCTCAGTCCCGGAAAGACAGCCTGCCTTGAGTCGCTTCACCTCGGACGCCGCCGCTGCCCTCGATGGGCCCGACTGGCTCCGCACCCACCGCACCGCCGCCGCCGAGCGCTTCGCCGACGTCGCCCTGCCCACCGAGGCGGAGGAGATCTGGCGCTACAGCCGGGTGTCGCAGATCGACCTCGACGCCTACGCCCCGGCCGGCGCCGGCGGCCACGGCCACGGCGGCGCCGTCCCCGACCCGGTGGCGGCGGTGCTGGCCACCTCCGGCGCCCGCTCGGGGCTGCTCATCGTCCACAACGGCCGCGTCGTGCGCCGGGAGCTCGATCCCGGGCTGGCGGCGCGGGGCGTGGTCCTGGGCGACGCCCGCGACCTGCCCGACGGTGAGGCCGTGCTCGACGGGGCGGACTCCGGCATCGACGCCTTCACCGAGCTCAACGCCGCGTTCCTGCTGGGCGCGGCCGTGCTCCGGGTGCCCTCCGGGGTCGAGGTGCCCGACCCGGTGCTGATCCTGCACTGGTTCGACGGTGAGGGAACGGCCGCCTTCCCCCGCACCGTGCTGTCCGCCGGCGAGGACAGCCAGGTGACGGTGGTCGAGCACCAGGCGTCCGCCGACGTCCTCGCCTTCGTCGACCTGGTGGTGCAGATCGACGTTGCCGCCGCCGCCCGCCTCCGCTACCTCAACGTCCAGAACCTCGGGCCCCGTGTCACCCAGGTCGGCTACCAGGCCAGCCGGGTCGGGCGCGACGCCAGCCTCAACTCCTCGGTCGTGGCCCTCGGCGGCGACTACGCCCGGGTCCGCACCGACTCCCGCATCGACGGCAAGGGGGGGTCGGCCGAGCTCAACGCCGTCTACTTCACCGACGGCGACCGGATGCACGACTTCCGCACCCTCCAGGACCACGTCGCCCCGTCGACCACCAGCAACCTGCTGTTCAAGGGGGCGGTGCAGGACCACGGCCGCTCGGTGTACTCGGGGATGATCCGGGTGCAGCCCGAGGCCCGGGGCACCAACGCCTTCCAGACCAACCGCAACCTGGTGCTCTCCGAGGGCGCGGGCGCAGAGTCGGTGCCCAACCTGGAGATCCTCACCGACGACGTCAGCTGCAGCCACGCCTCGGCCGTGGGCCCGGTCGACGAGGAGCAGCTGTACTACCTGGAGAGCAGGGGCGTCCCCCCGGTCGCGGCCGAGCGGTTGATCGTCATGGGCTTCCTGGGCGAGGTGCTCGACCGGCTGCCCAGCCCCTCGCTGGTGGCCGAGGCGCGGGCCACCATCTCCCGCCGGTTGGCGTCCCGCGACGAGGCCCCCGCGGCGGCCGGGGCGAGCCAGTGACGCCGACGACGGCCGTCCGCCTGTGCGCGGTCGACGACCTGGCGCCGGGCACGGCCCGCCGCTTCGACGTCGGCAAGCACCGCATCGCCCTCGTCCGCCTGGGCGACGACTTCCACGCCGTGGGCGATCGCTGCAGCCACGCCGACTTCTCCCTCTCCGAGGGCGAGGTCTGGCCCGAGGAGCGCGAGATCGAGTGCTGGAAGCACGGCAGCACGTTCTCCCTGGTCACCGGCCAGCCCCAGTCGCTGCCGGCGGTCAAGCCGATCCCCGTCTACAAGGTCAGCGTCGTCGATGGAGACGTGCTGGTGGAGCTGCCCCGCCATGAGTGAGTTACGGGTCATCGGTCTGAAGGCCGGCATCGACGGCCAGGACATCCTGCGGGGCATCGACCTGTCGGTGGCCAGCGGCAAGGTGCACGCGGTCATGGGCCCCAACGGCTCGGGCAAGTCGACCCTGGCCAACGTCATCATGGGCAAGGCCGGCTACCTCGTCACCGGGGGATCGATCACCCTCGACGGCGTGGAGCTGCTCGGCATGCCGGTGTGGGAGCGGGCCCAGGCCGGCCTCTTCCTGGCCATGCAGTACCCGAGCGAGGTGCCCGGCGTGTCCCTGGAGGACGCCCTCGCCGCCGCCCTGGTGGCCCGGGGCGACGACATCGGCGACCTGCGGGCGAGGGTGGCGGCCGAGGCCGAGCGCATCGGGCTGCCGCCCGCGCTCCTCGACCGGGCCCTCAACGTCGACCTGTCGGGCGGCGAGAAGAAGCGCAACGAGACGTTGCAGCTCGGCATCCTGGGCCCCAAGATCGCGGTGCTGGACGAGATCGACTCCGGCCTCGACGTCGACGCCCTGCGCGACGTCAGCCGGCGGGTGGAGCAGATCACCGAGGAGATGGGCCTCGGTGTCCTCGTGATCACCCACTACAGCCGACTGCTGCGGGAGCTCGAGCCCGACGTGGTGTCGGTGCTGCGGGCGGGCCGCATCGTCGACTCCGGCGGGCCCGAGCTGGCCGAGGAGCTGGAGCGCACCGGCTACGCCGGCTACGAGCAGGAGTCCAACGGCCTCAGGGCGTGATCGCTCTAGGTCGGGGGTAGGGCCGACGGGAGCGTGATCGTCGGGCCCGGCGCCACCGGCTCGGGGGCGGCCTCGGGCTGGGGCGGTCCGATCTCGTCGCCCACGCCTCCCGACACGTAGACGGGCCAGCCGTTGCCCACGATGGTGGGGAACCACTCCGCCGCGTTCATCGGGATCCGCACGCAGCCGTGGGACGCCGGGTACCCGGGCACCGAGTAGGCCCCGTGGAAGGCGATGCCGCCGTTGAAGTAGAGCGGGTTGTAGAGGTCGCCCAGGGGGCCGGTCTCCCAGCCCGAGGCCACCCGGTAGACGCTGTAGGCCCCCCGGGGGGTGACCGCGTACCGGCAGTAGCCCTCGGAACAGAACCGCTCCTCGGAGCCGGTGGACACGGGCAGGATGCGGGTGATGGCGCCGCCCTGGTAGAGGAACAGCACCTGGCGGCCGAGGTCGACCTCGACCCGGTTCGGACCCCCCTGGGGCGCGAGGGCGGCGTGGGTGCCGGGGTCGGCGGCCATGGCGGCGACGATCTCGTCGGTGGCCCGGCCGTCGCGGCCGAAGCCATGGATCTTCTGGAAGGCCATCACCGCGTACATGGTGACCTTGTCGAACGTGCCGTCGATGTCGCCGACGTCGTAGTGGAGGGCGTCGAGGCGCTGTTCGAGGGCGAGCACGGCGGGGCCGCTGTCGCCCTGGCCGAGCCCGGGCGGGGCCGCCTCCTCGTCCGCCGGGGGGGCGACGGTGGTCGACGTCGACGTGGTCGTCGTCGACGTCGAGGTGGTCGTGCTGGTGGAGGTGGAGCTGGAGCTGGAGGTGGTGGTGGCGCCGGGGTCGGCGCTGCTGCCCGAGGAGCAGCCGGCCACGAGAAGGGCGAGGGCGAGGGCGACCAGCGGGGTCGGTCGTCGCCCGCTCAATGGGGGAACTTCTCGGGACCCTGGTTGACGAAGGTGGTCACGAATCGCTCGACGGTCGCCGGCTCGGGCGTGGCGCACAGGACTCGGGCGTGCCAGGCCGTCGCCGCCACCGGTGTGGCGAGGGAGGTCCGGGGCACCACCAGGACGTCCTTGGCGTGTCGTCCGGCGACCTCGCGGAGGGCGGCCAGGCTCGGGGGGTCGAGGTCGGGGCGGTACCAGAGGATCACGTAGCCGTGCTCCATGGCGTGGACGATCTGGCCGATGGGCGGTGCGGTGGCCGCGGTGTAGTCGCCGGCGGGGGCGGCTTGCGGGGTGTGGTTGCCGCCCGCCGGGGGGTCCACCTTGTAGACGGGGTTGGGGACGTGGTTGCGGCCAGGGCCGTCGTCGCCGTCGCTGGTGCGGTCGAACCGGCACGACCCGGTCTCGAACTGGGCCGCCTGCTTGTCACGGGCCTTGCGGTCGGAGTTGACGACGAAGCCCACCACGAAGATCGCCGCCGCCACGCCGGCCGCCAGCATGGCCTTGTTGCGCAGGCGCCGCTTCCGGCGGGCGGCCTCGGCCGCCGCCAGCCGCTCCTCCCGGGTCGGACCCGTGCGCGGCCGCTCCTTCGCCGGCGCCGCCGCCTTGGCCTTGATCGCCGTGGACCTGGCCGGGGCCGCGGATGCCTTGGCCTTGGTCGCCGTGGGCCTGGCCGGGGCCGCGGATGCCTTGGCCGAGGTTGCCTTGGTCGGGGCCGCGGATGCCTTGGCCGAGGCTCCGGGTGCCTTGGCCGGCCCGGCCGCCTTGGTCGAGGCCTCGGCCAGCCCGGGGGCCTTGGTCGAGGCCTTGGTCGGCGGGGCCGCCCTGGTCGGCGGGGCCGCCTTGGTCGAGGCCTTGGTCGGCGGGGCCGCGGGCTCGCCCGGGGCGGCGGCCGGCGGCTTGGCCGGCGTCGGCTTGGCCGAGGCGGCCGGCGGCTTGGGCGGCGTCGCCGGGCGGGTCTTGGGAACGGTGGTGCGCGCCGCCGGGCTGGCCGGCCGGTTGGCCGGGCCCCGACCTTTGCCCGGTCCCTTCTTCTTGGCGGCCATCGCCGGGCGACAGTAGCCCCCGGCGGTGCCTACAGTGCGGCCATGCTGGCCCGCGGCGTCCGGGCGCCGTCGTTCACGCTGCCCGACATCGACACCGCCGCGCCCGTCTCCGACCCCTGGCGAGCGGCCTCCGGGCCCACCGTCCTCGTGTTCTTCAAGGCCACCTGCCCCGTGTGCCAGATGGCCGCGCCCAAGGTGGCGGCCCTGGCCGAGTCCGGCGCCACCGTGGTTGCCATCGGGGAAGACCCCCATCCGACCCTGATCGCCTACCGCGACCGGTGGCGGCAGGCGGTGCCGACGCTCAGCGAGCCCGCTCCCTACCGGGTGTCGGCCGCCTACGGGCTGGTGAGCGTGCCCAGCCTGGTGGTCGTCGACGCCGAGGGCACGGTCGTCGACTCCGTCATCGGTTGGGATCGGGACGAGTGGAACCGGGTGGCGCTGGCCGCCGGCGGCCGACCCGTCTCCGCCGCGGGCGACGGCCTGCCCGCCTACCGCCCCGGCTGAGGGAGCCGCAACCGCCACTGACCCGGTCGGGCCAGTCCGAGACTTTGACAGTGTTGTTGGAATGAAACTTGAGCGCATTGTTGTTAACTCTTGGGAGAACCACCGTTCGTCCCTGAGAGGATCCACACATGCCCAAGCAGCCCTGGATGCGCCCCGCGACCATGCCCATGGACGCCTACCGCCACGACGGCCACTTCGTCGTCGCCTTCGACGTGCCCGGCGTGGACGCCGATGCCATCGAGGTCACCATCGAGAACAACACCCTCAAGGTCGTAGCCCCCCGTCCCCGCCCCACCGGCGAGGACGTGCAGTGGCTGGCCAGCGAGCGGCCCTACGGCACCTCCACCTGTCAGCTCTCGCTCGGCGACGGCCTCGACGTCGACGCCCTGCAGGCGAAGGCCGACAACGGCGTGCTCACCATCACCATCCCCGTGATCGAGGGCGTCAACCGGCGCATCGAGGTCACCCGGGGCGAGCGCTCGTCCGAGAGCGTCGAGGCTCCCGCCGCCGCCTGAGCGTCGACACCCGCCAGCAGTCCCCCGACGGCCCCGGCCCGCGCTCCCCGCGGCCGGGGCCGTGCCGCGCCCGCCGCCCCGCCGCCCGCCGGCTACCCGGGATCGTCGAGGGAAGCCACGAGGTCGGGCCGGGTGGCCCGCACCACCAGCACGACGGCCACGAACGCCGCCGCGCACCCGGCGGTGACCGTCCGCAGGCCCACGACGTCGCCCAGTGCCCCCTGGACGACGGCCCCGATCGGGTAGACGGTGCCCAGGGCCACCATGTACAGGCTCAGGATGCGCCCCCGCAGCGCGGTCGGCGCCCGCAGCTGCACCACCGTCCCCAGCCCCGACAGGATGCCGATGTAGGCGGCGCCGACCGCGGCCAGCGCCACGGTGGCGAACACCAGCGACGGGGCCAGGGCGTAGAGGAGGAGAACCCCCGGCAGCACCAGCAGGTTGGCCGCCAGCACCCGCCGGCGCCCGAAGCGCTGGGCCAGGCTGGGCAGCACCAGGGCCCCCGCCACCGCGCCCACGCCCTGGGCCGTGACCAGCACCGCGGTGGCACCCTCCCCCTCCCCGAAGAGCTTCAACGCCACCGCCGGGATGAGGGCGATGAACGGGGAGAGGAGGAGGGCGGCGGTGGCGATGCCCAGGATGGCGGTTCGGCAGCCGGGCTCGGCCCACGCCCCCCGGGCGCCGGCGACGATGCGGCGCCGCAGCCCGCCCTCGTCGTCGGGCGTCGGCGGCGGCACCCGCACCAGGGCGATCGCCACCAGCACCGCCCCGAAGGACACCGCGTTGAGGACGAAGGCCAAGGTGTACGACCCCGCGGCGAGGACGATCCCGGCCAGGGCCGGGCCGACGACCCGGCCCATGTTGTACTGGGCGCTGGACAGGGAGATGGCGCCCAGCAGCTCCTCCCTGGGAACCAGGTCGGGGAGGATCGCCTGGTAGGCGGGGAAGCCGATGGCGGCCATGCACCCCATCCCCAGCACCGTGAGGGTGAGGTCGGCGGGGTTGATGCGGCCCGTGGCGGACAGGGCCGCCAGCAGTACGGCGAAGCCGGTCTCACCCAACGTCGTGAGCAGGAGGAGGCGGCGCCGGTCGACACGGTCGGCCAGCGCCCCGCCCACCGGCGACAGCAGCCCCAGGGGCAGGAAGGCGGCCGCCGCCACCAGGCCCGTCCACCGGGCCTGGCCAGTGAGCTCGGTGACGAGGACGCCCACCGCCACCGTCTGCACCCACGACCCGATGTTGGACACGAGGGCCGCGCCCCACACCAGGGCGAAGTTGCGCCGGTGCAGCGGCTGCAGCGACGGCAGCCCGAGCAGCCCCCGCCGGGCCACGGCGGCGGGCTGCGGCTCCTCGGGGATCACGCCGGGTCGGGCGCCTGGTAGCGGGCCTCCAGCCCGTAGTGGTCGTCGAGGCGGACGACCCGGTTGAAGTCGTCGAACGTGGTCAGCAGCCCGAGGTCGTCCCGCAGCGTGCCCTTGGCCGCCAGTACGCCATAGGCGGTGGCCAGCGATCTGGCCGCCGCGAAGAGGCCGGTGAGGGGGGACACGATGAGGTCGAAGCCCAGCTCGTGCAGCTCGGACGGGGTCATCAGGGGCGTCCGGCCGGCCTCGATCATGTTCGCCACCCGCACCGTCCCGGGTGTGGCCTCGGCCACCGCCTGCATCTCCTCGATCGACTCGGGCGCCTCCACGAAGATGGCGTCGACACCGAGGGCAGCCGCCGCCTGGGCCCGGGCGATGGCCTCGTCGAGGCCCACCGCGGACCGGGCGTCGGTGCGGGCGACCACGTACAGCCCCTGCGTGCGGGCGTCGATGGCCGCCTCCAGCTTCGAGAGCCAGTCGGTCCGGGGCACCACCCGTTTGCCGGCCATGTGCCCGCACTTCTTGGGCCACACCTGGTCCTCCAGGAAGATGCCCGCCCCGCCGGCCGACTCGAACAGCTCCACCGTGCGCCGGGTGTTGAGGGCGTTGCCGTAGCCGGTGTCGGCGTCGACGACGACGGCCAGCTCGGGCGCGGCCCGGCACACCCGGCGAGCCACGTCGGCCATCTCCCCCTGGGTCAGGTACCCGAAGTCGGGCAGGGCGAGGAGGGAGGCGGAGGTGGCGTAGCCGGACAGGAACGCCACCGGGAAGCCGGCGTCGGCCGCCAACCGGGCCGACAAGGCGTCGTAGACGCCCGGCATGAGCACCGTCTCGCCCGCCGCCAGCCGCGACCGGATGTGATCACCGTTCATCGGGCCGACAGTACGTCGGCCGGCCGGGGGCGTTCCGGTTCTCTACCCGGCGATGCCGCAGACCTGCTGGCCGTAGGCGGTGAGGTTCTGGGCCGCGGTCTGGAACTCGGGGCTGACGATGGCGGCCAGGTTGGGTGTGCCCTCGTCGAGGCTCTTGAGCAGGTCCTCGAACGCCTTGGCCAGGACCTCGACGTCGGGCTTGATCTCGGGCGGGGCGATGGACGCGGCCTGGCGGACGGCCGGCGCCGCGTCGCGGAGCACCTTGTCGAGCTCGTCGGGGTTGGCCGCGGAGGCGCCGATCTGCTTCAGGCGCTCGTTGTTGGCCCGGCCCAACTGGCAGAAGGCGGAGTTGGGATCGGACCCCGAGAACGTCTTGGTGGTCGGCGTGGTCGCGGCGGCCACGGTGGTGGTGGTGGTGGACGTCTCCTTCTTGTCGCCCCCGCAGGCCGCCAGGGCGACCAGGGCCGCCACCGCCAGGACGGACGACAGGACTCGAACTCGACGCATCATGCTCCTTCGACTTTGGCCTGGTCCGACCGGCCCCGAGTCGACTGGGCGTCGTCGAGGGCCTGGGCCAGGGTGTTCCACGACAGCGTGGCGCACTTGATTCTTACCGGAAACTTGACCACCCCGCGAAGCGCCTCGAGGTCGCCCAGCTTGACCTCGGGATTTGGGGCGACCGCCTCCACGACCTCCCGGCCGTCGCCGTCGAGGCGGTGCTCGTGGATCGACATCATGGCCTTGAAGGCACGGATGAGCTGGCGGGCCTCGGCCGACGTCCGGCCCTTGACCGCGGCCGACATCATCGACGCCGACGATTGGCTGATCGAGCAGCCCTGGCCCGAGATGCGGATGTCGGCCACCCGGTCCCCGCCCTCACCCTCGTCGTCGACGACGTCGACGTAGAGCACGACCTCGTCGCCGCACAGCGGGTTGAAGCCCTCCACCCGCAGGGCGGGCGGGCTGGGCAGGTCACCACGGTTCCGCGGGTTGCGGTAGTGGTCGAGGATGATCTCGCGGTACAGGTCTTCGAGCGACATCGGGGCCTGCCTCTAGGCGAAGAATTTGGACGCGGACAGCAACGCCTCGGACAGGGCGTCGACGTCGGACTCGTCGTTGTAGACGTAGAACGACGCCCGGGCGGTGGCGTTGACGCCCATGCGGCGCATGAGCGGCTTGGCGCAATGGTGCCCGGCCCGGATGCATACCCCGGTCTCGTCGAGGACCTGGGACAGGTCGTGGGGGTGGATGCCGTGGTAGGCGAACGACAGCACCCCGCCCCGCCCCTCGGGGTCGGCCGGGCCGAAGACCCGCAGGTCGTCGCCGTGGCGCTCGGCCAGGGTGGCGAGGGCGTAGGTGGTGAGCTCGACCTCGTGGGCGCGGACGGCATCCATGCCCAGCCCGGTGAGGTAGTCGACCGCCGCCCCCAGCCCGACCGCCTCCGCGATCGGGGGCGTGCCCGCCTCGAACTTCCAGGGCAGGACGTTGGGCTTCCAGCCGTCGAGGCGGACGTCGGTGATCATCTCGCCGCCGCCCAGGAAGGCGGGCATGGAGTCGAGCAGGTCGTCGCGGCCCCAGAGCACGCCGATGCCGGTGGGCCCGCACATCTTGTGGCCGGTGAAGGCGAGCAGGTCGCAGCCCAGGGCGGCCACGTCGGTGGGCAGGTGGGGGACGTACTGGGAGCCGTCGACCACCATGACCGCCCCCACCGCGTGGGCGGCGTCGGCCAGGTGGCGGATGGGGTTGAGCGTGCCCAGCACGTTCGACATGGCCGTGACGCTCACCAGGCCGACCCCGTCCAGGAGCCGGTCGAGGTCGTCGAGGACGAGCCGGCCGTCGTCGGCCACGGGGAGGTAGCGCAGCTCCACGCCCGTCTCCTCCCGCAGCATCAGCCAGGGGACGAGGTTGGCGTGGTGCTCCATCTCGGTGAGCAGGATGGCCTTGCCCGCCGGCAGGCAGTGGCGGCCGTAGCTGTGGGCGACCAGGTTGATGGCCTCGGTGGCGTTCTTGGTGAACACGACGCCCGCCGCCGACGGGGCCCCGATGAAGCGGGCCACCTTCGAACGGGCGTCCTCGAAGGCGGCGGTGGCTTGCTCCGCCAGCCGGTACACCCCCCGGTGGACGTTGGCGTGGGTGTTCTCGTAGTAGTGGTCCATGGCCTCGAGGACCGCCCGCGGCTTCTGCGAGCTGGCGGCCGAGTCGAGGTAGACGAGTCGCCGCTCCTGGCAGAGCAGCGGGAAATCCGCCTTGACCGAGGGGGCTATGCCGTGCGCCACGCGTCGTAGCCTTCGCGCTCGAGGCGGTGGGCCAGGTCGGCGTCGCCCTGGGCCACGATGCGACCGTCGACCAGGATGTGCACCACGTCGGGCTCGAGATACTGCAGGATGCGCTGGTAGTGGGTGATGAGCAGCACCCCCAGCTCGGGCCGGTCGCGGCGGACCTCGGCCACGCCGTTGGCCACGACCTTGAGGGCGTCGATGTCGAGGCCGGAGTCGGTCTCGTCGAGCACGGCGAACTCGGGCTCGAGGATGGCCATCTGGAGGACCTCGTTGCGCTTCTTCTCACCGCCCGAGAAGCCTTCGTTGAGGTAGCGGTCGCCGAAGGCGGGGTCGATGCCCAGGCGGGCCATCCACTCCATGATCGACAGCCGCAGCTCGAGCACCGACAGGTCGATGCCCTTGCGGGCGGACAGGGCCTGGCGCAGGAACTGCACCACCGAGACCCCGGGGATCTCCTCCGGGTACTGGAAAGCGAGGAACAGGCCGGCCTTGCCCCGCACGTCGGTGGCCCAGTCGGTGATGTCGTCGCCCTTGAAGCGGAGGGTGCCCGAGGTGACCTCGTAGTCGGGGTGGGCCAGGAGGGTGTTGGCCAGGGTGGACTTGCCCGACCCGTTGGGCCCCATGAGGGCGTGCACCTCGCCCGGCATCACGGTGAGGTCGACGCCCTTGAGGATCTCCGTCCCCTCGACCGAAACGTGCAGATCCCTGATCTCGAACAAAGGCTCGCCCACAGGCCCATATTACACCTACGTCCGTAGGGGAAATTGGGTGGGGCCGGGTTCGGTATCGTCGGCGGCATCGCCGATCCCTGGACCTTCATGGGCGCCAGCCCGTCGCTGGGCCAGGCCGACGGCCACGTGACCCTGGTCGAGGGCGCCTCCTTCTGCATCTCCGACCGCGGCGGCGACATCCGGGCCGCCTCGGCCCAGGGCCTGTTCTTCCGAGACACCCGCTTCCTGTCCGGCCTCGAGCTGAAGATCAACGACTACCCGCCCGAGCCCCTGGCCGCGGAGACGTCGAACCCGTTCTCGGCCACGTTCGTCCTCCGCAGCCAGACCCGGCCGGGAGCGGCCGAGAGCTCGCTGATGGTGTTCCGCTACCGCTACGTCGGCCGGGGCATGCGGGAGGACCTGGCCCTCTGCAACTACGGCGAGGAGGCGGCCTACTGCTCGGTCGAGCTCTCCTTCGCCGCCGATTTCGCCAACCTCTTCCGGGTCAAGGAGGGGAACCTGCGCACCGAGGGCACCGTCGAGCTGCGAACGTCGGCGTCGGGGATGGCGTTCGACTACCGCCGGGGGCCGACCACCAAGGGCCTGCGCATCGCGGCCAGTGAGCCGGCCCGGGCCCTGTCGTCGACCCTGCACTACGAGCTCGTCATCCCCGCCCGTGACTCGTGGAACCTGTGCCTCCAGTTCACGCCCGTGATCGAGGGCGACGAGATCGAGCCCCGGTACCTGTGCGGCCACCCGGTGGAGCACGCCACGCCCACCCAGCGCCTCGACCAGTGGCGCAGCATCGTCCCCCGGGTGGAGACCGACTTCGAGGACCTGCGCAAGGTGGTGGCCCGCTCGGCGGAGGACCTGGGCGCGCTGCGCATCTTCGACCCCGACCACCCGGAGCGGACGGTGGTGGCGGCCGGCGCCCCCTGGTTCATGACCCTGTTCGGCCGCGACTCGCTGCTCACCTCGTGGATGGCGCTGCTGGTCGACCCCGACCTGGCCAAGGGCGTCCTGCAGACCCTCGCCCGGTTCCAGGGCACCCGCGTCGACCCCCGCCAGGACGAGGAGCCGGGCAAGATCCTCCACGAGATGCGCTTCGGCGAGGCGCCGTCGTTGTCGCTGGGCGGGGGCGACGTCTACTACGGGTCGGCCGACGCCACGCCCCTGTTCGTGATGATGCTGGGCGAGCTGCGCCGGTGGGGACTGGCCCCCGACGTGGTCGACGCGTTGCTGCCGGCGGCCGACCGGGCTCTCTCGTGGATCGAGGAGTACGGCGACAAGGACGGCGACGGCTACGTCGAGTACCGGCGGGCGTCCGACAAGGGCCTGGCCAACCAGGGCTGGAAGGACTCGTGGAACGCCATCCGCTTCGCCGACGGCCGCCTGGCCCGTCCTCCCGTCGCCCTGTGCGAGGTGCAGGGCTACGTCTACGCCGCCTACCTGGCCCGGGCCCACTTCGCCGACGAAGCGGGCGACACCGAGCTGGCCGTCGACTACCGGGCCCGGGCCAACGACCTCAAGCTCCAGTTCAACCGCGACTTCTGGCTGCCCAAGCTGGGTTGGTACGCCATGGGCCTCGACTGCGACAAGCGTCCCATCGACGCGCTGGCGTCGAACATGGGCCACTGCCTGTGGACGGGGATCATCGACGAGGAACGGGCGGCGCTGGTGGCCGAGCGGCTGATGTCGCCCGAGATGTTCAGCGGCTGGGGTATCCGCACCCTGGCCACGACCATGTCCGGCTACAACCCGATCAGCTACCACATCGGCTCGATCTGGCCCCACGACAACGCCCTGATCGCGGCCGGCCTGATGCGCTACGGGTTCACCGACGAGGCCCATCGGGTCATCAAGGGCCTGCTCGACGCGGCCGCCCACTTCGACCACGGGCTGCCGGAGCTGTTCGGGGGCCTGAGCCGCGACGACGTCCCGTTCCCGGTCAGCTACCCGTCGTCGTGCAAGCCCCAGGCGTGGGCGGCGGCGTCGCCCCTGCTGTTCCTGCGGACCCTGCTGCGCTTCGACCCGTGGGTGCCCCACGACAAGGTGTGGGTCGACCCGGAGCTGCCCGAGTGGATGGGCCGGCTCCGCATCGGCAACATCCCCCTGGCGGGCAAGCGCATCACCATCGACGTCGACCGCGCCGGCACCAAGATCGAGGGCCTCCCCCCCGACATCGAGGTCGTCAGCAACCCCCGCAACCCCCTGACCGCCTGAGCGCCCCGAACCGGTGACGCTTTCCGTCGCCCAGGCAACAGAATTCGTCACCGGTTCGGTCGTTGGCGGCTACCAGCCCCGGTCGGCCCACTCCTGGAGGTGGGGGCGCTCGGCGCCGATGGTGGTGTCGGCGCCGTGGCCGGGCAGGACGAGGGTGTCGGCCGGGAGGGTGGCGAAGAGGCGGTCGTCGATGGAGCGGATGATCGTCGGGAAGTCGGAGTACTCCCAGCGGGTGGCGCCGGGCCCGCCCGGGAAGAGGGTGTCGCCCGAGAACAGCACCGGGGAGCCCTCGATCTTGAAGCACATCGAGCCGGGCGTGTGGCCCGGGGTGAGGATGGTGTGCATCCGGAGCCGGCCCACGGGGATCACGCTCTCGTCCTCCAGCAGGAAGTCGTACGACGGGAGCATGGCCGCGTCCTCGGCGGTCACACCGACCATGTAGCCCGCCTCCCGGACGGCGGGCACGGCCTGGATGTGGTCCCAGTGGCCGTGCGTCTCCAGCACCTGGCGGACGTCGAGCCGTCGGCACAGCTCGAGCAGCTTCTCGTGCTCGTTGGCCGCGTCGAGCAGGGCCGCCTCCCCCGTCTCCCGGCAGCGGACGACGAACACGTTGTTGGCCAGCGGTCCCACCACCAGGCGCGTGATCTCCACCTGGGAGTCCTCGAAATGGAGCGCGCCGACGGCCATGCGGTGGAGTATGGCCCGTGCGCCATGTCTCCACGCCGGCCCACGAGGAGCTGCGGGCCACGGCACGGGCCTTCCTGGCCGAGGCGTCGCCCCCGGCCGAGGTCCGCCGGCTGATGGAGACCGACGCCGGCTACGACCCGTCGGTCTGGCGGGCGATCGTGGCCGCCGGTTGGCTGGAGCTGCCGTTCCCCGACCTGGCCGTCGTGCTGGAGGAGGCGGGCGCCGCCCTCCTCGGCGCGCCCCTCCTGGGGACGGTGCTGGCCCGGGCCGCGGGGGCCGAGGGCGAACGCGAGTCGGTGCTGGCCCTGGCCGTGGCCGAGGACTCGGGACGGTGGGAGGCGGACGCCGTCACCCTGCGGGCCACGCCGGCGGACGGCGGCGGCGGCCGCGTCTGGCGCCTCGACGGCCACAAGAGCTTCGTGGTCGACGGGCAGGTGGCCGACGGCCTGGTCGTCGCCGGCCGGACGGAGGCGGGGGTGGCCCTGTTCCAGGTCGACGCCGACGCCCCCGGGCTGACGCAGACGCCGCTTCCGACCGTCGACCTCACCCGCCGGCAGGCCCGCATCGAGCTTTCCGGTACGCCGAGCCGCCGGGTGGGCGATGCCGACGACCTCGCCCGGGTGCTCGACCTGGCCGCCACCCTCCTGGCCGCGGAGCAGGTGGGCGGGGCGCAGCGGTGCCTCGACCTGACCGTCGCCCACGCCCGCCGGCGGGTGCAGTTCGGGCGGCCCATCGGCAGCTTCCAGGCCGTCCAGCACCGGTGCGCCGACATGCTGCTGGAGGTCGAGTCCGCCCGGTCGTCCTCCGCCTGGGCCACCGACGCCGCCGCCAACCGGCCGGGCGAGCTGCCCCGGGCCGCGGCCACGGCCAAGGTCACCTGCTCCGAGGCCTACGCCTTCGTCGCCACCGAGACCATCCACCTCCATGGCGGCCTCGGCTTCACCTGGGACCACGACGCCCACCTCTACTTCAAGCGGGCCAAGTCGTCGCGCCTGCTCTTCGGCGACCCGAGGTTCCACCGCGAGCGCCTGTTCCGGGAACTCGGCCTCTGAACAGCCGCATCCCAGGTGTCCCCTCTGCGAAAGTGTGACGAGGGGGGAAGCATGGACGGCAGGGAATCCGGCGGCGGAAACGGGGCGCCCGAAGACGTCGTCGTCAGCTACTCGAGTCGCGACCGCACCCGGGTGTTGGAGCTCGTCGGTCGGCTCCGTGGCGCCGGGGTGTCGGTGTGGGTCGACTACGGCGGTATCGACGGCGCCCTGCTGTGGGGCCAGGAGATCGTCGAAGCAATCGAAGGTTGCAAGGCACTATTGCTGATCGGCTCGGAGTCATCCCTCAACTCGCCGAACGTCGCCCGGGAAGTGTCCCTGGCGTCGGAGACGAACAAGCCGATCCTCCCCGTCTTCCTCGAACCGGCGGTGATCCCCCGAGCGCTTCGCTACCAGTTGGCCGGCATCCAATACCTCGCCCTCTTCGACCGCGATCCCAACGAAGCGTTCGCGGCCGTCCTCCGCTCGCTTTCCCGACTCGGAGTCACCGTGGCGGCCCCGAATCCGCCTGCCCGGACCACCCCCGAGAAGCCCCGGCCCGTGACCGAGCGGCCCCGTCCGGTCGTGGGTGGAGACGCAGGACAGAGACCGGTCACTCGAACCGCGCCCCGGGCTCCAACGAATGGGCCCCGTGTCAAAGCGGCCAACCGGCCCTCCTCCAACCAGTTGAAGATCGCGGCGGGGTTCGCGGCGGGGTTCGCAGTTGTGGCCGGCCTCGTACAACTGGTGCCCGGACGGGACGGCGACGGCCGGACAACCGGCAACGTCTCGACGACGACAGCAATAACAAGGGCTGCCGCCGATCCCACCGGACCCGTGAGCATCCCGACGCCGGCCGGGGGGGCGTCGATCACCGGGGAGACCCCCTGTCCGAACGCCGACGGGTCGTCGCCTCGCACCACCAGCTTCGCCAAGGCCCCACCCACGTGCATCGTGGACGGGCGGACCTACGTGGCCGACATGCAGACGTCGAAGGGCCTGATCACGATCACCCTCGATGCTGACGAGGCGCCGAACACGGTCAACAACTTCGTGGTCCTCGCCCGCTACCACTTCTTCGACACCCTGCCCTTCCACCGGATCGTGCCCGGCTTCGTGGTCCAGGGAGGTTCGCCCGACGGCTCCGGCAGCGGCAACCCCGGCTACCGGTTCGCCGACGAGTTGCCTGCCTCGGGCACCTATCCGCTGGGTTCGGTGGCCATGGCCAACAGCGGGGCGAACACCAACGGCAGCCAGTTCTTCATCGTTTCCGGCGACGCCAGCTCCCTGAGCCGGAGCTATTCGCGGTTCGGCGAGGTCATCGACGGCATCGACGTCGTCCAGGCCATCGACAAGCTGGGCTTGCCGGCGTCTGACCCGGACGCCGGGAAGCCCACCGAAGTGGTCACGATCCAGTCCGTCACGATCAAGGAGACGTGACCCCGAGGGAGGCCTCGACGTTCGTCCCGGAAGGACTCGATCTCTGACCGGCGCCGCTAGCCTGCCCGGGTGGCCCTGATCATCGTGGCGCTGGCGGCGGCGGCGGTTTTCGCCATCGCCGCCGTCGTGGTCGGGCGGGAGGTGCGGCGGCTCTCGATGCGGCCCCCGCAGCGGTCGTTCGACTTCGAGGAGGCGGTGACCTACGTCTGCGACCACGTCGGCTTCGAGGTGGCGGCCGTGCTCAGCCCCGACGACGTCCGCAAGATCCTCGACTGGCACCTCGAGTACTTCCGGCTGCGGGGGGTGGCGTCCAACGGCGACCGGCCCCATGTGGAGGGGCCGGTGGTGGTGAGCGGGGCGGAGACGGTGGACTTCGTGCTCATGCGGTCGGAGGCGAGCGGCACTCCCTACACGCCGGAGCAGGTCCACGCCGTCCTCGACGCCCAGATGCGCTACCTGGAGGAGATCGGCGCCGTGGGCCGGGTGGCCGAACCCGACGAGTAAAGCTTCACCACTTTCGGGCGCGGGTGTGCTTTCATACGTACACCGAAGAAAGGAGGTGGTCCAACTGAGCGATAGTTGTCCTGGGACCTCGGAGGTGGCTGTCCGCTAGCGGCAGCTGGACCACCCTGGCGAATACCGCCAGTCACCGCTCGAGATCGCGTCCGGCACTGGTCCCGCCCGGAGCAATCCGTGGATCTCGGGTTTTTCCTTTCCAGCAAGAACTAGGGCCGAGGGGGCGCACACCGCGCCCCCTCGGCGCGAGGCGGTCGGAACGGGGGAGGCGGCATGCGCATCGAGATCGATTCCGGCGGCTACCGCCTGGCGGGACATCTCTACCAGTCGTCGGATGCTCCCGGGTCCCGGGGGCTGGTGCTGTGCCACGGGTTCCCCGCCGGCCCGGGCGGGTCGGCCACGTCCGGCCAGACCTTCCCCGAGTTCGCCGAGCGGCTGGCCGCCGACACCGGCTGGACCGTGCTCACCTTCAACTTCCGGGGCAGCGGCGCCTCGGAGGGCGACTTCTCCCTCTCCGGCTGGCTCACCGACCTGCGCGCCGCCATCGACCACCTCCTCGCCACCGAGCCGGTGGCGGGCGTCTGGCTGGCGGGCACGGGCACGGGCGGCGCCCTCGCCATCTGCGCCGCAGCCGAGGACGACCGGGTGCGGGGCGTCGCCGCCCTCGCCCCCCACGCCGACTTCCGGGACTGGGGGGCCGATCCCGAGGGCTTCCTGGAGCACACCCGCGTCATCGGCGTCGTGCGCGACCCCGACTTCCCCGCCGACATGGACCTGTGGACGCGGGAGCTCATGGAGATCCGCCCGATCGTGGTCATCGGCAAGGTCCCGCCCCGCCCGGTGCTGCTGGTCCACGGGAGCGAGGACGAGATCGTCCACCTCCAGGACGCCCGCTGGCTGGCCGACGCCACCGACGGCAAGGCCGAGCTGCGCATCGTCCCCGGCGCCGGCCACCGCCTCCGTCACGACCCTCGGGCGGTCGCCATCCTCCTCGGCTGGATGGAGCGTCAGCCGGCCGACTGACCGGCGATGGCGGAGTCGATCGCTCGCCGCAGGGCCTCGGCCGCGGCCGACGGGTCGTCCGACTCGGTCAACCACCGCACGACCACGAACCGGCGGGCGCCGGCGGCCGCCATGTCCCCCACCGTCGACGGTGTCACCCCGCCGGTGACGAACCACGGCCGGGTGTCACCCACCGTGGCGGCCGCGTAGCGGAGGTACCCGAGCCCGGTGCCGGGGCGACCGGGCTTGGTCGGGGTGGGCGACACCGGCCCCGTCGACACGTAGTCGACCGGCTCTCCGGCGGCGGCGTCGAGCTCGCCCGGGGCGTGGGTGGAGAAGCCGACGATGGCGTCGGGGCCGAGGATGCGACGGGCGAGGGCGGGCGGGGCGTCGTCCTGGCCGACGTGCACGCCGTCGGCCCCGACCTCCAGGGCCAGGTCGGGGCGGTCGTTGAGGATGAACGGCACGCCGTGGTCGCGGCACACGGCCGCCGCCAGCCGGGCCCGGGCCAGCAACGGGCGGGCGTCGAGGTGCTTGTCCCGGAGCTGCACCAGGTCGACACCTCCGGTGATGCACGCCTCGAGGAAGGGGGCCAGGTCGGGGCGGTCGGCGGTGCAGAGGTAGAGGCGGCGGCCCTCGAGGCCCGTCATCCGCCGGCGACGGCCCGCACCAGCTCGAGCCGGTCGCCGTCGGCCAGGGCGGTGGTGGACAGGTGGCGGCGCTCGACCGGCTCGCCGTTGCGCTCCACCAGCACCCACCGCCCTCCCAGCCCGAGCACGGCCAGCAGGTCGTCGACGCTGGACCCGTCGGCCAGCTCGACCTCGTCGCCGTTGGCCGTCACCCTCACTGGCCGGCCTTGGCCGCCGCCTTCTTGGCCCGCTTGTACTCCCGCACCTTGGCCAGCGACTCGGGGCTGACGATGTCGGCCACCGAGTAGAAGCCGTCGGCCGCGTAGGGGCCGGCCGCCTCCTCCCAGCCCGGCGGCTGCACGCCCAGGCGCTTGGCCAGCAGGGCCAGGAAGATGCGGGCCTTCTGGTCGCCGAACCCGGGCAGGGCCTTCAGCCGCCGGTAGAGCTCGGCGCCGGTGGACGCCGTCTCCCACAGGGAGGCGGCCGACCCGCCGTAGTCGTCGACGACGGCCCGGGCCAGGGCCTGGGTGCGAGCCGCCATCGAGCCCGGGAACCGGTGCAGGGCCGGCGGGCGGGCGAAGATGGCGCCCAGCGCCTCGGGGTCGTGGTCGGCGATCTCGGCCGGGTCGAGCCGTCCGCCCAGCCGTTCCTTGAGGTCGTAGGGGCTGTGGAACGCCTTCTCCATGGGAACCTGCTGGTCGAGGAGCATCCCGATGAGCAGGGCGAAGGCGTCGGTGGACAGCAGGGCGTCGGCGAGAGGGTCGCCGGTGAGGTGGAGAGGGCTCGGAGCCATGACCCTCAGTCTGCCTTGAGGTCCCGACCGACGAAGAAGCCGCCGAAGGGGATGGCCGCGGCCACGATCACGAGAAGGGTGCGCCCGAGGCTCCACGCCTGGCTCGGGCGGACCTTGAGCACGAAGACCAGGTACGCGAGGAAGATCAGGCCGTGGACCATCCCCACGACCGGCACGAGGTTGGGGCCGTCGGTCGCCCGCTTCACGAAGCTGGCGGCGAGGAGGAGCAGGAAGCTGACCGCCTCGACGTAGGCGATCCTGCGGAAGGTCGAGATCACCCGGCCAGCCTCCCATCCGGGCGGGCGGCGAGACCATTCACGGCACTGTCGCTCCCGGCGGGGGATCGGTATGATCCGAGCGGGACTGGGGCCCCGGGGGCAGAGGGCCAGGGGGGTGTGCGGTGGAGGACACGCCAGGGACTGCTGTCTTCATCAGCTATCGGCGGGAGGACACCGGCGGCCAGGCCCGGGCCCTCCACGACCGGCTCATCCAGCACTTCACCACCCGCCGCATCTTCATGGACGTCGACTCGATCGCGCCGGGCGACGACTTCGTCGACTACCTGCAGCAGACGGTGGCCTCGTCGGGGGCCATGCTCGCCCTCATCGGCAACGACTGGCTGGCGGCGACCGCCGACGGCACCCGCCGCATCGACGACCCCGCCGATTTCGTCCGCCTCGAGATCGCGTCCGCCCTGGCCCAGGGCATCCCCCTCATCCCCATCCTGGTGGAGCGGGCCCGGATGCCGCGCGCCGACGACCTTCCCGACGACCTCCGGGCGATGGTCCGCCGCCACGCCCTGGAGATCGAGAACGTCCGGTGGAACTACGACGTCGGACGGCTGTTGAGCGCCCTCGAGCGCCTCCTCGTCGACCCGACCCCGGCGCCCGCGCCCGTGCCCGCGCCGGAGCCGCCGGAGCCGCCGACCGCCGCTGTGCCCGTCGAGCCGGCGACCCTGGTCGACGCCGGGCCGGCGACTGCGACGATTCCCCCTCCTCCGGCTCCCGACCCGGCGACGGACACCACGCCCCCGCCTCCGCCCCCGCCGCCGCCCCCGCCCCGACCGCCGCGGAGGTGGCTCCTCGTCGGCGGCGTGGGGCTGGTGGTGGCGGCCCTGGTGGCGGCGGTGCTCGTCGTCGTCCTCGGTTCCGACCCCAAGCCGCAGATCCGGACCGCGGAATCGCTGGTCGTGGCCCTGGCCACGGCGAAGTACGTGCCGGCGGAGATCCCGGCCCGGCTGTCGGAGCCGTCCTCCCACCTCGACACCTACGACACCGTCGGCCTGGTGGGCGCGGTGCGGGCCGACTACCCCGGCCCCGACGACCGGGGTGACGTGCTCTTCTTCGACGTCTTCCGCACCGAGGCGGACGCCAAGGCCTGGTTCCTGTCCGACGCCACACCCGCCGACTACCACTCGACGGGGAGCTTCAACCCCGGCGGCTTCGACGACCCGATCCGGTGCGTCACCGTGTCCAACAGCGGAGCCTTCGACGACTCCACCCCGACCGAGGCCCGCTCCATCTGCCGGCTCTACCGGGGCCTGGTGGGCGTCTACGCCCTCACCGGCAAGACCACCACCGCGGCCGGGGCCGACAACAAGCTGTCCGAGGCGATCGCCCGGGCCGGCGTCACCCGGTTGAAGCGGCTCGAGCGGGTGGACACGACGTCGAGCCCGACCACGACGCTGGCGCCCGGCCAGCTGTACGGGAACCTCCTGGCCGACGGGATCGCCCCCGGCCTCACACCCTCCGGGATGGTGAACCCCAAGGTGTCGACGCTGACCTACCCCGCCGACGGAATCATCGGGTCGGCCAAGCTCGACTTCGGCGGTCCCGACTACACCGACTACCTCCTGTACTTCGTGTTCGACAGCGAAGCTGCGGCCAAGGCCGTCTACGACCTCAACCTGGGGATCGAGGGCTCCACCAAGAACAGGGACCTGGCCGGGCCGAGCGGGCTGGTCGGGAGCCGCTGCCAGACCCTGTCCCATCCCGCCGGCACCGATCCGACCACCGACCCGGCGATGGGCCAGACGACGTGCGATCTCCTGCAGGGCAACGTGTGGATCCGGGGCGGCACGAGCCTCACCACCGACACCCAGGGCGGCAACCTCACCAGCACCTACGCCCTCTTGCGGGCAGCCGTCTTCAACCTCGAGAGCGTCGCCGCCGGCGGCTGACCATGACCGTCGCACCGGCTGCACCCACCGCCGTCGCGGTCACCCAACCCGACGGGCGAATCCCCTTCCGCCTCCGCATCGGCGTCACCGGCCACCGGAGCGGCTTCGACGAGGCCGCGGTGGCCGACCGCATCCGTCACGCGGTCGAGCGCATCGGGCAGCTCGTGCCCTCCACCGACGACACGCCGGTGCTGCTGCGGGTCGTGTCGTCCCTGGCCGAGGGGGCCGATCGGCTGGTGGCGACGGCCGTCCTCGCCCATCCCGGCGCCGACCTGGAGGTCGTCCTTCCCCTGCCCGCCCTCAGGTACCGCGACGACTTCACCTCCGAGGCATCGAAGCTCGAGTTCGACGCCTTCTGCGCCGCGGCCCGGGAGGTGGTGCAGGCGCCGCCGGCCCAGAGCCCGGAGGAGGCCTACGAGCTGGCCGGCCGGTATGTCGTCGGCCGCTGCGACGTGCTGGTCGCGGTCTGGAACGAGAAGGACGCCCAGGGCCGGGGCGGGACGGCCGAGATCGTCGAGTACGCCCGGAAGCGCAAGGTCCCCGTGCTGTGGGTGAAGCCGGGCCGCGACGAGGTGGTCGAGGAGCGCACCGACGCCATCGCCGCGGCCAGCCTGGCCGAGGCCCGGGCCTACAACGGCGCCCACGTGGGCGAGCGCCGGCTGCGGGAGGCGATGGTCGAGGAGGGCGGTTACCTGCTGCCGAAGGAGCCGGAGAGCATCGTCGGATCGCTGCCCCACGCCGCCGTGGCCGACTGGGTGCTCCCCTACTTCGTCCGGGCCGACCGCCTCGCCCTGCGCTACCAGCGGTGGTACCTCGGGCTGGGGCTCCTCCTGTTCTCGTCGGCCGCGCTGGCGGTGATGGCGGCGGCCGGCAAGGCCCTGTTCTGGGAGCCCTCGGACTGGCCGGTGAAAGCCGAGATCCTGCTGCTGTCGCTCCTGGCCCTCATCGTGGTCGGCGGCCGCCAGTTCCATCTCCACCCTCGGTGGATCTCCAACCGCTTCCTCGCCGAACGCTTTCGCTCCGGGTTCTACCTGGGCCTGGCCGCGTTGGGCGACCGGCGGGAGGGCGGGTTCGGGCGGGCGGATCCCGGCGACCCGGCCCAGGATTGGGCCCGGCGGGCCTTCGCCGAGGTCTGGCAGACCCGGCCCCCGATCCATCTCGCCCCGGCCGACGTCGAAGCCCTGCGAACCGTGCTGGTCGGCGGCTGGCTGGAGGGGCAGATCGTCTTCCACGAGCGCCGGAGAAAGGAGTTCGAGTTCTGGCACAGCGCCAGCGAGGCCTGCATCTGGGTCCTCCTGGGAATCGCGGTCCTGGCCGCCTACCTGCACCTCCGGGGGGCCGGAGGCGACGAGTGGGAGAACCGTCTCAGCTTCGTGTCGGTGGCCGTGCCCGCCATCGGCGCCGCCGTCACCGGCGCCGTCGCCCAGCGCGAGTACCGGCCGCACGCCAAGCGCTACGAAGCGGTCGTCAGCCAGCTGAAGAGCATCAAGGCCCGGGCCGAGGGCGCGGGATCGCTGGAGGCGCTGCAGGCACTGGCCGGCGACACCGAGCAGGTGATGCTCACCGAGAACCGCGACTGGTTCGGGCTCGTCATCTTCCACGACTTCGAGCTGCACGTGTGAGGTGAGGGCGCCCCCCGGACGTTGGCGGAGTCCGGCGCGCTACCGCAGGCGGGGGTCGGCGACCTCCGGGTCGAGGCCGTAGCGGGCGATGGCGTCGGCCACCTCCTCGGGCTTGGCCTCGTCCGCCCTCGCCAGCGAGTCGAGGACGGCCACCACCACGTGGGCGGCGTCGGTCTCGAAGTGGCGGCGGAGGTTGGCCGACGTGTCCGACCGTCCGTAGCCGTCGGTGCCGAGGGGGACGAACGGCCCCGGGACCCACCGGGCGACCTGGTCGGGCACCATCTTCATGAAGTCGGTGACGGCCACCACCGGCCCCTCGGCCCCGGCGAGCGCCTCGGTGACGTACGGTGTCCGGGGCGTGTCGGTGGGGTGCAGCCGGTTCCACCGCTCCACCGACAGGGCGTCCTCCCGCAGGGCCTTGTACGAGGTCGCGCTCCACAGCTCGACGGCCACGTCGTGGTCGGCGGCCAGCCGCGTCTGCGCCTCCCGGGCCGCGCCCTGGGCGGTGCCGCTGAAGAGCACGGTGGCCCGGCGCGTGGGTCCCTCCGGCGCCGCCGCGAACCGGTAGAGACCCCGCCGGATCCCCTCCTCGACCCCCTGCGGCATCGTCGGCATGGCGTAGTTCTCGTTGTAGAGGGTGAGGTAGTAGAAGATGTCCTCCGGCTCGGGGCCGTACATGCGGCGGACGCCGTCCTCCACGATGACGCCCAGCTCGTAGGCGAAGGCGGGGTCGTAGGCGGCCAGGTTGGGCACCGTCGAGCCGAGGACCAGGCTGTGGCCGTCGGCGTGCTGGAGGCCCTCGCCGTGGAGGGTGGTGCGGCCGGCGGTGGCGCCGCACAGGAAGCCCCGTCCCCGGGAGTC
>Ga0207687_10000532_pt1 | contig 25534 bp, 19 predicted proteins | sample KBSM54metaG_FD_184399 | JGI IMG/M metagenome (GOLD analysis project Ga0207687, IMG submission 184399) | Miscanthus rhizosphere microbial communities from Kellogg Biological Station, Michigan, USA - KBS M5-4 metaG (SPAdes) (version 2) | ecosystem: Host-associated > Plants > Roots > Rhizosphere >...
TTCATTTTCAGCAATTCCTGCAGTGGGTGAATGCCAAAGGCGCAAGTCCTCAACTCCGGACCTTGAAGCTACTGAATCGGGAAGGTTATGGCTGGGTGGAGTTTGTCCAGACTGCCGGCTGCGAATCGAGGGAAGAAGTCGTCCGTTTTTATGAAAGGCAGGGAGCGTACCTGGCGATCCTTTATATATTGGAAGCCACGGATTTTCATTTTGAAAATCTTCTCGCCTGCGGTGAACACCCGGTCCTGGTGGACCTGGAAGCGCTCTTCCATCCCAGGCTCCGCGAATTCGATATCAACTTGCCCGACCTCCGCATGGCAGCCCGTACCAAAAGCAGATCGGTTCTCAGGACAGGGCTGCTTCCCAAACGAGTTGGCGCGCGCGCAGATTCCATTGGCATGGAGCTTAGCGGGATCGGCTATGCCGGCGGACAGGTTAGAGAAAACATTCTGCAATGGACGAGCGAAGGCACCGACGAAATGGCAGCAGTTCAGATGCCCTTTCTTACGCCTGGCGGGCATAACCGGCCCAGCATGGATGAGGCGGAAATCGATGTCCGCGAATATATTGAGCCCATCATTTCCGGCTTTACACGGGCCTATGACCTGTTTCGGACCAATCGGGGCGAGCTGCTTTCTCCAGGCAACGAGGGCCCGCTCAGCCGCTTCGCCCAGGACGAAATACGCGTCGTCCCGCGCGCCACACAGGGCTATGGAATGCTGCTATCCCATATGCTTCATCCTGATTATCTGCGTGACGCGCTCGATCGCGAGCGATTGCTTGACCTGTTGTGGGCTGGTGTGGAGGAAAATGCCCACCTGTTGCCGTTGATCAGCGCCGAGCGGCTCGACCTGATGGAAACCGACATTCCCATCTTCACCACCCGCCCTGACGCAAACGACATATTCACCAGCACTGGCGAAAAAATCGATGACTTCCTTGAAAAAACAGGATTGTCTCTTTCCAGAAAAACGGTTGAGTCCCTTGGTCCCGAGGACCTCCAAAGGCAGATTTGGTTCATCCGCGCGTCCATCGCAACTCTCGATCTTCAGAAGGACGAACTGACCCGGAAATATTACAAACCAGTGTGGCCGCCTTCCATCGTGGGCCGGAAGCAGCTCGCGCCACGACTGATTGAAGAGGCGCGCCGCGTTGGAAACCGGCTGCAAGAACTTGCGCTCCAGGAAGAGCACGATGCTACATGGATCGGCTTTGCCTATGTGAACAAGATCTGGTCGCTGGACCCGCTGTTTGAAGATCTCTACGGCGGCTCTTCCGGAATCATTCTTGCTTTGGCGTATTTGGGCTCATTCGGTTTCAGCGAATTCACTGAACTGGCCCGCCGCGCTCTGAATACACTGCGAACCCGGCTGGAAAACAAGAATGAGCATATCCGCTCCATCGGCGCCTTTGACGGTTGGAGCGGGATTCTCTACATGCTCTCGCATCTCGCCGCGCTTTGGCAGGATGCAGAGCTCCTCTCATATGCCGACAGCCTGCTTGACCGCCTGCCTGGACTCCTGGATAAGGACAAAAGCCTGGATATTATCGGGGGCTGCGCTGGCTGTATTGGCGCACTATTGGTGTTAGAGCGGGTTGCGGGCTCAGACAAAGCTCTGACCGCGGCCATGCAATGTGGTGATCGGTTGCTTGCTCAGGCGCAACCCATGGAACATGGTGCCGCCTGGTTCAGCAATATTGAAACCGCGAAGCCGATCACCGGATTTGCGCACGGAGCGGCGGGCATTGCCTGGGCCCTGCTGGAATTGGCCGCGCGCACCGGCAACCAGAAATATAAAGATGCGGCGATCCATGCCATCGAATACGAACATACCCGGTACTCCGTCGCGGCGGGGAATTGGACTGACGCCGCCACGGACGACGCAAAAAACGCGAACAACGAAGTTGGCCCTTCCATCGCGTGGTGCCATGGCGCTCCCGGCATTGGCCTGGCCAGACTGGCGGCCCTGAAACATATCGATCATCCCTTCATTCACCAGGACCTTCAGCGGGCAATCCAGGCCACGTTGAACTACGGACCTGGCGCGAACCACTGCCTGTGTCATGGCGATCTCGGCAACCTCGATTTTCTGCTCCAGGCCTCTCAGGCCACAGACAACCCGGATCTGGCCGAAAAAGTTGATCAATGGACGAACCAGGTCTTGGCCAGCATGGACAAATATGGATGGTTGTGCGGCGTTCCTTTGGCGGTCGAGTCGCCTTCGCTGATGAACGGGCTGGCCGGAATCTGCCTGGGACTTCTGAGAATCGCAGCGCCTGACCGCATACCTTCAATTCTCACGCTCTCCCCTGCTGCTGTATGAACCGGGAGTAGAATCCACGGTCCACTGCCCGAGGCAAACTCAGCGGTTCACAGGTGGTGGATAACCTCTCCGCTTCCCTGGTGCAAACCCAGTGGGTCTAGCTACTTATAAATCTTCCAAATGCTTTGTATTGAATGCGATTTGAAAACCGCCGCACTGGCCTGAACGCTTACTGTAGTCGAATTTGTAGCTGCAAGAGCCTCGCATTTCAACAGCCTTCAGCATCCCGAATGCCAATTTCACATGGCCTTGGAGCATCGCAAGTCGAGTGGCCGACTGCGCGAAGTCAGGACAGCTAGGATACAAGAGAACATAGGTGCCATCCGCATGCCTCAGCTGCGCGGTCTTTTTGGCAAATGCGGATGTGGAATGCTGTGGATCGAGACTAACATGTTCAAAACCACTTGCGGTCGCAACGATAAAGGCAAAGATGTGGACAGCTTGCGTCTTCTTTTCCAATGCTCCGGTCACAATGCAGATTCATAGTCGCTCCGGTGTCTGTACATATTTTCGAAATGCCTGCGGCAGATTTACAGCAGCTTTCTGCCTCGCAACATCTGCTAATATATGGGCGGTATTTTGGATTCCGCTGCCAAATACAATCCCTCTTGATACATGAAGAGTTAGGCAAAGATGTTCTTGCTGGCACATAGGTGGATACGCGGGTTAGTTCTCGCATGCATGGTTTTTCTTGCCGGGGCGGCTTCCTGCTCCACAGATTCCTATGACCCTGATCCCTACGATGATGTTCCGCCGGTGGTTACTGTTGAATTCAATTATGTTGTTCCGATCCAGGTAAATATCCGGGCCCCTAAGAATCAAGACAAGCATCAGTTCAGCCCCTATGCACGAATGAAATCGCGGTACCTGCCATCCGCATTTGCGACTGAGTTGCGCAAATCGGCGTTTGCTTCGCCACTTCTCCATGACTTGCCCCAATGGGCCATTCCACTTAGACGCTGATGCCTTCAGGGAGCCTGCATGCCGGATGACTATCGAATTCGCAAGATACTGGAATCTCTGGAAGATGACCCCGCGAAAAGCTTCCAGGAGCTTGCCAATCTGGTGAACCTCAGCAGCTCAAGGCTGGGACATTTATTCAAGCTTCAGATGGGAATGGATTTAAGTCATTTTCTCGCGAACGAGCGGTTGCAGAAAGCAGCGGAACTCTTGCGGCAAACCGAGCTCTCAATCAAGGAGATTGCCGTCCGGGTTGGTTATCATCACTCATCCAGTTTTGATCGCGGATTTCAAAATAAGTTTGGCGTTTCACCCGCGGATTTCCGCAGAAGAAATCGTTCGTAGAGGAGCGGTGCGAACTATCCTGAATCGGCCCTCGCTACACCTTCCAATTCAAAGTTAGAGAATTTTATTTTTTAGCGTCCAAAGCTAAGAAATAGCCGGAAATGCTAAGCAATATTGATTGACTGGACTGTTTTGTTCTTGTGAAATCCCTAAACATCGTGCAGCGATGTGGAGCCCGAAAGCGGCATCACGGACCTATCGCTGGGGACAGGGTTCGCCCGCTTTGAACCCGCTAAAAGATCGAAGCTGATCCCGACGGATAAGAATCGGCTCGATGCAGCAACCACTTCTTCACCAGGAATGAGGGAAGCAGTCTGTCACAAGATTGTCGGCGGCGTGCCGCCGGTTCACGCCAATCAGGTTCGTCAGCTCGGTAGGGACGATCTGGATGGTGAAGGGGCTTCCATGGGTACGAATCGGTCTTCCGGTAAGAAGAACGGAGCTAGAAACACTTCGTTCAATCCTGAACTTATAAGAACAGTTGTGTGCAATGGGGCTTCCAAATGCAATGGTTTGGCTCCAGGCTCTCTGATCCCGGTAGTCGCGGATTGCCGCCTACGCAAAGTGCTGCAGATGATTGCATCCGATTCACCACAGAAGATTCAGGACCTGGCTCTGGAATGCAATTTGAGCGAGTCGCACCTGCAACACCTGTTCAAAGAATGCACCGGCCTGGGACTGGGACGGATGCTGGCTGATCAAAGAATGCAGCGCGCGGCCAATTTGCTTGAGCAAACCAATCTCAGCATCAAGGAGATTGCGTGGACCGTTGGCTATGAACACACTTCAAGCTTTACTCGCGCGTTTGAACGTCATTTCCGCGAATCGCCGCGATGCTTCCGGCAGCGGCAGGAAAGCCTGAACGCAAGAAAAGCAGCGGTCTAACGCTTAATTTCTTCCGGCGGCATAAACTGTGAAGCAAAGAAACATCGCGCCGCAAACAACTCCCCGAAGCGCAGCTTCCCCGCTCGCTTTTTTTACTGCACAAAAACCTGCAACGTTCAGCTTGAACGCAATGATGACAATTTTTTGTACGCGAGTTGTCTTAAAGCAAGCTTTGTCTCGGAGATCGTCCGCATTTCTTGCCTGAAATCGCAAACACCCGCACAAAATGCTAACAAAAAGATAATTCAGCTAACGCTTCCATGTTTACAGGACGCGCCGAGGGACTAGTCTGTCGACTCTGGTGCAAGGCCGCATACTGCTTGATGGAGATAAACCTCGCACCGGTATCCGCAAGTTTTTTGAAACATGGTTGTCAAGGCGGCTAAACGCAGAGGAGGCAAGTCATGTATTTCAACGTATTCGGCGAAAAAGTTTCCAGGCGACGCTACAAAGAGATGTGTGAGGCCGCCAAGAACCGGCGCGAACTGATCGCTGCCGGGCTCACCAGCCGGCGCGACCTCTTTAAGATGGGGCTGTTGACGGCAAGCGGTATGTTGGTAGCCAAGAGCGGCTTGAGCGCACGGGCTCAAATCCAAAGTCCCGGGAACGTCAATGGCACGGCAGTGAAAACGGATAACCCGCCCAGCTCCGGGCAAAACACCAGTCCCGGCACAAATCAGAACTGTGTGCCCGGTAACCAGACGGCCAGTCCAGCGACCACTCCATTTGTGACGCCGCTGACGGTCATGCCGCTGGCCAAGACGGTTGCATCTCTGACGCCCACGCCGACAGAAGACCCGAACACTGCGGCGGGAGAAGTTCGTGCCGCTCCTTTCCAGGCGCCATTGATCGATGCCACGCGGTTCCCGGTGGTTCCTGGAACGCTTTACCAGTTTAACCAGAGGCAATTCACCACCAGCTTTTCGCCGAACCTGCCAGCGCAGACTGTCTGGGGTTTCGATGATGGCACGGGCACGCGCAGCCCTGGCCCTACGTACAAAGCGGTCTACGGCGCGCCGCAGCTGACGCGCAACATTAATTCGCTGCCCTCGATCACGCAAAAGAATAACACCGGTTTTGGAATGGCGTCAGTGAGCACTCACTTGCACAATGCACACAACCCTTCAGAGAGTGACGGCAATCCCTGCGATTTCTACCCGGCGCCACATTTCTGCGACCAGTACTATCCCAACGTGCTGGCGGGCTTCAACTCCACCAACCCGCCCAATGGCGATATCAACGAATCGCTGGCCACGTTGTGGTATCACGATCACCGCATCGACTTCACTTCGCAGAACACCTACAAAGGGCTGTTTGGTTTCTATTGCCTATTCAACAATCTGGACACCGGCGATGAAACCACCGGCTTCCGTCTCCCCAGCTTCCCGCAGTTCGATATTCCGCTGGCCTTCACCGACAAAGTATTTGACCCAGACACCGGCGAGATGGTGTTCGACCTGTTCAATCTGGATGGCATCCTGGGCGACAAGTTCCTGGTGAACGGCACGATCCAGCCCTTCTTCCAGGTCTCGCCGCGTCGCTACCGGTTCCGCCTGTTGGATCCTGGCCCGTCACGCTTCTACGAGTTCTTCCTGACCGGTAATGTGGGTGGAACCGGATCGCCGACGACCAATCCGTTCTTCCTGATTGGCACGGACGGCAACCTCATTCCTGCGCCTGTCCAGGTTCAAAGCGTACGCATTGGGCCCGCCGAACGCGTGGACGTGATCATTGACTTCACGAACTTTGCCGGCCAGACGCTTTACCTTGAAAATCGCTTGAACCAAATCAACGGCCAGGGGCCGGTAGCAGTCGATAGCCAGCTCTTCGCCCAAAACGAGCCCGTTAACACCGAATGCACCACGGTGCTCGGACCTACTACGCCAGCAATAAAGCCGGCTGGCGCAGGCGACCTGATTTTGCAGTTCAGGGTTACCGGACCCAAGGTAAAGGACAATAGCCTCTCGCCAACCAGGCAGAAGTTTTACTCGCTGCCGACTACAACCGATACGCCAAGAATCGTGCGAACCTTCAAGTTTGACCGGCTCAACGGGCAATGGTCGATCAACGGTCAATTCATGGATTGCAATACCTTCCGCTTCACGGTTCAGCAGAACAGCTCTGAGCACTGGCTTCTGACCAACCTCACGGGCGATTGGACGCACCCAGTCCATATCCATTTGGAGGAACATCAGATCTTGAACCGCAATCGGGTGGCGCCTACTGTGCCTGCGGACAAAGGGCGCAAGGACGTTACCCAGTTGCATCCCAACGAGCGGGTGGAGTTGTTCTTCCGCTTCCGCGATTGGCTGGGCAAGTACCCCATCCACTGCCATAACGTGGTGCATGAGGACCACGCCATGATGGCGCTGTGGCACGTTACACCGACGGGCGACAACGTGCAGGTGCCGTAAGCGAACTCAAGAAACTGCGCCCCGCGCAAGAGTTCATGCGTGGGGCGCGGAAGGAGATGGAATCATGCCTGACATTTCAAGACGAAAGTTCGTGAGCCTGGCGGCCGCTGCGCCACTGGCTGCCGCGCCTTTGGCTGCTGGTCTTCCTCTCGGCACTGCCTTCGGCTCAACTCCCGCTGCTCCCTCGGCGCTGACGTTATCAGAGAGAGCGCGTCTGAGGATCCAGAAACAGCACTTGCCCAACCTTCCCCTGATCAGCCATGAAGGCAAGCGCGTGCTTTTCTATGACGACCTGATCAAGAACAAGTCGGTGACACTCAACTTCTTTTTCGCCAATTGCGACGAAATTTGTCCGTTGGTCACCGCCAATCTGGCCCGGGTGCAGAAGCTGCTGGGAGACCAGGTTGGCCGCGACATCCACATGTATTCCTTCACCTTGAAACCGGAAGAGGACACGGTTCAAGTGATCAGGGAATACCGGAAGAAGTATGGAGCTCAGCCGGGCTGGACTTTTTTTACTGCCAAACCCCAGGACATGGAGACGCTGCGCAGGGCAATCGGCTTCTCTTATCCGGACCCAGCCATCGACAAAGACAAGACACAGCACATCGGAAACGTTCGCTACGGCAATGAACCGCTGATGCTGTGGTCAGCTTGTCCCGGCATGGCACAAGCTAAATGGATCGCTGAAACATTCGAGTGGATGGTTCACCCTGAGCAACCTCGGGTGCAGCCATCCTAAAGCTTGGCTCGGAACCGTTGGTTGTTAAACGCGTTTTTCATTCCGGGGTCCGCGGTGGGCGCGGCCCAAGGAGGATAGAGTTGTGAAGACCTTAGTGAAAAGCATTCTCGCATGTGTTGTTGTGATGATGGCGGCAGGACTTGCATCCGCCCAGACCTTTACCCATATCAACCCTCCGCCGTGCGATTTCAGCGACCAGTTCTATGCGGACAATGGCCTTACCTCAACTGCAAGTGCTGAATTGAACACAGAACCAGACGGACGTTTCGGCACGTTCCGACAGACCGGTCCGCCTGCCACCGGTACCCAGGTAAACTGGGTGGCCGATACGACCGATTGCAGCGCCACCGATCCTGACCGTCGCAATTTCCGCATTCTGGCCACCACGGGCGGCAACTCAGACGATGGCAACAGTCCCTTCAGCTGCGCAGATCAAGGCGGCGCTTTTGCCGTCCCCCAGTGCTCGGGACAGGCCTCTGGGATACCAGAAACCCTTGAGTTCATCTCCATTCTCGCTTTCATCCACAGCCAGAACGCGTTTGAAAGCAGCTACTCGCGCACCGTTGGCGCAATTAACGGCGGTCTAGACGGGGTCCAGCAGAATGCCGGCGAAGTCATTTCGCTCACACCAGGCACTGACCCGGTTGGGAATACGACCGGACTCAACCCTCGCGGGATCAGCATGCTGCAGATCGTCGGCAACTTTGAAGCTTACGCATCGATCAACCAAAAGCTTCCGAATGGCACCTTTGCCTTAAACCCGTGCGCGGCAGACATGGTCAGCCCGCTGGCGCCGACCACTCCCTGCTTTAGTGTGGCCGACACCAAAGACACGAATGGCAATACGATTTCCGATGTTGCCACTCCGAACCTGAGGCAGAATTGGAGGTTCGCCACCAATCGCAATGCCATGGACGGCAGCGATAACAACTGTATCAACAACACGGACCAGAATTGCAAGCACAAGACCTTCAGCGACAGCCCATATGGATATTTCTGCGACGACCTGCTGGGCATGTGGATCATTACGTACTTCTGGTTTACACAACCTCCCACTACCACCGTTCAGCCCTGTCACGATGTGTATGCGGCCATTGGTAAAGCAAACGGATTTAGTCCGGAAGGATATCCCATCATCCTGACCGCGCATGAACTGAATGACGAACTGGAGGCCAATGGCTGCGGAGCTGAAGGCCAGGAAGCCACAGACGGTACTGATGGAGGCGCGGCATGGCTTGTCTGTCCCGCGATTCCAGATCCGCGCAATGGCGCCATTGCGCCGGACGCGTTCCTGGACGTGACGACGCATAACAGCTTGCTGGATTCGTTCGTCTCGAACAACTTCAGCTGCTTGAAGAACACAGGAAAGTTCTGCTTTGAAAACTCTGTGGAGTAGCTTCTGTTGAAACAATAACGTTGTACTTTCATTTCACGGCCCCTGGCTGGTAAATACAGCCAGGGGTGCATCTTCTAATACTGTTCGATGAACTGTTCGTCGGCAAACAAGGGTACCCTCAATGACCAGAAGCACAGGCGCTAAAGCCTCTCGTCGAGATTTTCTGAGGTTGGCGGCTGGTGCCGTCGCTTTTGGCCCTCTCTTTCTTTTCCCGGACCGTGCTCTCGCAGGCCAGAAGACGCTCAAGATCGCCAAATGGGCACACTTCCTGCCTGAGTTTGATCAATGGTTTGTGAACGTGCTTGCAAAAGACTGGAGCGAGAAAAACGATATCAACGTCACAGTTGACATCATTCCCGTGGAACAGGTTCGCGACCGGGCTTTCGCTGAGGTGAAAGACGGTAAAGGACACGACCTGTTCATCTTTCCCTGGCCGACTGCGGAATTCTGCCAACATGTAATCGACCACGGCGAAATCTATCAGGCTGTGGCATCGCGCGTCGGCGCAATCCAGCAGCTCGCGCATCGATCGACATTCAATTTCCAAACCAAAAAGTACTTTGGTTTCGCCGATTTCTGGATTCCCTCACCCCTGCACTTCTTTCAAGACTATTGGGGCCCAATTGGCATGCCCATAGGCCCGGTGCATTATGGCGGCCTGCTCAGCGGCGGCAAGAAAATACGCGACCAGTTCGGCATACCGCTGGGACTGGCCTTCTCACCCACGCTGGAGGGCAATGTCACACTGCACACCATTCTGTACGCCTTCCGCGCCTGGATATTGGATGGATCCGGAAGCGTAGTTTTTAACAAGAACGTCTTTGCCGCAACCGCGCTCAAGTACCTCCAGGCTTTGTATCAGCAGGCGGGAACTCCTGAGCAGCTCACCTGGAGTTCCACAGGCAATGTGCGCGCCATGCTGGCGCGCAAAACTTCCTGCAGCATCAACGGCATAAGTCTCTTGCGCGCGGCGGAGAAAGAGAATGCGGGCACGGCGAAAACAATGAGGCTGCAACCTCCCCTGATCGGCAGGAACGGGATGGGAGTAACGGCGCTGCCGCACGTTACCAATTGCTCGGCAATCTGGAACTTTGCCCAGAACCAGGAGGGCGCCAAAAAGTTTGTGGGCGATCTGGTTGACAGCTCCAGGATCGGTTACGAGCAGTCGAAGGGCTGCAATTTTCCTATTTATCCGAAAGCGGTTCCTGATATTGTCCTGCGACTGCAAAAGGACCCTGCCGCCGATCCTCCTTACAAATACGCGCCTCTTCAGGATGCGCTGCACTGGACGCCGAATCTTGGTGTACCCGCGATGGCGAACCCGGCGTTCATGGAAATTTTCAACAGCTCTGTAGTCCCCAGAATGGTGGCCAGGGTCTTGAAAGGTGAACAGAGCGCGGAAGATGCCGCAGCCGCCGGCGCAGCGGAAATGCAACGCATCGCCGATAAATGGAAACAGATCGGTGGACGACAATGAAAGCGAACGAAAGCAGCCCGCAAAACAATTAAGAATATTGGGAGGCACGTCTATGAGCAGACAGAAGATCACGTCCATATTTCTGGTAATGACCATGGTCACATCCGTCTTTGCTTTGCCGACTGTAACTGTTCTTCGCAAATCGCCCGAGTTCACCATTGCTGATTCCTCGGGCAAGACCACGCAGCTTTCCAGCTTTAAAGGCAAAGTGGTGGTCATGGAATTTCTTTTCGTCAAGTCCCAGCATTGCATGCGCGTTGCCGCGACACTAAACAAGCTCAACAATGAACTGGGCCCACGCGGCTTACAGGCGGTCGGCATCGTCTTTGATCCGCCAAACGCCGAAGGCACCGGTGCACAGCTTCTGCCCGCCGTGGTGGATTACTTGAAGCTCACCTATCCATTGGGCTATGCGTCGAAAGATGACGTAGACAATTATCTGGGCCGTAAAGGCAACGAAATTCTGAACATCCCGCAGGTCGTGGTCATTGACCGCGCGGGGATGATTCGGGCCACCAGCGGCGGGAGAGGCGGGGATCCCGCATTGGAGGATGAGAACTCCTTGCGCAATCTGATCGACGGCCTGCTCAAAGAGGGAAAACCAAGCACACAACAATAACTTTGATTAAAGAGACTTGCACGTGTTTCTGATTCGAAAAGAAACGTCAGAATACTCTCATTGCGATTTGCTCCCGAGGGATTCGGCGGAAGAGGGTGTAGCCTAAACGTAAGCAAAGCGGGTTGAGCGAAGGCAAGAAATCACATACGAAATCAAGAAAAGTTGAGCTTACTATATTGGTTTGGACTCAAGCACCTGGTGCAAACCCAGGTGCTCTACAATGTAGATCGACGCGGCAAGTCCTTAGAATTGGAGGGATTACCAGATAGACGCGTCCACCCGCGGCACATTAATAGTCGATTCGGCAGGTGGTCTTGCATCCTGCCATTAGACGAAGTGCAGCATTTATACGGAATTGGAAGCTAGAGCACTTGGGCGAACACCAGATGGTTGATCGGCACATGACGCAAGTGATTGAAAATATTGGTCGGGGAGAGAGGATTTGAACCTCCGACCCCCTGGTCCCGAACCAGGTGCTCTACCAGGCTGAGCCACTCCCCGACGCTGACAACCCAAGGCGGGCGGTCATAGTAGGCCTCGATTATAGCAGAGTATCGCAGCTCCAAACTCAGAAACCAAGGCGCTGGTTGAGCAAAATCGCGTCGCTTTCAGTTTCCGCTTCTATGCCGGTTTCGTTACCGCTTTCCATCTGCTTTCTCTCCCCGCGTTCCATTCCCGTTACAGCCTGGATTAGCGCTCGACGATCAATCACCCGGCCGAAATATTTGCGGCAAAGCTTTGGTTCATTAAGCTCCACAGGTCCATGGCCGAATGTTCGCCAACCGCAGGTATTCACCTGATTGTGGCTCAGCATTTTGTCACCAAGAATGATGGTTCCCCCTTTGCGTGCCTATGCATTCACTTGGACTCTGCGATCGAGCTACCGCCCTGGCAAATCCGGCGACAACGTCACACGGAATGGCTGCCGCAATAACCAGCCCTGCGATTGCCAGTCCTGCGATCACCAGCCCGACTGATAGTTCACACGTGTGTCCCAGCAGTTCAAGCGCCGTGGCTGCCGCCAAAATCTCTGCTCATTCGGAATCACGCACTCGGCGCATTTTAGGATCGCTGCGGCTTTCCACTCGTCGCCTGATCGTTCTGGCGGCTATCGTGCTGGGAATGCGTATCTTTGTGGGAGAAGCGTCCGTCGTGCCCACAGCTTCCATGGAAGGCACCATCCTGGTGGGCGACCATTTATTTATGGACAAGCTGCTTTATGGACCGGAGATTCCGCTCGTCCACTGGCGCTTGCCCGTGCTCAAGAGTATCCATCGCGGCGATATCATCGTCTTCCGCTACCCGAAAGACGTTAAGGAAACTTTTCTCAAGCGTGTTACGGCTCTCGGCGGCGACCGTCTCGAAATCAAAGATGGTGTGTTGTACGTAAATTCTCAGCCGGTAGTGGAACCGTACGCGGTGCATCATGCGCCGGTGCACAGCCCGCTGGAAAGCTGGGGGCCAACCGTTGTGCCGGAAGGCAAGCTCTTTGTCATGGGCGATAATCGCGACAACTCCAGTGACAGCCGTGATTGGGGTTTTGTGCCGATGAGCAACGTCATTGGCGAGCCACTGTTTGTCTATTGGTCTTATGACGCGCCCACGGCGCGCTGGCTGGATGAGAATCCCAGCCACCGGATTTCTTTCTACGCCTCCATTGCGGAGAACTTCTTTTCCAACACCCGCTGGAGCCGCACGGGAATGTTGCTCTAAAGCAATCGTTCCATTACGTCGAGAACGTAGGTCTCTGGCTGTGAAGCTCCTGCGAAAGTAGACATCCAACTTCAGTCCTGCGCATTAATCAGATCCAAAACCTGTGCCTGCACTGCTGGATGAGAGCCAAAGTTTGCAATCCAGTGGACCTCCGGCTCGCGGCGAAACCATGTCATCTGCCGTTTGGCATAGTTTCTGTGGCTCTGTTGTGCCGCAACAATCGCCTGCTCCAATGAAAGCTCTCCGCGGAGATGCTGCATGGCCTGCTTATAGCCCAGCGAATTCAGCGGCCACACAGACGAGCCGTATCGATCTATCAGCTCGCGGGTTTCTTCCAGCAGCCCGGCAGAAAACATTTCACGCGCGCGCTCATTGATGCGCCCGTAAAGCGCTTCGCGGTCGGGATTCAGGCCAATACGCAAAATTCTGTAGCCTTGCAGCGCATCGCGTCCGTGCTGCCACAGACCTGTCATGGGCGCTCGCGCGCTGATGCTTACTTCCAGCGCCCGCACTACCTTGGGAACATCATTGGCATGGATGGTCTGCGCTGCCGCCGGATCAATGCGGCTTAAAATCTTATGCAGATAATCGGTGCCGCGCTCATTTGCGCGTTCTCGCAATCGCAAACGGAGTTCTTCTGAGCGTGGCGGGCCTGCGAACAGTCCTTCCAACAGCGCACGCAGATACAGTCCAGATCCGCCAACAACAATGGGCAAATGCCCACGAGCAGCAATGTCAGCAATTGCCTGCCGCGCCAGCCGCGAGTAATCGCCCGCTGTAATTAGTTCTTCAGGGCTGGCAATGTCGATCAGATGATGCGGAACGCGCCGGCGCTCTTCCTTAGAAGGTTTTGCCGTGCCGATCTCCAGCTCACGATAGACCGCGACCGAGTCGCAGCTCACGATCTCTCCTTTGAGTCGTTCGGCTACATGGAGTGAAAGCGCGGTCTTGCCGCTGGCTGTGGGACCAAGGATCACCACGAGCAAAGGCAAGCTCATGCGCCGCTCCACATGCGTCGCAGGAATACAAACAGAAGTATGAGCAGCGCGAGTAAAGCCAGTCCAAGGGCCTGCTGTCGTTTAGAATCCATCGCAATCACATTGTAGCTAGACTGGCCACCGATGGCGGTCTGGCATCATTAATCAGCAAATAGAAAATGCTAAACTCTAGCGCGGAGTTGCTCGAACGGGCTATCTACTGTCTTATGGCAACGGTTATCAAGTACAAATTTGATGAGTTTGAAGCCGACCTTCGCGCGGCGGAGCTGCGCAAAAATGGCAACCGGCTAAAGCTGCAGATGCAGCCGTTCCAGGTACTGGTGGCGCTGCTTGAGCGTCCTCAGGAAGTCGTCACGCGCGAGGAGTTGCGGCAACGCTTGTGGCCGCAGGATACATTTGTCGACTTTGATCATGGCCTCAACACCGCCATGGTCAAACTGCGTGACGTGCTGGGAGATTCCGCCAGCAAGCCAAAATTCATTGAGACAATTGCCAAGCGCGGCTATCGATTTCTGGTGGCTGCGGAAGTAATTTCAGATCAGCCCGCGCCAGCGGAGCCGAAGGTTTCCGCGGAGCCTGAAGTCGGCACAACAACCGTCAGTAATCCAAACTTGCCGTCTGCAAGTCCCCCGTCAGAAGCGGATTCAGCGCTTCCCCGCACCAGCAGAAACACCGCGCGCCTTTTATTCACGCTCATGCAGATCATGTACCTGGTCTTTTATCTATCGGCGCTTTTCCGCTGGGAAAACACCTACAAGGCTTCCTTCAATACCTGGGGACGCGCCGGTGCAACTGCATTCGCCGTTTATATGGCAACATCCATGGTTGGCATTGCCGTGCGTTTGTACTTGATCTCCGCCACGGCCATGGATTACCACCTGCTTGGCAATAAATACCGCGTGCTCACGCCTGCACTTTTTGTATTGGATATGATCTGGGCTTTGTCGCCGCTGCTCATCGCTGACCGAATTGGCCTCGGCTTCGCCCTGGGCGCATGTGCGGCGCTCGTCTACATGCCCTTTGCGCAACGCACATTAATGAAGATGATACAGAGCGGACGATAACGCCGCGGCGCCTATTCCAGATCGTTTTTGTCAGGGTTGTAGTAAAAGCGTGCCCGGATCAAAAGATAATCTCCGGCAAACTGTGTAGGAAGATTCGGCAGCGGAATGGCGTCAGTGATTGCGCCCCATGCGGCACGGTCCAGCGCAACGTCGCCTGACGTGCCAACCAGCTTCATGCCCATGACTTTGCCTTCTTTGGTGATGGCAAATTCAATGATCACCACGCCCTTTTTCATTACCGGAGGCATGGCAGATTCAGGAATCAATGGGTCCCAGTGGGTCTGCACGGTATAGCGCAGGCGCTTCATGTATGGGCCAAAATCCACGCCCATGGTGTCACTCAATATTTCCAGCCCGCCTTTTGCGGCGACGTTAGGTTTTACACCGCTGCCGTATTCTCCGCCGCCAAATGCCACGGGCGCGTTGCCGTGGCCAGCGGCGGCGGAATGGATCGCATCGTTCACTGAAGCGCCAGGAGACGCGATGGCAAAAGGCGATTTCTTGGGTGCGGCGGGAACCGGCGATTCCACCTGGGCCGTGGCCGGAGGCGGTGGTTGGACAGCAGGGACCGGAGCGGTTGATTGCGCCGTCGCTGGATTTTGCTGCTGCGCCTGCTGGCCTGCAGGCGGTGGCGGAGAAGCCTTGGGCGGCCCCGGCCTGCGCGCATCGATCAGCTTGCGCAACGTTTCTTTGTCCACGGTAGGAGTTTTCGTTTGCGCGATGCGGTTCTTGTCAGAAGTTATGTTGGTCTTGGGCGGCTTTACCTTGAGCAGGTCATCCGGCAAGGGGATGAATGTGGTTTCCTGCTTTTCTTTGATTGGAACAATGACCGGACGGTTGAAATTCCATTTCGGTATAAAGATCAGCAAGGCGATGATGACCGCGTGCGTGATCAGTGAGATCCACGCCGCTTCACGCCGGCGATAGACAGAGACAACGTCATCTTCTTCCGGCAGATCAGCCGTGAGAAGATGCAAGCGCATCTCTGCGGCCGTGATCTTCAGCGGCACTTCTGCTCGCGACTGTTCTTCAGCCGGACGCCCTTTTTCTTCCATTACCGGAATAAACCACCACCAGCCTGCTTGCAGGCACTGTTGCGTTGTTAGTTACTATTCTCTCATTAGAACGGCAGTTCAGAGATGCTCTTGCGGGCACAAACGATGAAAAAACGCGATTTCTAGTGGAAACTACTCATTACCAAGGGACGAATCGGCGCGCCTTAATACATGTTTACAAACAATTTACAGGGAATGGAGCTGGGCGCGCTTTGTGTGCTCGTCAATGGCAGAGAGGATGCTCAACGCAACTGCCAGTGCGCGGCGGCCATCCTCCAGCGTGACCACCGGTTTTTCCCGCTGGCGCACGGCCTGCAGAAATGATTTCAGCTCCGCACGCAGCGGCTCTTCTGACTCCACCTTTGGTTTGTTCAGCGTTACGCCAGGAATAGGAAGCGTAGATGGCGTTTCCGCAAATGACATTAAATTGTGCAGAGAAAATTTCTCTTCCTGGGTAACGCGAATCTGGAAAACATCCTGGCGTCCGTAATCGATTGAGACATATTCCTTCGGCTGGAAAAAGCGCAGTTTACGCACCCGCTCCGTACTGATGCGGCTGGCCGTAAGATTCGCAACGCAGCCGGATTCAAACTCCATGCGCACATTGGCGATGTCCACTTTTTCCGTGACCACCGGCAATCCTACCGCGCGTATTTCTTTTACCGGCGATTTCACAAAAGAAAGCACAACGTCGATATCGTGAATCATCAGGTCCAGGACCACGTCCACATCAAGGCTGCGCGGGCTGAAAACGCTGAGCCGATGCACCTCAAAAAACATCGGGTGCGTAATCAGTGGGAGTGTTGCTCTTACCGCCGGATTGAATCTTTCCAAATGCCCCACTTGCACCATGCGCTGGTTAGCATTGGCCAGGCTGATAAGTTCGTCGGCTTCAGCCAACGTGGAAGCCAAGGGTTTTTCGATCAGAACATCAATGCCGGCAGCCATCAACGCTGCTGCAACGCTGCGATGATGCAACGTTGGGACCGCTACGGATGCGGCTTCCACTCGTCCAAAAAGCTCTTCCACGGTGGCCAATGCGGAACAGCCAAATTGACTGGCCACGGCCTGGGCCTGCGCCGCGTCGCTATCCACAACGGCAGCCAGTTCCACTCCAGCGCCTTGCTTTTGCAGGTCATGGTAAACGCGCGCGTGGTTGCGGCCGAACGAGCCTACACCAACGACCGCCACCCGAATTGGACTTTCGTGAGCCAAATGTTGATTTTCTCAGACGTTGGCCAAAGCGGCAAAGGGTATCATGAGGGCGTTTGGAGGAATATCGTATGGGACGCGCCTTTGGTTTTATAAGCTTGATCGTTGTGGTGGGTATTGGGGCTTATATTTACATGCGCCAGACGCAGAGCGTAATGTCTGCCGGCAGCAGCACACCTACAGCGACAGTGGACCTGATCGGCGTAAGAAATGACTTGCTGGCGATTGCCCAGGCGGAACGCAGCCACCAGGCAGCGCAGGGTAGTTATGTCTCAATTGAAGCGCTGAGATCCCAGGGCGACCTCGCTATGACGCGCGATAATCGCGGACCATACAACTATTCCGCAGAAATCAGCGACTCTTCGTTCCGCATTGTGGCCACTTATGCCGGACCTGATTCCAGCATGCCCCGAACACTCAGTGTTGACCAGACCATGCAGGTTAGCCAGCAATAGAACGAAGTCAAGCTGCCCGGCGCTGCTGCAATTGAACGGCGACCTTCTTTAGATCGGCCACAAATTTTCGCATTTCCTCATGGCGAGAATCATCATCCGGCGCGCGCAGGATCGATGACGGATGGACGGTGGCCAGCACCAGCGGCGCAATGTTCGATTGCACCCACTGTCCCCGCTGCTGCGTCACGCGAAACTGGTTTCCCATGATCCCTTGTGCAGCAGTGGCGCCCAGCAACACTACCACTTCAGGCTTAACTGCTTTAATCTCCGCTTCCAGCCAGGGACGGCAGGCGCTTATTTCCAGGGAATTAGGTTTTTTGTGCAGACGACGTTTGCCGCGTGGCTCCCATTTGAAATGCTTGACGATGTTGGTGACGTAAACGTCCTTGCGATCGATTCCGGCCGCAACCAATGCTTTGTCCAGAACAATGCCCGCCGGCCCCACAAACGGCCTGCCCTGTAAATCTTCCTTATCGCCAGGCTGCTCTCCCACCATCATCACTCTGGCGTTTGCTGCTCCCTCACCGAAAACAGTCTGCGTCCCCAGCTTCCATAAATCACAGGCCTTGCATCCGGCAGCCGCAGTGCGCAGAGCAGGCAGCGTGAGCTTGTCCGGGATGGGCGCAGCAGAGACGCGAGTTAAACGTTTGGCCATACTAAATTCTGATGCATCCATGGCAACGCTGGGCAGCTTCGCAAGCAGGTTGGCCGTCGTATAAACTGCACAGGAAAGACGCACTCAAAGGCAGGCCTTACGGCATGAAATTTCATACGGAATATCTCACGTTTAACACCAAGAAGCATCGCGAATACATCCACATTACGCCGCAGGTGGAGAAAATCGTTCATTCCAGCGGCGTCACGAATGGCATGGCGCTGGTTTCCGCCATGCACATTACAGCCGGCGTTTATGTGAATGATGACGAGCGCGGATTGATCCAGGACATTGACAAGTGGCTGGAGCAGCTTGCGCCATTCAATGAAGCGTATCTGCACCACCAAACCGGTGAGGACAACGGCGACTCACATCTGAAAGCGCTGCTCATACACCATCAGGTGATTCTTCCGGTGACCAACGGAAAATTGCTGCTGGGCACATGGCAGCGGGTTTTTTACGCCGAGTTCGATGGCCAGCGCTCAAAAAGAGTTGTGGTCGCCGTAATGGGAGAGTAGTTCGGCGCAAATTTACGTCTCGATTTAGTGAACCATGTCCTGTCTGCTGCCGTGCGTTGCCGCCGGCACTTTCAGCAGGATTTCCGAGCGTCCGTCTGTAAGCGACATTTCGCCGCCAATGGAATAAACCAGTTCCTGTATATAGGCAAGTTCCCTGGCGATGATGCCCTTTGCGTCCAGCAATGCAGGTTGCGCATTGTCCGCCGGCTTCCACTTCATCTCGATGAGACAGCGGCCCTCTGCGGCGTGCGCTGAAATTGTAAGCACCAGTGGTCTGGTATTCCTGCCTACCAGTTTGCTCATGAACAACACGATAAGATGGCGCAGCACCGGGCTGCTGGTCACCTGTATGGAAGAGTCCCACTGGCGCTCCAGCGTTAACAAGCCAGAGTGAAGCAATACAACAAAATCGTTAAATACATCATTGAGCAGAGCATCCAGTGACGTCCACGGCCCGCTGGGCACTGGGACTTCCCGCACCAGCCCTGATATCCCTTTCGCCAGAGAGATAGCGCGGTCTGCCTGCTGCTCAATGCTTTTGATATCTGCTGGAGACGTTCGTGAACGGTCCAGATGCATGCCCATGACTTCAAGAAAGCAACGTATGCTGGTAAGTGGCTGCGCCAAATCATGTGCGACTGAGTGAATCAATGCGCGCATGGGCGTTTGCTGCACGCTCACGTCTTCAGCCACGCCGTTAAAGGCGCTGGCCTGATAATTATGGTTGAGCTCAGTATGCGCGGGGTTCGAACTCAGCTCTGAAGCCGTTGCCGCAGCCGGTGACGGGGCAGGCCGGCCAATCCTATACCCTTCGCCTCTGACCGTGTGAATCAGCTTAGGTTCACCGGTAAAATCCACCTTCCGGCGCAAGTAGTTCACATAAACGTCTACCAGATTGCTCTCGGTTTCCGGCTCCAACCCCCAGGATTGGCGCAATAAATCATGGCGCGTCACGGTCTCACCGGCGTGGCGCATCAACAAAAGCAGAAGATCAAATTCCTTGGGACTAAGCTTGATTTCGTGTTTTCCGCGGTGGACTTTGCGCGAAGCCGGATCAAGTTCCAGATCTTCCACTCGCAGGACGTTCAGGGCGGGATCGGCTTTGCGACGCAATAACGCATTCGTCCGCGCCGCCAGCTCCTGAAAAGAAAATGGCTTGGTGATGTAATCATCCGCGCCAAGGTTCAGCGACTGTATTCTGTCAGAGACGCGGTTGCGCGCACTCAACACCATAACAGGTATTTCCAGCCCTCCGGCACGGAGCTTCTCCAGCAACTTCAATCCGTCCGTCTGGCCAAAGTTCAAATCAAGAATGATTAATTGGTAGTTCTGCCGTTGCAATTCTGAAAGGACACTATCTTCATTCAGGGCGGTATGGACGGAATGGCCTTCTGATTCCAGCGATTTCGATAAAAAATTTGCCAGCTGGAGATCATCATCGGCGAGGAGTATGGACATAACAATCTACCTTTCACCATGTTGGGGCGGCAGGAAAAGGCTCAAGAGTACTGAACCCGAATCTAACTAGCTCTTAAAGTAGCAGCAAACTTTGCATATATGAATAAAGGTAGAAGGCACGATTCTAGAACAGAACAAAGATCGCCGCTCGATATTAAAGTAATTTTAGGAAAACAATCCCGTTTTGGCACGCCTCCTCAGAACAGCGTCTGGATTCCAGCCGAGAGAAGAATCACACTCGCCCATTCCCTCGCCCCGGAGCAGGTGGCCAGCGACCTTCGGAAGGCGTGACCTTCGAAGTTTTTGGTACGATAGAGGGTTTGATTCCAGCGAAAGGCAACTTCTGTATCAATGGCAGCCAAAGTTTTCAAGAATTTTATCGGTGGCGAATGGGTCGAATCCCGTACCGGCCAGACCTACGAAAACCTGAACCCAGCGGACACGCGTGACGTGATCGGCGTATTCCAGCGCTCTGACAAGCGCGACGTAGACGATGCCGTTTCCGCCGCCAAACAGGCTTTTGAGCGCTGGCGGCTGGTTCCCGCGCCTAAACGCGCTGAAATCATCTACCGCGCTGGAGAAATCCTGCTGGAACGCAAGGAAGAGTACGCCCGCCTGATGACGCGTGAGATGGGCAAAGTGCTGAAAGAGACCCGCGGCGATGTGCAGGAAGCCGTGGACACGGCCTACTACATGGCGGGCGAGGGTCGTCGACAGTTTGGCGTGACCGTGCCATCAGAGTTGCCGAACAAATTTGCCATGGCCGTGCGCATGCCGCTTGGCGTCTGCGGAATGATTGCGCCGTGGAATTTTCCCATGGCGATTCCCTCATGGAAGCTCTTGCCATCGCTGGTCTGCGGCAACACGTGCGTAATCAAGCCCGCTGAAGATACGCCACTTTCAACGCTCAACCTGCTCAAGGCGCTTACGGATGCCGGTCTGCCCAAAGGCGTAGTTAATGTGGTGACAGGATTCGGGCCGGAAGTGGGCGCGCCGATTGCCGAGCACCCAAACGTGCAGGCCATTTCATTTACGGGATCGAGCGAAGTGGGCCGCATTGTGGGTGAAACGGCTGCGCGCAGCTTTAAGCCCTGCTCGCTGGAAATGGGCGGCAAAAACGCCATCATTATTCTGGACGATGCAAACCTTGATCTGGCGCTGGAAGGCGTTCTCTGGGGCGCGTTCGGAACTACCGGACAGCGCTGCACGGCTGCCAGCCGCGTGATCGTGCAGAAAGGCGTTTACCGCCAGTTCGCGGACAGGTTGATCTATCGCGCTCAGCGACTCAAAGTCGGGAATGGCCAGGATGAAAGCGTGGAGATGGGGCCGCAGATCAATGAACAGCAAGTAGCCACCACGGAGAAGTATGTCCAGATTGGCAAGAATGAAGGCGCAAAGCTGGAAGCGGGCGGCAAGGCACTGAACACTACAGACCATGCTTATGGCTGGTTTTTTGAGCCGACCATCTTCACAGACGTGAATGAAAAGATGCGCGTGGCCCAGGAAGAAATCTTTGGCCCGGTACTTAGCCTGATTCCGGTTGATAATTTTGACAAGGCAATCGAGATTGCGAATGGCGTGCCGTATGGCCTCTCGTCATCGGTGTACACGCGCGACGTTAACAAGGCTTTCCGCGCCATGCGCGATATTTACGCCGGCATTACATACGTGAATGCGCCGACCATCGGGGCGGAAGTCCATCTGCCTTTCGGCGGGACCAAGGCGACGGGTAATGGACATCGCGAAGGCGGCCTGGGAGCAATCGACTTCTACACCCAATGGAAATCCTGCTATATCGATTTCTCTGACCGGCTGCAAAGGGCGCAGATCGATACGGGGGAATGAAGCAAATAGCAAATGGCAATTAGCAATTAGCTCACGAATTGAGCGCTGCGAATCACGGTGTGTTCCTCGTCAACCGCGCTGCCCTTTCGGTGTTTCCGGCTGAAAGAGGATCCTTTCATAATGACTTATTTCAAGCATTGCGATCTGATCGATAACTGCACGATCGTGTGCTCTAAAAGCTAATTGCCAACAGCCAATTGCCAATTGCTAACTTATAATGTCTCCCAGGACTCCGCGAGAAAGAATGACGCGAGAGCTGTCTTGTGTCCGAACAGAAACCGGATAAAAGCAACCGTTCACTTCCCCTGACGCAGCGGCGCGCCCTGCTGATCCCGCTGGCGCTGGGCATTGTCCTGCTTTTCGGAGTTGTCTTCTCACAACAGGCCTTCAACCTCAAGCAGTTGCGGCCTGATTCCGCCGGACAGACCCTTGGGCTGGTGGCACTTTCAGCCCTGGTTTTCCTGTTGCTGGTGGTGCTCACCTTTGTTCTGTTCCGCAACCTGCTCAAACTCTATGCTGAGCGGCGGCTGGGCGTGTTGGGTTCACGCTTCCGCACGCGCATGATGGTTGGTGCTCTGGTCCTGTCGTTCGCACCAGCGATTGTGATGTTTATGTTTTCTTATGGTCTGATGAACCGGTCAATCGATAAATGGTTTTCCAGTCCGGTAAACGCATTGCATCAGGGCTCCGGCCGCGTGGCAGCACTATTGACCGCCTCAACAGGCGACAGCGCGCGCCACACTGCCATGGACATCGCAGAGTCTCCAGAGATCCAACATGCATTTGAGACGGCCAATTACTCAGGCGTGCTGCATGAATTTCGTCGGCACCAGAACACGCTGCAAAACGGCTTTGCCATGGCGATTCGCGATGACACTGCCGTGGCAAGCTGGAACCTGCCGCGTCCGTGGCCGGCGCTACGGCAATCGCTGCCCGACTTGAAGAGGCTTCAGCAGTCTCCGGAAAAATGGGAATTCCAGAGTGCGGAATACCTTGTGGCGATGGCACCGGCGGGAAAATCCGGGGCGATTTTGATTGCGTTGGCGCTCCCCAAGGATTTCACTCCAACGCTGGAGCAGATCAACCAGGACCAGCACGACTATGAAACTCTGGGGCATGAAGCAAAACGCATTCGCGGCCTGTATATGTTGCTGCTGACGATGCTCACGGTGCTGGTTCTCTTTGTAGCGACATGGTCTTCGCTTTTTGTAGCGAAGTTGGTCACGCGTCCGGTGGAGGCGCTGGCGGTGGCCACGCGCGAGATATCACTCGGGCATCTGGGGCACCGCGTTGAGGTTTCAGCCGCGGATGAACTGGGCGAATTGGTCTCTTCATTCAACAACATGGCTGGGGAGTTGGAATCCAGCCGCACCAAGATTGACGAGTCTGCCCGCGCGCTTACGGAAACAAACACGGAGTTAGAGCAGCGCCGCCGGCACATTGAAACAATTCTGGAGAGCATTCCCACCGGTGTGCTCTCTCTCGATCCGCAACGGCGCGTGACGCACAGCAACGTGGCTTTTGGGCGGATGTTCTGGCCCAACGGCGGCGCGCCGGTAATCGGATCGACACTGCGCCAGGTCTTCGATGATGAAACTGCTTCCGATCTTGAGCATCTGCTGCGCCGCGCAGATCGCATGTCAGTAACTGCAGCGCAATTCGAGATTCCTATCGACAAAGACAAGCTCAATGTAAGCGTAACGGTTTCATCCGTGCAGCACGGCAAGCAGCGGCTGGGATATGTGATCGTCTTTGAAGATTACAGCGAACTACTGAAAGCACAGCGTGAAGCCGCATGGCGTGAAGTGGCGCGGCGCGTGGCGCATGAAATCAAGAATCCACTTACGCCAATTGCGCTTTCCGCCGAGCGCATTCGCCGCCATCTGGAGCGCGGGCTGGTTCCGGACCAGGCTTCTTTGAAAGTTATCCATGACTGCGCGGAAACTATCACGGAAGCGGTGCAGACAGTCCGTTCGCTGGTGGATGAATTCTCTACTCTGGCGCGTTTTCCCGCCGCCCAGCCCCGACCGGCGGACATTAATGAAATTGTGGAAGGCACGCTGGCGATGTTCAACGGAAGGCTGGACGGAATACGCGTGGAAAAGCAACTGGACGCCAACCTGCCGCTGGCCATGGCCGACCCTGAAGCGATCAAGCGAGCGCTGGCCAACCTGATCGACAATGCCGCTGAAGCCATGCAGGATTCGCGCGTGCGGGAAATCCATATCACAACTTCATTGCTGGATGGGCGTGACGGCCTGGAGATTGTGATTGCCGATACCGGCCACGGCATCAATCGCGAAGTAAAAGAAAAATTGTTTCTGCCATATTTTTCCACCAAAAAGCGCGGCACCGGACTGGGGCTGGCGATCGTGCGGCGCATCATTGACGATCATCACGGGTCCATCCGCGTGGAAGAAAACAAGCCGGCGGGCGCAAAGTTTCTGGTAGAGCTGCCGCTGGCGGGTGAAATGGCAGCAGGGGAGTCGCAGAGTGCATAGCGTCCTGGTGGTAGATGATGAGCGCGATATACGCGAGTCGCTGCGCGGCGTGCTGGAAGACGAAGGCTACAAGGTGCTGCTGGCGGAAAGCGGCGAAGCCTGCCTGGAGCAATTGAAGAAGCGCTCATGCGAAGTGGTGCTGCTGGATATATGGCTGCCGGGCATTGACGGCCTGGAGACACTGGAAAAAATCAGGCAGTTGGAAGATCCGCCGGAGGTAGTGATTATCTCCGGTCATGGGACAATTGAGACAGCGGTGCGCGCCACAAAGCTAGGGGCATTTGACTTTCTGGAGAAGCCGCTTTCGCTCGACAAGACGCTCATCGTTTTGAAGAACGCTCTGGAAGCGCACCGGCTGCGACTGGAGAATGCCGAATTCAAAAAACAGTTCCAAGCCAAGAGCATCATCGTGGGAGAGAGTATTCCAATGAAGGCCTTGCGGCATGAGATTGCGGTGATGGCGCCGACGAATGGGCGCGTGCTGATTTATGGCGAGTCCGGCACAGGCAAAGAGCTGGTGGCGCACGCCATCCACGCACACAGCCTGCGCAAGGACAAACTTTTTGTCGAGGTAAACTGCGCCGCCATTCCGGAAGACTGGATCGAGAGCGAACTCTTTGGCCATCGCAAAGGCGCGCTGCCCGGCGCGGCCAGCGACAAGGAAGGTAAGTTCGAAAAGGCGAATGAAGGCACGCTGTTCCTGGATGAAGTGGGCGACATGAGCCTGAAGACGCAGTCCAAGGTGCTGCGCACGCTCGATGAGCAGAAATTTACGCCCGTGGGCGATGACGATCCAGTAAAAGTTGACGTGCGGGTGATTGCCGCGACGAACAAGGACCTGGACGAAGAAATTTCGCGCGGCAATTTTCGCGAAGACCTGTTCTATCGGCTGAACGTG
>Ga0207687_10000533_pt1 | contig 25473 bp, 30 predicted proteins | sample KBSM54metaG_FD_184399 | JGI IMG/M metagenome (GOLD analysis project Ga0207687, IMG submission 184399) | Miscanthus rhizosphere microbial communities from Kellogg Biological Station, Michigan, USA - KBS M5-4 metaG (SPAdes) (version 2) | ecosystem: Host-associated > Plants > Roots > Rhizosphere >...
GTTTTGTAGAGGGCGCGTGGGTGTGGAACGAAAGCACTATGCCGCTTCAGCCATTCTTTGACTAGTTGTCGTTAGCCTTGATCGGAAATGCCCCGGCATGAAAGGCTCGGGCGCAGCAGTGGGTGCTAGCGGGGCATTTTCGATAAGGAGACAAGAAGGAAGCCGCTGGCGTTTGCGGCGGACGCGGTCTATGGCGATTGAATGGCGCTCTGGTACCGCGAAGCCGGGGCTGGAGTGCGTGTGAAAGTGCGCGTGCCGGAGAGTGGACGTGGTTTTCGGGAGGAGAGTGTGTTTGGAATGCACTCGGGCGTGTGCGGGATGCAGTGTGCAGAGGGTGGAACAGGGCTCGCAACGGTGTGGAGACACACCGCGGCGTGGGCGTGCGGGAAGCACGTCGCGAGGCGAAGTTGCAGGTGCGGTCTCATGAGGAATCGAAGAAGAAAGGACGACGCAGTTCTTGCGGGGTGAAGCGCCGGAGGATCACCATCCGGGCGCCGCAGCGGGGACAGCGCCACAACGCCGAAGTCTGCGGGACGGGCTCGGGGGCAATCCTGGGTTCGGCGCCCAACAGTTGGCGTGCGAGTGCGAGGATCTGGGTCCGCCAGCGGTTGGCCAGGAAGCCGAAGTAGCGAATGCGCACGAAGCCCTTGGGCAGCACATGCAGGAAGAAGCGGCGCAGGAACTCGGTGGCGGTGAGCGTCATCTTTTTCTGCTTGGAGCCGTGGGCGTAATCTTTCCAGCGGAAGGTGACGCGTTCGCCGTCAAAGGACAGCAGGCGGTGATTGGAAATCGCGATGCGGTGGGTGTAGCGGCCGAGATAGCGCAGCACCTGCAGAGGGCCACCGAGGGCGGGTTTGGAGTAGACCACCCAGTCGTGGCGATGCAGGCGGCGGAGAAGCCGGGCGAACTGCTTGGGGTCGGCCAGCAAAGAGGCCGGTCCTGCACAGCGCACCTGCTTGCGGTGATACAAGCGCTTGAGTCCGTCGAGGAACTTGCCACGGAAGACTTCTCCCAGCACCTTCTTCACGGGAAGGAAAAAGGGATAGCGCGGGTGCACCCAGCGTGTGTGCTGTGGCGATAGACCTCCCATCGGAATCACGCAGTGGATGTGGGGATGCAGCAGCAGATTCTGTCCCCAGGTGTGTAGAATGCTCAGCACACCGATCTCAGCTCCCAGGTGTTTGGGATTGCGCGCGACCTCGATCGCGGCCTGGGCGCTGGCGGTGAACAGCAGTTCGTAAAACAGTCGGGCGTTTTCCAGGGCCAGTACGTTGAGTTCGTGCGGCACGGTGAAGACCACATGAAAATAGCCGGCGGGAAGCAGTTCCTGTTCCCGCGCGGCCAGCCAGCGTTGGCGGGCCTCGGCCTGGCACTTCGGGCAATGCCGATTCCGGCAAGAGTTATAGGAGATGGCCGGTGGACGATCGCAGCGTTTCTGGCCGCACTCGGGACAGGCATCGAGATGGCCGCCCAGAGCCGGGGTCCGGCAGTCGCGGATGGCGCGGAACACCTTCGCCTTTTGATAGCTGAAGCTTGTTCGGTAGCGGTCCAGAAAACGATCGCCCTGCGCGCGGAGGATGTCGGCCACCTCCACCGCAGGCCGTGTCACGTCTGGTCGTTAACCTTTCCTTTGGTACGCCTGAATCCGTGGCGGGCGTCTTTCACATCGGAGAGCGCAATGCTCTCCAGCGGGTTGACGACCGCGTGCAGATGCTTCGCCGACAGGTGCAGATACTTCGCTGTGGTCTCTAGGTCGCCGTGACCCAGCAGAACCTGAATGGTGCGCAGGTCGGTGCCGGCTTCGAGCAGATGCGTGGCCCAACTGTGACGGAGGGTATGCGGCGTGACGCGCTTGCGAAGCTTGGCCTGTTGAGCGGCTTCGCGGCAGGCGATCCACACCATCTTGTCGGAGATCGGCTGATCCGTACCGCGCCGCGGGCTGCGACTGGGGAACAAGTACACCTGCGGCTTACGCCAGCGCCAGTACTCGCGCAGGGTTTCCAGCAGCGCGGGTGTGAGCGGCAGATCGCGGCTCTTGCCGCCCTTTCCTCGATCGACGCGAATCATCATGCGCTGGCTGTCGATGTCGGCGATCTTCAGATGAGCTACTTCGCTGCGCCGCATCCCGGTGGCGTACAGCGTCATCAACAACGCTCGCCGGTACAAGGTCCCGCTGGCGTTGATCAGCCGCGCGACCTCTTCCAGGCTCAGGACCGTGGGAAGCCGCTGCTGCTCTTTGGGATAGGGCAGGAAGTCGCGATACTCATGCCGCTTCAGGGTTTTGACGAAAAAGAATCGCAGTCCGGCTACGTGGTTGACCACGCTGCCCGGTGCCAGCTTGCGTTCCTTTAGCAGGTACACCTGGTAACTGCGCAGTTCGTCGAGCCCCAGCTTGTCCGGCTGCTTTCCGAAGTGCTCGGCGAACTCGGTTACCGATCGAAGGTGATGGCGAATCGTACCATCGGAGTAGTTGCGACGCTGGAGTTCCTCCAGCATCATCTTGCGTAAACGGGTCACAGGAATCTCCTTTCCTGGAACCCCACACTACTCCTCGCGCAGCGTGCTCAGTGCCCCTCTCGCAGACACGCGCAGCGTCCGCCGCGCAGCGGCTTCGTTCTTGTCGGCAACCCTTCCATTACTTTTCGCAGATCGGCGAAGGATACCTGACCTTCTCAACAACGCTCCAAAGCGTAGATTGCCATTCATGAACGATCCTCATGATCTGAAGCGCTTTGTGGACGCCCAGAATCCCGTGTACAAACAGGTATTAGTGGAGCTGCACAACGGGCAGAAGGAGGGGCACTGGATGTGGTTCATTTTTCCGCAGCTTCGCGGCCTGGGACACAGTCACAGGGCGACTGCATTCGGAATCGCATCGCGACAAGAAGCTGAAGCGTATTTGGAACATGCTGTTCTTGGGCCGCGACTGAGGGAGTGCACTCATCTGGTGAACCTGATAGAGGAGCGTTCGATCAAACAGATCTTCGGGCACCCCGACGACCTGAAGTTCAGATCCTCAATGACTCTGTTTGCAAGCGTCGCGCTTGACAATCAAGTCTTCAAGGCTGCTTTGCAAAAATACTTTGCTGGGCAACCGGACCCACTGACGTTGAAACGACTCTGAATGATGGTGCTCAATCCCGGGCGTAAGCCTGATCTTGCCATGCCCGAAGCCGAGACTACCGCTTGCCCTCGCGAATGTTGCCAGAAAGCGACCGCAGGAACGTCACCAAACTGCTTTTTTCTTCCGCCGTGAGATGCAGTGGACGCAGATCCTCATCCAAACTCGGATTAGCGTTCCCGCCACGGTCGTAGTAGTCCACCACGTCTTCGAGCGTCTTCAAGCTTCCGTCGTGCATATAAGGAGCCGTGCGCGCTACCTCCCGCAAGGTCGGGACCTTGAACTTTCCTTCACCAGCACCTTGGTCCGCGAGCGCGCCATCCCTCCAGGCGATGCCGGTGTTGTGAAAGTTCTCATCGGTGAAGTTCGGCCCCGCGTGGCAAGTGGTGCAGCGCGCTTTGCCACGGAAGACTGCCAGTCCGGCCTTTTCGACATCGTCTAAGGCACGCTGGTTTCCCGCCGCGTAGCGGTCGAATGGCGAATCACCTGAGCGGATAGTTCGCACGTAACTCGCCAGCGCTTCCGTGATGTCTGCGATCTTAAGACCAGTCCGGCGTTCAACGCCCTCTTGGCTCATGCCGAGTTCCTTTGGATTAAGGATCGGCTCCAGCACCTGCTGCTCCAGCGATTTCGCGCGTCCGTCCCAGAAGAACGTCCTCCCATAGCCGCGATTAATGATCGCTGGAGCATTGCGTGTACCTTCCTGACCGTTAATACCGCGCGCGACCTTGCGCCCGTCGGAGAAGGAGAGTTTGGGATCGTGACAGCTTGCGCACGAGAAAGTCCCATCACGCGAAAGCCGTTTGTCGAAGAAAAGCTTCCTTCCCAATGAAATCTTTTGCGACGTCAGCGGATTTGTCTCTGGAACCGGCATGTAGAGATCTAGCCCGAGAGGCGGCCGGAGAACTAGCGACAGCAGTAGTATCGGTTTCATTTTCCTTTCGAGTGAGGCAGAAGGTTCTCCAGTTCCCACAGCTCGCTTGGGCTGCTCTGATTCACGGAGAAGAAGGCACGCCGCCTGTCCGGATGAAACTGCGGGAATACTATCGTTCCAGGCATCGAAACATCCATCTGCTCGGGAGCGCCTCCGGAAACCGGCACGCGCCACAATGCGCCCTGGTTTGCGGTGAGATCCCGGCCGAAAATTACATACCGCTGGTCGGGACTCCACGACAGGATCCAGCGCGCCGTGCCGTACCACAGCGAACCGCGGAACAGCTCGCGGGGGACGCCACCTTCGGCGGGCATCACGCCAACATAGATTCCTTCGTTTGAGTCAACGCCGAAGCCGTTTTCCAAAACCGAATACGCCAGTTGTTTGCTGTCAGGCGAGACAATCACACCGCGGAAACGGCCGGCTAAGGTCTTCAACTCAGTTTCTCGGCGCGTCTCGACGTCGTACCGGACTATCCGACCGCGCGACTGATCATTGTCGTAGTCGGCATAGAAAAGCGATTTTCCGTCGTGAGAAAGCGTGCAACTCGGAGTCTGCCGAGAGGTGCGAAGCAGTAGTTCCGCTGCACCGGTGTCCAGATGGATTTTATAAAAGTTCGGACCTGTGCCTTGTGGCACCGCCGAGGCAGCCAAGATTGAGCGGCCGTCTGGAAACCATTGAAGCCCTACGTTGATGCCCAAGTTAATCGGTACCTGCGTAGGCACGAGTCGTTCCTGGCCAGTCTTCAGTGTCCGAATGATCAAACCGGGCCGAGACAGGTATGCGAGATACTCACCGCTAGGCGACAAGGATGGTCCGTCGTTACCGTTTAGGAATTTATCAATTTCGAGTACCGGAGGCTTCGATACTTTGCCATCCGGACCCAGCTCCACGCTATAAATGTTAGACCCGCCGGCTCCTGGTACCACGTAGTACAGGGCACCGGAGCGGCTCATTGATACCGTGCCGTTGCTCGGCAAATCCGATTTAATGAGTTCCGCTTGGCCCGGCCGACCGTCCAGCAATGGGACGCTCCAAAGAGTCCGCTGCCCCGTTCGATTACTGAGAAACAAGATTCGCGAGCCATCCGGCGACCACATGGGACTTGTATCGTTCGCCGGGTTCTGAACCACGGCGATCTCGCGACTACCGTCGGCGGCGAGCAGAAAAATGTCTCTTGCTTGCGTCTTCGCGTCCGGTGCTAAATCGTAGGCAATCATTCGCCCGTCGGGAGACAGACTGGCATTTATGTTCTGCCAGGAGGCAAAAGATTTCAGGGGTCGGATCGAGCCGTCTGAGACATTCACGAATGCGAGCTGACCGGTGCCGTCATGCAGACTGCGTACCACTAACAGTTGTTTTCCGTCCGGCGTCCACCCCCGGGGCGGCGCATAGTCATTATTCGTCTGGCTGAGCGGGATTCTTCTCGGAGTTCCTCCAGCCACTGAGGCTACCCGCAACTCCGTCCTGCGTTCTGTATAGAGCGACCAGACATAAGCGATCTGGCGGCCGTCGGGAGAAAAGGCGGAGTCTTCGGCATAGCCAGGCGAGGCATTTGGCCCGGTATTAGTGGGACAGCTATCATTTCCCGTGACTAGGTCACGCACGCAGAGCTTTGACTTCCAATCGGTGTAACTCATATACCGCCCGTCGGGCGACAGCGCGGTGGGACCGATGCTGGGGTCAATGATCGATATTTGACGCGCGGCTTTAGGGGTGCCGGATTGCTGTGCCGAAACCGGCCGCACTCCGTTGCCGACCATGACCAGACACAGCAGCATAGTTGCCGCGAATGCCGGGAATTTCCACAGTGGTCGGGCCGGTACTGGCTCGGCGACCGCCTTCCGGGACGCTCTCCAGGCATCGATCTCGCTGGCGTAGGCATATACACTGCTCCGGCTTTTATGGTTGTGCCGGTGGACCGGGAGTTTCTCGGTCCTTTCCCATCTGCGAACCGTCGTAATGTCCTTTTGGAGATACCCAGCGATCTCTTTCCACGATTCCAATGGGGGTTGGTTTTCGGTCATGGCCTAGATTACGGTCGAAGAAGCACATCGGCAATAGGTATTAGGATGCAAGTGGTCGCGGATGACGGGCTTCTCTTCTTTACTTAGTCGAGACCGCACCCGGCAGGAGATTTTCCAGCGCCCACACCTGGGGGACCTGCGCTCCATACATGTAGGACAGCCGCCTTCCGTCCGGGCTAATCCGGGCCGTCGCCACTCGCCCGCCGCCGGTGGGGTACTTTGCGACTAGCGACTGTTCCCCTGTTCGGACGCTCACCCGCCACAATTCGACACCCGGCTTGCCGAACAGAATAGACTCTCCGTCGGGCGTCCAGTTCACCAACGCGTAGGCAACTTGCACTGCCCCCTGGACCAGCGTGCGGGGAGTGCTGCCGTCCGTCGGAATGAGAATCAAATCTCCTGGACTCGCATTTTTCACGAACGCCAGCGTCTTCCCGTCGGGCGAAATCGCCAGTTCGCCTCCGCCGATGCCCGTTATAGCATACACTTCCCGTTGAGATCCGGAGCGCGTGTCCAAGGCCACGATCTTCCTGTTCAGCACGAAGTATAGTGTTCGCCCGTCGGCACGCCACGGACTACTTCAACTGTTTCTTCGCTCTGCATATCAACTCGGAAGAGGCCGTCCTGCCCCTTCCGGTCCACGCCTCGCGCGATTATCGACCGCAAATCGGGTGCCCAGCGAATCCCGCGATAATCGCTGATCGCGGCCAGCTTTGTGACCACATCCCGTTCCGTTCCATCCGCAAGCGAATGAATCGTAAGCACGCTTGGACTGTCCCAAACCGCGCCGCGCTTCGACGCGTACGCCAGGTATTTGCCATCCGGGGACCAGTCCGCTCCGCCGTTAAAGCCTTGGAAGCGTTGTGCGATCAACGTGGGTTCAGAGATCGGCTGAAGTGTCTTGGGATCGATCGAGACTGCGTGTATGTCGTGTATGCCCTCGGCCAACGAATAATACAGCGTTCCTTTCGAACTAACGCCCAACGCGCTAATGCGACCGATATCTTTTTTCAGCAGCGCGGCCTGGCCCGTCGGTTTTCCGTCGGCCACTGCTATTCCGAAAAGCCCCACGCTGCCAGTCCGATCACTCTGCCATCGTTATCCCGAGCGCAAGCGACCGCGGCGAAGCTAGCAAAGTTTTCCACAGAGGCAGCGGCGGGGGTGGCTCTGGCACAATCTTTCGCGATATCCGCCAAGCGTCGATCTCGGCCTTATACGCGTAGACGCTGCTCCGGCTCTTGTGACTGTGGCGGTGGATCGGTAGGCCCTCTTCCTTTTCCCATCGCCCTAGGGTCCGGACATCTCTCTGGAGATACTCACCGATCTCCTTCCAAGATTCCAATCGGCCTGGTTCTTTTGCGATCATTCTTTGTCCTCCCGCCTGCCCAGAGTAGACGGGTGGTTCCGATCCGGCAATATGCATTATCGGACACGAGCTGTTTTATCCCCGTTTTGAAGGTCAACGCCCATTTCGAGGTAAGAAATTCTCCGTAACCCAGGGGGCGGGAGATCCTTCAGCTGCATTCGCATTCCCGTATCCGACAAAATCGATTATTTGTGGGCCGGTTGGTGCACTTTCTGACAGCAGGCCGTTCGTTGCGACAACCGCGACCTTACCCGCACTTGCGCTCAGATTGATCCCACCCATGGCGTCTGGCGTAGATAGGGACGTGCCAACGCTACCCTGGTTTTCTTGAACTAGGTAATACTGTCCCGGCTGAACGCTTCCGGAGAGCGCAGTACGCTCCCACGTTACACCCGAAGCCGAAGCATACTGGACAGTCCAGCCTGTCAGATCGACTGCCTGTGAGCCGCGATTGAATAGCTCGATAAAGTCAGCCTGCAAGGGAGCACCCGAATTACCGCCACCACCATAGATCTGGCTGATGACGAAAGGGCTGGTTTGTCCCGACGCCGCAGAGGCACAGGCGGTAGTAAGAACCGTGAGCCAGCGGGTAATCATTCGAATCACTGTGACCAAGTGTATAACCTGCTGGGTTGACTAACCAATGGCGTCGGCAAAGGGCATGGGCGGGGAGCAGTCTGAAATACGGGACTAATTGGTCGCCGCCCAAAACTAGTTAAAATAGAGTGCGAGTACTCGCCTGTTTTAGTCGCCCTCACCAAACCGACCCTGCGGGGATCGCCGTTTCCTTAATCGGCGGCTCGGTCTTATTGGCGCCGCCCGCGCAGGGCGACGCAACTACTATACTAACGCCATGACTCGTACCCAATTCCTGATAACTGGAGCAGCGCTCGCGATTCCGGTGACATCGGCCGCACCGGCACCCATCGAAGCGGCGAACCTGGCGCTGGTGACCGATTTCTGCGCAGCCTTTGCTGCGCGTGACATGACGAAGATCGCGTCGTACTTGTCTCCCAACTGTTCCTACCGGATTACGGAAACGGCCGCGCCCGCCGTCGGTGCGGCAGCTGTGGAGCGCATAAAGTCCTATGTGGAGCGGTCTTCCAAGATCGAGTTCAAGATACTCGATAGCTGGGCGCGAGGACCTGTAGTGATCAATGAGCGGATCGACAGTTTTACTCGCCCCGATGCCAGGCCCGCGTACCATCTGGTTGGAGTCTTCCTCATCAAGGATGGAAAAATCGAGGAATGGACCGACTATGGAATCCGAGGTTAGCCAGTTCCAGAAGTCCGCTTGTGGGAAGGTTCAGTGCTGACGTGCCATTCTCGTCGAAGTGCCGTGTTCTTCTCGGTGGCCCGCCCACTCCGCCGGGCCTCCATGGTTCGACTTGAATCGTTATTCTTGAGAGATTTTGGAATGGTCTTCGGCCGCGATTTCGCACCAACCGGGTAGGGGTTCGCCATCTGATCCCAGTACACACCAGCTTCGGAGGTTGTCGCCCGAGATATAGTTGTTGACGGTCCTATCGAAGCCGGTGTGGACGTGGATTCCGACCGCACCGCTCCGTTCGATCCATCCCGACCGCCAGTCGGCCCACAACCCCAGAGCGACGCAGGACAAAGACCAGAAGAGCCTCGTTAGATAACGGCAGCCTCTGATTGTCATTGCTGCATGTCATCCTTCTGGAGCCAACTTCCGTGCAGGCTGTTGCGGCGCGTCCCCTAGGGGCGATTCGCTATCGGGGATGCTGGATTCGATGATCATGTTGCACGCCACGACACACTCAGCACAGATGTAACAGGGCGGCCTTTGGGGGTCATCGTTCAATGGAGAAGGAATCAGTCCGTCCAACGTCTCCACTCCTCTATCGCAGAAAGAGCAACTCGGTTTCCCAGGGAGACTCAACTGCTTCGAGAACGCGCAACTCTCCCCTCCGCTTTGAAGGGGTCCGTGGTTACTTGTGGGGAGGTTCAGCTCAATTCTTGCCGATCTCGCGCCCGTCAGTGGTGCGGCGGACGCCTGCCATGCCTGAGCCGTACTGCAGCCATCAACGGGGCAGATGTACGATCTAAGAGTCCGTTGCACGACTAGGAATGCTGACTCGCGTTCACAATGCGGCGTCGGACTTGCCGGTGCTGACGACGGAGGGCAGTAACGATACCCAACCGTACCGTGGAAATAGCGACCACATCCCTCGTGAGCACAACGCCACACAATCACATCTCGGTTGCCCCTCAGACCCAGTGCGGTCGCGGGAGATTCGTCCCGATACATCGGCTCGCCATGAACATCGCAATCGGGAACTAAGTCCGGTTTTGACCGCATATCCTTTGACCCCTCAAACCCTCTCGAATTCTCTAGCCGTTGCAATTCATCTACCGAAGGCAAGCTATTGACTGCACAGGGCGGACTCTTTCGTGGATTGCGCCGACCAACCCCGCAGTTCGGAGTTTCTCGGGCCAACTTGGGTGATAACGCGCAGCTCGAAATTGGAAGAGGTGAAGCCGGATTTGGCTCAGTATTCGGCTAGCCGCAAACTCTTTTCGCCGTGCGGAAAATGACTGATTGTTATACGCCTAAGTGATGTCGGCTTCCTGCTTTGTCTCCGGCGTCGGGGGCTGACCTCGGGCGGACGCTCACAGGGGACACATGGGTCATCCGGTTCGCATCACGGGAGACACTTCAGGGTTCACCGCAGCTCTGCCGCTAGGCACAGCTTTCAAGTCTCCAATCCCTGCCCGGCAACCGGCAAGACGACCGGCTCCTGCAAGGAGTACGTCATCGATCACAACACGCCTCTAGCATGCGGCGGCGCGGACTCCCCAGAGAACATGCAGTGGCAGACTTCGTCCGAGGCGAAACTGAAGAACCGAACGGAGCGCGCTGGTTGCCACTGACGCTCAGTCCCGCTCCAAGAAGGTCGCCAACACGCAGTGGATCACAGGATCGAATTTTGAGCAGCTGCGAAATACATCTACTTTCCGAATACGTGCTAGAACTCGACTGAAAGCTGGCTTAAAGCTGGCATGCTCGAAACCTAGACCAGTGATGGGAACGCAGACCAAACCGTAGCCGACATCTAACGCCACATGCTTCGGCACAAACATCCGCAGACCGCCTTGTCCCGTCTGCGAAATTCCCATCCGTTCCTGAACGGGACCCGATCCAGATTTCATTCAAGAACTCCTTTTGGGTACGTCATGAGAGTTGCAATGCTGATGATGTTAATTTGTGGTTGCGCCGTTTCTTCCCTTGACAGCCGTTTCAGTTTGTATCACACTGACCCTACTCTCCCCCGAGTCTCCGTGTCGGAGTCTAGAGCCTCCGTTCCTACGGAGGGTGTGTGTCACTCCCCCGCCGTTTCGACATGTGTGTGCAATCAAGCAGGGCTGCGTCGTTACGTGGCGCTTAAGAAGCCTCGAACATTGGCGGGAAATCACCCTCGTGAGCCCGTGGAGAAAACAGCGTGGCAATCACCAATCCTAGAAACAAACTCCTCATTTTCAGGCTGACGCAAGACGAGTACCAGACGCTACAGACTGCTTCAAGCGGAGCGCGCAGCCTCTCGGAATACGCGCGAACGAAGCTGCTCGGATCGGTGGGGGAGCCTGCGCTCGATCAGCAGCTTCTGGAATTGAAATCGACAGTGACGCGCATCGCCGAGTTGTTGGAGAAAAACTGATGCGCGTTTTCTGGATTCTTTCTTTCGCCGCTGTCGCGCTTGTGCAGGCACAGGTTCGGCCGTCGCTGATGGAAGAAGTCGGGAAGACAAACTTGCCAGCGCTGACTCTGCATGCTGGTGATTTGGTGGCGGTTTCGGTTTATGATGCGCCGGAGCTGACGCGAACCGTGCGCGTGGAAGAGGACGGAACCATCCGCTTGCCTTTGCTCACGGAAGGTGTAAAGGCAGCCGGCTTGGCGCCCAGGGAACTGGAGGCGAAACTGACCGAGGCGCTCAAGTCCGCGGAGATATTGGTAGAACCGGTGGTGAAAATTACCGTAGTGGAATACCACAGCCGGCCGATTTCGGTGATGGGCGCCGTGCGCAAACCGGTCACATTTCAAGCCGATGGCGTCGTGACGCTGCTGGACGCATTATCGCGGGCGGAGGGATTGACGGACGATGCGGGCGCGGAAATCCTGGTGACCCAGGACGATGCAGTTCGGCGTATCGCTGTGAAGCAACTCTTGAACATGGCCGATCCGAGTGTGAATTTGAGGCTTACGGGTAACGAAGAGGTCCGCGTGCCCGTCGCCGGGAAGATCTTTGTGCTCGGCAATATCCGCAAGCCCGGGGCTTTTCCGGTCCGCGATCCGGGTGACAGCACGGTGCTCAAGATGGTCGCTTTGAGCGAAGGCCTGATGCCTTATAGCGAAAAGATCGCGTACATTGTACGGCGACAGGAAGGCGAAAAGACGCAGGAAATCCCGATCGAGCTCGCGAAGATCATGGAACGCAAGAGTCCCGACGTGTCACTTGAGATCGGCGACATTCTCTACGTTCCGGATAACAAGTCGCGGCGAACCACCATGAGCATCGTTGACCGAGTGGCGGGATTTGGCGCGTCCACAGCCTCAGGCGTACTGATTTGGCATTAAATGAAGCATCTAGAACCTAACCTCCCTGCTGTTCCGGAACCATACCGTGCGGTTGCCCCGCCGCTGATTGTGGACGCGGAGTTCGAATCCGGGCCGGCGCACATTCCGCTGGCGCATTATCTCTGGATCTTGCGGCGGCACGGCTGGAAAATGCTGGGATTCGTCGCACTGGTGGTGCTGTGCACAGTGGTGGTTTCGCTGCGCCTGACACCCATCTTCGAATCCACAGCGACAATCGATATCGACCGGCGCATGCCGACTGGCGTGCTGGGCGAGGACTCCACTCAAGCTGTCAACAACGATGCAGACCAATTCCTGGCGACGCAAGTAAAGCTCATCCAGTCTGATTCCGTGCTACGGCCCGTGGTGGATAAATTCAAGCTGCGGGACGTGGAACCAGGGGCGCTCGAACAGGCATTCGATAGTTCCGATACCAGCCGCGAGGCACCTGTGGTCCTGAAGCCTCTGCGCATCATTCGCCCCCCCAATACTTATATCCTACAGATCAGCTACCGATCGGAGCACCGCCAGCTTGCGGCAGACATCGCCAACGCCATCGCTCAGAGCTATCTGGCCCACTCGTATGCGATTCGTTACAAGGCGACTGCCAGCCTCAGCGAGTTCATGGAGCGCCAGCTCGAAGAACTGAAGGCCAAGATGGAAAAGTCCAGCTCGGCGCTGGCGCAGTTCGAGCGGGAGCTAAATCTAATTAATCCTGAGGAAAAGACCAGCATCCTGACGGCGCGGCTACTGGAGCTGAACAGCGAGTACACCAAAGCTCAGGCAGATCGCGTGCGTAAAGAGGCCGCGTATAACTCGGTGCAGAGCGGTTCGCTCGCAGCGGCGCAGGCATCGAATCAAGGCGAGGCGTTGAAGAAGCTGGCGGAGGATTTGGGAGACGCGCAGCAGAAGTTTGCCGAAGGCCGTACCACGTTCGGCGCGAATCACCCGGAGTACAAGAAGCTCCAGTCACGGGTGACCGAGCTGGAGTCGCAGCTGGACGCAGCGCGGAAAAATGTCTCGCGACGGACGCAGGTGGAGTACTACGAGGCGGTGGATCGCGAGGGAAAACTGGAAAATGCCGTTAAGGAAACCAAGGCTGAATATGACAGTCTGAACTCGCGGTCCTTCGAATACCAGACGCTCAAACGCGAAGCCGAGGGGGACAAGAAGCTCTACGAAGAGTTGGTGCGCAGGATTAAAGAAGCCGGCATCAACGCCAGTTTCCAGAACAGCTCGATCCGAGTGGCCGATGAAGCGCGACCAGGACTGCGTCCCGTGTTTCCACAGTTCGGCTTGAATGTAGTGCTCGCCTTCCTCTTAGCAAGCTTGATCGCCATCGGCTTGGCCGTAGTGGCCGACCTGATGGACAATACCGTGCGCGATCCCGAGCAGGTGGCCCGGACGCTGAACACCCATGTGATCGGGAGCCTGCCGGCGGTGAAGAACTGGAAGCGCCGCTTGGCGGCGTTACCAAGTCCCGAATCAACGGCGGCTCTGACGAACACAAATGGCAGTATTCCTCACGATGGCACCGTCAGCTACGAAGAAGCCATTCGAACTCTGCGAAATTCGATTCTTCTGACCGACTTCGACCGCCGTCTACGAAGTGTGCTGCTGACCAGCGCTTCGCCTTCGGAAGGAAAATCGACCGTGGCCGCTCATCTCGCGGCTACCCACGCGGAGCAAATGCATCGAACTCTCCTGATTGATGCCGACCTGCGGCGGCCGAGCGCGCACAAGCTCTTCAGGCTGCCTAACCGAGTAGGCCTGTCGAATGTGTTGCTGGGCGAGGTCCCCTGGAGGAACGCTCTCATTCGTCCCAATGATGCATTGGAATTGTACGTCCTGCCTGCCGGGCCATCGACGCGTCGAGCTGCGGATCTGGTTGGTCGCGGGCTGGTGCAGTTGCTGGATGAGGCAGTTCTGGAGTTCGATTTTGTGATTCTGGACGCTCCGCCGCTTCTGGGATTCGCGGAACCGCTGCAGATGGCGACAGCGGTGGATGGGGTGATCATCGTAGCGCGTGCTGGACAAACCAGCAAGAAGGGTGTAGCGAGCGTGTTGCGGACCCTGGCCCGGCTCCGAGCAAATGTTGTGGGCGTGGTTCTGAACGAAGTGCATCGCCACACCAGTGACAGTTCCTACTACTACGGATATTACGGCCGCTATTACAACCACTATCATGCACGGAACGGCCAGTCGGCGGCCGGGGATTAGAAAAAGATGAATCCTCCGACCTGGATGCGTCTTGCGGTCCCGAAGCCCGTGCGGAATCTATTGCGGCCAGTGTTCTACCGGCTTCAAACCAAGATCGTATATTCCCAAGATTTCTATGAGAAGGATTACCACGGCGGCATCTACCGACTTCCTGGACGAGATCTTGCTGACCTCATGACCGAGTGGGAAGGCATGGGGTGGAAAGACATGTTGTTTCGGGTGGTGGATTCGATTCATTCTCCATTTGCGCCGACGACGTTCTTGGAAGTTGCTTGCCATCACGGGAAAACAGCGTTCTGGCTGGCCGAGAGATTCCCGAAGGCTCGGTTCTACATGTTTGACTTCAGCAGAACGGCAGTTGAGTTCTGTCAGCAACATAATCCGATACCGGAACGATCTGAGATCTGGCAGGGTGATGTCAGTGATATTCGTCACGGGTCGAATCAGTTCAACAATTTTTTTGAAGCAGCCACGTTACTGGATGTTACGGAACACTTGCCGCAGGACCTCTATCGTGCGGCAATCCGGGAGACCTATCGAGTACTACGTCCCGGTGGGTATCTGCTGCTTAAGCAGGGCCACGAAATCCTTCCCGAGCACATTAACATTCTGTCCGAGCGTCAACTCGTTCAAGACTTTTGTGCGCATGGGTTCCAGTTACTGCAAGCTCTCCCCGATCGGCACCACTTATTGAGGAAGCCGCATGCCGCGTGAATCGACTATGTCTCAGTCTGCAAAGTGTCGCCCGGCATTTTGGGTTTTTTTGCTTGTTCTGGTGGCTACTTCTTTGGTACGACAGTCAGAGGCCACACAGCTAGTCCTGAATGGAGATACATACCTTTCATTACAGTTCCTAGCATTGTTGCCCTTCGCGCTGATGAGTCTGCCGTCACTGGTTTTGCGTTTGTGGGGATCGGCGCCTCTAAGCCTAATCGTGGGCGGGCCTCTATTTTTCGTCTACGCAGTCGCTATGGACTGGTTGCGCGGAGGTGGGCGTTTTATCGCATTAACCATCGATTCCGCGCATGTGTTAATCCCAATTCTCGTTGCAATCGGTCTGTTTTGCAGCCAAAGCGCACGGGCAAGACACCAAATGACCAAGGTTCTCGTAGTCACTTTGACGCTGATCGCGATTATTTATGGCGCCGTCGCTCTTCTCGTTCACTCTCTTGAATTCGGAGACCTGGTGACATCGCGGCCACCGGGCCACGAGAACATGATGTTCGTCCGTCTTTCAGGGCCCCTTGGGGTATCGACCGGCCTCAGTATGATCTTGCTTCCGGCGATGGCTGTCTGTTGGCAGGAAGGCCGCCGAAGAAAGAGGTTTTCGGCGCTCTGGTTAAGCGCGGCGGCGCTTAATGGCTTCTTCATACTATGGACGGCCAGTAGGCTGAGCCCCTTTTTCTTATTGGCACTACTGCTGTTCGCGTACTCAGCTCGCCGCATCGTTCTGTTGGCGTGTATAGCGCTTGCGGGGGCATTACTGCTTGGCGTGCCAGATATGCTAATTCCGGAGAAGTGGATGCGACTAGGCATTTCAGACCCAGGCAGGAGCATGGCCTTAGAAACTACGTGGGCGGCATTCACTTCCGGTTGGAGTTCAGCATTCGTCGGAGTTGGGTCGGACCGCTTGAATATTCTCAGCCAAACCGTGGCTCAAGTGGCGCGTGGTGAAATCCACTTCAACTCCTGGAACACAGAATTCGGGGACTTCCCTTACGGACCGCACAGCGTATTGTTATGGTCAATAGGAAGTTATGGAGTGCTCGGGGCGCTCTTCCGTTGTGCTCCGTTCGTCGCACCTTGGTGGCGAACAATAATCACACATATTCGTTCTGGTTTGCCCATCTCTCGAATGCCTTTGTCGCTTTTTGCGGCTCTCGTTTCATCATTGGGTTTCTTCTTTGACGATACTCACATAACTCATCCCTACTTGGTTGCTGTATGGTTCTTGATGTGTTTTAACGCCTTCGATGATTTGAAGCGTATTGCTGTCCCAGCTAACGCTAGTCTCCGCGACGAGCGCTACGAATTGACCACAGCCGCCCTGGCAGTTTAACAATGCCGACACTCGGATCAATCCCGTTTTCCCCTTCTTCGGTCCGATGTGTCGTGCCCAAAGAGAGCCCGTACAACTCGATTTATCTGCAAGCGATCGCGTATCTTAAGGCTCTCGCGACGCAAATTCACTTCACTCCAGAAGTCGCGTCCTCTCGACGAGCGGTCTTTGGCGGGCGCAGAGCACTTACTCTATACCATTACGGAAGTTTCGACATCTTCGCATCATGGCTAGCATATAGAGGTCAATCTGTTTTTGTCTTTCACAATGTCACGGACGCAACATTTTTTTGGAGGTGGAGTATCCTTGTGGCAATCCGAGCACTCGCAGCCTCCGTTCAACTCTCTCTATTTCCGAAAACAGTCTCCTGGCTGACGGTTAGCCAATTCAACTGCGATGTTCTGCGCGGTAAGGGATTCCACGACGTTACGGTAGTGCCCTGTGTGATTCCGCCTCAGATTCGCGCAGCGAAGACCCAGCATCCGAGCCTGTTGTTCATCGGTCGTATTGCACCCAACAAGAACGTTCTTGGATTGCTGGATAGCTATGTGCAGATGGCGTCCGCATGGGAGGGTGAGCCGCCATCGTTGCTGATCGTCGGGGCACGCAAAACCCGATGTCGTTATGCCGATGCTTTCGAAGAACGATACGAAGCAGTCCGCCAAGTGTTTCCGGTGATTTGGCGTAAGGACCCACTTCCTTACGAAGATCTGCAGCGCCTTTACGCGAGTTCGTGGGTTTATGTGTCGGCTTCCCACCACGAAGGCTTTGCGGTGCCCGTAATGGAGGCGATCACCGCCGGAACTCCCGCGCTGTATCTTTCGTGCGGTGGTACAGAGAGTGTCTTAAAGGGGATCGGGTGCATCCAATCGCCAGGCTCGATCGCAGAACAGGTGAAGCTTCACCTCGTCGATAGGGTGAAACGAACCAGCCTGCTGGAGGCCCAACAAACATTTACTCGGGAGTTTACGGCCTTAAAGGTTGGCGCGGCGCTTGTTGCCGCCTTGGGTTCGCTGGCAAAAACCAAGGCACTTGGGATAGAGCTGCCTGATGTCAATAAGTCGATTTGGCTGAAATCATGAAAATCCTCTTATTGTCTGGCTACTACTACCCCGAGCAGATTGGAGCAGGCGTGTGGGTCCGCCAGCTCGCATCCGATCTTAAGACGCTGGGGCATGACGTCTCCGTCCTCACCTCTTTTCCTAACTATCCGCAAGGCCGCATTTTCGAGGGCTATCGAGGCCGCTGCTTCCAGCGGGAAACTGTGGACGGAATCTCGGTTATCCGGACCTGGACTTACGCCACACGCTCTAAAGCATTCTGGGCTCGAGTAGCAGCGTTCGGCAGTTTCTGTGTGTCTGCGCTGATTGGAGGCCTGGCCGCACGGATTCGCGCGGATGTTGTCTACGCGATCCTTCCACCCTTGCCCTTGGGAATTTCCGCGGCGCTGCTGGCGAAAGCCACCGGAGCCAGGCTGGCGATTAATATTCAGGACATTTATCCGGATATCGCGGTGTCCTTGGGCGTCTTGCGGAATCGTCGTGCCATACGTTTCTTCGAGAGCATGGAACGCTGGATTTACAACCATGCGCATCGTGTCGTCGTGATCTCAGAAGGGTTTCGGCTGAACCTGCTGACGAAAGGCGTCCCGGCGAACAAGATCGTCGTGGTTCCGAACTGGGCCGATGCGGATGCGATTCAGCCAGCCGAGCGGGAGAATGCGTTCCGTAGCCGGAACAGCCAGCCCGGCGATTTCGTCGTGCTCTACTCCGGAGGTCTGTCGCACAATTCCCATCTGGAGCCGGTATTGGAAGCCGCGCGGCAGCTGGCGGGCGAGCCGTTTCGGTTCCTGATCGCCGGAGAGGGCGTGCATAAAGCTGCGCTCGTCGATCGCGCAAACCAACTCGGTCTTCGGAATGTGTCGTTTCTGCCCTTCCAGCCGCTGGATCAGTACGCGGAAGCACTGGCGGCTGCGGATGCCACGCTGGTCACGCTGCACCCCGGCGCGACCTTTACCTCGGTTCCTTCTAAAGTCTACAAACAGATGGCTGCGGCACGGCCGATTCTGGCGGTCGCCGACCGAAGGAGCGAGATCGCCCGACTGGTGGAGGAGAGTGGGTGCGGGCTGGCGATTCCACCGGACGACATGTTCGGTCTAACTGCTGCTCTCCGTCGTTTGGCCAGCCGCCGCGAGGAAGCCGCACGCATGGGTGCGGCGGGGCGGGGTTACATCACAGATGTGTGTTCGCGCACGCGATGCGTAGCGGCCATCGAAAGCGCCCTGGCGGTTTCCTTATGCTGAAACGTCTGCTGGACATCCTGGTTTCGGCGGCGGCTTTGGTTGTGCTCGCGCCTCTGACACTGGTGTGCGCCATCGCCGTGAAAGTATCCTCGCCAGGCCCTGCGTTCTTTTCGCAACGGCGTTTAGGGCAATACGGAAAACCGTTCCGCTTATGGAAGCTCCGCAGCATGTACCATCGATGCGCGGATCGTCGCAATGCGGATGGATCGGCGCACACCGGCGCGGACGATCCTCGCATTACCACGGCGGGACGTTTTCTGCGCGCGACGAGTCTGGACGAATTGCCACAGCTCTGGAACGTGCTTCGAGGTGAAATGAGCTTGGTGGGTCCGCGACCCGATCAGGTGGATCAGCAGGACTTCTATTCCGAAGAAGAACGCCGCAAATTGCTGGTCAAGCCAGGATTGACCGGTCTGGCGCAGATCAGCGGTCGAAACGCAATTTCGTGGGCGCAGCGGAAAGCCCTGGACGTGGAATACGTCGAGAAGCGCTCACTCAAGCTGGATTTTTCTATTCTTTGCAGGACCATACCATATGTCTGCCTTCGCCGAGATCTACACAGCTGAAACATCCGCCACCGGCAGCTGGCTCGCGCTGCCTTGGGACAGCGAGCGATTCGGCTTTTCTGCTGCGCGATTGGAACCGCGCGTGGATCCGCATCGATTGCCGCACGTTCTGGACGAGTGCCGGCGCGCCGGCGTCCGGCACCTGACGGCTCGCCCCGACGCGGGCGATCTTGTCACGATCCGTGCGCTTGAAGCGCATGGGTTCCAGTTCCTTGATGGTATCCAGACTTTCGCGCTGCGCGTCGAGAGCGGCCCCATACCTGAACTCATGCCTGACACGGCGTTCACTGTGCGTCCATTCCACCCCGCGGATCGCGCACAGGTTGTCGGGATCGCACGCGGGGGGTTTATCTACGACCGTTTTCATTCGGACGATGCATTGCCTCCAGGCGTGGCCGACCAGGTTCATGAAGACTGGATCGGCAACTGCTGCAGCGGAGAAATGGCGGACATCGTATGGATTGCAGCACACGCCGATACCGTGCTCGGATTCATCACATGCAAGCTGGATGGGGAACGAAGGACCGGTACGATCGGCCTGGTGGCGACCGACGTCATCGCGAGGCGGCGTGGCGTGGGTCGGGCTTTGACGGCGCAAGCGCTTAAGTGGTTCCATCAGCAAAGGGCCAGTAGCGTCCTGGTAGGCACTCAACTCGCGAACATTCCAGCCGCGCGGTTATACGAATCTTTCGGCTTCGGGCCGGTATCTGTTTCTCTGACGTTCCGGAGGTTACTGTGATCGCCAAGCGCCAGCAATTCTTGCCTTACTCGTTGCCCAGTTTCGGCGAAGAAGAAGTAGCCGAAGTGGCTGACAGTATCCGATCCGGATGGGTGACGACGGGACCCAAGGTCAAGCGCTTCGAAGAAGACTTCTCGCGTTACGTGGGCGCGGATCACGCCATTGCCGTTAGTTCTTGTACCGCTGCGTTACATCTCGCGTTGGCGGCGCTGGACGTCGGCCCGGGAGACGAGGTGATTATTCCCTCAGTCACTTTTTGTTCTACTGCCAACGTTGTCGTGCACCTGGGTGCGAAGCCTGTCCTCGTGGATGTGACCGAAGATGGGCAAATATCCCCGCAAGCCGTACGAGCGGCCATTGCTCCGTGCACGCGGGCGATCATTCCGGTGCACTACGGTGGGCAGGCTTGTCCTTTGGATGAGATTCTTACGATCGCGGATCTGCATGGAATCCCGGTTATAGAAGATGCCGCTCACGCTGCGGGAACTACGTATCGAGGGCGAAAGATCGGGAGCCATGGAAGGGTGACTTGTTTCAGTTTCTACGCCACCAAGAATATGACCACCGGAGAAGGAGGCATGATCACCACCAATGATGCCGAGCTTGCAGCACGAATGCGACTCCTCTCTCTGCATGGAATGAGCCGTGATGCGTGGAACCGTTATGCACAGGCCGGAAGCTGGTGGTACGAGGTTCTGGAACCCGGCTACAAGAGCAATATGAGCGACCTGAATGCCGCCATCGGGATTCATCAACTCCGGCGGCTAGACGGATTCATTGCCCGGCGCCGGGAATTTGCCGAGCAATATCGGAACGGCTTAGGCGATCTCACGGAACTGCGCCTACCAGACGATTGTCCCCAGAGGCCGCATAACTATCATTTGTTCCCGGTTCATCTAGAACCTGGGAGCGTGAACCGCGATGATTTGATTGCCGGACTTCGGCTTGCTAATATCGGCACCAGCGTTCACTTCATTCCGCTGCATCGTCACCCGTACTATCAACAGACCTTCGGCTACGGGCCGGCCCAGTTCCCGGCGGCGGAGCGGTTCTTTGAAACGGTCCTTTCTCTTCCGCTCTATCCCAAGATGTCGGATATCGACGTTGAAGACGTTATCGCCGCCGTGCGAGCCGTGGTGTTGGCTTCCCGAACCGAACAACCAGGACTGGTCGAATGCGAAGTGTGATTCCCGACTTGCGACAGCCGGAGATATTGTTACGGATAATCGCCGATATCATAATCGTGCACGTGGCGGCGGCATGTTCACTGATGGGTGTTCTTTTCTGGCGGTTGCTGGATACTCCCGGAATCGACAGTCCCCAGCTTGCCGCGGCGCTAGGGCATATCTATGTGACACGCTTCCTTCCGCTCTCATTCATTTTCCCTGTAGCGTTTACGTTAAGCGGTTTCTACTCATACACACGTGGCTATTCCGCGGCCTATAAATGGCGAGCTATCGGACGCGGATCCGTTGCTGCGACGCTGATATGTCTGTTTGCGGATTTCATGTTCACCCGAGCCGATATCATGCCCCGTAGTGCCACCGTACTGTTTCTGTGCCTGGTATCTACGGGCACCGTGGGCATCCGATGGATGAAGTCCTTGCTCGAGCTTCCTCCATCCCCTGAAATGACCGGGGGGGCGGGTCCGCAGCCGGCACCAATTCTAGTAGTGGGCGGAGCAGGATACATCGGCAGTCTCTTATGTCGGATGTTGCTTGCAAAGGGACGCCGCGTGCGTGTGCTGGATAGTCTGCTTTATGGTGATGGCGCCGTCCGCGATCTACTCGCAAATCCTCACTTCGAGCTGGTCGCAGGCGACTGCCGGAACATCCAGAGCGTCGTCGGTGCGGTGAAGGGAGTGGATGCGATCGTTCATCTGGCCGCCATCGTGGGCGATCCTGCCTGCGAACAGGATCGTCAAACTGCGTTGGAGGTCAACTACGCGGCTACACGCATGTTGGCCGAGATCGCTCGAGGTAACGGCGTCAGCCGCATGGTGTTCGCCTCCAGTTGCAGCGTCTACGGGGCCTCCGAGATGGTGATGAATGAGCGGTCGGTTGTTGAGCCGATCTCTCTATATGCGCAGACGAAACTCGATTCCGAACGGGCTTTATTAGCGGGCTGCAGCACAACTTTCCATCCAACTATTTTGCGGCTAGCAACCGTTTTCGGGCACTCCGCGCGTCCTCGCTTCGATCTGGTGGTGAATCTTCTCTCTGCTAAGGCGTTCCAGGAAGGTGTGATCACGATCTTCAATGGCCAGCAATGGCGGCCCTTTATTCACGTGCGAGACGTGGCGGCCGGAATCGTCCGGATTTTGGACGCCCCCGCGGCATCGGTGAGTGGAGAGATCTTCAATCTGGGGGATTCTCAGCTCAACTATCCCCTCTCAGCGGTTGCGGAGCACATCCGCTCGATCTTTCCGAACACTCGGGTAGAGAATGCGGAGAATACCGACCGGCGGAATTATCGCGTTTCTTTCGACAAGGTTCGTAACCAGGTAGGCTTCGAATGTGGCGTCAGCCTGGAGAAAGGCATACGGGAGTTGAAGGATATATTTGAGCGAGGATTGGTGACCGACTACAAGGCGGTCGAGTATCACAATCAGCGGTTCCTCCAGCGAGTCGGCAGTCCTCTAAATGAGCGCTTGATCGATGCCCAGGTGATGGCCGCCTTTGCCGGTACTCAACTAAATGAGGTCTCGTCAGTCATGGATCTCACACTAAAGAAGACTGCGACAGTGTGAGACAACGGCGGGCTGCGGATGCTCCGTGCAGCTAACTGTTGCCAGGATTATGGACGGCTGACATCCTGACCTGCATCGTGTGGATGGCAAGACTATGCATCGACGGAAATTCACGAAGGAGTTTAAGAAAGCAGCGGTCAAGAAGGTAATTCGGGGAACCCCAGTCGAAAGAGTCGCCCGCTCCTGCCGCGTGAACCGTTGGATCCTGCGCCGGTGGCAAGAAGAATACGAGGAGTTCGGTGCAAGAGCATTTGGAGGTTATGGGAAGAGCCGCCATACCCGCGCGGAGCCTAGATCGCGAGCGATTACTCTTCGTCTGAGCTCTGACGAACTGGCTGCCGTTAAGGCGGCATCTTCTGCGGCCGGAGTTCCGAACCTGGCAGAGTTCGCACGTTCATGCATGTTTCGTGAGACCAGTGAACGGCCTCTGGCGGAAGTTGAGACGATACTCGAAGAGCTTGCGGTCGTGATGAGAAGACTGACGCAACGCTTGCTAAGGAGTAGATAGTTGTGCACCCGGCCGAACGTATTCCGATCGAATTGGGCGTCAAGGTGTTCGGGCCCCCACTTGAAGCAGCGGTCGTTCCAGCGCCATTGCGCAGAGCTCAAGACCGGAGTCCTCGGAGTCCAACCACGTCGAAATCCGGAGTCCAACCTCTCTTCCAACCTCTCTAAGGATGGCGCTGGAGTCCAAATGGAGTCCAACTGACCTGACCGGGGTTCTCTGTACCAGTCGAATAGAGAGACTGAAAGACAGAAAGGAACTCTGGAAATGCCAAAGAAGACGTTTACCCCAGAGCAGATCGTAGCGAAGCTGCGCCAGATTGAAGTGCTGGTGAGCCAGGGCAAAACAGTGCCACTGGCCTGCAAGGACGCCGGGATCGTCGAGCAGACGTTTTACCGCTGGCGGAGAGAATATGGCGGCCTGCAACTGGAACAAGCCAAGAAACTCAAGGACCTGCAAAAAGAGAACGCGCAACTGCGGCGTGCGGTGGCCGATCTCACTGTCGAGAAGCAGGTCCTGAAGGACATCGCCCAGGGAAACTTTTGAGTCCCGAGCGGCGCCGCATCGCCGTCCAACACGCTCGGGACAAGGGATTGAGTGAACGGCACGCCTGCCGGCTGGTGGGGCAGCCGCGGGGAACCCAACGCTATCTGCCAACGCAACGGGACGATGAAGACCAGTTGACCAACGCGATCATCACCTTGGCCAGTGAGTATGGCCGCTACGGCTACCGCCGGATCACGGCCCTGCTGCAGCAGGCTGGCTGGAACGTGGGCAGAGACCGAGTCCAGCGCATCTGGCGGCGTGAAGGATTGAAGGTTCCGGTCAAACAAAAACCGCGCCGCCGTTTGTGGCTCAACGACGGGTCGTGTATCCGGCTGCGGCCCCAGAAGGCGAATCACGTCTGGAGCTACGACTTTGTGGAAGCGCGCACGCACGACGGCCGCAGTTTGCGACTGCTAACCATGATCGACGAGTATACCCGGCAGTGCCTGGCGATCCGGGTGGCCCGGAGGCTGAACAGCTATCACGTAATCGAGACACTGGGTGACTGCATGCTCGAGCACGGAGTTCCTGAGCACGTGCGGTCGGACAACGGCGCGGAGATGACCGCGGAACGAGTGAGGAAGTGGCTGCAGACGCTAGGAGCAAGCCGTTGTTTATCGAGCCGGGCAGCCCTTGGGAGAACGGATACTGCGAATCCTTCAACGGCAAGTTGCGGGACGAGTGCCTGAACGGGGAAATCTTTTATTCGCTCCGCGAAGCGAAGGTCATCGTCGAGATGTGGAGAACTCACTACAACACCAGGCGTCCGCACAGCTCGCTAGGGTATGGACCGCCAGCACCACTTACCTGGGTTACCGCAGCTTAACGGTCAATGCTCGCCTCCCTTCGCCTGGAGAACCTCTCCATGCAGCCGGACTGCGGACGGCGTCCAGGCTCTGTCGATGAACTCGCTTCGCTCGGCCTGGACTCCGGTCCTCGCCGACCTGCCTCACCCTTAGATCCAGGCGAAGGAAGGCTCCGAAGGTCCGTCCGACCGCGCGTTTCGCCCCGAGCTATACTCTCTATCGGACTGGCACAAAACACCGGTCAGGCCACGGCCACGGCTTGCATGTCCAGAAAATAGTTGGCGGCAGCGCGTGCGATGGCTTTGTCCTGGTCGAACAGGCCAAAGACGATCTGGCTACCGATCGTGTTGAGCCGTTTGATTTCGCGGTTGAAGTCCAGTTCGTGCTGCGCGCTTCCAATCGAGCCGTTGCGCAAGTCACGATAATCCTGCGCATACCCAAGCCACAACGACGATAGCTGGTGCAGGTCCGCGTACTCGTACGATGTCACGTAAGGCGGGCTCGTGATGAGCATGTCGATGTCCGCCGGCGCGTCCTTGAGCGTCAGGAAATTCTCGGTTAGTATCTGGACGTCGCTCGTGCCGTCGGCGGATGATTGTTTGAATGCGTTCTTCATCATCGTGAACTGCATCGCGAAAGTCGCCCACGGGTCTACCGGTTTCTTGGAAGGGTCCACTTGTGGCTTGATCGACTTTGTCAGCCACCGTGAAGTGGCTTTGAGGATGTTGGAAAACGCACAGTGGAAGAATTGCCGGTATCGGCTCCGTGCCGGGACCGCGTAGTTGATCGCATTGAGCAACTGCGCCAGCCTGCTGAACTGCTCATCGGAATACCAGTAGTTCAACCGCTCGAGTGCTGGTGCGGGAAGATCCACTTTGGCGCTTGCACGGTTCACCTTAGCTCGTAGGCCTGCGAAGTACTCGTCGAGCCGGG
>Ga0207687_10000539_pt1 | contig 25323 bp, 11 predicted proteins | sample KBSM54metaG_FD_184399 | JGI IMG/M metagenome (GOLD analysis project Ga0207687, IMG submission 184399) | Miscanthus rhizosphere microbial communities from Kellogg Biological Station, Michigan, USA - KBS M5-4 metaG (SPAdes) (version 2) | ecosystem: Host-associated > Plants > Roots > Rhizosphere >...
GCGATTCGGGGAGTTCACTGGGCATCTCGACCGGGATCCGCGCGTCCGCTTCGTCAATGACGATGCGCGCAGCTTTGTGCGTCAGACGCCCCAACGGTTCGATCTCATCCAAATCACGTCAATTGGCGGTGTTTTCGTCCTGCTCGAACAGCCTCTCTATACGGCGGAAGCATGGATCAGCTACCTGGACCACTTGAAGCCGGGCGGGGTGTTGAGCGTTTCACGCTCCTGCGGTCCGAAAGCGGAAGCGGAGATGTATCGCGCAACTTCGCTGGCCCGAGCAGTGCTGACGCGCAGAGGCGTAGCCGATCCTCGCGCTCATATCGTCGTGGTGAGAAGCGATCCCGCAGCGATTGCTCGCTCCGATTCATTCGCAACGCTTCTCGTCGCCAGGGATCCGTTCTCTGGCGAGCAACTCGACAAACTCGAATCCGCGTCGCAGCTGGCGGGTTTCGAGATCGTACTCAGTCCGCGCGCGTCCCTCGATCCTGTTTTTGGACGACTCGCCTCGTCTGACGTGACGCCCCAACTCCTGGACGCAACGTCACTCGATCTGCGTCCGACGACGGACGATCATCCGTATTTCTTTAACGTCCAGCGGTTCCGTGATCTCGCGAATCGCCAAGTGTGGCGAAATCCGAGTCGCACTTACAACCTCGAGGCATTGAGCTCGCTCGTCGCGCTCATGCTGGTCGTGGTTGTCCTCACGGCAATCGGCATCCTCTGGCCGCTCCGCTGGCTCGGCTCGGATGCGCATGCCGCGGCGATTCCAATGGCTGGTGTCTACTTTTGCTCCATCGGCCTCGCGTACGTATTCATCGAGATGGCCCTGATGCAGATGCTGACTATGTTTCTCGGTCATCCGACATACAGCATCGGCGTCGTGCTCTCCACATTGCTCATCTTCAGCGGCATTGGCAGTTCGATCGCTGTCGGACGCGGAACCGGTCGAGTCAGACTGATGCTCTTGATTGTGGTGCTGATCGCATTCGCATCGTTGGCGTCGCCCATTCTTCGCGCATGCGGCGCGATGCCGACATCCGCTCGCATCGTCGCGTCGATGCTTCTCATTGCACCTCTCGGCTTGTTGATGGGAATGCCATTGCCGCTGGGGATGCGGCTCGCCTCTGAGAAGATGAGCGCTCTTCCGTGGTTGTGGGGTCTCAATGGTGCGGCGTCGGTATGCGGCTCCGTCGCAGCGATGATCCTCGCGCTGATGTTCGGAATTTCGTTCGTCGTGTGAGTTGGCGTCGGCGCCTACGTCCTCGCCGCGCTCGCGTTCTGGCGATTCGCCAATCCTACGACGCCGGTACAATCATCACCGGAGCCGGCACGCCTCGAATGATGTCGATCTTCAGCGGCGATGGGGAATCCGCAGCGTTGAGAAACACCGCGTCCACGTCATTGTGCTCGCTGTAGCGCGCGAGCTCTTTCTCGATGTCGTCGCCGACCAGAATCGCGTTCTTGATCGGCGTTGTGATCGTCGTTGACACCGACGACTGCAGCGTTTCCGCTCGCGATTTCTCGCCTGCGTTGCAAATCGTCAGCAGATGCAGTTCGCCTTGTTCACGGGCGGCGATCGTCGCGGCGAGCTCCAGTGCGGCATGCGTCTTTTGCTTCGTGTGGACGGGCACGACGATGCGGCGCATCGCGCGTCTCTTGTGGATGCCGTAACGGATCGCAAGAACGGGAGCGGGCGGGTCGGTGATCACGTTGCGTGTTGTGGACCCGAGGAGCAGGTGCGCGACGTGATGTCGGGCGTGTGTCGCCATCACGACGAGATCGACGGATTCCTCGGCAATGCTGCGCACGATTTCGTCGCCGGGACTCTCGCCGCTTTTCTTCACCACGAGTCTTGCGGGGATCGACGCGTTGGCGCGCTTCACCCGATCGCGCAATTTCGACAATTCGAATTCCTCGGCGTATTCGAAGACCTTCGAGTCCGCGGGAAAATTCGTCTCATTGCGGATATGAAGGATCACGATCTCCGCGCCAGTCGAGCCGGCGATACGGATCGCGTCATCGAAGACCCACTCAGAGGCCGTCGAAAAGTCCGTTGGGATCAGAATGCGGCGCCACGGATACATGGCTGATTATTTCGATGCGGTCTGGGGTGGAGCGGGCGCGGCAGGCGTGACGATGTAGCGGATCACCGTCTTCGGCTCCGCTTCCGTCTCGGCGATTTGCAGCGTCACCTGCTTGCTGTTCGCCGGGATCGTGTCCCCGGGGATGAACGGGTCCTGCATCGCGTCGTTCAATTTCACTTCGAGCGTTCGCCAGTTTTGTTGCTCGGGCGGAAACGGAGTCTGCGGCGTGAACGCGCGAAACTGCGCGAGGTACGTCGTGTAGTAGTGATAGACCTGCGGATACGAGTCGTCGGTCGCGAGCGTGTAGACCTGCGACTGCGCACCGTATTGATTGCGGATCATCACTTCGTCGTGACGCGTGAGATCGTCGCGATACTTCGCGCCGGCGTAGAGCGGGATCGCCCCACTGATCGAATCCAATTCTTTCGCTACATCGACCGCGGGCGCCGGTGGCGGCGCCGTCGTCGTGATGCCGTTCTTCTGCGGCAGCTGTTCTTCGGCCGCTTTGCTCTCCTGTCCGCCGGTGCAGGAGGAGAGAAGCGCAGCGCCGAGAACGATGGCGGCGGCGACGGTCGGGCGCGAGTTCATCAACGTCCGGTACAGCAATGGATGTGCCGCTCGATCATCAATTGTTGTCGACTTGCCGGCGCGCCATCCGTGCGGCGCGGCCGGAACTGCTGCTGCGGAGGCGCTCGAGTGCGGTCTCGCCGCCGTACTTCGCGACGAGTTGCTCATCGAACTCATCGGAAATGTTCGCCACCGCGTTGAGCGACGCGATCAACTGCTCGCCCTGCAATCGGCGTCCGAGGAAGGAGTGCGAGAAGAAGATGTCGCGATCGACCATGCTGAAGCCGCCGAGGGAGAGCTCGGAGTTGAGGCGGAGAAGCTCCTGCATCAGCTCGAAACTCGGCTCCGCGCCTTGAACGCAAAACGCGAGGACTTCGATCACCGCGTCGTCTTCTTCGTACGGGTCGATCGAAATCTCCAGCACGGTCGAGCCGTACTTGAGATAGAAATCGCAGTGCTCCGCGTCATCGAAGTGCTCGTCGACGAGTTCGTCGAGGTAAGTCTTCACCTGACGATAGACCTCTTCCTGGCACTGCGTATGGAACTGCCGGGTCGCTGACGGAGACATTGGCGGTGATTATAGAACTCTTCAAGTCATCGAATCGGAAGCGTCTCGTGCTGAAGCAAAGCCGCGAGCGCGCGGTCGAGAATCGTCATCCGTGGATCTTCGCCGGCGCGATCGCGAGCGAGAGCGGACCGGATGATGCTGCGTTCGCGGATCTCGTCGACGGACGAGGCAATCTGCTGGCGTCGGGCTTTCATTCGCAGCGATCGCAGATTCGGTTGCGTGCTCTCGTCTTCGGTGAGGAGTTGACTCCTGATTTGATTCGAGAGCGCATCGCGGCGTCGATCGCGCGACGGCGTGCGGTGTTGGATGAGGGGACGAATGCTGCGCGCGTCGTGAATGCGGAAGGGGATGAGCTCAGCGGGCTCGTTGTCGATCGGTATGACGAGCTGGCGGTGATCGAGATTTCGAATTTTGGGGTGGAGCAGATTCGGGAGTTGATCGTTGAAGCGATCGGTGTCCGCGATGTGTTCTTCAAGAACGATTTGCCGGCTCGGAAGATTGAGGGGCTGAGTCTCGAGAGCGGCGGCGGGGGCGCCGCCGCCCCACTGAGCAACGGGAGAACGATTCGCGAGTCGGGGTTGCGATTTGAAATTGATTCTGCCGAAGGACAGAAGACCGGGTTCTTTCTCGATCAGCGGGAGAATCGGCGGCTCGCGCGAACGCTCTCGCGCGATCGTCGAGTGCTCAATCTCTTTTCGTACAGCGGTGCGTTCGGCGTGTATGCGGGGGCGGGCGGCGCCACGTCTGTGTTGAACGTCGACGTCTCCGACAGAGCAATCGCGCTCGCGCGACGCAATCACGAGATCAACGGCTTCGACGCGGACTTCGTCGTCGCCGATGCTTTCGACTGGGTGCGCAAGACACGCGAGCGATTCGACCTCGTCGTCTGTGATCCTCCCGCGTTCGCGAAGTCGCGCGCCGACATCGACCGCGCCGCGCGCGGATACAAAGACATCAACCTCCACGCGCTGCGTCTCGTCGAGAGCGGCGGACATCTGATGACCTTCTCCTGCTCCGGCCACATGTCGCTCGACCTCTTTCAGAAAGTCATCTTCTCCGCCGCGCACGACGCCGGCCGCAGCGTCGCTTTCGTCCGGCGTCTCACCGCGGGTCCCGACCATCCGGTCTCGATTTACTGCCCGGAGGGCGAGTACCTGAAAGGTTTTTTGCTCGAGGTTCGTTAGACTTCTCCACACATGACCGCCACGGCCCTCACGACTCGCCCCTCGCGCGAGATCACCCTCGCGTACCTCGGCGAGTTGCTGCACAACGCCGGCTTCATCGACGATCGCCAGAAAGGCGAGATCGATGCGGCCGACCGGCAGCAGGCGCGCGCGATGTCGCGCACGAAGGCGGGACGCGCGGCGGAAGATGATGTAAGCGCGGTGAAGACGATCGCGTCGATGAATCTCACCGACGCAAGCGGCAACGCCACGCGCATCGACGACTTCCTGCTCGCGCGCCTCATCGCCGAAGACGCGCACTTGCCGTTCTACAAGATCGATCCGCTGCGACTCGATGTCGCGATGATCGAGTCGAAGATGTCGCGCCCGTTCGCGCGGCGTCACAAGATGGTTCCCGTCGCCGTTCGCGACGGAAAGCTCGTCGTGGCGATGGTCAATCCGTTCGACAGCGTCGCCATCGACTCGTATCGCCCGATGGCGAAACAGGAGATCGAGCTCGTCGTCGCCTCCGAGAGCGACGTGATGTCGGTCATCAACGAGCAGTATGGCTTCCGCGCGTCGGTGACGAAGGCGGAGCGCGATCTCACCAAAGGCGCGATCGATCTCTCGAACCTCGAGCAGTACGTCAAGCTGAAGTCGGGCGCCGAGATCGAGTCGAGCGACCAGCACATCGTCAACGCCGTCGATTTTCTGCTGCAGCACGCGTACGACTCGCGCGCGTCCGACATCCACATCGAGCCAAAGCGCGAGCACGCGCAGATCCGCTTCCGCATCGACGGCGTGCTCCACGAGATCCAGCGCGTGCCGAAGCTCGTGAACCTCGCGGTGACGTCGCGTCTGAAGACGATGTGCCGCATGGACATCGCCGAGAAGCGCCGCCCGCAGGACGGCCGCATCACGACGGAACACGACGGAAAAGAGATCGAGCTGCGCGTGTCGACTCTGCCGACGGCGTTCGGCGAGAAGGTCGTGATGCGCATCTTCGATCCGGAGATTCTCATCCGCGACCTCGCCGGCGTCGGCTTCTACGAGGACGAGCTGAAGCTGTTCTCCGATTGGATCAAGCGCCCGCACGGAATCATCCTCGTCACCGGTCCGACCGGATCGGGAAAGACGGTGACGTTGTATTCCGCGCTCAAGTCGCTCGCATCGCCTGAGATCAACATCACGACGATCGAAGATCCGATCGAAATGGTGAACGAAGAGTTCAATCAGACGGCGGTGCAGACGAAGATCGGAATCACGTTCGCGTCCGCGCTCCGCACGATCCTGCGTCAGGACCCCGACATCATCATGGTCGGCGAGATCCGCGACCAGGAGACTGCACAGAACGCTGTGCAGGCCGCGCTGACCGGACACCTCGTCTTCGCGACGCTGCACACCAACGACGCCTCCACGTCCGTCACCCGCCTCATCGACCTCGGCATCCAGCCGTTCCTCATTTCGTCGACGCTCATCGGCGCGATGGCGCAGCGCCTCGTGCGCAAGATCTGCGACGACTGCAAGCGCAATCGCCCGCTGAACATCGAAGAGTCGGCGATGCTGAATCTGCAGGCCCCCGCCGGCAAGCGGATCATCGTGAAGGAAGGCGCGGGCTGCAATCGCTGCCGCAACACCGGCTACTTCGGCCGCACCGGCATTTTCGAGATGCTGCCGATCGACAACGCCATCCGCGATCTCATCGATCGCAGCGAAGACTTTCTGAAGATCAAGGAGATGGCGATCAAGCGCGGCATGCGTACGCTCCGTCAGTCGGCGCTGCGAAGACTCGCGGAGGGGACGACGACGTTCGAGGAAGTCGTGCGCGTGACGGGGATCTAGCGTGAAGGCTTCGCGCCCATCGCCCGTTCACAACTCGCAACAAGCTTCGCCGGAATCGGCGAGCCAGGATTCTCGGCGGCCAGGAGCAAGAACTCGCGCGCTGCTTCACGCAGCGCGCCCGCTTCGTACGCGAGCATGCCGCCGACGAGATGGCTGTTCGCCGATTTGATCGCGTCCGCGGTCGCCTGATCGACAACGCGGAAGAGTGCGGGCGGGTCGGGCGGCGCGGGCGCGACAACGCGGCGACCGTCGATTACTGCGGCCACTTGCCACGTGTATGTGCGTCCGCGCGCGAGATCGGCGCTCGGCGTCCAGTGATCGGATTTCGTTTCGCCGTGTAGCTCCATGCTGTCGTCGGTGATCGTGATCTGGTACGACCGATTCGACGGGCCGTGCCATCGAAGCTCCGGACGCGTTTCGACGACGGCGATGCGCACCGGCGACACGACTTCGATCGCGTTCGCCGCCGCCGTTTCACCGCGAAGCATTCGCGGCGCGCCGGCGAGACTCGCGATCGTGGCTGGTGTGCCGAGGTCCGGGTGGGCGAGGAGTGTGGCGGCGCGCTGCGCGATGTTCGCGTCGATCGCGATTCCGTGGAATGCGCCGCTGCGATCGACACCGATCGTGCGATCGCCGTCGCGCAGCGAGATCGCGAGTGGTTCGACGCGCACGACCGTGCGAGTCGGCTGCACAGGAATTGGTCGCTGCATCAGCACCGTGACGCCGATCGCGATCGCTGCCGCAGCCGCGAGCGCAGCAATCAGTGCGTTGCGAACGTGTCGCCGCGGCTTCGCGAGCTCGCGAAGCTCGTCGACTTCGCGGCGGCATACCTCGCAGTTCGCGAGATGCGCTTCGACTGCGCGTTTGTCGTCGGTATCGAGACGTTCGTCGATGTAGGGAACGATCTCGTTCTCGAAGTGGAGATGCTGACCGCTCGCGAGATCCGCGCGCAGCGATGCGATGCGGCGGTTCGTCTCCTCCGATTCCACGGCCGGCTAGTATCGCATCCTGCGGCGCAAACGCTCGCGCGCGGATTTGCGAAGGTTGATGACCTGTTGCCGCGTCATGTCGAGCATCGCCGCGATGCGCTGGTCCTCGATCGGAAGCTCCGGCCAGATCGCGCGGAGCGCATCGTGCGACATGCCGACCATCTCCGCGATCTCGCTGACCGCGGCGATGCCGAGGAGCGGGAAAAGCTCGGTGGCGGAGCCGCTTTCGTCGCGAAGATTCAGCAGAAGCGCCGCACGCTGCGAAGGATTGAGAAGACGAATCTCCTGCCAGAGCCGCTCGACGAACTGCCGGTCGTCGACGCGCGTCGTTTCGGGGACCGCGGCGAGGTGCTGCGCGTCGTCGAGCACGACCGCCGGCTTGTCGATCATTTCCCACAGCTCGGCGGCCGCGTTGACGACCGCCTCGAGCTCGACCGGCCGTTGTGACGCGAAGAAGATCGCCGTCAGAAGACGCCGCACGTCGCGATCGCCGGCGAGATGGCGCACGCCATCCGTTTCTATCATGCGCGCGACGCTTCGCACGCCGCGCCAGCTCGCGAGACCGCACACCGTCTCGCCGTCGATCGTCCACTGTGCGTAGCGCGCGTCGTGGAGCAGCACGTAGCAGAGCCGGTTCTTCGCAGCGGTGCGCCGCGGCAGTCGCTCGCGCACGAGGTCGTCGCAGGCATGAAGCGTTACGGTCGCGACGTAGTTTTCGAAATTCAGGATCGACTCGTCCGACGATCGCAGCCGCTGCCAGACGCGCAGCATCGCACTCGAGCGAAGGTCTTCCCGCTCGTCGTCGCGTAGAAAGCCGATGCGTCCCGGACGGAACCGCTGCGCGATGACGCGCCGGATCGTTCTGTCGGCACGCTCGCCAAGCAAGTGCTCGAGCGTTTCGCCGCGTACGCCGGGATTGACGGCGTGCTCGAACTCGATGGAGGATGCAATTCCAGTCATGCAGAAGGAACGCGGTAACGGCGGACGTCACGCCATGTGGTTTTCATTCCGATGTTACGTTTCACGGGGTATGGGTGTCGCGGTAACGCTTGCGGCCGCGATGGTCTTCCCGAATTCATTAGATGCCGCGACGGATGACGTACGTACAGTCGCTGCAAGAGTTGCCCAGGCGTATGGGATCGGCGACGTACAGGTGCTCGACGCGCTCTGGAGTGCCCAAAGCGCGGCGGCGGCGCGGAGATTGCGCGTCGAGTTCAAACAAACCGAGCTTATTCAGTGTCACGAGCTCAAGGGCGTGACGATCGACTCCGTCAGCGGTGATGATGCGACGACGTCCGTGCGCGCGACGGTCGTGCGCTTGCCGGAGACGAAGCATTTGTCGATCAAGCTGCGTCGCGAAGGCGATCAGTGGCGACTCACGGACGTCATGCCCGCGGAACGCGTCCTGGCGCGACAGCTCGTCGCCGATCCGTCGAAATGGTCAGCGGTCACGAATGATGAGACGGAGTTGCTCACGCACGATCTCGCCGTCGCGCTCTCGGAAATGTCGACGCCCGGGATGGCGGCCGTCCGTCCGGCGGAGGCGCGCGTGGCGGCGGCAGCGCTGCAGAAACTGGCGGAGTTTCGCGGCGATCGGCTGACGCGCTCACTGGCGTTGACGGCGGAAGCGACGATCGCGGATGTGCAAAACGATTTGCCGCGCGCGAAAGCACGAGTCGGAGAAGCACTCGCGCTCGCGCGTGAGACCGGCGACGCCGAGGCGATCGCGCGTGCGCTCATCGTGCAGTCGCGCGCGTTCGAACGCAGCGTCAATGAGTTGACGTCGGCGATCGACGCGATGCAGCAGGCGCTCGCCGTGCTCGATCGCCTCGAGAATCGCCAGCTCGCTGCCTTTGTCCTCGGCAATCTCGGCAATCTGAAGCTGAAGGCCGCCAATTACGCGGACGCGCTCACGTACTTACAACGCTCGGCCGCACTCTCGAAGGAGATCGACGACGTCAACGGCGTGATGAAGACGGAAACCGCGCAAGGACTCCTGCTCCAGATCGAGAGCAACGACGAGCTCGCGGTCGTTCATCTGCTGCGCGCGATCGAGCTCGGCGGGAACGACCCGGCGAACGACGCTTGGATCGGCCAGACGTACATCAATCTCGCGCAGTCGTATACGGCGCTCGGGCGCGACGCGGATTCGATGGTGGCGCTGCGCAAAGCGGAGGAGCTGGGACGCCGCGCCAAGGCGCCGATCGTCATCGGAGAAACGCATCGACTCCTCGGCAGCGCCTATCGCCGCGCGAAGGACTATGTGTCGGCGACACGCGAGCTCGAGCAGGCGCTGTCGACGTTCGAAGCGGCGAAGCGCATTCACTTCATCCCCGGCGCGATGTCGGAGCTCGCGCTCACGCGGCTCGAAGCGGGCGATGCGAAGGACGCGGTCGCGCGCGCCGATCGATGCGCCGACTACAGCCGCAGCGTGAACGAGGAGTATCCCTTCATCGAGTGCCGCACGTTTGCCGGCGAAGCGCATCGCGCCCTCGGCGAGAACGACGCGGCGCTCGCGGCGCTTCGCGAGGCGATCGAGGCGAGCGAAGTGCGGCGGCTCACGATCGTCGGCGACGCGCGGCAGCGCGCGCGATTTCTGCAGCGAACGATCTCGCCGTATCGCGATGCCGCGGAGATTCTCGCGGAGCGCGGCGACGTCGAGGCGGCGTTGGAGATGACGGAGCAGGCGAAGGCGCGCTCGCTGCTCGACATCCTCGGCGGCGACGTCTCGCACGTCCGTGTGCTCACGCCGACGGAAGAGCAGCGCAACAGCGAACTGGCCGCGCACATCGCCGCGCTGAATCGCAAGTTGCGCGAAGAGAAGAGCAAGCCGGCGGCTGACGCGCTCGCGGGCGAGTTGAACACGGCGCGCGCGGACTATGAGTCGTATCAGCTTCTGCTCGACGCCGCGCATCCACGACGCCGCGCGCTCGAAGGCTCGGTGCCGATCGCGAAGCCCGCCGATCTCGCGCCGCTCCTCGGCAAATCGACGGCGATCATCGAGTACGCGGTGAGCGGCGATCACACCCGCGCATACGTCCTCACCGCCGATCGCGTCGAGTCATTTCGTCTCGCCGGCGCGCGCGAGCTCGATCCGCTAGTGACGCGATTCGCCGACGCGCTCGCGCACGACGACCTCGCATACCGCAAAGACGCGCAGGCGCTCTACGCGATGCTCGTGCAGCCGTTGGAGAAATCGCTGCACGGACGCAAAACGCTTTGCATCGTTCCGGATGGCTCGCTGTGGCGATTGCCCTTCGAGGCGCTACTCGACCGCGAACGGCGATTCGTCGTCGAGTCACGCGCCGTTTACTACGCGCCGTCGATGAGCGTGCTTGCACAGGTCACGCGGCGCGGCGAGCGCGCGAAGGCGGCAACGACGCTGCTGGCAGTCGGCAATCCGACGGCCCGCGGACGCGCATCGATCGAGGAAGCGGCGGGGGAGGTGCGCGCGCTGCGCGCGCTCTACGGCGCGGCGCACAGCCACGTGTTCGTCGGCAAAGACGCGACGGAGCACAACGTGAAGGGCGAGATGGAGAGCGCGCGCGTGCTGCACTTCGCGGCGCACGCGATTCTCAACGAGGAGAATCCGATGTACTCGGAAGTCGTGCTCGCGGAGAGCAGCGACACGCGCGACGACGGCCTGCTCGCCGCGTGGGAGATCATGCGCCTCGATCTGCGCGCGGACATCGCCGTGCTCTCCGCTTGCGACACCGCGCGCGGCCGACTCGCGGTAGGGGAAGGAGTCATCGGCTTCACATGGGCGCTCTTCGCCGCCGGCTGCCCATCGTCGGTCGTGAGCGAGTGGAAAGTCGACTCCGCGAGCACGAAGCGATTGATGGTCGCATTCCACCGCGCACTCCTCGCGTCGCACGAGCCGTCGCTCGCGAAAGCAGAAGCACTGCGAAGCGCGAAGCTGTCGCTGCTGCGGGACCCGAAGACACGGCATCCGTTCTACTGGTCGCCGTTCGTACTGGTGGGTTCGGCGCGGCGCGGTGAGATGTAGCAAGCCGCGGAAACGCACGTCTTCGTGGGGCCGGTAATACGGCGCTCATTTCCCCGCCTCTAGAGAGCAACGGCCCCTGTTCCGGCTAAACAAGTTTCCAAGGAGAGGTCATGCGTTTTCGCGTTGTGCTGTTTCTCTGTCTTCTTGTCGCGGTCGCGTCGACTGTCGTGGCGGAGACGCCTGCTGATGAAAACCTCGTTGTGTCGGTCTTTCCGGCGCCGCTGATCGACGGGGCGGCGCCCCACTTATATAGCTTCGAGCGAGCCGACCTCGACGGCACGGGCAAAGCCGACACGATTGTGGCTGCCTATTCGAACGGTATTCGGGGAACGGTTCGGTTGATCCGCGCGGGAGCGGTCATCGCCGAGACGAAATATCCGCTGATGTTCGGGATCAGTCCTTCGGTTCGCCTCGTTGATCTCGACGGCGACGGCAAGCCGGAGATCATTGCCGCCTTCGCGACGATGGGCGGCGGCAGCCTCACCTGGCCGCTCAAATGGAAGGACGGCGCGCTGACGATGGTTGGCCCGTCAACGGCGCTTCCCGACGGCAACATCTACACGAACCTCGGCACTGTCGAACCGCTCGATCTCGACGGAGACGGCAGGGTCGAACTGCTGACTCGGACTCACGAGAAGTCGGGCGTGGCCATGCACGTCTACAAGATCGGCATCGATGGCAAGTTCGCGCTGCAACCGTCGAAGCTCGTCTACGCCGCTTCGATGACGCGCAAGGCCGGCCTGCCTGATGTCGGCAGCACCGCCTTCAAGTCCGCGCCAGGTGCGCCGCTGACGATTCGAGTCGCCAATGGCGACATGAGCGGGACGCTCTACTTGAACGGACGAGAGCTCCAGTTCCCACGCGACTTCCAGAAAACCGCTGACGGCTTCACTGTCGCGGTCAATGGCTCCGACAACGGCATGAACACGTTGGAGATGAAGACCGACGGACAAGAGGGGACGCGCATGACCGTGACGGTCTTGCCGCGTCAGTGAGCAGGAGCTCGAAATGAAAAAGCAGACAATCTTCCTTCTGGTGCTACTCGTTTCGCTCTTGACAGGGAACGCGGCCGCGCAAAACGCAGGCACACTCGACTTTCGCGGTGGCAACGCTACGTTCCAACAGTCTTATCCATTCGACTACCCCCACGGCCCATTGCTGTTCCAGGGCGGACAGCCGATCTTCAATCGGAATGTTTTTAGTACTCCGGTGTATGCCACCGCCGGGGCGAGACAGTACTTCGACGGTCAGAGTCAGACTTGCCGGACCGAGATCGTCTGTTATTGCTCTAACACTATTTACATCAGCTCGCTGGAACCCTTTCAATACCTGGACATCAACATTCAGCAGGCGAACACAATTGAGCTCGAAGGCTATGTGGGACGCTATCAGGTGCAGAATCTCGAGAATCCCGCTCAGTATTACATCTATCAAGCAGTCGGCCGCGGCGGAACTGTCACCCTCAACACGTATCCATGGCACACGCACGCAGTCGCCGTTTCCATGATCAATGATTTCAGTACACGGCCGTCGCCACAATGCGATGGTGAGTATCCCCTGACGTTTTGGCACTGGGGCATCTCCTCGGTGACCTACGACATATCGCCGCCGCATCGCGTCAAGGTCGGACTGCATGCGCCAAGCGCGGGTGACGACGACTACCCCTGGAACATCGTTATGGACTCGTCAGTGGGGGTGGATCTTCCCGCCGGTTTGCCGATGCACGTGAAAGTCGAGAAGCTCGAGAACGGACAGTGGGTCCCGGCACAGTCGACGTTCACGACCCAACAGACAGACCCGCCTCCCGGAGTGCAGCACCTTGATTCGCGGGCATTTCCAGAGGTCTCTCTCGTACCTTTCGGTGGAAATGTCCCAGCCGATTTCCTCATGCTTCAAGGCGTGCATTCAGGCAAGACGTCAATCCGGGCGCTTCCGACAGACCGCCGGATCGATCCGATCTACATTAATGTCACTATGGAAAAGGGTGACTATCTCGGCGCGGCACCCGAGGACTACGACAAGCAAATCATCCAATTGGCGGACGAGGCGGGCATCCCTCCGCAGTACATCAAAGCACAGGCCAGCGCCCTGTCCGACCTCAACGGCACCCTGTGGAAGTACATCGACCATCTGGATGCTGTCGATTACAGATGGCTTCATTCAGACGCCGAGCACAACCCGCAGAACAAAAACTACAACCGCTTCGAGGGGAATCGGTCGCATTACGTCCTCAAAGACAAGGAGGAGCACGAAGGTAACTATCTGTGTCCCTTCTACAACTTCACCACGGGTGAGGGCTCGCATGATTGTTTCGATTCAGCGCTCAGCGACATCGCGAATCGCTACACGCTGTTTTTTGCGCGAGGTGGTCAAACCTACCGCCTCCAACCACAGGATGACCTCGAAATACCCGTGACGATCCGCGAGATCGCGAATGCGAATCCGGGATTGAACCTGGTGGACCCGGCGCCGCAATATGGAGTCACGGGAACATTCACCGCGGCTGACGACGTCCGCCGCCGCCCGTCCGAGCCGCCCCCGCCGCAGACGATCCATGGGGAGTGACTGCGCAGACGCCCCTGGCTTCCTCTTATGGCTTGATGCAGGTCATTCCGGCTATGGCGATCGGTCGTGGGTGGAACGGCGTCCAACAACGCTATAACCCGTCGCTGCTGTTCGATCACCCGCCGGTAAGCGACAACGATCCGCCCGTCAATGGACGAGGAAGCATTCTGCCGGCGGTGAATTCTGAAGCCGGCATCTTGGCAGAGCTCGTCAATTCGCGCCCCTCATTCGGCAGCGCAGACGACTTTCGAGACACCGCTATCGTGCCGATGCTGAACTCGTATTTGGGCCCCGATGACAGCATATTCACGGACACGATCATTCAGAAAGCACCATCCTACGAGCCGCAGTTCCGGAAAGGCATCGGTTCTAACAGCACGGGTTGCGAGCCGCAAATTACATCCACGACTTCGAATGTCACGATGGCGCCCGGCGGGTCCGCGGTCGTCGCTGTCAACCTGGCGGCCGGAACGCAAGTGTCGTCTTTTCAGTGGTACCGAGGAACGAGCGGCGACACGAGCGCTCCAATTGCTGAAGGTCAGTATCGCTATGTGACGGTGACGGCGGCCGGAAGCTACTGGGTCGCGATCAAGAACAAGTGCGGAACGACAAATAGCTCGACGGTCATTGTGACCGTTGCGCCGCCGTGCGCCCCAGCTTCGGTCACCGATCCGGACAGTGTCACGATCAATCAAGGCGATTCGACGACGCTTCACACGACGGCCGAAAATGCATCGACATACCAGTGGTATATCGGTCGCGGGCCGCTTGCTCCGGGAATGGACGGCGATCGCTCGCAGCCGATCCCGGGCGCAAATGCAGCCGACCTTTTTGTCCAGCCCTCGGCTACGACGATGTACTGGGTGCTCGTCAGCAATGGTTGCAGCAGTGCGTTGAGCGCGACGGCAACGGTCACGGTTAACGGGGCGACTTGCACGCTGCCATCAGTTGTTTCCAATCCAACGAGTCAGACGATCAGCAGCGGGAGCAACGGCACGCTGTCGGCGGCATTCAGTGGTACGGCGCCCGTCTCTATCGCCTGGTTCACGTCCACCGGAGCACCCGCCGGCACAGGAAGCTCGATCAGCGTCATCCCGACGGCCACGACTACGTACTTTGCGCGCGCCACGAACGCGTGCGGAACCATCGACAGCGCTTCCGCGACCATCACCGTGGGCACGGGGTCACAATGCACGCCGCCGTCGATCGCGACGCAACCACAGGATGTGAGCGCCGCGGCCGGTGATTCTGCACAGCTTTCCCTGGGTGCCTCCGGCACTGCGCCTCTCACCGTAACGTGGTACACGAGCTCCGGAACGACGGTCGGGACGGGAACATCTGTGAATGTCTCGCCCCAACAAACCAGCTCGTATTACGGGGTCGTGACGAATGCATGTGGCTCCGTGCAGAGCCGTAATGTCACCGTCACGCTCGTTTCCGCGTGCGTGCCGATCCAGATCACGTCGCAGCCGCCGACGGAGCGAATCATTGTGGTCGGCCAGCAGGCCGCGTTCTTGGCCGTCGGAGTCACCGGCACGAGTCCGCGGTTCCAATGGTTCCTGCACGATCGTACCGGCGCCCCGGACACGGCAGTCGCCGGCGCGACACTGAGCAGCTATGTTGCCGCGCATCCAGGCGATTACTTCTGTCGCATCACGAACGACTGCAGCAGCGTCGACAGCAGCATCTCGACTGTTCTTGCCGGTGTGTCCTGCGTCCCCGCGGGGATTCTCGCTGTTTCTGATGATGTGATGATTCCCGCCGGCGCGAGCGCCACTCTCGAGGTAGCAGCGGGCGGCGGCGCGCCGTACACATATGCTTGGAAACAAATTTCCGATGATGGCGTGGGTACCGTCATCGGAACGGATTCTCAGGTCATCGTCACTCCAACCGCCGACGTGACGCATTACCAGGCCACCGTCTCTGGTTTGTGCGGATCGAGCACGAGCCACATTGTCACAGTGACCTTGTGCCATCCTCCGGCGATCACGGCGCAACCGATCGCACCACCGCTGTTCACGGCGGTGGGGCAGAGCGCGCTAATGACGGTGACAGCGACCGGATCCAACCTGTCGTATCAATGGTTCCACGGCGGCCTTGCGGAGGGAGACGACGCGCCCACGGCGTATGTCGTCGCCGCCCATTGGACGCAGAGTTTCATGGTGCGCATCTCCAATGACTGTGGCACCGTCGACAGTGTCACCGTGGTCGTTCCTCCGATTTGTAATCCGCCGACGATCACGCAACAGCCCCAGAGCGCCTTGGTGCGTCCGGGCGAAACTGTGCACTTGAGTGTTACCGCGCACGGCAATCGCGCCGACAACTCCGATGTGAGCTACCAGTGGTACCAGGGCAATTCTTCAGACAAGACGCATCCGTTGAGTGGACAGACCGCTGCGGGCGTCAACGTTATAGCGACATCGACGCCGGCATCCTATTGGGTGGACGTAAAGGGCACGTGCAATACGGCAGGGGATGTCACCACTTTCAGCCAGGCGGCCGTGGTGTCCGCATGCTCGAATCCTGTGGTCGACCAGATCACGCCGGAAGCGCACATTGCGAATGGACAGCAGGCATCGATCACCGTTGCCGCGACCGGAACCGCGCTCACGTATCAATGGTACGAAGGTACCACCGGCGACGTCTCCAAGCCCATCGCTGGCGCGACGCAGCGCTGGCTCACGCCTTCGCCGGCCGTGAACACGAACTATTGGGCTCGAATCTATAGTCAGGGCGTTTGCTCCATCGATACGGCGACGATTCCGGTTTACGTTTGCAACCCGCCTGCGATCACAACCCAGCCGGCGTCGTTGACGATTCAGACAGGAACGAGCACGACGCTCACAATTACGACCGACATTCCGACGGGTGTTGCCGCGCATTATCAGTGGTACAGGGGCGAGACGGGCGACACCTCCGTGCCCGTCGGCACGGACTCGTCGTCGCTCAACACAGGCGCGCTTACCGACGACACCGCATTTTGGGTCCACGTCACGAAGGACGTCTGCACGGCCGACAGCGCCACGGCGCATGTCACGGCCTGCAGTCTCGCGGCATCGATCGACAGTAGCGTCAACATCGCCATCGGTCAGAGTGCGAGGCTGATGTCCTATGTTTCGAACATCCGTCTCGATGCGCAGATGATGTACAAGTGGTATCGAGGCGCCGTCGGCGATCGTTCCAATCTCGTGAGCGGCGGTCCGTCGAGCCAGGGTATGGACGTCGGTGTGACGACGACGACAAGCTACTGGCTGGAAGTGAGCGACGGCACGTGCACGGCGATCAGCAACGCCGGAACCGTGAACGTCTGCATCCCGACGATCACCACCCAGCCGACGAGCGTCATCTCCAGCGGCAATGCAATCGCTCTGAACGTCGCCGCAAATACGAGCGGCCTCACATATCAGTGGTACGAAGGCAGCGCGGGCGATAGGACCCATCCGGTTGCTGCGCCGGCAGGGACTGCGGCTACCCTCACATTCACACCAACATACACTGCGAATTACTGGGTTCGCGTCACCGGAACGTGCTCGCGCTATGCGGACAGCAACGTCGTCACCGTGACGCGCTGTGCGCCGCCGGCAATCACGACGCAACCTTCGCCGCGTGTCGTCACGCGAGGGACCTCGACGTCCGTGAGCGTGACGGCCACGGGCACGAATCTCACTTACCAGTGGTATCAGGGCAATGCGGGCGTGACGACGTCGCCGATCGCGAACGCGACTTCGGCGTCTCTCACTGTGACGCCGACCTACACGACGAATTACTGGGTCCGCATCGGCGGCTATTGCGGCAGCATTGACAGCTCGACCGTGCAAGTGAGCGTCACGCCGATCATCACCGTGCAGCCGGTCGACGTTCTCGTTACCAAAGGAGCGGGCGCGAGCCTCAGCGTCACGGTAGACGCGAATCCGGTCGTCTATCAGTGGTATCGGGGCGCCGCGAACGATACGAGCAATCCGATTTGCACGAATTCCGCGACCTGTACGACACCCGCGGTGTTCAGCGATACGCAGTATTGGGTGCGCGTCACCAGCGGTCTGTCGAGCGTCGACAGCAACGTCGTCACCGCGCACGTCTGTCAAGCGCCGACTGTCAGCGTCACTCAGCCTGCCAATCAGCAGAGCAATGCCAACATCTTGTTGACGGTGGTCAACCCCGACATGTCCCACACTTACGCCTGGTACAACGGCGTGAGCGGAGATACTTCGTCGTTGATCGGCTCCGGAGTCGGTAGCTACGTCATCTCGCAACATCCGACGCAGACGGCGAACTATTGGGTGCGCGACATCGGTCCGGCCTGCAGCGCTGATAGCGCCACGATCAACGTCCCGATCTGCACGCCGGCCATTACGACCCAGCCGTCCAGCGTCAACGTCAATCAAGGGCAGCAGGTCACGCTGACCGTCGCCGCGACCGGAACGCCGACGCTCACCTATCAGTGGTACACGGGCACGAGCGGCAACACCGCGTCTCCGGTTTCGGGAGCAACAACTGCGTCGCTGACATTCACCGCGTCTTCGACGCAGACTTATTGGGTGCGCGTCACGAACGGCGTCAACGGTGCCGCCTGTTACATCAATAGCAACGCCGCGACGGTGACCGTCTGCATTCCGCCGTCGATCTCGACGCACCCGAGCAACCCGATCATCAATCGCGGCCAGTCCGCGACGATCGGCGTCACCGCCAGCGGCAGCAACCTTCAGTACCAGTGGTATCAGGGCGCAAAGGGCGTCACCACGACGGCTGTCGGCTCGAATAGCAACATCCTCACGGTAACGCCGCAGACGACGACGTCTTACTGGGTCCGCGTCTCCGGCTGCTCGCAAACGGCGGATAGTAATGCGGGGACGGTGAGCGTCTACCCGATCATCAACACACAGCCTGCGAATACCCGCATCACGAAGAATACGGCCGCGACGTTCAGTATCAGTGTCGATGCTTCGCCGGTCTTGTACCAGTGGTACGCGGGCGTGAGCCCGGACACGACGACGCTGATCAACGGCGCGACGAATGCGACGTACACGACGCCTGCGCTCGCCGCCGACGCGAATTACTGGGTGAAAGTCACGAGCGGCAGCGCGACGGTGTACTCGAACACGGCGACGGCAACGATCTGCACGAGCTCCGTCGTGAATGTAACGAACAATCAAGTCAGCGGTGCGAATGCGACACTCTCGATCGCCACTCCGAACGCGGGCGAGACCTATAGTTGGTATCAAGGCACGACCGGGACGACGACGACTCCAGTCCTCCTCAATACGACCGCGACGTCGATCAACGTCCAACCGACACAGAGCACCTATTACTGGGTTCGCACATTCAGCGCCACATGCTCATCCGACAGCGCGTCGGCACTCGTGCCGATCTGCTACCCCAAAGTGAATACGCCGACCGGCAACCTCGGCATCACCTCAGGCCAACAGACCACGCTCACTGTGAGTGCGACCGGTACGCCGAACCTGACGTATCAGTGGTACCAGGGCAACAGCGGCAACACGACACTGCCGGTCAGCGGTGGAACGCAGGCCTCGGTGACTGTGCAACCGGGAAGCACGGCGAGCTATTGGGTGCGCGTCACGAGCTCCACTGCGCAGGGCTGCTACGCGGACAGCGCGGCGGTGACGGTCACTGTCTGTCAACTGCCCGTCATCACGACGCAGCCACAACCGATGCCGTATCCGACCAGCACCTACAGCCGCTACATCAATGTCGTGGCCACGGGATCCGGTCTTCAGTACCACTGGTATGAGGGTCTCAAAGGCGTCACGACGACGCCGGTCGGAACGAATGCGTCGCAAATCGCCATCACGCCCGGCGTAACGAAGTACTACTGGGTGCGCGTGAGCAATGCCTGCGGCTCGGTCGACAGTGAGGCGGCGCTACAAAGCGTCGCGCCGACCGTGAGCGTTTCACCCGATCCGACGATCTGTTCGGGCAGTACCGCGGCACTCTCCGTGAGCGCGTCGGGCACGATGCTGAGCTATCAGTGGTACCAGACGACCGCGGGTACGACGAACGACACATCGCATCCAGTCGGCACTCCGAACAGCACCACGTTCACGACGCCGGCGTTGACGCAGACCGCGGTCTACTGGTGTCGCGTCACCAGCGGCAACAACTGGACGAACTCGACGAACATCACGGTCACCGTGAGTCCCGGCCCGACGATCGGCATTTCCTACTCGCCGTCGAGCGCGAGCTGCGGATACTTCTTCGCATCCGTTGACGGCAACCTCGGCGACTTCTACTACGCCTGGTACGTCGGCAATCTCGGCGACACTTCGCATCAGGTCAGTGGTTCTTACTACGCGAGCGTCTGCGCCGTGAACGGCCGGAACTACTGGCTGCGCGTGACCGATCCGACCACGGGCTGTCATACGGATGCCGCGACCGCGATCCCCTGAGAATGAGAGCGGCCGTGACGCCACGTGCGACGACTTTCCGTCGCACGTGGCGAAGCGGCTGGTAATAAGAGACTCACTTCCCCGCCTCTATCCAATTAGCGGTCCCTATAGCCAGTCCTTTCAGGAGGCGAGTGATGTTCGTCGGTCGAGGTCTGTCGGCGCGAGTTTGGATGTTGATTCTCTTCATGGCGATGGTCGGCATCAGTGCTCAGGCACAGTCGATCACGCACGTCGATCCCACGAATATCGACCCGACGCAGCGAGCTTCGGTGGGGCAGACCGATCCACGGCAGAACCGTCTCTGGTTCCTGGATCGCCTCGACCAGGAAGGCTATCCGCTGGATCAGCACTACGCCTACTGTGACGATGGGAGCTTTACCAAGAACCTGCGCTTCCATCGTGTCAACGTCTATATCGTCGATACCGGCGTCCGCCGGGATCACATCGAATTCGGCGACACGGATCGCGAGCGGAAATCTCGGATCGATGACGGAATCGCGATTTCTCGCCAGGGTAATGGCTATGCCGAGACCGTCGGTGCCACGACGTCATGCGAAGAGACTTCACTGAACGGCACCCACGGAACGAGCGTCGCTTCGTTCATTGTCGGCAAGAACGTGGGTGTGGCAAAGGGTGCCCACGTCATTCCGATCAAGCTGCCATGCGTCGCGCCAGACTCGGCTGAGCAGCAGGCGAGAGACCTCACAGAAGCGATCCGCGTCATCCGCGACGATCTCTATGGTACCCAGGGCCGGTGGCAGAAAGATCCCGACGAGCGGTTTCTCGTTTCATTCAGCACCTTTGTGGAGATCTCTTCGAATGCGCAAGACTTCACTGATCTGCGCAATGCATTAGTGGATCTCGTCAACGGCCCGGCCAAGATTGTCATCTTTGCATCTGCGAACAATCCCGGTCTCGACGCATGCGAAACGTTGCCCGGATCAGCACATCAAGACGACACGCGGATCATCACGGTCGGCGCCACGATGATGGAGAATGCCAGTGAACTTCATCCCCGCGGTACAGGCGGAGACGGCGACCCTCACAACTACTTCAATGACGAGGTTTTTCAACAGTATCCTCTGTTCGACAGCAACCGCCTTCCACAGGACGTCCGATGGGATATCGGGCCCGGTGATTCCACGGCGCGCAGGACCGTTGGCGGTTACACACAGACCGAAGGCTCGAACTTCGGGCGGTGCGTAGCGATGTGGGCGCCGGCGTGGAATACGACAAGCGCTTCAGGTACGGGTCCTTTCGCCTATCGCGACGGCATGAATGTGAACGGTGGCGGTTCTGGGACCTCATTCGCCGCGCCAATGGCGGCGGGAGTTGCGGCGCGTTTCGTGTCGATGATGCCGGAAGCCTCGGGCGCGCAGATTCGCGACGCACTGTTGAACACGGCGATCCCGAATGCGATCGAGGTGGCGACGTGGCTGAACCCGCGAATGCCGAAGACTCTGAACAATGAGACGAGCGACACGGTACCGGCGGACGTCGTCAATAACAATCTTCTGCTGCAGGCCTCCGATGTGATGTTCATGAGCAGACCGCATCCGGTTCCCGGGAGCGCCTCGGGCAGCATGGTGACCATCACGATCGATGTGGCGGCGGCATCGTCGCAGCTCACCTACGAGTGGTACAAGAGCGCGACGCGCGGCGACATTTTGTCGAAAGTCGCCGACTCGAACTCTCCGTCGATTGTCGTCCCAAACGATTCGTCTTATTACTGGGTTCGCGTTTCCGGCATTTGCACGATCGGCCCGCGCGCCTTCTCGCGCGACAGCTACCCCGGCCGCGCGCGCCTCGAAACCTGCGCGACGCAGCTGTCCAACATCGTCATCCTGCCGTCTCATCCGACCATCGCGAAAGGCGCAACGACGAGCCTCTTTGCGACGGCAACGAACGGGGTCACGTTCCAGTGGTATCGGGGCAATCGGGGCGACACGTCGAATGCACTTTCTTCCGGCCAAGCGCTGACCACGGCCCAACTACAGACCACGACGGCTTATTGGGTCCGGGTGACCAGTAGTGACAATTGCACGCTCGACAGCGACAGCGTGATCGTTCGGGTCGCCGAACCGCCCACCATCGTTCGCGTCACGCTGAACCCTACTGACTCGGCAGCGGCCGTTCCCAATCCGCTGAACATTCTCGAGAACAAGACCGTCTTGCTGACCGTGTTGGCAACGGGAACCGATCTGCATTACAAATGGACGCAAGACGGGAATCGGATCTGTTTTCGACCGCCGCTAGTGGCCCAGGCGGTGGATCCCGTCGGATACGAGCAATCGTCTACCAACCAATGCGCCGTTCCTGCGGGTGGGTCGCTCACAGTCGAAGTCAGCAATGGCTGGGGAGCTTCTCAATCCCAGAGTGTGACGATTCAATCATGCAACAACACAAGTTGGGTGTCGGATGTCTCGGGAACGGTAGTAGCGGGAAAGCTTCAAGTCGCGAACACATTGGGAGCGTCCGGGACTTTCCAGTGGTATCAGGGCGAGCTCGGCGACATGTCCGTTCCGTTGTCGGGCAACACGAATGTCATTACCGTAGACGTTCCGAGCGTCCCCACAACCTATTGGGCGAGGGTGAGCTTCCCGGACGGTTGCCCCGGGCATGCGGCATTGGCAGATACGAAGCCGTACACGTATGTGCCGGGCCCGCGTGACGACTGCGGTCAGTTCTTCACTCACATCGACGTGACCAGAACGCCGAGCTTGCCCCGCCTAGCCATTACGTGCACGCACTTCGACGCTGTGAAGCAGTGCAGAGAAACCTACACATGGTATGCGGGAACGCCGGCGAATCACTCTTCTGTAGTTCATACTGGCAATGTCTTTGATCCTCCCGCGCCCAAGTGCGGCGATCAGTACTTCGCGGTCATTCATCCGGACCCGACACTGTGGTCGTGCCCGGATCTCAACAGCGATGTCATTGTCTTGTGTCCCATGCGATCGCGACCCGTGAGCCACACGCAGTCGGCTGGCCCGGGAATGCCCGTTGGGCTCACCCTCGTCGACGACGGTGATCATCCGACGGTGACCTGGTACACCGGAAACGATCCGCATGACACGAGTCAGATTGTTGGGACAGGGACTTCGACGATTGTCGCGCCTACCGAGAGCACGACCTATCACGCGTATTCGACCAGCACCTGTGAAGGCGGTCCTCATGACGACATCAGCGATCCGGCGGACGTGAACATTGCATGCGTCCCGCCCGTGATTCAGGTGCAGCCGGTCAGCACGACGGTCGCCTCGAGCACCGTTACGGCATCAGTCATCGCGACGGGCACGGGGCTCACATACTCGTGGCGCGACGTCGAACATCCGAACACGGAACTCGACAATGGTAGCGCTGCCTCGTACACCTTTCTATCGACAGCGGATAAGAAATCGCTCACGGTCTTCGTCGTGGTCGGGAGCTGTGGCTCGACGGTAACGAGCGCGCCGGCCACACTTTCCGCGGTGACGTGCGGGGCTCCGCACATCGATTCCTTTACAAGCTACGGGCTTTCCACTCTTCCCGGTGAGGCGATCAATTTGAGCATCACTATGAGCGCGCCGGAGGAGGGCGGCGCGTATACCTACCAGTGGTACCGAGGTGATGGCATACCGCTGCCGGGGGCGACGCATAGTTCAGTGGTCGTCAACACTCAGAAGATGGACACGTTCTATGTGCACGTGGAAAAGAGTTGTGCGACAACGCCTCCGGCCGTCTTTGCGTTGGATAGTCCGAAGGCATATGTGAAGGTCACGAGTGTCTGTGAGCTGCCGCCGTTGTACGTGACCCAGTCCGCGCCGTTCTTGCCGGACGTCGGTGGCTCCATTACATTCACGGCGTATTGCGATTGGCCGAACGTCAACTTCACCTGGTATAAGGGCGTGGTAGGGGACACCCGCAACCAGCTTCCCGCGGATCCGGGCCACGCGAACCAGCTCACCTTGACGGACGTGAAGGCGGTCTGGGTGCGAGCCAGTCTATCGTGCGGCGCGACCCGCGACAGCGCCACATTCTCGACGACGCGTCGTAACTGCGGACCGGTCTTCTTCGATACACAGCCGCAACCGACGTCGGTCCGCTGGGGCGATTCCGGCACGTTGTCGGCGCACGCGTACACGCTCAATGGCGATATTGACTATGGCTGGTTCGCCGGAGCGCTCACCGAGGGAGTGCCGGGAGAGCATTTCGAAAACGTGCGCGTGAATCCGCTCAAGAGTACGCGTTACTTCGCCCGAGCCGTCAGCCTGGGGTGCGGGACATACTCCGACACCTTCATGACCACGGTTCGCGTCGCATCGTGCGACGGCATCACTATCACTTCGTGGCCCGCCTCCGACACATGGACCGATAGTGGCACCGGCGTGACGCCCACCGTCGGAACGACCCAGAGCGGCTTGACCTATCAATGGTTCGCCGGCGACCTCGCAGACGAAACGAACCCATTGACCGGAATCACCTCGAACCCGACGTTTACATCTGGTCCGCTGGCCGCGGATAGTAAATTCTGGGTACGCGTATCGAACGGGAGCTGCGTCGCGGACAGCGACACGATTGTCGTCCATGTCTGCACCCCTCCCGCTTTTGGCAATTATCAGAAGACCTTCAACAACATTCCAGGACAGGACGTCTGGATTGGCTCGCCTGCCGCGGGCACAGGCGTCACTTACGAGTGGTTCGAGGGAGCGAGCGGCACGACGTCGAATCCGATCGGAAGCACGGAACCTCTGCTCTTCGTGCGACCGTTCGCGACCACTCAATACTGGGAGCGCGCCACGAGCCATTGCGGTGCGACGGGCACGGATGCCCGCGTCGCTCAGACACAGAGCATCACCGTGAGCATTTGTCCCGATGTGACCACGCCCGTCGCCGCGCAATCGATGGTGATGCCGGGCGGTACGACGACGATCTCTGTCGCAGCGACCGGCAATCTTCTGACATACCAATGGTATGTCGGAAGCCGCGGTGACCTCTCGCACCCGCTGACGAATGGCAATGGCCCGACCGTCACAACGCCGCCGCTCACGCAGCCGCTGGAGGTCACCGGCCCGGTGAGGGTGGTGTTGCACGCATCCTCCTCGGCCCTGGACACCGACTTCACCGCCAAGCTGGTGGATGTGGCACCC
>Ga0207687_10000546_pt1 | contig 25262 bp, 19 predicted proteins | sample KBSM54metaG_FD_184399 | JGI IMG/M metagenome (GOLD analysis project Ga0207687, IMG submission 184399) | Miscanthus rhizosphere microbial communities from Kellogg Biological Station, Michigan, USA - KBS M5-4 metaG (SPAdes) (version 2) | ecosystem: Host-associated > Plants > Roots > Rhizosphere >...
TGGACCTGTCGGGTTCCCCCAGCGTAAGCGAACTGCTGCAGCAGAGCAAAGCGCAGTCGCTTGCGGCACAGCGGCATCAGGATATCCCCTTTGAGCAAGTAGTAGAACTAGCCCAACCGGTGCGCAGCTTGGCCCACAGTGCGCTATTTCAGGTGACGTTTGCCTGGCAGGACGCGACGGAGAGCTTGCTTGAACTTCCGGGCCTGAAGTTGGAGTTGCAACCCTTCTTGTCCTCCTCGCATAGAGTTGCCAAGTTCGATATGACACTTCACCTGGTGGCAACCGGCGACACCATTGGCGGGGGGATTGAGTACGCAAGCGCGCTCTTCGAAGCTGCGACCATCCATCGTTACATTGGATACGTTCTGTCGCTGCTGAAGGCCATGGTCGCCGACGGTGCCCAACCCATCGACTGTCTGCCCATGCTCAGCGAGGAGGAGCGGGAACGGGTTCTGTACGAGTGGAACGCGACGAAACGGGAGTATCCGCGGAACAAGTGTGTGCATGAGTTGTTCGCAGAGCAGGCGCATAGGAGGCCTGAGGCGACGGCAGTGGCGTGGGAAAACGAGGAACTGAGCTATGGGGCGCTGAATGCCCGAGCCAACCGGCTGGCGCACTATCTCAGGGAGTTGGGGGTCGGATCGGAGACCCGCGTCGGCCTGATGGTTGAGCGGAGCATCGAGATGGTGGTTGGCTTGCTGGGTGTGCTGAAGGCGGGAGCGGCCTATGTGCCGCTCGACTCCGGTTCTGCCCGTGAACGGCTGAAGTACATGCTAGAAGACAGCGGAGCGAAGCTGGTGCTGACCAGCAGGAGCTTGTCGCCGATGATAAGAGAGGTTGCAGGCGCGGAGGTGCTGCTGATGGAAGCAGAAGAGTGGCACCGCTATAGCAGTGAAGATCCTCAGGTACAAATGGAATCGGCGCAACTGGCATACGTGATCTACACCTCTGGATCGACCGGACGGCCGAAGGGAGTAGGGGTGGAGCATCGTCAGCTGGTGAACTATGTCCGGGCAATCGGAGAAAGGCTGCAGATTGAGCCTGGCATGAGACTGGGCCTGGTATCCACGTATGCCGCCGATTTGGGATACACGATGATCTTTCCTGCGCTCTGTTATGGAGGTTGTCTAGATGTGGTGGATGCCGGCCGGGTATTAGACGCAAGCAAGCTGGAAGAACATTTCTCGCAGCATCCAGTAGATTATTTGAAGATCGTGCCTTCCCACTTATGGGCGCTATTAAATAGCAGTGAGGGGAGCGGCTTCTTGCCGCGGCGGTGGTTGGTATTGGGCGGCGAGGCGTCGAGTTGGGATCTAATCCAGCGGGTCAAAGAAAGAAAAGCAGGGTGTCGGGTTCTGAATCATTATGGGCCGACCGAAACGACGGTTGGGGTTCTAACTTACGACACAACCCAGGATGACGGTGGACTGCACGCGGGGGGAATGGTGCCCACCGGACGACCGTTGAGCAATGGAAAAGTATATGTCTTGGATAGTGAACTAAATCCTGTTGGGGTTGGGGTAAGTGGAGAGATCTACATCGGAGGAGCAGGGGTCGCACGTGGGTATTTGAAGCGCGCAGAGTTGACAGCGGAAAAATTTTTGCCGGATCCATACAGCGGGGAACCCGGTGGGCGGCTGTACCGGACGGGGGATTTAGGGAGGTATTTAGAGAGCGGGAACATCCAGTTTTTGGGGCGGAAGGATCATCAAGTGAAGATCCGAGGATTCCGTGTGGAGTTGGGGGAGATCGAAGCAGCCTTGGTGGAGCATCCGAAAATACGGCAGGCGGTGGTGCTGGCGCGGGAAGACGAGCCTGGGGATAAGCGGCTGGTGGCTTATGTGGTGGCCGACCAGGAAGCCGAGGAGGACGACAGCGGGAACAAGAAAGCGGGGCTGTGGATCAGCGAACTGCGGGAGCACATGCTCGGAAAGTTGCCGGAATATATGGTGCCAAGCGCCTATATGAAGTTGGAGAAGTTACCGCTGACCCACAATGGGAAGATTGACCGCAAGAGCCTGCCGCAATTGGACCCGAATACGCCGGAGCAAGAACAAGAATATGTGGGACCGCAAGATGCTACACAACGAACCCTTTGCCGGCTGTGGGGAGAAGTATTGCGGCGGGAACGGGTAGGAATTCACGACAATTTCTTTATGATCGGTGGGCATTCTCTTCTGGCCGTGCAGGTAATCTCGCGAATCAAGTCGGCATTCGCCATCGAGATGCCCCTCAGCACGATATTTGTGGCACCGACGGTAGCTAGAATGGCCAAAGAAATCGCGGCGTTGAACGGGCACGAACAGCCGCAGTCATCGCCAGTACTGGTGAGCATCCAACCTCAGGGCTCACGAGCCCCCTTCTTCTGCGTACACGCCGTTGGCGGACAAGTGATCGGTTATGCGGAACTTTCGCAGGAGTTAGGCCTGGAGCAACCCTTTTATGGTTTGCAGTCGCCGCCGGCAAATCACTTTCCCGGGTCGGGCGTGAGCATCGAGCAGTTAGCCACTCTTTACAATCAGGAAATCCGCAGGGTCCAGCCACGCGGCCCTTATCTACTGAGTGGTTGGTCTATGGGAGGATTGGTAGCGTGGGAAATGGCGCAACAACTGAGAAAAGAAGGTGAGAATATAAGCCTGCTCGCACTCATAGATACTGCTCCGCCACCCAAGTATCGGGAAGCTGAAGATAGAGACGATGAGATATCCATGCTCGCCCGTTTCGCTATGGACATTAGCCGGTTGATCGGCAGGGACCCTGGGCCTTTGGTGAAACAATTCTTACAGGCGGCCGAGCAAGACCAATGGAAGATGGTGCAAGAAGCTCTGACCAGCTCTGGCGTGCTGGCACCGAAGACAGCCCACGCCGAAATGAGCGCTTTACTGGAGGCATATACCCGGAATTTCCGTGCCATGAATAACTATTCCATCCAAACCAGTAAACAACCGGTGATTTACTTCCGAGCGTCCGAGACACCAGAGCGTTTCTCCAAGCTATGGACAAAATGGTCAGGCGGAGGCATTCAGTTCCATTCGGTTCCAGGGGACCACTTCACAATGCTGAGGCGGCCTGGTGTACGTATCATCGCCGAGACCTTGCAGCGTTATATATCGAACAGCAACAACGAATTGCGCGCTGTGAGTGCGGAAATGAGCCCCGTGAGTTGATAGGCCTCGAAAGTCAACACACACCGTGAAAACTAACCCTTTCTGGATGGAGTGTTTTGCGTTATTCTAGTTCGGTTGGTTGAAGGGTCACTCGCGAGTTCCATTCTGGGAATGAGTTTGTAAGTGTCATCTGTAACTTGCTTGTTCTTAGAGACGACTTGTTCACGAGTGGAGCCCCTTTTTGATAGACAGCTTTCTTCAGGACGTACGTTTTGCATTCAGGTTATTAGGGCGTGTTGACACTAAATAAGATTCGGTGATCATAACGAGAGGAGCGCCTTTCATGGGGACTTTACTTCAGGATGTTCGCTACGGTTTGCGGATGTTGGTCAAGAAGCCTACATTCACGATCGTGGCTTGCCTGACACTGGCCCTGGGAGTCGGAGCCAACACGGCCATTTTCAGCATCGTGAATGCCGTGTTGTTGCGTTCTCTGCCCTACCGCGATCCCGATAGCCTGGTGCGAATCTACTTTAACGAGCCCGGCGTAGGATTGCGGGACGTTAGGTTTTCCAAACCCGAACTGGATGATCTGCTGACGCGAGCGGGTGTATTTGAATACGTGAGCCCGATCTTTGAGGGTAGCGAGAATTTGACCGGCGCCAAACAGCCCGAGCGTCTTGAGGCGGTCAATGGCAGTTTCAGCTACTTTTCCATGCTGGGTGCGACCCCGCAAATTGGAAGATTGATTGGTCCGCAGGACTACGAGCCTGGGTTCTCGCCCTTTGTCGTGATTAGCGATGGCCTGTGGCGCCGTGGCTATGGCGCCGATCCGAATATTGTCGGCCGTACCATCCGGCTCGACAATGATCCCTTTACAATTATTGGGGTTCTGCAACCTGGATTTCGCCATCCTGGACCGACGACTTCCGGCGACGTGGAAGTATTTGGCGCCCACGGATTCAGCGCAAATCCCCTTCCCCCGCCAATGCGTAGTACCCGGCCGTTAAAATCCGGAATCGGACGACTTAAGCCTGGTCTGACACTGGCGCAGGCTCAGGCGCAGCTCACTGCCATGGCTGCCCAGATACGCCACGACTTTCCCACCGATTACCAGCCGCAGGCGCAATGGACAATTGAGATTCAACCACTGCAGGAAGCTTTGGTGGGCAAGATCCGGCCCATGCTGCTGGTGTTACTGAGTGCGGTAATCCTGATCGTTTTCATCGTATCGTTGAACATTGCCAATCTCCTCCTGGCGCGCGCTTCGGGGCGACAACAGGAGATGGCGGTGCGGTCAGCGCTGGGGGCGAGCCGCAGCCGCATGGTGCGCCAGATGCTGACCGAGTCCATGCTGCTGTCGCTCATCGGCGGTACCGCGGGAATCGCAACCGCAGTAGGTACTTTGGGCTTCATGCTGCGCTTTGTACCGGCAAGCGTTCCCCGGCTCAACGAAGTACGAATCGACTGGGTGGTCCTGGCCTTCGCTCTGCTGATCTCCATTCTTACGGGCTTGGTGTTTGGACTTGCTCCAGCGGTTCATTCGGCAAAAGTCGCTCTCTCCTCGGCCATTCGGGAAGGCGGTCGCGGGTCCGGCTACAGCACCAAGACGGGCCGATTGCGGGATGTTCTCATCGTCTCTGAACTGGCATTTGCCGTCATACTGATGGTGGGAGCCGGCTTGCTGCTGCGTACGCTGCGGGATCTGTTGCAGGAAAATCCAGGCTTTAGTCCAACTCAGGTTGTCACGGCAAACACGTGGCTGGGAAATCCCAACGATCCGAAGACGGATCCGTATAACGGTATTGCCAGTATAGCCAACTTTGATCGTGAGTTGCTGCGGCGCATGAAGGCAATTCCAGGAGTGGAACTCGCTGCAATCACCTCAGCTCTGCCGGCCACCAATAGCAACCCCAACGCGGTCGGTGGCTTACTGATTGAAAGCTTCGCAATTGAAGATAGACCGGTCGAATCCTCACAGGATCTGCGCGCCGAGAGAATTCAGATAAGCCCCGATTATTTTAAGCTGTTGCAGGCGACGCTCTTGCGCGGTCGCTCATTCACCGAGGGCGATGAAGACGGCAAACAGCGGGTGGCCATCATTGATGAAAGCACCGCTCGCAAATATTGGCCAACCCGCGATCCGTTGGGCCGCCAGGTGCGCTTCGGAAAAGACCCTACCAAGCCATGGACGACCGTCGTGGGTATTATTAAGGATATCAAGAACGACGGTCTCGACATCGATGGCGTTCCCCACATCTACGTTTCGGTCTATCAGGACCCCAGCAAGCAAGTGAGCGTGGTGTTGCGGACGTCTCTGCCCGCGAACCTGCTTGAACCACAGATTCGACATGAAATCCAGAGCATTGATCCCGGCTTGCCGGTCTTTAATGTTTCTTCTATGAACGACGTCCTTGATCGGTCACTGGCTTCACGCCGTTTTTCTGCCAATCTGGTGGGCGGATTTGCTGGACTGGCGGTGCTTCTGGCCTCCGTGGGAATTTACGGCTTGTTGGCTTATATGGTCGGCCAAAGATCGCGCGAGATCGGTATCCGCATGGCCCTGGGCGCGCGGCGGGGCGACATTCTGAGATTGTTCTTACACAAGGGAGTCGCACTTGCTGGCGTGGGCATCGTCGCAGGATTGGTCGTTTCTGCATCCACGGCGTCCATGATGGCAAGTTTGCTCTATGGGGTGCGCCCCCATGATCCGGCTGTGTTTCTGATCGTACCTATACTTTTGTTTGTCATTGCCGTTCTAGCCAGCTATCTTCCAGCCCGGCGCGCGACGAAAGTGGACCCGATGATTGCTTTTCGTGAGGCATGAAATCACCGGTTGACGGCCGGTCCATCAATGGCGGGGAGTCTTAGAGCATTTTCAGAAAAAGGTGTAGGCCGAAATCACCAATGTATTTGCGGCTTTCGCTAAAGAAATCCGCTCTTCACCCCTTTTCACAAGTTCACAGCATTTCGAGAATGCTTTAATGCGATCTTTAACTTAGCGGGAACGCACCTCTACATTTTGGTTGCCTATCTTGGCTTTTGTTCATTTTCTGGAAAATCATCCAGAGAAGTCCTTGCAATCCACAACAGACCTCATAAGTTGCTGTAAGACTGCGAGGATTGTTACAACTTGGAGCCTCTTCCATCGCAGTGATAGTGAAGGGCCGATTTTCAGCGCTTTCTGACGGAGGTGTCAAATGAATGCACAGCTTCAGACGATCCCGCAGCCCCAGACCGAACCGATCCAATCCCAGCCACAGTTCAATAACATTCCGAGGTGGAACCTGGCTGTCCGGATTGCTTTTCGATTCTCGATGGTATATCTGGGGCTGTATTGTTATGCCACGGAAATTCTCCCCGGCTTGTTCTCCGCTACCGGGGGACCTGGAGCTGTCTTGCCCGATGGGGCCACTCTCTGGCCTTTGCGCCCCATGATCCTCTGGACCGCCGCCCATATTTTCCACGTGAATGCGCCCCTATCCTACGACATCAACAGCGCTAGCAGCGACGGCATGTTCGGTTGGATCACGGCCTTCTGTCTGCTAGTGATTGCCACTGTCGCCACCGTCGTCTGGTCGCTTCTCGACCGCAGCCGGGAGAATTACGCTGGGCTGCATAAGTGGTTTTGGCTTTTCGTGCGCTTCGCGCTTGCCGGACGGATGATTACCTACGGTATGACGAAAGTTTTCGTGGTGCAGATGCGGTTTCCCCCATTGACCAGGCTGGTGCAGCCTTTCGGCACCTACTCCCCTTACGGGATTCTCGTCAACTCCATCGGCTCAGCCCCGGCTTATGAAATTTTTACCGGCTGCGCCATGCTCGCAGCCGGATTGCTGCTGATCTTCCCTCGCACGGCCACCTTGGGTGCCCTGATCAGCCTCGCCGACATGATCCAGGTGTTTATGCTGGCCATGACGTACGATGTGATAGCAAAGCTGTTAGCCTTCCACCTAATCCTGCTCTCCTGCTTTCTCCTGGCCCCCGACGTTCCACGCTTGATCAGATTCTTTTTGCTGCGCCGGACCTCGTCGCTTTCCACCGAAGTGCAACTCTTCCGCGGCGTCCGGGCCAACCGGATCGCACTTGTCGCGCAAATCATATTTGGTCTGTGGCTCGTAGGCTTGTACTGCAACCTATGCTGGGGTTACTGGAATGCTATAGGCGGGGGCAGACCTCTCTCGGCGCTCTATGGCATCTGGGAGGTGCGCCAGATGTCGATCGACGAACAACCGCGCCCGCCGCTGCTCACCGACTCCACCCGTTGGCGGCGTGCCATCTTCGATTCCCCCGACCGGATGGCCTTTCAGCGGCTGGACGATTCGTTCGCTCCTTATGGTGCCTCCATCAATCTCCCAAAAAGAACTCTCGCCCTCACGAAGAAGGGCGACAAGGACTGGAAGGCGAGCTTCACGTTTGACCGACCTGCCGAGGATCGGCTCATCCTTGATGGCCGGATGGACAATCATCAGGTTCATATGGAGCTTCAATTGACTGACCGGAATTCGTTTCTACTGGTCTCAAGAGGTTTCCACTGGATCCAGGAGTTTAAATTGCTTCCGCAGCCTTGATTGGAATAAACGGAAATCACCCAGAGAGTCCTTGAAACCACAACAGACTTCACAAAGTTGCTGTAATACTGCGAGGATTTTTACAACTTGGATCCTCTTCCATCGCAGTGATAGTGAACGGCCGATTCTCAGCCGCTTTCTGACGGAGGTATCAAATGAACGCACAGCTTCAGACGATCCCGCAGCCCCGGACCGAACCGACCCAGTCCCAGCCCCATTCCCAGCTCAACATTCCGAGCTGGAGCCCAACCCTCCGGATTGCCTTTCGATTCTGGATAGTATATTTGGGGCTGTATTGTCTTGGTACGCAAATTGTCACCAGCCTGTTCTCCCCTACTGAGGGATCCGTCTTGCCCGACCCGGCCACTCTCTGGCCGGTGCGCTCCGTGATCTCATGGACAGGCGCCCATATTCTCCACGTGAATACGCCCCTGTCCGCCTTCTGGGCCGGCAACAGCGCCACCAGCGATGACATATTCGCTTGGGTCATGAGCTTCTGTCTGTTAGTGATTGCGGCTGCCGCGACCGTCGTCTGGTCGCTTCTCGACCGCCACCGGGAGAATTACGTTGAGTTGCATAAGTGGTTTCGGCTGTTCGTTCGCTTCGGGATTGCCGGACAGATGTTTTTCTACGGTTGGTCGAAAGTTTTCCTGGTGCAGATGCATTATCCCTCATTGACCAGGCTGCTGCAGCCTCTCGGCACGTTCTCTCCCTTGGCGCTGCTCTGGAACTCCATAGGCGCTGCCCCGGGTTATCAAATCTTTTGCGGCTTCGCCGAAGTCGCAGGTGGATTGCTGCTGCTCTTCCCTCGCACAGTCATCCTGGGCGCCCTGATCAGCATCGCCGATATGGTCCAGGTGCTTGTTCTCGACCTGTCGTACGATGTGCCGGTAAGGCTGTTAGCCTTTAACCTCATCCTGCTCTCCTGCTTTCTCCTGGCCCCCGACGCTCCAAGGCTAGTCAGATTCCTGTTTCTGAACCGGGCCACGGCGCCTTCCACGCAAGTGCGACTCTTCCGTGGCATCCGGGCCAACCGGATTGCGCTTGCCGCGCAAATGGTATTTGGCCTGTGGCTCATAGGCGTGAACTTCCACCAATTCTGGGTTTACTGGAATAACCAGGGCCCCGGCAGACCGATCCCGCCGCTCTATGGCATCTGGGAGGTGAAGCAGATGTCGGTCGACGAACAACCTCGCCCGCCGCTGCTCACCGACTCCACCCGTTGGCGGCGCGCCATCATCGATTACCCCAACCGGTCCTGCGCTGGGCAGTACACACAAGTGATACATACACAAGCGTCCACGTGTATGGCCTTTCAGCGCCTGGACGATTCGCTCGCTCCTTATGGCGCCGCCGTCAATCTTTCGGACAAAACTATCGCCCTCAAGAAGAGTAGCGACAAGGACTGGAGCGGAAGCTTCACATTTCAGAGACCTGCCGAGGACAAGCTCATCCTGGATGGCCGGATGGACAATCATCAGGTTCATATGGAGCTTCAGTTGGCCGACCGGAATTTGTTTCCGCTGGTCTCAAGAGGTTTCCGCTGGGTCATGGAGGCCCCCTTCGGTCGCAATTGATGGTAAATCAGTATGACTGGATGGGATTCTTCCTCAGCGAGCTGATACTTGATGCAGCTGAGTTCAGGTCTCCATTACCGTTCTTTTCGGAACTTGTAAAATCATTCGCTTTGTGACCACGGACGGGCGTAGCCAGTGGCCAGATTCTGAAATGCGAAGCCGAAGTTATCAGTGTCTCTTGATGCAGCCTGCGATCGTGCCCTGGCTGATGGCGGTGCTGTGTCCACTTTTGCCCTGCGGCGTGACGCCGAGAACAAAGTGTGAATGGCGCGCGGTGCAGACGATGACAAATAATTTTCAGAAAGTGTCAACGCAAAGATCACCCGAAAGGCTTTGTCAAACTATTCTCAGCCGCTTTCTGACGGAGGTCTCAGATGAACACACAACTTCAGATGATCCCACAGCTTCAGATGATCCCGCAGCCCCAGCCCAACCTTCCAAGGTGGAACCTGGCCCTGCGGATTGCCTTTCGATTCTGGATGGTATATCTGGGGCTGTATTGTCTTGCTACGCAATTCGTCTCCAGACCTACGGGAGCCGATTTTCTTCCTGATCTGGCTACTGTCTGGCCGCTGCGCCCCGTGATCTCCTGGGTCGGCGCCCATATTTTCCACGTGAATACGTCCCCGTCCCTCTTCTGGGGCAGCGCCAGCGGCACCACCGACAACATGTTCGGTTGGGTCATGACCTTCTGCCTGCTTGTGATTGCCACTGCCGCGACCGTCGTCTGGTCACTTCTCGACCGCAGCCGAGAGAATTACGCTGAGCTGCATAAGTGGTTTCGGCTTTTTGTTCGCTTCGCGGTTGCCGCACAGATGATTATCTACGGTATGACGAAAATTTTGCCGGTACAGATGCCGTATCCCTCATTGACCAGGCTGCTGGAGCCTTTGGGCACGCTCTCTCCGATGGGGGTTCTCTGGAGCTCCATGGGCTCGGCCCCGGCTTATCAAACCTTCACCGGATGCGCCGAACTTACAGGTGGATTGCTGCTGATCATCCCTCGCACGACCACCTTCGGCGCCCTGATCAGCCTCGCCGCCATGATCCAGGTGTTTGTGCTCGACATGACATACGATGTGCCGGCAAAGCGGTTTGCTTTCCACGTCATCCTGCTCTCCTGCTTTCTCCTGGCTCCCAACGTTCCAAGGCTGGTCAGATTCCTGTTGCTGGGCCAAACCACGTCGCTTTCTAAGGAAGCGCAACTGTTCCGTGGCGTCCGGGCCAACCGGATCGCACTTGCTGCGCAAATCATATTTGGTCTGTGTCTCGTAGGCTTTTCCGGCCACTACGCCTGGGGTGCCTGGAATATCCGGGGCGCGGGCAGACCGCTCTCGCCGCTCTATGGCATCTGGGAGGTGAAGCAGATGTCGATCGACGAACAACTACGCCCGCCGCTGGTCACCGACTCTACCCGTTGGCGGCGCGCCATCTTCGATTACCCCAACCGCATGGCCTTTCAGCGCTCGGACGATACGTTCGCTCCTTATGGCGCCTCCGTTAGTCTCCCGGAGAGAACTCTCGTCCTCACGAAGAGTGACGACAAGAACTGGACGGCGAGCTTCACGTTCCAGCGGCCCGCCGGGAATCAGCTCATTCTGGATGGCCGGATGGACAATCATCAGGTTCACATGGAGCTTCAGTTGAGGGATCGAAATTCGTTTCTGCTGGTCTCAAGAGGTTTCCACTGGATACAGGAGTTCCCCCTCGGCCGATGGTAGGTCAGTATGACTGGAGGGATTCATCTTCAGCGAGCTGATACTCGATGCAGCTGAGTTCAGCCCCGTAGAGTCCGCAGGCATGAGAGCCCATCTTCGTATCGTTCTTCCCGGTGGCAACGGGCAGGTCGGCAACATTCTCGCCCGGCATTTTCACGCTCAGGGACATGATGTCGTCGTCCTCGCTCGCAGGGTCACATCAGCCCCGTGGCGCGTCGTTCATTGGGATGGAGCAACTCTGGGTAACTGGACATCCGAACTGGAGAATACTGATGTACTCATTAACCTCGCGGGCAGAAGCGTAGATTGCCGATACACTCCGGCAAACCGCAGAGCAATCAAAGAATCCCGGACTCAAACGACTCACTTGCTAGGTCAAGCGATTGGTCATTCCCTTCATCCGCCCCGCTTGTGGATGAACGCAAGTACCGCGACGATTTACCGTCATGCTCTTGACCGGCCGATGGACGAGCAGACGGGGGAGATTGGTGGCAACGAACCGAATGTGCCTGCCAAATGGCGTTTCAGTATTGATGTGGCCACTAGCTGGGAGACGGCTTTCTTCGACGCTGCCACACCCAATACTCGCAAGATCGCACTTCGCAGCGCCGTGATCATGAGTCCAGACCGCGGGGGAATATTCGATAAATTGCTTCGTCTGGTTCGGTTTGGTGTCGGAGGAACCTCAGCCAGCGGGATGCAATTTGTTTCCTGGATTCACGATGCCGATTTCTTGGGTAGCATCGATTACCTGATTGCCCGAGATGAGATTGATGGCGTGGTCAATATTGCATCGCCAAATCCTTTGCCGAACCGGGAATTCATGAAGGCTCTGCGAGAAGCATGGGGATCACGCATCGGGCTGCCTGCTGCAAGCTGGATGCTGGAGATAGCTACCGTTTTTCTGCGCTCCGAAACGGAACTGGTGCTCAAGAGCCGCCGCGTTATCCCCGGTCGTCTTGCCGAAGCTGGTTTCCAATTTCAATTTCCTGAGTGGGAAAGCGCCGCACAACATCTGGTTAGGCGCTGGCGTGCGACCGATCAGCGTCAAAAGAGGTTCTTTGATAAGGCTCGCAATGTTGCTGGCGGTGCGCCGTAAACGTTTGGCTCATTCGTTGGTTGTCCCGAGCTTAGGTTTTCACCGAACTGCTTCTTTGCTAGTTATCAACTTCTAATTCACTAATTACTGGTGCTCTTTATGCGAATCACTCTTCTTCCCGGCGATGGAATTGGTCCTGAGGTTTGTCGTGAGGCAGTGCGCATGTTTTATGCGCTCAACAGCTTCTACAACTGCAAGTTTGAAATCATAGAAAAACCGGTCGGCGGCGCAGCCATTCGGGTTGCCGGTTCGCCGCTGCCGGAAAACACTCTGGAAGCGTGCTTGCAGAGTGAGGCTGTGCTCCTGGGAGCAATGGGTGCGCCGGAGTTTGACCACCTGGACCGGGACCAAAAGCCCGAAGCAGGCCTCCTGCGCTTGCGGGCTGAGCTGAAAGGGTTTGCCAATTTGCGTCCTGCAGCCTGCTATCCCGCCATTGCCGATTGCTCGCCATTGCGCCGGTCGAGAGTTGAAGGCGCTGATGTGTTGATTGTGCGCGAGCTTCTCGGTGGGCTGTATTTCTCGGAGCCGCGCGGATTTGGTGAAAACCAGGAGTATGCCTACAACACCATGCGTTATTCGGTGGAGGAGATTGAGCGCATTGCTCATGTGGGTTTCCAGCAGGCACGCATGCGACGCAAAAAAATCACCTCTGTAGATAAAGCCAATGTACTGGAAACATCGCAATTATGGCGGAGCGTAGTGACTGGTGTCAGCCGGTCTTATCCCGATGTGCAACTCGAACACATGTACGTGGATGCCTGTGCCATGCATCTGGGCATGAATCCTTCTCGCTTTGATGTGATCCTTGCGGAGAACCTGTTCGGCGACATTTTATCGGACCAGGCTGCCGCCATTACCGGGTCCTTAGGAATGTTGGGATCGGCCACCATTGGCGGTGGGATCAACCTTTATGAGCCTGTGCATGGCTCAGCGCCGGACATTGCGGGAAAGGGAATTGCCAATCCATTGGGTGCCATTGCCTCCGTGGCCATGCTGTTGCGCCACTCGGCACAGATGCCGCAGGAGGCGAACGATCTGGAAGAGGCCATTAAAAATGTCCTGGATGCCGGTCATCGCACCGCCGACATTGCGGGAGAGCATACACAGCACGTTGCCAGCACCAGGGAAATGGGCGAACTGGTGGAGCAGGCATTCGTGGCCCTGCTGGACCGGCGCTTTGCTTATCATGCTGTGTGAAAGTCCACCACGGAAACACTGGGGAACACAAAGAACGGAGGAATAGAGTGGCTCGCACCTTATTCGAAAAAATTTGGGACAATCATGTGGTCTGTTCGGGGCCGGAAGGTTCTTCCATCCTTTATATAGATCTGCATCTAGTGCATGAAGTGACGTCGCCGCAGGCGTTTGAAGGGTTGCGGATAGCGGGGAGGAGAGTCCGCCGTCCTGAGTCTACCTTTGCAACCATGGACCACAATGTTCCTACCACGCATGAGACTCGTTCCTTCATTACGGATGTACTTGCGCTTTCCCAGGTGGAAGCATTGCGCAAGAACTGCCGCGAATTCGGGATTGAACTGTTTGACCTGGATTCCCCCAATCAAGGCATCGTTCACGTAATTGGTCCGGAACTGGGGCTGACGCAGCCCGGCAGGACCATCGTTTGTGGTGACAGTCACACCAGCACGCATGGAGCTTTCGGCGCACTGGCCTTCGGCATTGGCACTTCTGAGGTCGAGCATGTCTTGGCTACACAATGCCTGGTGCAGAAGAAGCCCAAGACAATGTCAGTGAGCTTTTCGGGAATACCGGCGGCAGGAGTTACGTCCAAAGATATGATTCTGGCGTTGATCGCCAGGATTGGCATTGATGGCGCCACTGGTCATGTTATTGAGTACTTGGGTGATGCCGTCCGCGCGCTATCCATGGAAGCGCGCATGACCATCTGCAATATGAGCATTGAGGCAGGTGCCCGTGCCGGCATGATTGCTCCCGATGAAATTACCTTTGCTTATCTCCGCGGCCGCCGCTTTGCTCCCCAGGGCAACGCCTGGGAAAAAGCCGAAAGCTACTGGCGGAGTTTGAGCACTGACTCCGGTGCTCGCTTTGACACAACTGTGGAGATTGACGCTGCAGCCCTGGCTCCGTTCGTAACCTGGGGCACAAATCCGGGAATGGCAACGCCTGTGAATGGCAAGATACCCGATCCCGACGGCGCAAGTAGCGATTCTGAACGCAATGCCTGCCTGCGAGCGCTTGAGTACATGGCCCTTAAGCCTGGAACCAGAATTGAAGACATCCCCGTGGATCGTGTTTTTATTGGTTCCTGTACAAATGCGCGATTGGAAGATATCCGGGCCGCCGCGAGGGTAATCAAGGGATACAGAATCTCCCGGCAAGTCCAGGGGCTGGTTGTGCCTGGTTCGCAGAATGTGAAACACGCGGCCGAACGAGAAGGCTTGGACAGGATTTTTGTCGAAGCCGGTTTCGAGTGGCGGGAGTCGGGCTGCTCCATGTGTCTGGCCATGAACCCGGACAAACTGAATCCTGGGGAGCGCTGCGCTTCCACCAGTAACCGCAATTTTGAAGGCCGACAGGGAGCGGGTGGTCGAACACATCTGGTCAGCCCGGCCATGGCCGCCGCTGCAGCAGTGGCTGGACATTTCGTTGATGTGCGGAATTGGCAATATAAGTAAAGGTGAGGATTTTAAGATTTTTGATTTCAGATTTTGCGCTTGTTTTGAATTCGAAGCGGCTCTGAAATTAAAAATCCGGAGGCGAAAATTCCAAATGCAATCCTTCAACTCCCATACCGGCTTGGTCGTACCTTTCGAGCGAGAGAACGTAGATACTGACCAGATCATTCCCAAACAATTTCTCAAGCGTATTGAGCGCACCGGATACGGCGAATTTCTCTTCTACGACTGGCGTTTTCAATCCGATGGGAAGCCGAACCGAAGTTTCATTCTGAATGCCCCGGAGTATGCTGGCGCTACGGTGCTGGTGGCAGGCAGGAATTTTGGCTGTGGGTCGTCGCGCGAGCATGCAGTTTGGGCACTGCGCGATTATGGCTTTCGGGCCCTGATCGCTCCCTCCTTCGCGGACATCTTCACCACAAATTCGGCCAAGAATGGCCTGCTGCTAGTGACTCTCTCTCCGGCACAGATTCGTGACCTCATGACGCGTGCCCAGCGCGGTGCTTTCGAATTGACCGTCAATCTGGAGAGCTGCACAGTTTCTTCCGCGGATGGTTTTTCCGCCCAGTTTGCGATTGATCCTTTCACCCGCACCAGCTTGCTGCTCGGTCAGGACGAGATTGGAATGACCTTGCAGCACGAAGCCGAGATCTCCGAATACGAAAAATCCCACTGTTGATGCCTGATGTTCTCTGCGGTAGTCGCCTTCCAAATCTGCCGTGTTTTCTCGCGATCCTTAACTCCGGTTTCATCGACAAGGCCCGATATGGGTGCCTGTGTGGCAAGTGAGGCATCCACCACGCTGCGTAATGGATTCAGGGACAGCACTCCCAGTGGCTGCACCATTACTCGCCTTGACGGATTGGTGCAGAGCTTGCGTGACGCACCGACTCACCCCTAAACTCTTGAATCCGGATCTTTGCGCGACAACTGGGCTTCGCCACTCTGTGTCGCGCCATTGAGGAGCGTAAGGAAAGATGCCCGACCTGCCCATCACCTATCGGGGAACAATCTATCCCTGGCACTGCGACCATATGAATCACATGAACGTGATGTGGTATGTCGGCAAATTCGACGAAGCTACCTGGCAGTTCTTCTCCATGATCGGCCTCTCGCGATCGCGACTGTCGAAGGAAGGCATGGGGATGGCGGGCCTGGAACAACACATTGAGTACAAGCGCGAACTGCATGCCGGCGATGTCATTACCATTCGCTCGGCGGCGCTTGAGATCACGGAAAAATCCATCCGCTTCTGCCACGAAATGTCCAACGATGGGACAGGCGAGTTAGCCGCGCGCACGATTCTGGTAGCCGTTTACTTCGACACCTCAGCCCGGAAGTCGCGGCCCTTTCCCGCAGACATCCGCGAACGAGTCGGACTGATGCTTGCGCCCACCTGATGTCGGCCGGCTTCCTACCTTGCAGGCAAGATGGATCTGTTAGGAACCGGCAAGAAAAGGCAGTCAGTCAGAAGAGCTTGAGTGACCGCGCGCATTGTTATTTACGATGTGCGAGACTCCGTCATCTTGCCATTGATGTCCGCACGTCGCGCAGGTCCAGCTCGCCTTGCGCCAACTACCAATATGATCCGCGCAATAAGGACGATCATATTCCGGCGGTGGATCGGTGGTTCCTTCAAGTATGATGTCCTGCGATTGGCACTTAGGACAGATGACCGCGTAGTCGAGTTCAGCGTCCTTGAGAACTTCATCGTCCCATTGCCTCAGGTCAGGCGCGTATTTGTCGAGCACCCGTGAGGCACTGAGAGAGTCCTCGGCAAATACTTTGAGGTCTATTCCGCTGTCAAAGCTGCCTTTGAAATTCTCCAGGTCGGCGACGTTATCAGGGCCCAGGCATGAAGCAATATGTTTTGCGTCAAGAATGCCCTTGGCCCGCCTTGCGTCGGCTTCGCTTTTCAGTATGCATACGATGCTGAGATCGAGCTCCGCCAGCTGGATTTTGAACCCTTTCTCGGCAATCACTGCCTCCAAGGCATCCCGGCCTGTCTCCGTCATTTTGTACGCTTCAGCGGCCAGAGCGCGAATCTCTCCCTCCGTCATGCCCGCATAATGTTCTTTCGCCAGCCTGAATTCCTGATCAACTCTTTCCACGGGCTGTAATCCTATGTCTGAAAAAGTATTGCCAGCAAGTAATATTTCGAGCGAAAGGACTGGGATAGCACGCCTGCTTCTCCAGTCCTTCTTTTTTGCTTGGCCGATGTCGGCGATCTTGTGGCACAGGCACTCCTGCCTGTGTCCAATCCGCAGATCCGTGCCATCGTGCTAATCAGTGCTTACGCTTTGCTTTTCCGATGTCGGCGATGTAAGCCGCGCGTGAAATCACCGCGCCTCAAGTTGCCATCCTCAAAGAGCGGACGCCTTTGCCGCGAATGAAGGGCCCAAATTGGCGGAGCCCACGCCACCCCTCCCCCTGCCCATCAACTAGAATTCCAAAAAGACTTACTGGAGTCATCCCAGATTTGCGTGGGTTTGACGCAACATAAAGCTGTTTGGCGTAGGGTTCAGAGGTTTTCCTCCGTGTTCCTTCGTGTCCTCTGTGGTAAAAGCTTTTGGGGTTTTCTGGCTAGTGGCTAGCGCCCGTGTGCTGCGAAATGTGTCCTGCGAGATTTTGAAACGCTTTCGACTGAAATAGCACTACTAGTGCACCTTGGATTTAGCAGGATTCGGAGGACTATAATGATCGCCCCAGTATCCCTGTTGGCCTCCTGCGGCACACTTGCTTTGAATGGATTATTCTTACGTGCCACGAGAGTGTATCGAGCAGCGCAGTGCCGTTCAGCCGCCGTTCTTGTACCTGCCGTGCTCGGATTGCTCTGGTGTTGCAGTGCGTCCATACCGCTAATGGCGCAAGAGTCACAGCAGCGCCCGGTCAAGGACCATGAGCGGGAAACCTGGCGCAAGGCCATGGTGCGGACCCCGCTGCCCAAGAAGGGATGCTTCCAGGTCTCATATCCAAACAAAGAGTGGAAGGAGATCGCATGCTCCAACGCCAAGGTGGTACCGCCTCAGCTTCCGCGGAGGGGCAACCATAACCCGACCGTAGGTGCAGGTTCAGGAGACTGGGCAGCGGTGTCGGCAGGCACGATAACAACCGCGGAGGGATCGTTCTTAAGCACCAATGGAGTTACCAGCGAGAGCGATGGCACTTACGGCGCTAATCAGTTTTCTCTCCAGATGAATACCAGTTTCTTCCAAAACACCACCACCACGAGTTTGTGCTCCGGTGCCACCACCCCATCGTTGTGCCAAGGTTGGGTGCAGTTCGTGATTCAGCAGTTTCCTCCTCCGTATTGCGCAGCCTGCGGAGCCATTTGGTACTTTCTGGTCAACTATGGAACAGGAACCTGCCCGAGCGGTTGGACCTCGGATCTGGTTGGCGACTGCTACCAGCGCAGCAGCCTGATGCCCCTCACCGCTGCCACTATCTTGAACCTCGGCCTGATGACCGTGACTGGCCAGGCTTCGGGCGGCACGGATACCGCGATTATCTATAACGGCAGTGGCACTCTCACCGCCACAAACTCTGACAGCCTCCTCGATTTGGAGGCCAGCTGGAATACCGTCGAATTCAACGTGTTTGGCAGCGGTGGCGGAAGTGTGGCGAACTTTAATGCCAACTCGACTATCGATGTTGAGATCGCTATCACCGATGGAACGACGAACGCGCCGACCTGTTCCAACCAAAGCTTTACCGCCGAAACCAACAATCTCAACTTGGCCAACGTGACCGGAAGCTCGGCTCTGGTGTGCTGTGCCTACCCAGGCTCCCCGCGGATCGAGTTTATGGAAACCAATGCCACGCCGGCGCACACGGCTACCTGTGGTCCCACCAGGATCGAAGGCGACCCCCACATCACCACCGCCGACGGAGTCCACTACGATTTCCAGGCTGCGGGTGAGTTTATATCCTTGCGCGATGACGACGGGGCGGAAATCCAGACACGGCAAACGCCTATCGCAACTACTGGTCTTGGCGCCGATTCGCATGACGGACTGAGCACTTGCGTCAGCCTCAATACCGCGGTAGCTGCGCGCGTAGGAGATCATCGCGTTACCTACGAGCCGAACCTGAGCGGGGTGCCTGATCCCAGCGGGCTGCAACTGCGCATTGACGGTGCGCTCACTACTCTTGGTTCGTCCGGTATCAATCTCGGCGGTGGTGGCCACGTAGCACGGTTGGCATCGTCAGGAATTCTGGAGGTTGATTTCCCCGACGGCAAGACCTTGTTCGTTACACCGCAGCTTTGGACTACCTACGGCAAATGGTTCTTGAATGTCGATGTCAGTAACGCCGGGCTCATAAGCTCGGACGGCGGCGGCGCCCGGCTGCAGGGAATTGCCGGTCCCATTCCTGCAGGTAGTTGGTTGCCGGCGCTGCCCTCCGGGGCGTCGATGGGCGCGATGCCTTCGGCGTTGCCGCAACGCTACAGTGACCTCTACCACAAATTTGCCGAAGCCTGGCGGGTTACAAAAAAAGATAGTCTGTTTGACTACGCGCCGGGCACTTCCACAGACACGTTCACTGACAAGAGCTGGCCTTCGGAGAAGGGGCCCTGCGTTGTTCCCGATACCAAGCCTGTTCAACCGATTGGTCTCGAAATAGCGCAGGCAGCCTGTCGGCGGGTGGCGGATCCGGACCGCCGCGCGGATTGCACATTTGATGTGCAAATCACCGGGAATATCGGTTTCGCCACAAGCTATCTCTACACGCAGCGCATCCTGAGGGATGCGACCAGCACGAATCTGACCGATGACCCGCAACTGTCGCAACTCGGTGAGTTAGTCACCTTTACGGCATTCGTTGCGGCAAACGGTCCCGAGTCGATTGGCCATCCCAGTGGCGCCGTGCAATTCACGGTTGACGGAAAGAATGTCGGAGCTCCCGTGCCGCTGGATGCCAAGGGGCGCGCAACGTGGGAAACCACTGCGCTCAAGGTGGGCAAGCACGAAATAGCAGCCTCCTTTGAGCCTGAAGGCGGCAGTGCCTTCCTGCCAAGCAGCAGCCCAGAGAAGATCCACATTGTTAAGCGCTGCCCGTGTAGCGATCGCAGATAAGTGCGGCTCTGGAGGTCAGCTTACGCATCGATCAACATAGCGATAGTCTCATCGAGTGAGTCACTAGCGCTATTTTTTCTTCGTTGCGGAAAATGAAAGTCGGGCACCGAAACCTGGCGCTTGGCTGATGCGCGGTGCCCAGCCAGCAACCAGTGCCGGTGCCCGACTTTTTTGCCGGAAGCCCGATTCCGGCGCTCTTACCATCCTTGCGGACGGTATAGAGATCAAAAGCGAATCGTGCATTCTGATCCGCAAAATCTAAAATGCTCACTACCTGAAACTGCTGGTAGTGGATGATGAAACCCACCAGACCGAAACATGGTCGGTTGGCGTTTTTGTAAAGAGTTGAATTGGTCTGGAGCGTTTGCTGGCGCGGTTTTTACGCCGCCTTCAGTGAAACGCGGCTATTGGCGCACAGACTTTGGGAATGACTTCTCTAGCGTCTCAGTGGAATGGCCCCTTGAGGCGAGCCATAAAGAGAGGGGGACGCAGCTTGCGATCCGTACAGCCCGGCCATTTCTGCAAATGGCAGCTGTCGAGATTTGCTTTGTGAATCGATTCTGATCGGGCGTTTGTTCTGGTTCTGAGGAAGCCGGATGCTTACCCAGCCGGGTACAACATAGTTGAAGTCAACGGTTACAACCGGTGGCGTATCATCGTACGGATCGGGGTCATAAGAGTCGCACGAGCATGAGGCTGTCCCGGCAAGTATGACCATGCATCCGAGAACCAACCCGCGTAACCACCTATGTGCCAGCAAAAACATCTTTGCCCGATCCTCAAATATCTAGAAAACCGAAACTCTGGATGGTATCCAGACTGACACCTGAATATTAGCAGACTGTTGGAACTATTTTAAAGAATTTAAGGCCATGGCAGGCTGGGGAACAGGGAACCTTGCACCTCAGTTTTCAAATTAATTAGGGTTCCTGGCCTCCTGCCATTGGCAAATTTTGGGCCTCGGCCTGCAACAAGCGTGTTATTACATCTTCGGCGGAGCCATGCGCAGTAGCACCTCAGTCCCGCCGGGCAGCTTGAAGTTCTTCTTCTTGGCGGTCAGCACTGTAGTTGCCGGAGGCTTGTTCAGGAGCCAATCCAACTTGAGTCCATCAATCCCTATCGTTCCACTTGAATCTTCTTGCAGGTTCGACTTCGGATCTGCTTTACGTTTCAGCATGGCGGTCTGCACCGCCGCGCCCGAGCTTGCAACGGAAGAAACTGAAGCGTTCCCAGTCCGCTGTGTAACCTCGGTGGAGCGGTTCATGGAGTAGAACGGATCGTCCGAGAGATCGCCCGGCGGATTTGCCAGCGCGGCAATAATGCCAGCCATGGCAATCTCCTGGCCGGGTTGCGGTATCGCCTTATCCAGCACGATCGAAACTGTATTCCCGTCCTTTGCGTCAAGCACGGTCGCGCTCAATGCCGTGCCACGGGGCATTAGAGTCTTGCCGTTAACCACAAGATCACGCGTAAAGTGCAGGGTGATTTTGTCTCCTGCTTTGGCGGTCTTGAAGTCCAGAGTTTTATCCAGGGCGCAAAATCCAATAGCGGCCTGCTGCGCTCCCGCTGCCAGAGTTAAAAGAAGCAAGATGAAAGGAACTGCAATGATGCGACGCGCGGTTTGGCGATACATGTCCACTCCAGTAAGAGGTCGGCAGGAAGTGTAACACTACTCGGCAATACGTAAGCCCGCGATTTCATAAAAATCTCGCGACAAGATAAGCTATCTCGTCTTTCTTTGCACGCAGAACAAAATCGTGGAGGGTCTTTCAGAATGAAGCGCGTTCTCGCCGTAGTGGTCGCATTTCTTACTTTTGCTTATTTATTATCCGCGCAGAATCCACCGCATAAAGACCCACCAAAACCGATTACCACCATTGCCGAGAAGACCGCAACCATGCAGAGCTTTCCCGGTTTTTTTACGGACTTTTGGGACGCGCGCGAAGGAACGCTATGGCTGCGCATTGACAATGCCAAATGGGAGACACCGTTCATTTTGTACGAATCCCTGCCAAGCGGCATGGGTTCAAACGATATTGGCTTGGACCGGGGCGAGCCGGGCGAAAGTTACGTTGTCCATTTTGAGCGCAGCGGTAAACAGGTGTTGCTGGTAGCTGAAAACGAGAATTATCGCGCTGTCACCGACGATGCCGACCAGCGCAGCGCCGTGCGCGCGGCGTTTCCGCAGTCCGTGCTTTGGGGCTTTGAGGTAGCAGCCGAGGATGGCGACGCTGTTCTGGTGGACGCCACCAAATTCTTTTTGAGCGACGTTCACGGAGTGGCCGCCAGAATCGCCAATGCGAAGCAGGGCAAATACAAAGTAGAGCCAACACGCTCCGCCATCTACCTGCCGCGCACAAAAAATTTTCCTGAGAACACTGACATCGAGTCAACGCTTACCTTTGTGGGTGAAGAGCCCGGCAACTTCGTCAGGCAGGTCACGCCTGAACCGCATGCCATTACCGTGCGCGAGCATATTTCCTTCATTCAGGCTCCCCCAGCAGGATTCCACACCCGTGCGTACGATCCGCGCTCCGGATATTTCGGCATCAGCTACATGGATTTTGCCACGCCCGTCGACGAGCCAATCGTAAAGCGCGAAATCGCGCGGCATCGGCTGGCCAGGAAAGATCCCTCTGCCGCTGTGAGCGAGCCGGTGAAGCCGATCATCTATTACGTCGATCGCGCAATCCCTGAGCCGATCCGCTCTGCCGTGGTTGAGGGCGTTAGCTGGTGGAACCAGGCATTTACCGCCGCTGGTTACAAGGACGCATTCCAGGTCAAGCTGCTCCCTGAAGGCATAGACCCAATGGATGTTCGCTACAACGTGGTGGAATGGGTGCCACGCTCAACGCGAGGCTGGTCCATTGGCAACGCCGTTACCGACCCGCGCACGGGTGAAATCATTAACGGCCATGTCCGTCTTGATGCGTTGCGCATCCGGCAGGTGTTCCTGATTGCGCAAGGGCTTCTTGATCCGTTCGGCAAAGATCCTGCGGCGCTGGCCAAGGCCAATGCCATGGCGCTGGCGCGCATTCGCCAGCTCGCCGCGCATGAAACAGGGCACACGCTTGGACTCATGCATAACTATGCTGCCAGCATCGTGAACCGGGCGTCTGTGATGGACTATCCGCCGCCGACGGTCACGGTTGGCGCCGATGGCGTGCCCGATGTTGCAAACGCTTATGCCGTGGGCATTGGCGCATGGGACAAGACAGCCATTACTTACGGATACCGTGATTTCCCGGCGGGGACCAATGAAACCCAGGCGCTGGACAAAGTCCTTGATGACGCGTTCGCCAGCGGCCAGCTTTATCTCACGGACCAGGATGCGCGTCCTCTCGGCTCAGCAAGCTCGATTGCGCATCTGTGGGACACAGGTAGCAATGACCTTGACGGGTTGCAGCAGGTGATGGCGGTACGGCAGGCCGCGCTCAAGAATCTTTCAGAAAATGCGATTCGCGAACACACGCCGATGGCCACGCTGGAAGATGTGCTGGTGCCCATCTACCTTTATCATCGCTACCAAGTCACAGCCTTGGCCAAATCCATTGGCGGTCTGAATTACACTTTCGATCTTCGCGGACCAAACCGCAAAGATCCTGAAATTGTTCCCGCTGCGCAGCAGCGCCAGGCCCTTCACGCGATCCTCAAGACGCTTTCACCTCAGGCGCTCGCCGTTCCTCAACCGCTTCTGAATATCATTCCGCCGAGGCCTCCGGAGTATCCCAGTTCGAAGGAGAACTTTGCGCGCCGGACTTCACCGGCCTTTGATTCTCTTGCGCCCGCCGAGGCGGCGGCGGAAATTATTGTCCAGCTGTTGTTTCAGCCGGAGCGCGCCCAACGCATGATTGAGTATCACGCCCGTGATGCAAACAATCCCGGTTTTGACGAGTTACTGGACGAGGCAATGGCTGCAACCTGGAAAGCTCCCGCCGCGCCGGGATACAACGGTGCGATTCAGCGTACCGTCAACGCGGTTATGCTGAATCAATTGATGTCACTTGCGGCGGACGAACATGCATCCAGCCAGGTTCGGGCTGTGGCGCTGCTTAAGCTTGATGAGTTGAAGAAATGGCTTGCATCACAAGAGAACCTGCTGAAGGATGTGCCGACTCGAGCCGAGTTCTTCTTCGCAAGAAATCAAATCGATCACTTTGAGAAAAATCCCGCCGAAGTCCATGTGACCGCCCCGGCTACGCCTCCCGCTGGCGATCCTATTGGGTCAGATGGTTGGGAGTGACGGTTCGGGAACGACGCTTGTTTATTTCTTGTATAGGTCAAAGAAATCGCGGGGGCTGACTTTCAGTGCGCGGGCGAGCTGAAGGATATTGTCAAGACAGATGTTCTGTTTTCCGCGTTCCACTTCACCCACGAAATTGCGGTTGACCTTGATCATCTGCCCAAGCTGTTCCTGGGACAGCTCTCGTTCCGTGCGTATGGCACGCAGGCGTGCGCCGAAAGGTGAGCGGGAATCCACGAGTTAAGAATCTTGCGGCTTGCCATAAAAACTTTCTACACCGATATACAATGACATGGTATACATGTGATAAGCTCTGCGTCCAATGATCTTTTACGTGGCTTGTTGGACCGAAGACGATGGCGTTTATTCTTGCGGACATTCCCACCTTGCTGTCCGCGATGCGATGAATTGCCTCGTCCCGGATGGCGGGAGTTTTATTCGCGCTCATGACGAGGGGCTCTTACGGTCGCTCAATAATAGGGAGTTTATCGACTTCCTTGAGTCATTGAAGGAAATGCCCTGGAGCTGGCGCAATAAAGCTCAGGCATGCGAATTCACCGTCCCGCTAACGGTGAACGCCGAGCAGGAGCCGCCATAAAACGCGGGGAGTGATGAAGCTCTCCGCGGTTTTCTTGACCTCGATAACCAGCGTTTTAGCAAAGGGATGAGGGCGCAGCCTGCGTTTTGTATTACAGTATTGCCCTACATCGAAGTCCAAGCTCTGGATGGAGAAACGCTATGAACGGCCCAATCGCCTACAGTCCTAAAAAAGATGACCTGTTCTATCCCTGCAAAAACGCCGTGTTCTTTCCCTCGGGCCCGCCCACATCTGACGCCGCACTATGCGTAGAGCTATCGCGGCTGGCGTATTGCCAGTCTGATGGGAATTTTGCCTTCAATCAAGCCAGGATCACTACTGAACTGAACAAGGTCGGCTTTACTGCCGCCGGTTTTTTTGAGACCCAGGGAAGCAAACAGAACGGAGGAACGCATTGCTTTGTGGCGATGCGCAACGACCAAAAGCTGGCCGTCGTGGCGTTTCGTGGAACGGACAAGGATGATCCTTCCGACGTGGCTGCTGACGGAAATGCGTTGAAAATTCCCTGGGAAGCTGGTGGTCAAGTGGACGCCGGGTTCGCGGGAGCGCTGGCAGACGTGCGACCTGCGCTTGAGAAGGCACTCCAGGGCATCACTTGCCGGACACTTTATACCGGACAT
>Ga0207687_10000547_pt1 | contig 25260 bp, 18 predicted proteins | sample KBSM54metaG_FD_184399 | JGI IMG/M metagenome (GOLD analysis project Ga0207687, IMG submission 184399) | Miscanthus rhizosphere microbial communities from Kellogg Biological Station, Michigan, USA - KBS M5-4 metaG (SPAdes) (version 2) | ecosystem: Host-associated > Plants > Roots > Rhizosphere >...
CGCAGTACCGCGGCCACGTCCCGATACAGGTTCGCGAACGCCTCGAGATATCCTTCCGGATGACCGCCGGGGAGCCGCGTCGCGGCGCGCGCGGTTGCACCCAACCCCGGATCACCTGCGCGGAGAACCTCGGTCCGGCCATCCGAGAAATGAAGCAGGAGACTGTTGGGATGTTCCTGGCGCCAGTCGAGCGACCCGGTCTCGCCATAGACACGGATGCGCAGCCCGTTGAGTTCGCCGATGGAGATCTGCGACGCCATCAGCAGGCCGCGCGCGCCGCCTTCGAAGCGCAACAGCACGCTGACATCGTCATCCAGCAGGCGGCCGGGCACGACTGTCCCGAGATCGGCCAGCAACCGCTCGACACGGAGCCCGGTTACGAACTCTGCCAGGTTGAACGCATGGACACCGATGTCGCCGATACATCCGCCGAGCCCGGCCTGGGCCGGATCCACCCGCCAGGCTGCCTGCCGGTTGTTCTCGTCCTCGGGGCGGCCGGCAAGCCATCCTTGAGGATATTCGACCACAACCTTGCGGACCGCGCCGATTGTACCACCCCGGACGCGCTCCTGCGCTTCGCGTACCAGCGGATAGCCAGTATAGGTATAGGTCAGCGCATAGGGACGGTCCGCGGCGGCCACGGCGTCGCGCAACGTGCGCGCCTCCTCCAAAGTCGCCGTGGCTGGCTTGTCGCTCACCACAGCGAAGCCCGCCGCCAGCGCCGCTGTTGCGGCCGGCAAGTGGTGATGATTGGGTGTGGCGATCGCGACAAAGTCGATCGCGTCGGCTCGGCCGGCCTCGGTCGCGAGCATGGTCGCCACGTCGGGATAGGCGCGCCGCGGATCGATGCCATAGCTCTCGCCGGCCTGCAACGATCGCATAGGATCGCTGCTGAACGCCCCCGCGACCAGCGCGATCTGGCCGTCGAGCTCTGCTGCCATGCGGTGGACCGGGCCGATAAACGATCCCGGGCCGCCGCCGATCAATCCCATGCGCAGCCGCTCGGCCATCGCCCTCTCCATTTTCAGAACAATAATTCTATTACTGACGCCGATCCGCCGCTCGCGTCAAGGACGATCAAGCTTTTGCTTCAGTCGAAGATGGCTACCGCCCGGTTCCAGCCCGCCGAGCCACCCTTTACCTTTGCCGGGAAGCAGGAAATGGTGAACCCGGTTGCGGGCAGATCGCAAATACCGCGCGATTTCGGCCCTCTCGCAAGTGGGTCGCAGGCCATTCCATCGTCCGACGGAACCTCGGTCAGCTCCCGGACATCCTTGTAGAAGCGGCGTTCGGCGACCAGGTCCGGAACGGCATATCCCACGAAGCGGATTTCGGAAACGCGTGTCATCTGGTCTCTCCCGTTGTCGGTCGGCGCCGGTTGCTATTCGTTATCCAAGGTCGATCTCGATCATGAGGGGCCGGTCGAGCGATGACGGGCCAACGCCGATCCGGAATCTGCCGGTGGGGCGCTGCCATCCGTCCTCCCGCCACCGACGCATTGCGATCGGATCGACCGCCACGAGGATTTCCGCGGCATCGCCTGGGGTGATCACTTGCTTCGCAAAGCCAAGCAACGCCAGCCCATCGTCCTCCCGATAGACTTGCGCTACCGCAGCGGCTGCGCGGCGGCCGATATTTCGGACCACAACGCTGCAGTCCAGGCCGCCTGCCGCTGTCGCCATGGCGCGGGCGCTCTCGAAGACGAAGCGGCCATAGCCAAGCCCTTCGCCAAAGCCGAAGGCCGGCTGTCGTCCGCGCTCCGCCATGCCGCGATAGCCGATGCCCAGCCGCTCCGCATATGGCAGACGCCCGTCGGTGCCGGGAGCCGCGTGCAACGCCGGATAGTCCGCCTCGACCGCCGCCAGCGCAAGCGGCAGGCGTCCCGACGGCTCCAGATCCCCCGCCAGCACGGCGGCCAGCGCCGGTCCGAAAGCCTCGCCCGGATACCAGACGCAGAGCAATGCCGCCGCCCCTTGTGCAAAGCCCGGATCGAACGCGTGGCCGACATTGACGGCGACAATCGTGTTCGGGTTCGCCGCAATGACGTGGCTGACGAGCGCCTGCTGTTCGAGTGGGAGCGCCGTGGTCTCGCGATCCTTGCTCTCCACGCCGGCATCGGCGGTTTCGCCGACGAGCAACAGCACCGCGTCGGCGTCGCGCGCGATTGCGACTGCCTCCGCCAGCATGGCACCTGCATCACGCGGCGCGTCGACTCCAAACCACAGTCCGTGGGCGCGGGCCGGCGTGTAGCGCAACTCCGCCTCGACCAGCACCGGCACATTCGCTTCCAGCACGATTTCGACGACTTCGCTGTCGCCGCTCTTGAGTGCACCCATCACGTCAGCGGCCGGGATGTACCGCTCCGCCGCGAGCACTTCGTGACCGTCGATTCGCAGCCGTACGGATCCGGTCCCGCCAATGAAGAACCGGTGCGTGCCGCTCACAGTGGGTGTGATCCGCCCGCTTGCCCGGATGCCACCTGGGCGGTCGAACGCGCCAAGATCGTGCATTCCGTGGAACCAGGTGAGCGAGTTGGTGTCCCGCGTTTCCTCGCCGAGCAGGACGGTGAAATCATGGTCGGCGAAATATTCGATCGTCATCCCGCGCGCGCAACCGTCGCCGAGGTCGCGCGCGGGCGTCGCCGGCATCGGTGGCAGGCGGTAGGCAGGCGGGCAGCCCGGAGCAAAGCGAACCGTTTCTTCGCCGAATCGCGCGGCGAGCGCTGGAATGGGCAGCGTTGCATCCGGTCGCAGTGCGATCCTGGCGAATGTCCCGCCCTGGAAGCAGGGCGCGATAGCGTTCGGCCCGATGACGGCCAGCCGGCGGATGGACGCCGGGATCAGCGGCAGCAGGTCGCCTCGGTTGCGGAGCAGCACAAAGCCCGCCGCGGCGGCCTCGGCCAGTACCGCATCGCGATTCTCGCCGGGCGCGGCGGGAGCAGGCCCTGACCAGCGTCGCGCCGCGTCCAGCACCCGCTTTCCCGCCTCGGCAACACGCGCAGCCGTGACCTCGCCGGCCGTCACGGCGTCACGCAGCTTCTCGCCCATGAAGCGGGCGGGGCCTGGCATCTCCAGGTCAAGCCCCGCGTTGATCGACGCAGCACCCGCATGCGTGCCGAACCAGTCGCTGACCGTGAAGCCGGCGAAACGCCAATCCTCGCGGACGACGCGAGAGAGGATGTGTCCGTTCTGGGCGCAATATTCGCCGTTCAGCTTGTTGTAGGCGGCGAGCAGCCCCGCGCAGCCGGCGCGGACGGCGAATTCGAATGGCATAAGATAGATTTCACGTAGCGTGGCTTCATCGACGATCGCATCATAACGGTCCCGCTGGGTCTCCGTGTCGTTGCAGACCAGATGCTTTGCGACTGACCCGACCCGGCAGCTCTGAACACCGCCGATCCATGCCGCGCCCAGCTCTCCGGCCAGCAACGGATCCTCGCCGAACATCTCGAACGCACGGCCGGCATTGGGCGTGCGCGCCAGGTTGAGGTTGGGCGCGAGGATCAGGTCGACGCCGAGACGCTTCGCCTCCGTGCCGACGATAGTGCCGACCTTCGCCACCAGAATCCGGTCCCAACTTGCGCCCATCGCGACGCCACTCGGCGTCAGCACCGAGACGTCGCGTTCGTCCACGCGGCCGCTCGCAATCCCCATCGGGCCGTCAGCCATCCGCGCCGACGGCGCGTCGCCGCTCCGGTGCGTGGACCACATGTCCCGCCCGGCTGTGAGCGCGAGCGCGTCGTCGTCGATCACCGCGTCATCCTTGCCAACTGCATCACTTGCCCGGCCTGTGCGGTGACCTGCGCACGCAATCCCTCATCCGCCAGTCTGCCCTCGGCGTCGAATGGCTTCTGCTCGACCGTGTTGACGGTGATGCCGAGCGGGGTTGGCCAGCCGCGCATTGCGTGGACCACGCCGCGCAGCGCCTGCAGCGTGACGCCACCCGCCTGCCAGCCGGCCGCCACGACGATCAACCCAACCGCCCGGCCGTCGAAATAGGCCCGCTCGTCTGCGCGCAGATCCTCAAGAAGGTCGATCGCGTTCTTCACCAGTCCCGAAATCCCGCCATGATAGCCCGGCGTTCCGATCACGAGCCCGTCCGCGTCACGGACGGCCGCAATGAACGCTTGCTGTTCGGCGGTACGTTCGTCCTGCTCCGGTGCGAAGTGGGGCAGCGCTGCCAGCTCGGCCCCGCCGAACATCGTCGTCCTCGCCCCTTTCGCCTCGGCGGCGGCCAGAACCGCGCGGACCATGCGCTCGCCCGACGAGCCGGGGCGTGTCGTTCCGCCGATCCCGACGACGTGCGGACTTGCGGGCATCACGCGCCGTTGAACCGTGGCAAGACATGGTTCGACAACAGCTCCAGGGTCCTGTCGGCCCAGTCGAGGCGCTGCTGGTCAAGCGGACCGGTCGTGGTCCCGCACAGGATATTGCCGATGCCCAGCTCAGCATAGGGTTCGAGATGTTCGATTACCGTCTCGGGACTGCCGTAGAGACACCATGTCGCGATCCAGTCGTCCGTGAGCGCCATCGGGGTCTCGTCGGTCTTGTGGTTGGCGGCGTCCCGTTCGGCCTCGTCGGCGAAATACTTCTCGCGATCCACCGCGGCCTGATATGCCCGCAGGATCACCTCCAGCTCCTCGCGCGCCTGATCGTCGCTCTCGGCAAGGTGGACACATTGATAGGTGTGCGTCGTCCATGAGAGCGCGTCGTCGATTCGCGCCTGGTCATGCCCGGCCGCCAAAAGCAGGTCGCGATACGCGGTAAAATATTTCGTGACGTGCTTGAGCGGTTCGGTACCGCCGATATTGGGCGGGGTGAACGCCGGTATGAAGGCCGGCCAGCCATGCTCCGCCGCGCGCCGGGCGCTCGCTTCCTTCATTGCGACCGGCATCAGCCGGGCATGTCCTGGCGTAAAGGGTGCCGGCGCGATTCGTTGCAGCACCTTGCCCTTGTGCGGCCCGTTGTCGAACTCGATCGGGGGATCGCCGATCTGCTTGGCCCACAACCGCTCGGCGACGGCGAGATTGGCGTCGGAGATCGCGGATGCTTCCTTGTAGTTGACTCCGAACCCAATCATTTCTTCCGGTGTGGTTCCCGAGCCAACGCCGACCAGCAAGCGCCCGTTTGTCAGCTGGTCGAGTATGTTCACCCGCTCAACGAAGCGCACCGGGCTGTGCAGGGGCACAGAGGTGACCGAGAAACCATAGTGAAGCCGCGGGAGCTTTGCGGCGAGATATGCCGCAAACATCATCGGGTCACTCGCCACGGGCATATAGCCGGTGAAATGGTGATCGGGAATGAACACCGCGTCGAATCCAAGCGCCTCGGCGCGCGTCGCGTGATCGATCAGGTCCGATATGAGGCGTCGATCCTGGTCTGCCGCCGTCGTGCGGGCGTTCAGGAAAACGGAAAATCTCATCTCAGCCTCTCCTCCGATCGCTACTCGAGCGCACAACCCGGTTAATAGAACGACGGTTCTGGATAGCTAGAGCGTTGTGGGTAGGCCTGTCAACTGCCCGAGATCGCTGTTAGTGCCGGAACTCCGGCTTCCCGGGGCTCGCGATCCTGCCGAAAAGAGCGGGCGTATAGCGGCGCTATTGTGAAATAAAACAAATAAAATGATATACTTAAATTGGATTGCGCATCCGCTATGCCTCGTGCGCTCATCGGGTTGTGCCTGGTGCTGACCTCGGTCTGATCGTCCTGTGGCAGAAGCGCAGACGGTGCGATCTCGGCCTTTATTAGAATAGGTGTTGCAATTCGTATTAGGGAAGGGTAGCTATCGCCGCGTTAATAAGCGCACCGATGTGAAGTCGGGCTAACCATCGCTGAATGGCAGGAGAGAAGAATGAGGGGAGGTACCGTAAGTGCGCTCGCGGTGGTCGCTGCATTCTTTGCCACTGTCGCAGCGGCGGAGCCGCGAGCTACCGTGAGCGGCGGTCGGATCGAGGGCAGGAACGAGGGCGATCTCAACCTGTTCCTTGGAATTCCCTATGCGAAGCCTCCGGTCGGCGATCTTCGCTGGCGTGAGCCGGCTCCAGTGGTCCCATGGCGCGGCGTACTGGCCGCCGCCACCTATTCTCCAGCGTGCTACCAGACCGAAGGCAGGTCATTCGGCCCGTTCACCGACGAGTTCGTGAACGTCGGGCGGCGGTCGGAAGATTGTCTCTACCTCAACGTCTGGTCTCCGTCGAAGCCGGGACGCAAGCGACCCGTCTTCCTCTACATCCACGGGGGCGGGTTCGGCAGCGGATCGACTTCGGTGCCGGTCTATGACGGTGCGGGCCTTGCCCGCAAAGGCGTGGTCGTGGTGACGATCAACTATCGTCTCGGCGTCTTCGGCTTCCTTGCCCATCCGGCCCTCACAGCGGAATCGCCACTGAAGTCGTCCGGTAACTACGGCGTTCTGGACATGATCGCCGCGCTGAAATGGGTGCGCGCCAACATAGGCCGGTTTGGAGGAGATTCCCGAAACGTCACCATCGCAGGCCAGTCGGCGGGGGCGGCGGCCGTGAGCGATCTGCTCGTCTCGCCGGCCGCCAAGGGGTTGTTCGCGCATGCCGTCATCCAGAGCGGCCCCGGTCTTGGCGTACGCGGGCGAACGCTGGTGGATGCCGAGCAGATCGGGGAGGGCGTGGCGAGTCGACTGGGCGTGCGGACTCCGGAGGAGCTGCGACGCCTTCCCGCAGACGCCCTGCTGGCAGCGACCGCGGTCAACCCGCCAGCGAAGGGCTCTACACCCGAAATCCTGATGGCACCCAATATCGACCGCGTGGTCATCGCCTGGGACCCCGAAAAGGCCAGCGGGCGCGTCATTTCCGACGTGCCGATCATGGCCGGGTACAACCACGACGAGGCGTTCATCTTCGGCACGCCAAAAGACGTCACGCCGGAACAGTTCGAGGATTATGTGAAGAGCCGTTACGGTGACTTCGCCGCTCGCTTTCTGGCCGTCTACCCGCACGCCACCGGCGAAGAGGCATCGCGGTCATTGGATGACATCGGGCGCGATCGCTACATGTCTCAGCTCGTCCTCTGGGCCGAACAGCATGCCGCGGCTCAGAAGGCCGCGCTTTACCTCTACGAATTCAAACACAGCTACCCCGGATCCGACCCGGCCAGGTTCGGCGCCTTCCACACCGCGGAGGTGCCCTATGTGCTCGGTGCGCTGAACGTGCCCCATATAAAGTTTACCGCGGAAGACCACCGGATTGCCGATCAGATGGAAACGCGGTGGGTCAATTTCATGACAAAAGGCGACCCGAATGATCGCCTCAGCCCCGCATGGCCCGAATGGAGTCATGTACCTGGGCGGATCATGATGCTCGGCTCTCATCCTGAAGCCGGCTGGCCAGTGTCCTTGAAGACGCGGTTCGATGTTTTTCGCGATTACGTTGCATCCGGCGGCAGGCTCTCATTGTTCTGAGAGAACTTGTTTCCAGTGTGGGGGTAATTTGCAATATAATACTTTAAACTATGTGAGAATATACTTCAGGTTATCGCGAGGACTGCACTAAAGATTGAGTCGTTGAATAAAAATAACTCGAAAAGACAGGGTGTTTGGGGAGATGGTAATGAATTACAAAATGTCAAAGCTTTTCGCTTCTGTCGCAACGGCGGCGATCTTGTGGTCGGCTGGAGGTGTCGCCCGGGCTCAGGCTCAAGACACGCAGCAACAGCCTGTCCCGGCATCGACCAGTGATGCGCAGACTGCACAGGACATTGTGGTCACGGCGCAGAGGCGATCCGAGAACGTCCAGCAGGTGCCGATTGCGGTCACCGTCATATCAGCCGATCAGCTCGCTCGTCGCGGCGTGCAGGACATCCAGGATCTCTCGCAGGCGAGCGCGTCGCTTGAATTCACGGCGCCGGGCGCAGCGCCGGGTGGAGGCGCATTCGTGCGCGGGATCGGCACCAATCAGGTCGGCAATGCCACGGCGGCGTCGTCGGTCAGCGTGGTGCTCGACGGTGTGGTGCTCGGCAACGCCAATATCAGCGATATTTTCGACACGGAGCGCGTCGAGGTTCTGAAGGGACCTCAGGGCACGCTGTTCGGCAGCTCGGTCTCGGCTGGCGTCCTCAATATCACGACGCGCGCGCCCAAGCTTGGCGAGGCGTCCGCTTACATCTCGACTGAATTCGGCATTCGCGGGTTGGGTGCGGAATACTCACGCAGCGCTTTGCGAGGGGCAGTCAATCTTCCCGTGAGCGCGACGTCGGCGTTGCGCGTCGCGGGCTATTTCTTCAACAACAATGGTCTGTCCGTCGACCGCTCGAACGGTAACGTCATGGACCAGACCAATTTCGGGGTCCGTGCACGCTATCTGTGGGAGATCAGCGACGCGCTGACCTTCAATCTCATCGGTGATTACAATCACACCAGATCGAAAAACGGGAGTGGATTCATCTGGCGAGCTGCTGCTCCCGGATCGCTTCTGGCTCAGGCCCTCAGCGCTTGCGGGGTTACCCCGGGTCCTCGCAACACTGACAATTGCGCGGGTTATCCCAATAACGGTTCTTCCGAGATCGGCGGCGTGTCTGGGCAGTTCGACCTGAAGCTGGGGACGAGCACCCTGACTTCGATCACCTCCTACAGGAAGGTGTCGGCCAGCCAGCTGGCTGACATTATCAGCCTCGCGCCGTCCTATGCGCGCCAATATCTCCAGAATTGCGATTTCGTCGCCTGCAGTCCCGTGGTCTCGCTTACGAGCGGAGTCCCTGGAGATCCTGAAAGGAGCCGGCGCTCGCTGGTGACACAGGAACTCCGGTTCGCTTCCGACCAGAATCATCATTTCGAGTGGGTGGTCGGTGCGTATTTTCAGCACGCAACCTTCTTCGACCGCCAGCATTCGCAACTGATCGCGCACCCGTCCTTCCTCGGCTTCGACATTACCTTGGGGGACGCCGTGGCGATCTCGAACTCCGAGGCCAATGATTACGCCGTATTTGGCAACGGCACGTTCTATCTCGGCGACGCAACGCGGCTGATCGCCGGGGCGCGCTACACGCATTCAACGGTGTCTGAAACGAAAGCCGATCCGATCAACTCCGGCGTACCGGACGCTTTTTCCACCAAGACGGACGCTGACGCGCTGACCTGGCGGGCCGGTATCCAGCATGATTTCTCCAAGAGCACCATGGTGTATGCGACGGTCTCGACAGGGTACAAGGCTCCGCAGATCAACGATACCCTGACATCGACTGTCCACTCTCTCTCTCCTGTCAGGGCCGAACGGCCGATCAGCTATGAGATCGGATTTAAGCAGTCACTGCTCGGTAACCGGCTGTATTTTGACGCCGACGTTTTTTACACCCACGTCAAGGACTTTCAGACTCAGTCTTGCGTGTCGGCTGCGAACGGAATCGCCTGCACGAACCTGACAGTCCCAAAGGTCATTAGCAAAGGCGTCGAGTTCGAGTTGTTTGGCCGGCCGTGGCGCTACACCACGGTGAACGTTTCCGGCATCTACAACGATGCTAAATACCCCACGGGCTTTACGGGCGCCGACCTGTCAAATCTGGGCGGGCAACAATTGAACTATGCGCCAAAATTCAAGGCGACCATCTCGGTCGAGCAAGAGGTGCCGCTGTCCGACCGTTATTCGCTGATTCTGGGAGGCGACGCTACTTCGCGAGCGAAGCAGTCCATGTATCTCTCCGCCAATCCGAAGTATGTGATACCAGCCCAGACTCTTCTGAACGCACGCATCGGTCTCAAGGCGGGCGACAATTGGTCGATAGCTCTGTTCGCCCGCAATCTCACGGACAAGATTTATCCGACGCAGCTGTATCCAAGTGACGCCTTTGCTCAGGGCGGCCTGTGGCAGTTCCTCGATCCAAACTCGCGCCGCCTGGTCGGTTTCCAGTTCGACGCTCACTTCTAGTCGCATCCAGGCGCCAGTCCTGAGGGGGACCTCGGGACAGGCGCCTGCCTTCTGGATTTCGAGGAACGCCCATGCGCCGCGGATGACAGATGCGGATCGCGACCATGGCTCCGACAGAGGCGACGAAGCCGTCAAACCTGGGGTCATAGCAACACAAGTGCAGATTCCAGTCGCCATTGGCGAGGGCGGCTGCGGAATGACAATCAGGAGCAGTATCCGTGAGTACCGCACAATCTCCAGCCGTCGGGCCGGTATCCGAACGCAAGAACATCAAGTGGTCCTATATGGACCACTGGACCATGCGGTCGCCAAGCGGTTGGGTGACGCCCCAGCACGGCGTCAAATATGCCGATCGCTTCTACCGCCAATTGGCTGGCGTCGGATTTGAAGGCGTGGACCCCTTCGAGTTTCGGTTGCTGTCACAGGCGCAGCTTTTCGGCTCGGCGCGGAAAGCGGAACATTTCGCCCAGGATCGTGGCATCGAACGCTTCGTCAACATGTTCGTCGCATTCTACGACGACCGTACTCACCTTGCCGAAACCCATGACGCGCTGCTGCGGAATTTCGAAAACAAGGTGAAGACCTTCGGGGATATCCAGCTGGACTCCTACATCGTCATGCCGGTGTCGAGGTACTGGCTTGTCGAGCCGGTCACGGACGACAAGATCAAGATCATGGCGGAGTGTTGGACCCGCATAGGCCGGATGCTCAGGAGGCATGGCATCAAGCTCTCCTGCCACCATGAATTCTACTGCGCCCTGCATTCACAGGAGGAGATCGACACATTCTACTCCTATGCAGATCCCGAATATGTCGGCTTGTTCATCGATACGGCGCAGCATGAGATCGTCGGGATCGACTCGACGGACCTCTACCTGAAATACGCTGAGAGGGTGACGGGTTTTCACTTCAAGGATACCCATCATACGGACACCGTCGGCGACTATCGGACGCCACCGGATCCCGAACGGGCCGCAAGCACGACGAACCGCTGGTTCTGGGAGATGGGGACACCAGAAGGGCTTGTCGACTTTCCAAAGCTGATGCGCGCGATCAAGTCCAAAGACTATACCGGATGGCTGACTGTCGAGCATGACAAGGCGGACATCGGCGGCGCGAACTACGCCGAGAGCACGTGTCGGGCCAAGTGGTACATCGACAACGTCCTCTCGCCTATCTATTCCTGATCGGACTGTAGTGATGAATAATGTTCGCTGGAGCTATGCCATCAATCAGTGGCGGACGGTGGAAACCGACCTCGCCCGCCTCGATCAGATGGAGAGCGCATTCAAGACCATCTCGGTCTGCGGTTTCGAAGCGATCGAGATTACGGACGCCGCGCTGGGCGGGCACACCATCCCGGCCTATTTCGGGTCACCCGCCAATTTTCTCGAGTTCCTGAGGAGCTGCGGGCTGGCTTGTGTCAGTAGCCATTTTACCGGTCTGGACCATGGCAATCCCTCAGCGCCGGCCGATCACGAAAGGATGGCGAGCAGTGCAGCCAGGGCGGCCGGGTTCCTCGCCGACCTCGGCGGCTCCCGGCTTGTTGTCAGACCGTGCGGCCCGTACTGGAAGGAAGCTCCGATCACGGACGAGAAGATCAGAGTTCTCGCCGACTGCTGGAACAAGGTCGGTGCAGCGACGAAGGCGGCCGGTATCAAGACCGCAGTTCATTTCGACTTTCTCGGCGGGATTCGGAGCAAGAACCACATCCACACACTCCTGACGATGACGGATCCGGAACTCGTCCATGTCGCGCTCGATACGGCAGACTTCACTATCGCGGGACTCGACCCCGTCGCCTTCCTCAAGGAGCATGGAGCACGTGTCGCTCACGTCCATTTCAAGGATACGACGGTTGTGGACGGGTTCGACGAATACGCCCGCGAAAACGCGGAGATGGAATACTGGCCGGCGCCGATCATCACGGCTGGAGTCGAACGGGGCATCGACCGCTGGTACTATGAAATGGGGACCCCGGACGGATTGGTCGATTTCCCGGCGATCGTCTCCGCTCTGTCCGAGATCGCGTACGCCGGTTGGATTGTAGCGGAAAGCGATCAAAGCCCGCACATGGAGGAGAGCGTCATGCTGAATGGATGGTACAAGAAGAGGCTCCTAGCGGAAATGTCAAAGCTGCCTGGATTTCAAGGCTGCAAGGCGGAATAAGGGCAGTGCCTCGCGCGGACCGCGTCTGGCGCCGAGCTGTTACGACGGTTGCGTGATAATCTGGCCTCGCGTCGCCGATCACCGTCACTGAGAATTGGGCCGACGCATCCGGCGTCTCACATACCCGGCAGATGGGGCGGGAAGGCTTCGACATCGCCCGACGCTGGAGCTGCCCCTGTATCGCGCGCGCTACAGTGTACCGGACGCGGATCCTGTCAGACTCGTCGTTCCGCACGGCTGGACTGTTTGCCAACTTCAAATTCTGATCGCGGCGTTCCCATGCGCAGCGCTGGTTTCTCGCAGGACCACAAGCGGCACTGCCGCGACACGGAGGGGACTACATGTTTACAAATGGCGGGACGAAATGGCTAGCCGGAGTCGTGGCCATCCTGATAGCTGGTGGGGTTGCGCATGCACAGTCGGCATGGCGCGAGGCGTTCCAGTCGAGCCCCGCGACCTATGACGCCCCGTCCGACCAATTCTTGAAGTTTGCGGCCGAGCATTGGCACGCGCCGCTGGAAGTGCTTCGAACTGATTTGACACCGCAACCGGTCAGCGGCACCGTCCGCTATCGCATCACGATCGAGGCGGCCGGATCGCAGCTTCGCATCCGGTTGTCGAACGAGGAGGGTGCCGCACCGCTGCGCTTGGCGGGGGTGTCGATTGGCGTCGCCGCCGACGGTTTCGCCGCCCAGCCGGGATCGCTCCGGGCGCTCACATTCGGCGGCGTGTCGCACATCAGTCTCGCCGCGGGCGTGGCGATGATCAGCGATCCCGTCAGCGTCAATGTCCAGCCGGGCACCGACCTGGTTGTCAGCGTCGCCCTTGCGTCGCCGATGGCCAATGAGGGGCGGGGTGGTGCCGGCTTCGTTCGCGGCGATGGTAATCAGGTCATGGAGACCGTGTTCGATCATTCCACGCCGATGACCGGTCGACCGCTGGTAAGCGGGGTCCAGATCCTTGGTGATCCCGCGCCCCGGGTCATCGTCACGATGGGCGACTCGATCACTGACGGCAATCGCGCCAAGCCGGAAATGCTGCACGGCTGGCCTGAGCGGCTGGCGCAACGGCTGGCGAAACGGCAGGGCGGTCGGCCCTATAGCGTGGTGAACGCAGGCATCGCGGGCAATCGCCTCCTCACCCGTGGCTGGGGCCCGGCGGGACTGGCGCGGCTCGATCGGGATGTGCTCCGGATCGAGGGCGTGTCGCACCTGATCCTTCTTGAGGGCATCAATGACATCAATATGTCCGGTCGCAGCCCTTTCGGTACCAACCCGGACATATCAGCCGAAGAGCTCATCACCGGCTATCGGCAGGTCATCGCCCGTGCGCATGCTCGCAGGATCAAGGTCTATATCGGCACGCTGACGCCCAATCCCGCAGACGATTTCTCGACGCCGGCAAAGGTCGCCATGCGCAACGCGGTGAACCGCTGGATACGTACGTCGGGCGAGCCGGACGGAGCCATCGACTTCGAGGCCATGGTCCGCGATCCGGCAGCGCCAACGCGGTTCAGGGCCGAATTCGATTCCGGAGATCATCTCCACCCCAGCGATCGCGGCTACACCGCCATGGGCGATGGCATCGATCTCCGGCTCTTTCCGTAACGAGGCGGATTTGTCGAGAAGCGCGCGGCAGCCCCGGACAAATGCCAAAGCTGTTGCGACGGTGCTGTCAGTCTAACGCGAACCGCTCTCTGGCCGATGGAGTCCGTGCTTTGAAGCTGGCAGCCTAGCCGCCTCCTGTCCACTTCCCACCTTGGGCTGACAAAGTCTCTGACAATGCCCGATGCCCCGTCTATTTTCCGAACAGCGCCGACTTCAACGTCACCTCCCGCGTTATGATCGGCGCATTTGCCGCCTTCGAAAGAGCAATTGTGTACTGGCCGCCCCTGATCCGCCAGCTTCCAACCTTGCTATCGTAGCTCGCGAGCAGCCTGGGGTCGGCCTTGATCGTGATTACTCGCGATTCTCCAGGCTTGAGCGACACCCGTCGGAACGCGAGCAGGCGCGGCGTGACTTGCCCGTCTATTGCCTGCAGATACAATTGCGGGACGTCTGCGCCTTCGCGCTTGCCGGTATTCTGGATCGTGAACGTAGCAGTTGCGGACCTGCTGCCCGTCACGGTCAGATTCGCATACGAAAAGTCGGTATAGCTGAGACCGTAACCGAACGCGTAGAGAGGAGACGTGCCATGCTTGGCGAACCACCGATAGCCAATATCGGACCCCTCCTTTATCTCGACCGATACTGGGGTTCCGGCAGGGGAACCAAAGCCGGGGATGGCCGGACGGGGGAGCTGCTCGGCCGCTGCCGGCCAAGTGATGGGAAGATGACCCGATGGGTTGATTTTCCCGGTGAGAACGTCGGCAATCGCCTGCGCGCCTTCCTGACCGGGATACCAAGCGGCGACGACTGCCCTGACCTTGTCCCGCCACGGCATGGCAACGGGATTCCCTGTTTCGAGAACGACGATCGTGTTGGGATTCGCGGCGGCAACCGCCGACACCAGTGAATCTTGATTTCCTGGCAACGACAGGTCGGGCGAGTCGAGGCCTTCCATTTCGAACTTTGACACGAAGACGATCGCCACGTCCGCCCGGCTCGCTAACGCCGCGGCGGACTGGTTGTAAACACCAGGATCGAAATCGACGCTGGCGCCTGTCGCTGCCGACCTGATCGCGTCGAGTGGTGATCCCGCCATCCACCGTTGCGTGGCCCACAGTCCAGCCATCCCAGTTGCGCCAATCGGCACACTGGCAGCCCACCCCGTAGGCGGAAGGACCTGCGACGATCCTCCGCCGGATAAGACGCCGACATGCGCCTTGTCCCCAATCACGGCGATCGATTTTGCCGAGCCAAGAAGAGGAAGAATACCGTCATTCTTCAAAAGAACGATACCTTCGTGCGCTATCTGAAGTGCCTTGGCCGAATTGGCGGCCATATCGAAAGCAGGAGCGGGTCCGGCATCGACCAGCCCCGTCGCGCGCATCGAGCGGAGGATACGGCGAACCATGTCGCTCAATCGCGCACGCGATAGCGAGCCATCGGCAATCTTCTTGCGCAGGGGGCTATCGAACCAGACTTGCTTGTCGATCTGTTCTCCCGATTGTTGGTCCAGGCCCTTGATGGCGTAGTCGACATTGTCGACCGCACCCCAGTCGGACATGACCCAGCCTTTGTAGCCCCAGTCTTTTTTCAGCACCGTGTTCAGCAGATAATCGCTTCCACATGCTTTGCTGCCGTTGACGAGATTGTAGGCGCACATCACCGAACCCGGCTGGCCTTGCTCGATCGCTATCTGAAAAGCGAGGAGATCGGATTCGCGAAGCGCCGCGTCGCTGACCACGGCATTCCAGGTGTACCGGTTCGTCTCGTATGCATTCAGAGCGAAATGCTTCACCGTTGAAATAACACCGGCGCTTTGCGTTCCCCTGATCGCCGCACCACCCATCAGGCCGGACAAGAGTGGGTCTTCCGAAATATATTCGAAATTACGGCCGTTGCGGGGGTCGCGCATCAGGTTAATGCCGCCGCCCAGCAGGACATTGAACCCCTTGGAGCGCGCCTCGAGGCCGATCGCTCTGCCGCCGTCATAGGCTAGTTGGACATCGAACGTCGAACCCAGGGCTATACCCCCAGGCATCGCCGTCGCACTGTCTCCTGGTCGCACCCCGCCGGGATTCGCGACTCCAAGGCTCGCGTCGGTTTCTCGCAGTGAGGGCACGCTCAGTCGGGTCACACCGCGAACATAGCCAGCCCCCAAGACAACGTCCTTCGGCCAGCCCGCTCGGCCCTCCGCTGTCTCATAGGGACCGAAAGGTAGCGCCATAAAACCGTGGACGAGCGAAATCCGCTCGTCGTCGGTCATCTGCGCTTCGACCTTGGCTGCCCAGGCGTCGGCGTCGCTGGGGGCGGTCGCCGCGGGCACTGACTGCGCGACCGCGAGCGTGGAAAGGGAGGCCGCCCCGATCGAAGCCAAGATGGTAGCAGTGCGGATCATGATTCCTCCAGCGTGCAGCAGAGTCGTAAGGGCGATCGAGCGGCGCGGTCCCGGCTGGACGGCGGTTCTCATGCGGTAGCGCCCAGCATGTTGCCGTAGCCGATGACTATTGTGGCGATGACGAGCAGCGCAATACCTGCCCACACCATGGCGCGCATGCCGCGCGTCGCGTCCTTCCACTCCTTGAAGGCAAAGCCCCATAAGGTGCCGAAAATGATGATGCTGGCCATGTGCAGCGTCCAGCTCGAAAAGCCGAACCGTCCCATCTGGCTTTCGCCCATCGTGTAGAAGAAGAATTGGAAGTACCACAGCGTGCCGCCGAACGCCGCGAGCAGATAGTTGCGCACAAGCGGTATCGTCCTGTCGCCCGGCGCATCATTACCGGTCGTGTCGTATCGACCCAGAAATTGTCCAAAGGATTTGTTGCGGACGATCAGGATCGCGCACCAGATGGCGTTCGTCACCAGTCCGCCGAACATCACGAGGCACAAAGTGGGCAGACCGGTCCATAGCGGACCGGTCCCGGCCGCGGCCGACAGCGCCTTTATCTCTGCTCCTGCCGCGAGCCCGAACGCAAAGCAGGCCGACATCACGCCTGAGAAGACAGCGACGAGGATACCCTTGCGAAAATTGAACTCGGCCACCGAGGCGGCTTTCTGCGCGGGGCTTAGCGCTGCGTCCTTTCGCGCCCCTGCGATCGCCACGAGGACAATTCCTGCCAGCGTCCCGCCGAGACCGGCGAGAATGATCAATCCACTCGTCGTGCCGAGCAGCTTGGAGGCGAAATCGCCCTGGACGATGGGAGGGATCAGCGTCCCGAAAACGGTGCATAAACCAAGCACCACTGCCATGCCGAGCGACAAGCCCAGATATCGCATCGTGAGGCCGTAGGTCAGACCGCCAAAACCCCACAGTGCCCCAAACATCACGCAAAGGCCCGCGACCCTACCGGGAACCTGCGACATAACGCCGAGCAGGTCATGGGTTTGAATCGATGCGAACACCCACGGCGCGATCAGCCACGAGAAGATACCGCCGGTAAGCCAGAATATTTCCCAGCTCCAGCGACGGATACCGCGGTACGGAACGTAGAAGCTTGCCGACGACAATCCTCCCAACCAGTGAAAGAAGACGCCGAGAAGAGGATTGCTAGGCATGGTGATTCTCACGATTGAAGGGATGCCCCTGCACTGGCAGGCGATGGCGAGGCACTTCGGTCTCGATCAAAGATCGAGCTCAAGACGATAGATGCGATTGGCGTTGGTGCCGAACATCGCCTGGCGCTCGGCATCGCTGAAATCGTGCACCGCTTCGTGATAGGTTTCCATGTAACGGTCGACGGTGCCGAATAGCAGGTCGGTCGGCAGGTCGCTGGCGAACATGCAGCGCTCAGTCCCGAATATCTCGATCGTCTCGAGAATGAGTGGCCGGATCTGGGATGCGGTCCAGTCGCGGATCGCAAAGCCCATTCCTGAAATCTTGACCGCTGCATGAGGCAACATGGCCAGGGTTTGCAGCCCCTCGCGCCAGTCGGCGAGACCGGTGGGATCGGTGAGCACCGGCATCCCCATGTGGTTGATTATAATCGAGACCCCCGGGTGCCGCTCGGCCACGCGCGCCATCGCGGCCATCTGCCCGGGATAGCATTGCAGGTCGAACGACAGACCGTGGCGCTCGAGCAGTGCGTAGCCTCGTGCCCAATTTTCGTCCTGAAGCAGGTCGCGGTCTGTGTAGGTCCGCCGTGCATCAGGATGCCAATTGACGATATGGCGCACCCCGCGGACACCGCGATGCGAAGCATGGGCCGCGAGCGCCGCCCCGAGGTTCGGATCGTCGAGCGTGGCGAACGCTACAATGCCGTTAGGCGCTCCCCCGCATTCGCGTAACGCATCGAGCCACGCAGTTTCGTCCAATGCACATTGTGGCGCCGCGCCGGCTTCGACATGCACCATGCCCGCAAGATTCCAGCGCGCAAGCGCCGCCCGATAGTCATCGAGCCCGAAATTCCGGGCGATTGGCGTCACGTCGCCGTTGGGGCCGTCAGCTGTGCTCCCCGGCATCAGCCACGGATAGTCGATCCGCGCCAAGTCCCAGAGGTGCATATGCGCGTCGACGAAGCGGATTGCCGTCACTTGTCTCTCCATCGGTGCCTGTCCTGCGGCCGGCTACCGATCCAATCAGAACGTTGTTCGTCCCCCCGACGTGTCGAAGGTGGAAGCTGTGGTGAAGCTGCATTCCTCGGAAGCCATGAAACACACCATCGCAGCGCTCTCCTCGACTTCCCCCAGCCGACCCATCGGAATCTTCGATCGCATGTAATCGACTTGGCTTTGCGGCAGCTGCGCTAGGATTGGGCTCTCGAAGGTCGCGGGGGTCACCGCATTCACGATGATGCCCTTGCCGGCGACTTCCTTGCCGAGGCTTTTGGTCAGGCCGATGACCGCGGCCTTCGACGCAGAATAGGCTGACGCGTTGGGATTGCCTTCCTTGCCGGCCACCGACGATACGTTGACAATCCGGCCATATCCGGCCGCAAGCATCGTCGGGACAACGGCGCGGTTACAGTAGAACAATCCGTTGACGTTGATGTCGAATACTTGCCGCCAACTGTCAGTCGGGTATTCATGAACAGGCGCGGTTGCGCCCGTGATGCCCGCAGAACATACGAGAATGTCGATCCCGCCGAGAATCTCGATCGCGGCCCGGGCGGCGACATCAACATCCGCTTGATTGGCCACATCGAACGCCTGAACGTCTGCTGTTCCGACTTCATTGCAAGCCGCCGCCAGCGCCGCGGCGTCCAGATCCCAGAGGACGACCCGGCCCCCTTCCTGCACGATGCGTTTCGCAACGGCTTTCCCGAGCCCCGAACCGCCTCCGGTGATGACCGCGTTTCGACCGGCAAAACGACCTTCGAAGATGGTCATGGCTGCTCCGGCAAGCTGAAGGCGACGACCGTCTGCTGCTGCTCACCCAGCCCTTTTATGCCGAGGCGCATTTCGTCACCGGCCTTGAGGAAAATAGGCGAGGGCTTTCTGCCCTCGCCGACTCCGGGCGGCGTCCCTGTGATGAGCAGATCGCCCGGCTCAAGCGTGATGAACCGGCTGACATAGGCGATGCATTCGGCGACCGGGAAGATCATCGTGGATGTGCTGCCGCTCTGCATGCGTTCGCCGTTGACATCCAGGAACATGTCGAGATCCTGGATGTCCTCAATCTCGTCGGGCGTCACGAGCCATGGACCGGTCGGGCCAAAGGTATCGCAGCCTTTCCCCTTGTCCCATTGGCTACCCAGTTCCTTCTGGAAAGCGCGCTCGGACACGTCGTTGACGAGTACGTAGCCCGCGACATGCGAGAGCGCCTGGGATTGCTCGACATAACGGCAGGTCTTGCCGATTATGATGCCGAGCTCGACTTCCCAATCGGTTTTCATGCTGCCCCGAGGCAGCATGACATCGTCATCGGGACCGGTCAGGCAGCTTATCGCTTTCGTAAAGAAGATCGGCTCGGACGGTGGCTCGAGTCCGGCTTCGAGCGCGTGGTCCGCATAATTGAGACCGATCGCGATGAACTTGCCAATCCCCTTGACGGGCACGCCGAAGCGAGGGTTGCCATCGACCAGAGGCAGCGTCGCGGGATCGACCGCGCGCAACGCAGCGAGTTTATCGACCTCGACCTGCTCCGCGGTGAGGTCGTCGATCATCGTAGATAGGTCGCGCAAGCGACCGTCGATGTCGATCAGGCCAGGTTTTTCGACTCCCTTCGGGCCAAAACGGCAAAGCTTCATGCAGTGATATCCTCAGTTCGAATAAGGGCGGTGAAGCGGCACGTCGGGATTGAGTTCGACGCCAAAGCCCGGCTTGTCGAGCTCGCGCACATGGAGCCGGCCATTGGCCGGCACCGGTTCGCCCAACAGTAGCGGCGAGAACATCGGGATGACCGCTGTCGGGCCAGGATGCATCATGAGAAACTCGGCGAACGGCGAGTTATGGCGTGTGATGACGAAATGATAGCTGTACACCGAGGAGCCGTGAGGCACGACCATCTTGCCTCGCGCATCCGCCAGCGCCGATATCTTGAGCAGTTCGGTCAGCCCGCCGCACCAGCCGACATCAGGTTGGATGATGTCGCAGCAATCCATCTCGAGGAGCATCCGGAAGCCCCAGCGCGTCGCTTCATGTTCGCCTGTTGCAACCAGCATACCCTTGGGCACGTTGCGTCTGAGTTCGGCGCAGCCCCAATAATCATCCGGACTGATCGCCTCCTCAATCCATTTGAGGCCATAGTCGTGGCACGCAATCGCGAGACGCGTCGCGTAATCGACGTCGAGCGCCATCCAGCAATCATACATAAGCCAAAATGCGTCTCCGCATTTCGAGCGCATCTCGGCGAGCAGTGCGACATTCTTGCGCAGGCCTTCGAGACCTTCGGCCGGCCCATGATGCAGCGGCAGTTTCCCGCCGATGAATCCCAGTTGGCAGGCGATATCCGGGCGGGCACCCGTTGCGTAGAATTGCAATTCCTCGCGAACCGCGCCGCCCAGCAATTGATGGACGGGCTCCTGCCGAAGCTTGCCGAGCAAATCCCAAAGCGCAAGGTCGACGCCGGAGATTGCGTTGATGACGAGCCCCTTGCGCCCGTAATATTGCGTGGAGAAGTACATCTGGTCCCAGATCTTCTCGTATTCAGCCGGATTACGACCAATCAGAAAGCGGGCGAGATGCTTCTCCACGATGAAGGCGGCAGGTTCGCCGCCTGTGGTAACGGCAAAGCCGACCGTCCCGTCCTCGGCCTCGATCTGCACAACCAGGGTACCGAGAACATTGATCCCAAAGCTCTGACGGGATTGTCGATATTCCGGGTATTTGGACATCGGCGTTGCGATATGGTCGTCAATCCAGTGGCCCGCGCCCTGATCATGATAGTCCGCCCCGCCGCCCCGGACCGTAAACGCGCGAACGTGCTTGATCTTGGAAAGCGCCATCGCGAATCTGCCCCTGCGTACAGCGGAATCCCGGACGAAACCGACCGGGCTCCCTTGCCATATTGTGGTATTCAGTCTTAAGGAATGGAAATGATACCGTCAACAACAAGACGCCCTTCAGGTGTGGATGCCGCGGATGCTGGATCGAGTTCGGGCAGCCAGACGCTGTTACGAGGGCTGGATGTGATCGAGGCGATCGCGGCCCGCTCGGTGCCGCTGACAGCGCTCGCGGATACTTTGGGCCTCACGCGGAGCACCACACATCGTTTGGCCAGCGCGTTGGTCGAGCGCGAATATCTCGCGTTCACCCCGCGCGCGGGTTACCGGCTTGGACCTAAGCTCCTCACCCTTGGTTTTATCGCGCAGGAGCAAGCCGATATCGTCCAGATCGCCAGGGGACATCTCGAGGCGCTTGCCGAAGCGACCGAGGATACGGTCCATCTCGGCATCCTCGATTCCGATCAGGCGCTGTACCTGGACAAGGTACCGGGACGCCGGCGGATCAACATTTCGAGCCGCGTCGGGGACCGCCAGCCCTTGACCTCGACGGGATTGGGCAAGGCGCTGATCCTCGATCACTCTTCCACATACTGGTTAGAGCGATTCACCGCCGATCAAGGCGCTGGTGCACCCGCACAAGACCCCGTGCTCTGGGTCGAGCGCATGAAGGGATATGTCGAACGCGGACGCGCCTTCGACCTCGAGGAAAACGAGGATCAAATCCGCTGCGTAGCTGCCCCCGTGCGGGACGCCAGCGGCAGAATCGTCGGCGCCATCAGTGTCTCGAGTGCCGCGCAATATATGAGCGATGAGCGGATGGCGGCGCTGTCGCTCGAGGTGATCGATGTGGCTGGAAGAATAGGTCGCGAACTCGGCTGGATTGGCAAACGGCCGTAAGGTGAGAGGATAGAGGATGTTGCTACGGGACAAAATTGTCCTGATCACCGGGGCCGCGGCCGGCATTGGCCGTGCGGTCGCGATCGGCGCTGCGCGACAAGGCGCTGATATCGCCATCAATCATCTTCCAGGAGACGAGGTGTGCGCCGCCGCGGTGGTCGATGAAATCGGCGCGTTGGGCCGACGAGCGATCGCCGTCCCGGGCGATGTCGCGCTACCGTCGTCTGCCCCTGCGTTCGTCGCCGCGGCGACGGACGCCTTTGGCAGGATTGACGTCTTGGTCAGCAACGCCGGCATATGTCCGTTTCACGCCTTTCTCGACATGCCGGCCGACACATTGGAGCGCACCGTCGGAGTCAATCTGCTCGGTGCCTATTTCATGGTCCAGGCCGCCGCCAACCAGCTAGTGGCGCAAGGCGAGGGCGGGTCGGTCATCGCCGTCTCGTCCATCTCTGCGCTGGTCGGTGGAGAATACCAAACCCATTACACCCCGACCAAGGCGGGTGTGCATTCATTGATGCAGTCGACCGCTATCGCGCTTGGCAAGCACGGCATCAGGTGCAACTCGGTGTTGCCCGGCACAATCCTGACAGACATCAACAAAGACGATCTCGCCGACGTCGAGAAGCGCAAGCGCATGGCCGCGCGTATTCCGCTTGGCAGGCTTGGCGATCCCGAAGACCTGGTCGGACCCATCGTTTTCCTGGCGTCCGATTTAGCCCGTTACGTCACCGGTGCAGCGCTGCTCGTCGATGGTGGCGCTTTCGTTAATCTACAATGAGGTCGTTCATACGCCTTTGCGCGCCTTTGACGCTCGCGGTCTGCCTTGTCGCGGCTCCGGCCGTCGCCCAGCAGGACCAGCGAACGCCGGCCATGGTGCCGATGGCGATTCCGGCGCAGCCAGCCAGGACTATTGATCTGAAAACGGGGGGTATCGCCATGCTTGCGCTGATCGAAGCGGAAATGCGCGTCGCGATGGCGCTGACGGGATGCGCCAGGGTTGCCGAGATCGACCGGAACAGGCTGTTCGTCGAGCCGTGACACACGCCACCTGCGTGCGCTGCCAGCCGAACGGAAATAGGAAAGGGACAATGATATGAAGGCCCGTCTGCTGAGATTTTCGTGCTTTGCCGCGAGCGCCTTGATGCTTGGCACGACGACTGGAACGGCGCGAGCCGACGACCCTGTCGCCGACCAGTTCCTTGATCCCCCCCAGCCTGCGCGACCCCAAGTCTGGTGGCATTGGATGAGCGGCAATGTAACTGAAGAAGGTGCCCGCCTCGATCTCGAGTGGATGCAGCGTGTCGGGATCGGCGGAATCCATGCCTTTTCTGGCGGGATGCTGGAACCGACATATGTCGACAAACCTGCACCGTTCATGAGCGAAGTGTGGCGCTCGGCCTACCGGGCGTCGGTGAAACGAGCACGGGCAGCGGGGATGGATGTTACCATCGCCGGATCTCCGGGCTGGAGTCAGACGGGCGGGCCGTGGGTCAAGCCGCTCGACGGCATGAAGAAATATGTCTGGACGACGACCCGGATCACCGGCGGCAAGCGGTTGTCGATCACGTTGCCCCGTCCTGCCGCAACCACGGGCGCCTTCGCTGCGGTCCCGCTGGCACGTCCGCTTTTCGGCCCGGTGACGGAATCGCCCCCGGCGTCCGGCGATGGCCCCGTCATCGCGTTCAGGACGCCGGGCGACGACCAGCCGGTAGACCCCCGATTGTCGACCGCGGTCGGTGCGTTCGGTGAACTGGAAAGTGCACCGGACGACCTCAGCCGGGCCGTCAAGCTGGCCGTACCAGGATCGGGCCAGGCTTGGATCGACGCGGATATGGGCAAGCCTGTCACCTTGCGCGCGCTGACGATCGCCATCTCGCCGCTTCCCGCAATGGACATCCTCGCGAGCGACGATGGCAAGTCCTACCGATCGGTCCGCCGCGTCGAGCACGACGGGGCGGAATTCCCGAGCATCTCGCAGACAATCGCTTTTCCGCAGACGCGCGCACGTTATTTCCGTCTGCGGTTCGACGCACCACCGGTGGGTCGCAAGCTCATCGGTCTACCGGCTGGGTTCCCCCCAGCTGCCGCTCCCAACGAGTTCGAGCTGCGCCTTCTGCGGTTCTTCGCCGGCGCGCGTATCGACAAATTCGAAGCCAAGGCGGGATTTCAATCGACCGCGCAATTCGATTCGACGCCGACGCCTGCCGTTCCGTCGACGGCTGCGATCAGGCTCAAGGACGTTGTCGATCTGACGTCGCGGCTACGTCCCGACGGCACGCTCGACTGGACCCCGCCCGCAGGGCGCTGGACGATCCTGCGATATGGCTGGTCGCTGACGGGGCACGTCAACGGCCCCGCGGAACCGGCCGCCACCGGGCTCGAGGTCGACAAGCTCGATCCGTCGGCGGTCAAGCGCTACATTGAGACGCTGTTCGCCAAATATCGCGACGATGCCGGCGTCCCGCTCGGACCCAAGGGTGTCGACAGCTTGCTGACGGACAGCTGGGAAGCCGGTGTTCAGAACTGGACGCCGCAGATTCTCCAGCAATTCCGTCGGTTGCGCGGCTATGATCCCACCCCCTGGCTGCCCGTGCTGGCTGGCAACGTCGTCGGGAGCGCCGATCAAAGCGAAGCGTTTCTTTTCGACTTCCACCAGACCCTGAAGGATCTGGTGGTCGAGAGCCACTATCAGGTTCTGGCGGACGCAGCGCACGCCCAGGGCATGACCTATTACACTGAGGTCCAAGGTGATACGCCGCGCGCGATCAGCGACGGCATGACCGCCAAGGCTCGGTCCGACATTCCCACCGCGGAATTCTGGTATCGCCCGTTCGCGACGGATGAAGGGCAGCCGTCGCTGGTAGCCGATCTTGAGGAAGCCGCCTCTGCCGCGCACGTCTACGGCAAGAAATTGGTCGCCGCAGAAGCGATGACGGTTGCGGCAGGCGAGGACCCCTGGGCGTTTTCCCCCGCTATGCTGAAGCCGGTCGCGGACGAGATTTTCGCCCGCGGGGTCAATCGAATCCTCGTGCATGAATCGCATATGCAGCCATTCGTTGACCGCAAACCGGGGCTGGCGATGGCCTTCTTCGGTCAATTCTTCAACCGCAACGACACATGGTCCGAGCAGGCAAAGCCCTGGACCGATTATCTGGCGCGTACGTCCTACCTGCTGCAGCAAGGCAGGTACGTTGCCGACATCGCCTATTTCTATGGCGAGGATCGCAATCTCACGCAATTGTTCGAGCATCGCCAGAATACCGACGTGCCCGCCGTCTACGGGTTCTATTATATCAACCCGGATGCTCTTCTGACCAGG
>Ga0207687_10000548_pt1 | contig 25216 bp, 22 predicted proteins | sample KBSM54metaG_FD_184399 | JGI IMG/M metagenome (GOLD analysis project Ga0207687, IMG submission 184399) | Miscanthus rhizosphere microbial communities from Kellogg Biological Station, Michigan, USA - KBS M5-4 metaG (SPAdes) (version 2) | ecosystem: Host-associated > Plants > Roots > Rhizosphere >...
TGAGCAGGCGGGGATCCTCGAGATCGAGCTTCCGGACGTCCTTCTGCGTCGGATCGGCCTCGTCGACTTCGAACAATCGGCCGGCCGGTCCGGGCTGAAGCGGTTCCCACGGCACGTTGACGACCGCAACCTTGCCGTCGAGTTTCGGCTGCGTCGGGTCGAGCGCGTAGATGTGCAGCGGCCGGTAGAGCGGATCACTTTTCTGCCGGCGCTTGCGCTCCGGCGCGTTTTCCGGCGGACGGAGAGCGTCACCGAATTCGAACGCGATCGGCGTCGACGGCGCCGCGCGATGAGCGCGTTTGCGGGGCGTCGCACGCTGCGTCTGCGCCGCGGCGGCGTCGGGAGACGGTGTCGATGGAGGAATCTCAGCCATGTCACTCCTGCCGATCGATATTGTCGGCGAGTTGACGTAATTGTGCCGAAATAGCGTGAGCGCTCCACGCCGGCTGGGGCGTCGTCGTGGTTGGCGTCGCCGCCGGCGTGACGCCGAGGCCGAAGCCGAAGAGCGGCGCGGTGTTGGCGGCAGGCGCGCAGTCGAGCGTCGGATGCTGGCGCCCCTGCGGCGTAAATCCGGAAGTCAACTGATCCTGAAAGCGCTCGTTCGTGATCGCCGTACCGCGGCCCAGCAGCGCCACGGCGTTCTTCGTGAAGTCACCCTGGCCGTCCGACTCCCACGCCAGCTCGTCCGGCTTGCACGCGGAGAAGACGACCTCGCGCATCGACGCCGGACCGCGCGCCCCCGTCCGCGGCGGCGCGATTCCGATCGAGCGGCGGAAAACCTCGTGTTTCTTCACCTGTTCCGGGGTCGGTACGACGAAGCGCGGCTGATCGCCCGATCCGCCGCGCACGTCGGCGCGGCCGATGGCGAAGCGGGTGCCGGTGCCGGAGTAGCAGTTGTCGAGGAAGCAGGTCACGCCGACGCCGGCGGGGATCTGCTTGAAGAGCTCCGCGATGTCGTCGTCGATCAGGAAATGTCCGTCCGCGAAATCGACCGGGCAGATCGCCTGATCGTTGTTCGCCAGCTCGTCGCCGTTGACGTCGGGCACTTCGGTGCCGTGGCCGGAGAACTGGAAGACGACGACGTCGCCCGGCGCGCTGCTCTCGAGCGTCCGGGTGAGCGTGTCGAGGATCGCCTGCCGCGTGGCGAGGGCGTCGATGAGCATCACCGGCGGTTCGAAGCCTGCGGCGACGAGCGTCTTCGCCCACAGCTCGGCGTCGGCCACGCAGCCGTGCAGCGGCGCGGTCGGATAGGCGTTGATGCCGACGCAGATCGCGCGGCGGCGGCCGGTGCCGCGCCAGGCGCGCTCGGTCATCGGCGACGCAGCCGAAGGCGTGCCGGCGGCCGGCGCCTGCACGAACAGCCGCGCCAGCTCCGGCGGCAACTCGCGCGGGGCGAACGCCGATTCCTTCGTGCACTTTCCACCGCCGGCGTTCGAGTACGACGGCGACGCGGCCGTGCCGCGAATCACCTCGGCGATGCTGTTCATCGTCGGGACGTCGTCATCGAAACAGCCGTGCGCCGTCGCGGTCGACTTTGCACTCGGCGAGAAGATGACTTCACCGACCGCTGACGGAGCACTGACGCCGAAGTGTGCCGCGACGAGCGGGTCCTTCGTCAGGAAGCGTTCCAGGCCGAGGAGCGGTTCATCGCGCCTCACCTCGAGGCCGCGGTTGATCAGGTAGAGGAGCGATTTGCGATAGACGCCGGCGCAGTTGTCGTCGCGCTCTGGCTTGTCGCGCATGGTGTAGATCTTCGCCGTTTTGATTGTGCCGCCGAGGAGGCCGTCGAGCCGTTTCTTGTATTCGTCGATGCGGATCGCCGGCGCGAGCATCTGCAGCGAGGCGAACGGCACCGCGGCGGCGTTGATGAAGTGCGAATGAAAGATGACGCCCGCGCTGTGGCCGACGGCATGGAGCTCGACGTTGCCCGCGTGCGCGGTGACCAGCGCCTTGACCTTCCCCGCCACGTACGCCGCGCCGCCGTCGCCGGTCGACGCCTCGGCCGCGCTGAATTTCATGCTGTCCCAGATCGAGACGCCGCCGATCGCGTGGACCAGGTGCTCGATCACGCTGTCGCTGAGATCGGCGAGGCCACGTGCTCCTTCCCGTGAGCGATGGAGCAGATCGCCGAGCGCCGACCCGATGTCGGTGTGCCAGATGAAGAAGATCGGATAGACCTTGTTCTGCTTCCACCACCAGAGATCGCGCGCCGCTTTGCAGAGCGCCCCCTTCTCCGAGTTCAGGCCGCCGTGCGCGAAGAACATCAGCTTGATCGGCTTCGGAATGGAGTTGTCCTGCAGCTGAGCCTCGATGCGGGCGAAGATCGCGTCGACCGTCCCCTTGTTGCTGATGAAGAGGTCGTCCTCCGAGAACTGGCCGCGGCGGAGGTTCACGACGTGCGGGACGAGCTCCATCAGCTCCGTCAGCGTCGGGCACTCCGCGGCGCGCGCGCCGAAGTGGAGGTCGAGCTCGGCGGCGGTGCGCGCGGCGTACTGGTCGTAGGTCTCCTCTTCCTCCGCCAATTCACCGTTCGTTTCCGCGCGCGCAGCCGCCTCGGTGCCGACCGGCTCAATCAGTCCGCTCGCCGCGTCGCGCAGCACGCCGCGCTCGGTGTCGTTCAGATCGAGAGCCTTCGGCAGCGCGGTGAGCGCTTTCTGCACGTTCGCGAGAAACGTCTTCTTGTCGATCGATGAGCCGGGACACGTCTTCTCGCTCATCTCGTTGTGAAAGCGGACGGCGTCTGTGTCGAGGCCGAACCGCTTCAGCACGATGGCGACGATGCGGTAGGCGTTGTCGGCCTGCGCGCCGTCGAACGGCTCTTCCTTCTTATCGAAGTTGCCGACCATCTCCATCATGAACGGCCCGGCCTTGCTGTTGCCGTTGAAGCCGACGGCGCTGGCCGGTGCCGCGTTCCATGAGCGGCCGGTCCAGATCCGGCCTTCCGGATCGAGCGTGATGTGCTGGGCGATGTCGGAGAAGTGGCGGTTGAGGCGGTGATCGCGATCCATCGCCTCGATGGTGGCCAGTCCCTTGAACTGGCTGCGCCGCGGAATCCACGTGTGATGAACGTGGAACGACGTGACCTTCCGTTTGAAGTCGAAGAGGCGAATGAGATCGGCGAACTGCGCGACGTCGATGCGGCGAAATGGTTTGGGCACGGACACGTCCCTCCTGGTGACCTGTATGGAGAGAGGGACGGGTTTGGATTTTTCTCAGTCAGCGCCGAAGTAGGGAACGTGCCGGAAGGCGGCCTTCCATCTCTGCGTACAGCCCGACCGCCGCCTCGTAGACCTCGTCGACAGTGATGTCGCGCATGCAGCGGTGGTGTCCGAGGGGGCATTCGCGGGCGTAGCAGGGGGCGCAGGAGAGAGGGCGGCGGAGGACGCGGGTGGCGCCGGGGATGACGGTGCGGCCGGGATCGGTCGGACCGAAGATCGACACAGAGGGGACGGCCAGCGCGGCCGCCAGGTGGAGCGGACCGCTGTCGTTCGTGATGACCACCGAGCACTGGGAGATCGCGGCGGCGAGGGTGAGGACGTCGCCGTCATCGCCGACGATCGGAAGGTTGTTGCAGGTGGCGGAGATGGTCTGCGCCTGCACCCGCTCGCCGGGGCTGGTGAGGAGGACGACGTTGCAGCCGTCGGCGCGGAGGCGGTCGGCGACCTCGCAGTAGCCCTCGTCGCCCCAATGCTTCGCCCGGCCGTACAGGCCGCCGGCGTGGATGCCGAAGAGCGGACGATCGAGCTTGATGCCGAGCTGGCGGAGGCGACGGCGGGCCTTTTCCTTCGTCGCCGTCGGCAGTGTCATCGACGGGATCTCGTCGACCACGCGCGGGGCGTTGATGGCCGAAAGGAGCGGCGTGTAGTCCTCGAGCTGATGGCCGCGCGACGTCTCCGGCGGGACGCGATGGGTGAGCAGCATCGACCGGCAGTCGGTCGCATAGCCCCAGCGCTCGCCGATGCCGGCGGCGAAGGTGACCATCGCGGCGCGGAACGAGTTGGGGAGGATCACGGCGCGGCGGAACCTGCCGCCGCGGCGGAGGGCGTCGATGCGCGAGCGCGTCGAGCCGTTCCAGGGGATCACCTTGCGGAAGATGCCCGACGCCGCGAGGAGCGAGGCGATGTTCTCCGGCGCGGCGACGGCGATGCCTCCCTCGCTGCGGAAGCGGTGGTGCAGGGCGCGGAAGGTCGGCAGCGCGAGGATGTTGTCGCCGACCCAATTGAGACCGATTACGACCGTTTCACTGCTTCCCATTTGTCTCGCTTTCGCCCGTCCCTTTCCAGCGATCGTGCATCCACAACCAGAGCTCGGGCCGGGCGGCGATCCGGCGGGAGATGACGTCGTTGATCCGCTTCGTCAGCGCCGCCGGGTCTCTCTCTTCCTCGCTCAGTTGGTCCACCCGAATCGGCTCTTCAAATTCGAGACGATGTCCGGAACCGTCGGGAATGCAAAAAGCGAACACAATTGTAGAGCCGTGCCTCGCGGCCATCTTCGCCGGGGCGTCGGTGGTCCACGCCGGACGTCCCAGAAACGGCACCAGGATCCCTTCCCGCGGCTGCACCGCCTGATCGGGAAGGAGGACGATGACGGCGTTCTCGGCGAGGCTTTTGAGCAGGAAGCGCGCGGCCTTGCGGCGGTCGACGACCTGCGCCCCGGACTTCTCCCGGATGCGCGCCAGGTCGGCCTCCAGCAGCTCGTTGTCGAGAGGGCGGGTCACGGTGCGGACGTTGTCGACGTGGGCCATCAACGCCAGGTGAGCGATCTCCCAGCCGCCGTAATGGCCGCTGAGGAGGAGCGTGCCCTTGCCGCGGGCCCGCGCGTCGTGGAGGATCTGGGCGTTGATGTACGGGCAGCGCGCCGCGACCTCCTCCAGCGGCAGCGACTGCACGCGCAGGTAGAGCAGCGTCTCCCGGCCGAAGTGGCGCCATGAGTCATCGAGGATTCGACGCAGCTCGTGCTCCTCGCGTTCCGGGAAGGCCGCGCGGAGGTTGCGCATCGCCAGGCGGTCCCGCCCGCGCAGCATCTTCGCCGCCAGCGCCCCCAGCCTCGTGCCCCAGCGCAAAACCGAATCCTCGGACATCGCGCCGACGGCGCGCGTGACGCCGCGATAGGCGAGGTACTCGACCCGCTGGAGGAGGCGCGATTTCTTACGACTCATCGGAGAGTGTCATCCTGAGGCGCGGAGACGCCGAAGGATCCGTAGCTTACATGCGATGGCCGCGAGGCTACGGGTCCTTCGCCCTCTGCGGGCCTCAGGGTGACACGCGGCCAATGAGCTCGAGAATCCGCGCGATCACGTCGTCGCCGATCTCCATCTCGATGCGGAGCGCCATGATGTCATCGGCGGGCCCGATCTTCACCGCGTCTTTTTCGGTGGTCACGATGAGCTCCGCGCCGCGCGCGGCGTTGCGGATGCCGCGGAGGTCCGCCAGCGTGTAGCGGTGATGGTCGGCGAACTCCTGCGTGCCGGTCACCTCCGCGCCGAGGCTGCGCAGCGTGTCGAAAAACTGCGCGTTGTTGGCCAGGCCGGAGAAGGCGAAGACGCGCTTGCCGCGAAACGCGTCGCCGTTCACCGCGCGGATCTTCCGCTCCAGGACGACGTCGGCGTGGCGCAGCGACGACGGCCCTTCACGGTAGAAGCGGGCCGGCGCTTCGATCACCACGTCGCAGTCGCGATGGAGCTGCAGGTGCTGGAAGCCGTCGTCGAGCAGAAAAACGTCGGCTGAATAGCGCAACCCATTCTCATAGCGATTTCGGCCAACGATTACGTCGATATTTTTCGACTTGATTAAAACCGGTTCGTCGCCGAAGCGCTCCGTGTCGAGCGACGTCACCGGCCCCTGCTCCTCGCTCTTCCGTCCGTAGCCGCGGGTGAGCACGGCCACGCGCAGCCCGCGCTGCTGCAGCGCGCGGGCGATGGCGATCGTCGCCGGAGTCTTGCCGCTGCCGCCGACCGCGCGGTTGCCGATCGAGACCACCGGCACCGGCAGCCGCTTCGCGCGCAGGATGCCGAGGCGGTAGAGCGCGCGGCGGAGGCGATTGATCGCGCGGTAGAGGAGCTCGGCCAGTTTCACGGCAGCAACTCGACGATCCGGCGCGCGGTCCGCTCCGACGCCCCGCGGTTCTGTGTCACGGCGAGGCGCGCCCGCTCACCCCACTCGCTGCGCAGCCGGTCGTCGGCGAACATCCGCCGGGCGAAAACGAACACCTCTTCCGCCGACTCCACCTGCCGCGCCGCCTCGTGATCGACGAAGACCTGGGCGATCTCGCGGAAGTTCGACATCCATCGGCCGAAGCAGACCGGCACGCCCGCCGCCGCCGGCTCGATCGGATTGTGTCCGCCGGCCGGCACCAGCGAGCCGCCGACGAAGGCCACGGTGGCGAATCGGTAGATCCTGGCCAGCTCGCCGAGTGAATCGAGGAGAAGGACGTTGGCAGCGGCGCGCGGCGGGAACTCGCTGCGCCGCACGTACTCGAGCGACGACGTGGCCAGGATGCTGGCCACGAGCTCGAAGCGCTCCGGCTTGCGCGGGGCGATGATGGCGAACGCGTTCGTCTCCCGGATGAAGCGCTCGAGCTCCGGCATCAGCAGCTCGTCTTCACCCTCGATCGTCGATCCGAGAACGATGACGTTGCGGTTGTCGATGAGCGTGATCAGCTCGGCGGCCGATTCGAGCGGCGCGACGTCGGGCTCGTAATCGAACTTCACGTTTCCCGACGTCTCCACGATCGACTCCGGCGCGCCGATGGCGACGAAGCGCTGGCGGTCGGTCTCCTCGCGCGCCAGCACGCGGTCGTAGTCGCGCAGGACGCGGCCGACCAGCGGACGCAACGCGCGGTAGCGGGGGAACGAGCGATCGGAGATGCGTCCGTTGGCGAGGACCAGGCGGATGCCGCGCGACTTCGAGATGCGCGAGACGTTCGGCCAGATCTCCGTCTCCATCGTGGCGAAGACGCGCGGGCGGTGGTGCGCGAGAAAGCGGCGGACGGCGAAGGCGAAGTCGAACGGAAAGTAGGTCACCGTGGCGTCGGGGTAGAGCCGCTTCGCCTGCGCCTGGCCGGTGATGGTCGTGGTGGTGAACGCGATCGACGTTCGCGGACGCTGGCGCATGATCTCCGCCACCACCGGCCGCGCGGCGAGGGTTTCGCCGACAGACACGGCGTGGATCCAGAGGTCATGCGCCGCCGCCTTCGTCGGATAGACGCCCATCCGTTCCGGAAAATTGGAGAGGTACTTTCCGCGCAGAAAGCCGGTCAGAAGGAAGAATGGGGCGGTGATGATGAAGACGAGGTAGAGAAGGACCTCGTAGACGACGAACATGGTTCGCGATGATAGTTGACAGTGGGTAGTTGGCCGTTGGCAGGAGCTACGGCCAACGGCCAACTGTCAACTGCCAACTACTCGTTCCGGCACAACATCTGTATATTTGCGGGACAGACATCACGTGACAGAAAAAGTCATTGCTGCCGGTCTCGTCCTCCCCGATCTGGCGCGCAGCGTCGCCGAAGAGCACCTCGAAGAACTGACGAAATTGATCCAGACCGCCGGCGGCGCAGTGGTCGCCCGGATCCTGGCCAAACGTCCCTCCCCCGATCCCGCGACCTTCATCGGCAGCGGCAAGGCCGAAGAGGTGAAGCGGGTCGCCGAAGAGCACGGCGCCACCTTGATCGTGTTCGACGACGACCTCTCGCCGGCGCAGGTGCGCAACCTGGAGAAGGTCACCGGCGTGAAGGTGATCGACCGGAGCGCGCTGATCCTCGACATCTTCGCCGGCCGCGCGCGCAGCCGCGAGGCGCGCACGCAGGTGGAGCTGGCGCAGCTCGAGTACACGCTGCCGCGCCTCACCAGGGCATGGACGCACCTCGAGCGGCAGGCGGGCGGCATCGGGACGCGCGGCGTCGGCGAGACGCAGCTCGAGCTCGACCGCCGCATCATCCGTACGCGCATCGCCCGCCTGAAGGACGACCTGAAGAACATCGAGCGGACGCGGCACACGCAGCGCAAATCACGCTCCGGTGTGTTCACCGTGGCCCTGGTCGGCTACACGAACGCCGGAAAATCGACGCTCTTCAACCGCCTGACGAGCGGCCGCGCCGTGGCGGTGGACAAACTGTTCGCCACGCTCGACGCCAAGACGCAGCGCATCGCCTACGACATGCCGCGCGAGACGGTGATCGTCGACACGGTCGGCTTCATCCGCAAGCTCCCCCATCATCTCGTCGCCTCATTCCGTTCCACGATGGAAGAAGCGGTGGCCGCCGATCTCGTGCTGCACGTGATCGACGGCTCGCATCCGCAGTTCGAAGACCAGCGCGCCATCGGCAACCAGGTCCTGGCCGACCTCGGCGTGGAGCCCGGCGCGATCCTCGAGGTCTACAACAAGTTCGATCTCGCCGAACAGACGCAGCACTGGTTCCCCGAGCCGCGCCGCGGCAACTCCGTCGCCGCCTCCGCGCTGACCGGAACCGGAATCGAGCGGCTGCTGGAGATGATCCGCGATCGCGAGCTCGCCGGCGGCGAAGTGATGCAGCTGGAGATCCCGCACGGCGAGTCGCGCCTTGCCGCGCGGCTGCACGAAGTGGCCGAGGTCCATGAACAGACACAGAAGGACGACGCGACGCTGTTCATCGCCTGGGTGCCGCGGGAATTCGTCCATCTTTTCGAGCCGTATGCGCGAAAAGTCCGTCGCGTGGCGGTGTGACGACCGACACATTGCGACGTGATTCCGCCGACTGGATCCGTTTCACGCGCCCGTTAACCTTCGACTCGTGCCCGGCCTCGCCCACACTTATGATGTCGACAGCGCCGTGAAAATCCGCCCTGTCGAACCGAAAGACCGCGACCGCATTCACGAGATCCTGGTGGGTGTCGCGCGATTCACGGAAGAGGAAGTCAAGTGCGCGGCCGAGCTCGTCGACATCGCCCTCGAGCACCCCGAGCGCGGCGACTACTTCGCCTACGTCCTCGATGATCCCGACAGCGGCCCGAACCGGATGGTGCAGGGCTATGTCTGTTACGGACCGACCCCGCTGACCGACGGCGTCTTCGATCTCTACTGGATCGCCGTCGATCCGAAACAGCAGGGCCAGGGCTTCGGCCAGCTGCTCCTCCGTTTCGTCGAAAACGAGGTGCGCCGCCAGCGCGGACGTATGTTGTTGATCGAGACTTCGTCGAAAGAAACCTACGCGCCGACGCTCCGTTTCTATCAGCGCAGCGGCTACGACGAGATCTCGCGCATCAAGGATTTCTACAGAATCGAAGACGACAAGGTCGTGTTCTGCAAGAAGTTGGCATCGTCATGAGCCCCAACCTGACCCTCTACATCGCGCTCGGTTTCTACGGGGCGGGCACGCTGGTCGCGCTGCTCTCGCTCTTCGCCCGCGAGAAGCGACTGCAGCACACCGGGCTGGCGCTGATGGTCATCGGATTCCTGACCCACACCGTCTGGATCGGCACGATCTGCACGCTCACCGGTCATCCGCCGATCACGAATCTTCCGGAGACGGCGTCGTTCATCGCCTGGCTCGTCTTCCTGGTCGAGCTCGTGCTGTTCATCGTCTATCGCGTGCACGCGGCGTCGTTCTTCGTCTATCCGCTCGTCCTGATCCTGCTCTCCGTCTCGGCGGTCGTGCACGAGCCGTTCGCGCACTCGCCGAAGCTGCTGTCGCGACTCTTCACCGCGCACCTGCTGCTGACCACCACCGGCGTCGCCGCGCTGCTGATCGGCCTGGCGTTCGGACTCCTCGCCCATCTGCAGGATCGGGCACTGAAATCGAAGACGCGCGGCCGGCTGTGGGACCTGATCCCGAGCCTCACCGTCTGCAAGGACGTCAGCTACCGCGCGCTCGCGATCGGCTTCAGCGTCTACACCCTCGGCCTGGTGACGGGCGTCCTCTGGTCGTACAAGACCACCGCCGGCATCGTCGCCATGCGCACGAAGGAGATCGGCGCGATCGTGGCCTGGATGCTGTTCGCGGTCGTGCTGCAGTCGTACATCAGCGGCACGTACCGCACGCGCCGGACGATGCTCGTCGGCGCCGGCGCGTTCATCGCGATTCTGGTGGCGATGCTGGGGATTCACCATGTTTGAGATAGCAGATAGCAGTAAGCAGATAGCAGTAGAAGCCTTTGCTATCTGCTATCTGCTATCTGCTATCCGGGAGGCGCCATGCCTCTGATGCTCGTCGGCCTCAATCACCGCACCGCTCCCGTCGAAGTGCGCGAGCGCCTTTCGATGGACGAGCGGAAGATGGACGACATCCTTCAATCGCTCATGGCCTGCGGGCCGCTGCACGGCGTGGCGCTGCTCTCCACCTGCAACCGGGTGGAGGCGATTCTTTCCGCGCCGAACGAGGACGTGGTCGAGCAGATCGTCGACTGGATGGCCGATCGCGCCGGCGCCGCGCGCGTGGAGCTGGAGAAACATCTCTACATCCTTCGCTACGGCGACGTGGTCAAACACCTCTTCCGCGTCTGCTCCGGTCTCGACTCGATGATTCTCGGCGAGCCGCAGATCGGCGGGCAGGTGCGCAAGGCGTTTCAACTGGCGCAGGACGGCGGCACGCTCGACGCGCTCCTCACGCAGCTCTACGAACAGACGATGCGCGTCGCCAAGCGCGTGCGCACCGACACCGGCATCGGCGAGCACGCCGTCTCCGTGCCGTACGCCGCGGTCGAGCTGGCGAAGAAGATCTTCGGCGAGCTGGAAGGACTGCAGGTCCTCCTCCTCGGCGCGGGCGAGATCGGCGAGCTGACGGCCGAGCATCTGCACGGCCAGAACGTGAAGCAGGTCTTCGTCGCCAACCGCTCGTACGAGCGCGCGGTGGAGCTGGCCACGCGGTTCGAAGGACTGGCCGTGCAGTTCGGCTCCATCGACGAGCACCTCGCGGCGTGCGACATCGTCATCGCCTCGACCGGCGCGCCGCATTTCGTCGTCGAGCCGCAACAGGTGCGGCGCGCCCTCGCCTCGCGCAAGAACCGCAACCTCTTCCTCATCGACCTCTCCGTCCCGCGCAACATCAATCCCGAGATCGCCGGCATCGAGGGGGCGTATCTCTACAACGTCGACGACCTGCAGCACGTCGCCGACGCCAACCGCGAGCTGCGGCAGAAGAAGGCGCAGCAGGCGGACGAGATCATCGGCAGGGAAGTGGAGTCGTTCCGCAAGCGGCTCGTGGCGCAGGACGCCGTGCCGACGATCCTCGAGCTGCAGGGACGCCTCGAAGAGATCCGCGCCGCGGAGCTGGAGAAGTGCCTGCGCAAGATGGGTCCGATGACTCCCGAGCAGCGCGCGGCGGTGGAGATGTTCTCCTCGCAGATGATCAACAAGATCCTCCATTACCCGATCCTGCAGCTCAAGGACGCGTCCGACGAGCCGCAGGAGCGGGAGTCGTTGCGGAAGACGATCCGGAAGATCTTCGGACTCCGCTCATGACGAACGTAAGAATCGGAACGCGCGGCTCCCAGCTCGCGCTGTGGCAGGCCAATCGCGTATCGGACCTCCTCCGTGCGCGCGGCTACGAACCGGAGATCGTGGTGCTGAAGACGACGGGCGACAAACGCCACGACGTCTCGCTGGCCACGATCGGCGGCAAAGGGCTCTTCATCAAGGAGCTGGAAGAAGCGCTGGAGCGCGGCGCGATCGACATCGCCGTACACAGCCTGAAAGACGTGCCGTCGATCATTCCGCCGCACTTCCAGCTGGCGGGATTCCTCGAGCGCGCCGATCCGCGCGACGCCTGGGTCCATCCATCGCACATGCCGATCGCCGAAATGCCGGCCGGCTCGATCATCGGCACGAGCGCGCCGCGTCGCCGCGCGCAACTGCGCACGCTCTTCCCGCAGCTGAAAGTCGAGGACATCCGCGGCAACGTCGACACGCGCATCAACAAGGCGCGCGACGGGCAGTACGGCGGGATCATCCTCGCCAGCGCCGGACTGACGCGCCTCGGCCGCGCCGCGGAGATCACCAGCTACTTCTCGCCCGACGAGCTCCTCCCCGCCGCCGGTCAGGGAATCATCGCCATCGAGACGCGGGCCGACGATGCGCGCGCGATCGACGTGGCGCAATCGATCAATCACGAGCCGAGCGCCTTGGCCGCGCGCAACGAGCGCGGCGTACTGCAGAAGTTCGGCGAACAACTCGACTGCTACTCGTGCATCGCGGTGCATTGCAGTGTAGGACAGGCGCCCTCGCCTGTCCTCATCCAAGCCTTTTTCTCCGATCCCGACGGATCCAATGCCATCCGCGTGAGCGGCGGCAGCGTGGATGAGGTCTACGAACAGCTCGTCCGTGAAGGGGCAACGCCATGAACACCAGAGGCAAAGTTTTTCTCGTCGGCGCCGGCCCCGGCGATCCGGGACTGCTCACGCTCCGCGCGGCGGAGCTCCTCGCGACGGCCGAAGTGGTGGCCCTCGACGCGCTCGTCTCGAAGGAGATCGCGGCGAAGATCCCGGCGACGACGAAAGTCGTCTACGTCGGCAAGCGCGCCAGCGCGCACGCGTTGCCGCAGGACCAGATCAACCAGCTGCTCGTCGATGAGGCGAAGAAGGGACATCGCGTCGTCCGGCTCAAGGGAGGCGATCCGTTCGTCTTCGGACGCGGCGGAGAAGAGGCGGAGGAGCTGATCGCGGCCGGCGTGCCGGTCGAGATCGTCCCCGGCATCTCGTCGTCGATCGCCGGCCCGGCCTACGCCGGCATTCCGGTCACGCACCGCTCCTACGCCACGTCGCTCACGCTCGTCACCGGACACGAGGCCGATGAATCGACCGGCATCAAATGGTCCGCCCTGGCGCAGCTCGACGGCACCATCGTCTTCATGATGGGCCTCGGCAACCTCTCCGCGATCGTCAACAACCTGACCAGGTACGGCTGCGCTCTCGATCGTCCCGTGGCCGTGATCTCGAAGGCCACCACGCGCGAGCAACGCAGCGTCACCGGGACCCTGGCCACCATCGAGCGCATCGTTCAGGAGGCCGACCTTTCGACGCCGGCGCTGATCGTGGTGGGCGAAGTCGTGAAGATGCACGACATCATCAACTGGTTCGAAACGAAGCCGCTCTTCGGCAAACGGGTCGTCGTCACGCGGGCGCGCGAGCAGGCCTCGGAGCTGAAGAAAATGCTCGAGGAGTCAGGCGCCCAGGTGTTGCAGTTCCCGACCATCGAGATCGTGCCGCCCGAGACGCTCGACTCGCTCGATCACGTCATCGACGGCAGATACGACCTCTACGTCTTCACCTCCGTCAACGGCGTGAAGTTCTTCTTCGACCGCCTGCTCGAGCGCGGCTTTGACGCGCGCAAATTCGCGGGAGCGAGGATCGCGGCGGTGGGCGACACCACGGCCGCCGAGCTGCGCGCACGCGGCATCGCGCCGGATCTCATCCCCGACAAGTTCCAGTCGATCGCGTTGCTGCCGATGCTGGCCGCCGATCAGAGCGGGATTCGCACCGCGGTCATTCGCGCGGCCGAGGGGCGGGATGAATTGATCGACGAGCTGCGCAGGCGCGGCGGACAGGTCGACCTCGGCATCGCCTATCGCACGAAGGCCGCCGACTACGACCTCGACGAGCTGCGCGTCATGCTCGATTCGATCGACGCCGTGACGTTCACCAGCGCGTCGACCGTCGAGCACTTCTTCGGAAAGCTGACGTCCGAAGAGCGGAAGAAAGTCGCGGAACGGGCGAAGTTCTTCTCCATCGGGCCGACGACCACGGAGGCCGTCCGGAGGTTCGGGTTCACGCCGGAAGTGGAGTCGGCGAACGCGACCATCGTCGCGTTGCATGATGCGGTCGTGGAGGCATTGGTACACTCGCCCGCGCATGAACGCGCGACCGCTCTCTGACCGGATCACCGCCGCGCTGCTCTGGGCGTCTGCGTTCTGCTTCGCCACCGGCGTCTTCTTCTCGCTGACCCTTTTCTTCCCCTCGCTGCCGCCGACGAAGCCGGTCGCGGTCGGCCTGGTCACCATCCTTCGCTATTCGAAATTGAGGGACTACCTAGGCATCGCCCTCTTCTTCCTCACCGTCCCGCCGCTGACGATCGTGTTTCATCGCTACGGCGCGCGGCTCGTGCCGAAGCGGACACTTCCGGCCATCCTCTTCCTCGCGCCGTACCTGCTGGCGCCGTTTTTTTATCTGACCACCGGCAAGGCGGGGTGGATCCTGGCGCTGCCGATCGTGCTGTCGATCCTCGCGCCGCGCCTGTTGTACGCGTGGGAGAGCAAGCGCTGGCTGCGGGAGATGTTCCGCGAGGAGCTGCATCCGTATCACGCGCTCCTCTTCTGCGAGGCGATCTCGTGGATCCTCTTCCGCTACCTCGTCACCGGCCGGCGCTTCGCGCATATCCCGACGCTCTTCCTGGAAGTCCTCTTCATCGGCGCGCTGCTCGCGCTTTTCTGGGTCGTGGCGTTCTTCATCGTCCGCGTCGCCGGCGTGCGATTCGAGCGGATCGTCACCGCCGCCCTTCCGTTCGTCGTTCTTCCCTTCCTTCCGCTCTTCTGGATTCCGACCACGCAGCCGCGGATCGCGATCCTGATCGCGCTGCTGCTCAGCGCGTTCATCTCCGTGCGCGTGCGGACGCCGCTCTCGCCGCGCGCGACGTGGCGGCTTTGCGCGTTCGTGATTCTTCCGGCGCTGATTTACCTCGTGAGCTACGGCTCGACGGCGCAGGGCACGCAGTGGATCGATCTCTTTCATCGCGGCGAGTCGCTCGGGCCGGCGTCCGACTACCTGCGCGGGAAGGTGCCGTATGTCGACACCTTCCCGCTGCACGGCATGCTCGAGGACGGCGTGCTCGACGCCTGGCTGATGCAGCTCTTCGGGCGCTCGCTCGACGTGTCGATCGCCAGCGGCGTGATCGTCGGCGGCTTTCTCGCCGTCTCGATCTGGTTCCTCGGGCTCGCGGTGTTCGAATCGATCCCGCTGGCCATGCTCTGCGTGGCGATGGGGGCGTGGACGACGGCGGAGAACAACCGGACGTTTTTCCAGGTCGCCGCGGTGGCGTTCTTCTGGTATGCGCTGAAGCGTCGCAGCCGCTGGAGCGCGATCTTCAGCGGCGTCTTCGCGGGGCTGGCGCTGTTCTTCAGTTATGAGATCGGGCTGTACACGATCGTTGGGGCGGTGATCGTTCTGATCATCATGAGGATCCTCAGAGCGGACGAGACGTCCGCTCCCCTCTTTTTCTTTCTCGGCGTCGCGATCGGAGCGGGGCCGTTCCTCATTTACCTGACGGTCCGCGGCGCGCTCGGCGCGTTTGCCCTCACCTCATTCATCACCATCCCGCGCATCATCGACGCGGTCTGGTCGCTGCCGTTCCCCGACGTCGTCAGCACGTTCCGGCAGAACCTGAACCTGCACACGCTGTCGGATTTCGTCCTTTTCGAGAAGTTCCACCTGATTCTCTCGCCGCTGGTGATCGCCATCGCCGCGGTCTACCTGATCCAGCGCTGGCTGCGCCGGCGCTTCGATGCGTTCGACTCCGCGCTCCTCGTGCTGACCGTCTTCGCCGCGGTCACGCAGCGGACGGCGTTCGGCCGCGCGGAGTTCCGCCATCAGTACTTCGCCGCGTTCCTCGTCGGACCGATGCTGGTGATGCTGGCGATCCTCTTCACGCGCAAGCTGCGCGAGACCTCGCGCGAGGGCGGCGTCGAATTCGTCGGCGCGGTCGTGTTCGTGCTCGTGCCGATCGTCGGCATCCTGCTCTGGATTCCCGACCTCATTAACGTCCGCATCGACGATTTCCTCAACTACCAGCGCCGCGTGCTGAACGTCTTCCGCGACGGGCACGCCGAAGAGGTCAAATTCCGCATCGACGCGGTGAGTTCCGAGATCCGCAGGCTGACGAAGCACAACGAGCCGATCTTCGATTTCTCCAATCAGCCGGCGTTCTACTTCTTCGCCGATCGTCCGAACCCGACGCGCTTCTACCAGGTTCCGATCCTCTCACCGCGCGAGTTTCAGGCGGAGACGATCCGTGCGTTGGAGCGGTCGAAGCCGAAGGTGATCATCCGCACCTCGCCGGAGCAGCTCGATCGATTCGACGGCGTGCCGAACGACCTGCGCGCGCAGGCGGTGTCGGCGTACGTCGACGACTGCTACCGCTTCTTCAAATCGGTGCGTGGCGTCGAGCTCTGGACGCGGCTCGAACCGGCGAACCCGCTGCCGGTCGCGCGATACCTCGAGCGCATCCGCCTGCCGAAGCCGGAGGAGCTCGTGGAGTCGTCGCGCGCTCGCGAGGTCTTTCCGCTGGTCGGCAATCATGCAGGAATCGCCGACGCGCGCTGGGTCTCCGACCTGACGATGCACAACCCGTTTCGCGAGCCGATCGCGATGTCGCTCCGCTACGTCGCCGGCGGCGCGCGCATCGACCGTCGGGTGACGCTCGCGCCGCGCCGGACCATGCGCTGGCTCGACGTGGCGCGCACGTTGTTCGGCACGAATGACGCCATCGGCACGCTCTGGATCGAGCACCGCGTCGGCCGCGCGCCGGTGGCCACGGTGAAGACGTACGACGCCGCGCACGATTCGCACGCCTCGGTGGAGCAGGCGCTCACCGCGCGCGATTCGGCGACGGCGGGCGGCGATTCGGCGGAGCTGACCATCATCGGCATTCCGGAGCCGCGCGCGCCGCGCCGCGTGAACGTCGGCATCGTCAACACCGGGACGATTCCGGCCACGTTCCACATCTCGGTCGGCGGCAAGTCGATCGAGCAGGGGGTGGCGGAAGACGAGGTGTGGATCGTCCCCGACATCGAGCACGAGCTCGGCGTCACGCTCGACGACACCATGACCATCCGCATCACGCCGATCGCCGGCACCGGCGTCGCCTTCGCCTCGGTGGTGGAGAGCGGCGGCGACAATCAATTCATCGCCGCGGTTCCGGCGCAGCAGCAATGAACGTGATCGAGCTGCCGGAGTCGTGGCGCGCGCGGGCCGTGCTGGTGACCGGCGAGCCGCCGCCGATCGAGGCGCCGGAGTTCAAGCTGGAGAAGCGCCGCCGCGAGTGGATGCTCAGCCGCGCCGCGGCCGCGCTGCTGCCGGCCGCGCCGTTCGTTTCGTACTCGCACTCAGCGCCGTACGCGGCGGCGGCGAGGGACGTCGCCGCCGTCGGCGTCGACGTGCAGGTGGTGCGCGCGATCGACGAGCGGACCGCGCATCTCTTTCTGACCGATGAGGAAGCCGAGGCGATGTCGCGGTGCACCATCGCGCACCGGCTCCTTCATTTCTGGTGCGCGAAAGAAGCGGAGTGGAAACGGCACGGCGGCACGACGCTGACGTTGAAGAAGACGCCGATCGTGCTGATCGAGCAGCGTGGCGACGGGTTGCGATTCGATGTCGCGGAGACGGTGGCGATCGATGACGTGATCGCCGCGATCACGCTTTCCACTTTCTGAGCAGCGTCCGCGCGTCGTTCGTCGCCGCCTCCCACTCCACCACGAACTCCGGATCATTCGGCGCGTTGACCACGTCGCGCAGCATCTGCACCGCCGCCGGTTTCGTGGAGCTGTCGTTGTCGACCATGGCCTCGGCCAGGAACACCTTCGTGATCTTGTTCGCCGGATCGACCTTCAGCGACTCCTTGAGATACTTCACCGCTTCCTTGTTCGACGCCCAGCCGGTGATGAACGGGACATGCGGCGTCTGCGAGTGCAGGCGTCCCAGCACGCGGGCCGGACCGCCGGCCTCCATCTTCGGATCGATGAGCATGGCGATGGTCGATTCGCGGCGGATGCGATCAGCGGCGCCTTCTTTCACCGCGGCGAGCTTGCCGTAGACCAGCGCCCATTCGCCCCAGTTGACGGAATCCCAGAAGAAAATCTCGCCTGCGCCGGGGATCGCTCGCGTGGCGTCGGCCACTTCCTTCTCCGAGCCTTTCGTCCGCAACCGGGCCAGCGCGTTTTCTCCCGCTTTCTTCGCCTGCGAGTAGACAACCTTCTTCTCGTCGTCGGTCGTGGCGACGTAGGCGCCCTTGAATCGCAGCGCGCGCAGCAGCTTCCAGTGCGCCTCCAGATCGTTCGCGTTCGCGGCGACCGCTTTCTGATACGCGGCGATCGCGGCGTCGACGTGCGGAGCCCTGGCGTGACCGTTCTGCGAGCCGTCGGCGCGCGCGGCCCAGTGCTGATCGCCGTCGGCGACCTGCGCGGCCAGCGGCAGCGCCGCGAGGAGAAGGGCAGCGAAGAGAATTTGTTTCATCCGGTCATTCTAGGTTAGCGTTCCGCGGGAGGTTCAAGAATGCGCCGCACAACCAGGACTTTGCTTGCACTCGCATTTGCTCTGCCGCTCATCGCAGCAACGATCGCCGATGTGAATCTGGACAACACGGTGACGGTCAATGGCCAGCCGCTCGTGCTCAACGGGGGCGGGATCCGGAAGAAGTTTTTCATCAAGGTGTACGTCGGCGGTCTCTATCTGCCGGCGAAGAACAACAGCGCTGCCGCGATCCTCGCCTCGGACTCGCCTCGGCGCATGGTCATGCACTTCCTCTATAGCGTCTCGAAGGATCAGATGTGCGAAGCGTGGAGCGAAGGGCTGGAAGCGAACATGCCGAACGCGTCCGCGGAAGTGAAGGGCTCGTTCAAGACGCTTTGCACGATGATGGAGGCGATCCCGAAGGGCAACCGTCTCGTCCTCACCTACGTCCCGGGAACCGGCACGACCGTCGAGGTCAACGGCAAGACGAAGGGAACGTTGACCGGCAAGGCGACATCCGACGCGATGCTGGCCACGTGGCTCGGACCGAATCCGGGACCGGGCGAAGATTTCAAGAACGCCGTACTTGGCAAATGATTTGAACTCATCCGTACCGTGAGAATAATCGCGCTGGCGGTGGCAACGCTCTCCCTCCTCGCCTGTCGTGGCGAGACGCCGCCGCGCGATTACCAGAACAACCCTCCGGCGATGACACACCCGCCTCAGAACAAGGCTCAGACGCCGTCGCAGAATGGGATGCCTGCGGCGGCGCCTGAACCGAATTCCGGCGTCGAAGGCACGGCCGCGCCGCGCGATCCGAAGCTGAAGGACCAGGCGCCGGTGACCGATACGACGGTGACGGTGACGACGACGACGGCGGTCACGACGACATCGAAGCCGTAGCGCATACAATCGCGCCGCTTGCGCATCGTCTTTCTCGGTACACCCGAATTCGCCGTTCCGACGCTGGAAGCTCTGGCCGGCGAGCACGAGATCGCGCTCGTCGTCGCGCAGCCCGACAAGCCGGCCGGACGGGGGATGAAGATGCATGCGCCGGCCGTGGCGGTGAGGGCGAAGGAGCTCGGGATTCCGCTCATCCAGCCGCCGAAGATTCGCGAGGGACTCGAGGCGATCCGCGCGGCGGAGCCGGACATCGGGATCGTCGTCGCGTACGGGAAGATCCTTCCTGCCGCACTGCTGGAGATCCCGAAGCAGGGATTTCTGAACGTGCACGGCTCGATCCTTCCGCAGTACCGTGGGGCCGCGCCGATCCAGCGCGCGATCGAGCATGGCGAAACGGAGACCGGCGTCACGATCATGCGCGTCGACGAGGAGCTCGATCACGGCGCGATGCTCTCGATCGAGCGCACGCCGATCGGTCCCGACGAGCGGACGCCCGACGTCGCGTCGCGGCTTTCGCGCATCGGCGCCGAGGCGCTGGCGAAGACGTTGAGGGGAACGTGGACCGAGACGCCGCAGGATCACTCTCAGGCGACGTACGCGCCGAAGATCGAGAAGAGCGAGGGGGCCGTTTCGTGGAGCGAGCCGGCACGCGTGATCTACGACAGGTTCCGCGCGTTCTATCCGTGGCCCGGCGTGTTCGCCGGCGAGTTGAAACTGATCGAGCTGGCGCGCGTCGACGCGAGCGATGACGGCGTCGTCGTGCAATGCGGCGAAGGGGCGCTGCGCGTGATCTCCGTGCAGAAGCCGGGGAAGTCGCCGGTCCGCGCGATCGATTTCGTGCGCGGCGGCGGCAGGTTATGACGAGGGGAGCGGACGTCTCGTCCGCTCCTGGTGCGCCGGTAGCCGCGCTGTCGCGCGGCCGTGCGGACGAGACGTCCGCGCCCCTCGGAGCTCGCCTGTGACCGACCGCCAGCGCGCGCTCAATCTCCTCCGCCGCATCGAGCGCGAGTCGTCATTCGCCGCGCCGCTGCTCGCGCACGAGACCGGCTTCGTCCGCACGCTGGTCCTCGGTGTCCTCCGCTGGCGCTCGCGGCTCGATTTCGCGATCGACTTCCTGGCCAAACGGACGATCGAGCCGGAGATCCGCGACGTGCTCCGCCTCGGCGCGTATCAGCTCTCGCACATGGACATCGCGCAATACGCGATCGTCGCCGAGACGGTGGAGCTGGCGCCGGCGCGCGCGCGCGGCTTTGTCAACGCCATTCTCCGGCGCATCGCCGAAGGGAAAGTGCCGAAGCCGAAGGACGTGGCGACGCTCACCGCGCATCCGGAGTGGCTGATCGCGCGCTGGACGCGCATGTACGGCGCCGAGCGCACGGCGCGCATCGCCGAGGCCAATCAGGAGCTCTCGTACCCCGACGTCTTCACCGACGCGCCTCCGCCCGACGCCGAGCCGTCCGCGCTCGTCCCCGGGATCTGGAAACTGAAGCGCTCGAGCGCGGACGTCGATGGGTACGCGCTCGACGAGGGAAGCGCGCTGGTCGCGACCATCGCCGCGAACACGAGCGATGACGTGCTCGATCTCGCCGCGGCGCCCGGCGGAAAGACGATCGTCATGCGTGCGCGCGGCGCGCATGTGATCGCGAACGACATCTCGATTTCGCGGCTGCGGATGAAGGGCGTGGTGAGCGATGGATGCCGTCCGCCATTCGCGCGCCGTTTCCGCACCGTGCTTCTCGACGCGCCGTGCAGCGCGACCGGGACGATCCGCAAGAATCCGGAGTTGAAATGGCGGCTGCGCGAGGACGATCTCGCCTCGTTCGCGAAGCTGCAGCGCGAGTTGCTCGAATCAGCGATGAACCTCGCGAGCGACTATGTCGTCTACTCCACCTGCTCGCTCGAGCCTGAGGAAAACGACGAAATCGTCCAGGGATTCGAGCGCGTCGACATCGCGCAGTTCGCGCCAACGGGTGCAGGACCGTGGATCGAGGACGGCGTGCTGCGGCTCACGCCCGATTCCGGTGCCGATGGCTTTACGGCGTTCGCGTTGCGGCCGCGCGCCATGCATTAAACTTCGCGCTTCGCCATGCCGCGGGATCTGGTCATCGGGAACGGGTCGATGCTCGTCGCATTCGACTCGCAATACCGTCTCGCCGATTTCTACTTCCCTCACGTCGGGATGGAGAACCACGCCGCGGCCCGCTTCCGCTTCGGCGTCCGCGCGGACGGCGTCCACAGCTGGATCGAAGACGCGGGCTGGAAGAAAACGCTCGCCTACCTGCGCGAGACGCTGGTCACCGACGTCCTCTGCGTCAACGAAGAGCTCGGACTGCGGCTGCGCTGCTACGACGCGATCGACGCCGACGCCAACGTCTACGTCCGCAAGATCGTCGTCCGCAACCTGACGGAGCGGAAGCGCGAGGTCACGCTCTACCTCCATCACGACTTCGGCATCTACGGCCATGCGATCGGCGACACGGCGATGTTCGATCCGGCGTCGCACGGCCTCATTCACTACAAGGCGAAGCGCTACTTCCTCATCAACACCGAGGGTGGGATCGGCGAATACGCGTGCGGCCGGAGTGGCATCGCCGGATCGGAAGGGACGTGGCGCGATGCCGAGGACGGCGTGCTGTCGATGGCGCCGATCGCGCAGGGAGCGGTCGACTCGACGTTCGCCATTCCGGTCACGCTCGAGCCGTCGGCGAGCCAGACGGTGACGTACTGGATCTGCGCGGGGAAGCGCTACGGCGAAGTGACCGAGCTCGACCGGCGCGTCGCCAGCGAGACGGCGGCGCGGGTCATGGCGCGCACGGCGTCGTACTGGTACACGTGGGTGAACAAGCCGGCGGACGATCTGAGCGATCTGCCGGAAGAGATCGTCGAGCTCTATCGCCGCTCGCTGCTGATCATCCGCACGCAATGCGACAACGGCGGCGCGATCCTCGCGGCGAACGACTCCGACATCCAGTGGGGTCACAACGACAACTACTCGTACATGTGGACGCGCGACGCGGCGTTCGTGTGCGACGCGCTCAATCGCGCCGGTTTCCCCGAAGTCACGCGAAAGTTCCTGCCGTTCGCGGCGAAGATCATCAAGGACGAAGGCTACTTCCTGCACAAGTACAACCCCGACGGCTCGCTCGCGTCGCTCTGGCACCCGTGGGTGCGCGACGGCGAGCCGCAGCTGCCGATCCAGGAAGACGAGACGGCGCTGGTCATCTGGCTCGTCGGCCGTTACTACGAACAGACGCGCGACCTCGAGCTCGTGCGGTCCGTCTATCAGCGGCTCGTCGCCAAGCCGGCCGAGTTCCTGATGTCGTTCCGCGATCCCGTGACCTGCCTGCCGCTGCCGAGCTTCGACATCTGGGAGGAACGGCAAGGCGTCTTCACCTTCACCTGCGCCACGGTCGTCGCCGCGCTGCAGAAGGCCGCCGATCTCGCCAACCTCTTCAATGAGCAGGAACGCCGCGCCGAGTATCTGAAAGTAGCGGGCGAAGTGCGCGAGGCGATGAAGAAGCACCTCTGGCTCGATGACGAGAATCGTTTCGCGCGCGGACTGATTCTGCATGACGGCGCGCTCGAGCTCGATCGCATCGTCGATTCATCGTGCTTCGCCACGTTCTACTTCGACGTCTTTCCGCCGGAGAGCGCGTGGGTAGAAGGAACGATGCAGGCGATCCGCGAGCGGTTGTGGGTGCAGACGGAGATCGGCGGCATCGCGCGCTACGAGTCGGACGGCTATCACAAGATCTCCGACGAATTGCAGCGCGTGCCGGGGAATCCGTGGCTGATCTGCACGCTCTGGCATGCCGAGCACGTCATCGCGCGAGCGCGTTCCGTCGCCGAGCTGCAGTCGGCGCTCGACCTCGTGCGCTGGGCGCGGGCGAAGGCTCCGGCGTCGCTCGTGCTGCCCGAGCAGATCAATCCATATGACGGTTCGGCGCTGTCGGTCGCGCCGCTCACATGGAGCCACGCACAGGTCGTTTCCGTCATTCGCGGCTACCTCGATGCGCTGCGACATTTGCGCGCAGCGGAGGCCGTTGACAATCGAATGGCAGTTACCTAGATTGTCGAAACACCGCGAAAAATCAGTGTTTTTGCGCACAGGAGGAAGGCAAATGGCAGGTAAGAGTGACGTCATCACCGCAATCGCCGAACAGGCGGGCATCTCGAAAAAGGAGGCGGCTGCGGCGTTCGACGCGTTCGTCAGTTACATCTCCGACTCCTGCCAGCGCGGTGAGCGTTGCTCGATTCCGGGCCTCGGCAGTTTCGCCGTCACCAACCGCAAATCACGCGAAGGCCGCAACCCGCGGACTAAGGAAAAGATCACCATCCCGGCGTCGAAGAACGTCCGCTTCAAGGCGGGAAAAGATCTGCGCGATGTGCTGAACGTGAAGAAGGCGGGCAAGAAGAAGTAGTCAGTCCGCCCACGGCCTCGGCATGAACAATCTCTCGTACAACTTGAGCGCGTAGCGGTCGGTCATGCCGGCGATGAAGTCGATCGCCAGCTGCTCGACCGATTCATCCGATTTGTCCCCGAAAAACTCCGCCGGGTGCGTGGTCACGTACTCGAACAGCGCCGTGAGAATGCGCTGCGCTTTCTCGAACTCGCCGCGGATCTGGCGCGTGAGGTACATGTTCTCGAACATGTAGCGGCGCAGCTCCTCCAGCGCTTCGAGCACTTCGCGCGACATCATGATCGCCTCGTAGTCGCAGGCCAGCGTTTGCGTGATCACGTCGCGCACCATCCGGTCGATGCGTTGCGACGCCTTGAGCCCCAGCGTGTCGCGAATCGGCTTCGGAATGTCGTCCTCGCTGATGATGCCTGCGCGGATGCCGTCGTCGATGTCGTGATTGACGTACGCGATGATGTCGGAGATGCGGATGACGTCCCCTTCGAGCGTCAGCGCGCGCGACTTCGGACGCCTGCGCAGCAGCTCGCCCTTCTCCCCTTTCGAGTGCTTGAGGATTCCGTCGCGCACTTCGATGGTGAGGTTGAGGTCCTCCAGCTTCTCCACGACGCGCACCGATTGCCGGTAGTGATCGAAGCCGCCTTTCACCAGCTTCGAGAGCGCCGCCTCGCCTGCGTGTCCGAACGCCGAATGCCCGAGGTCGTGTCCCAGTCCGATGGCCTCGGTGAGGATTTCGTTCAGGCGCAGCGACTTCGAGATCGTCCGCCCGATCTGCGTGACTTCGAGAACGTGCGTGAGCCGCGTCCGGTAGTGATCGCCCTCGGGGGCGAGGAAGACCTGCGTCTTGTGCTTGAGCCGGCGGAAGGCCTTGCAGTGGATGATGCGGTCGCGGTCGCGCTGATACGACGGGCGGAGGTCGTCCTCCGGCTCTTCGCGGTCGCGGCCGCGCGTGTCGGCCGATCTCGCCGCGCGCGGCGCGAGCGTGTCGCGCTCGATCTGCTCGAGCATCTCGCGGATGTTCATTTGAGGACTATAGCCTTCTCCCCCGCGCACGGGGGAGAAGGCTATTGGAGAGAAGCAGCTCCATGTATCGCGTCCCCTCGACGGGGTTGTAACGATACGGCGGAATGTCCACGAATCCGAACGATTCGTACAACCGCATCGCGTCCCGCATCGACGGAAGCGTGTCGAGGCGCATGCGCGCGTAGCCGCGTGCGCGGGCGAGGTCGATGATCGCCTGCACCAGCGCGCGTGCGATGCCGCGGCCGCGGAAGTGCGGGCGGATGTAGAGGCGCTTCATCTCGCAGAGCTCATCGTCGATGTGCCGCAGCGCGACGCAGCCGGCGACGCCGTCGTCTTCGCGCGCCACGAGGATCGCCTCGTAGAACGTCTCCAGCGTTCCGAGCTCCTCTTCGATGTGCTGGAACGAGAGATCGACGCCGAGGGATGTGGCGTATTCGAGGATCAGCTCCCGGATTGCGGCGAGGTCGGTCGCCGCCTCGATCACGGCAGCAGCTCGCCGCGAAACACGGTGACCGCGCGTCCGCCGAGCATCACGCGATCGCCGTCGACGCGCACGCGCATGAAGCCTCCGCGCGCCGAGGCCTGGTATGCGAGAAGGTCGCTCTTGCCGAGACGCGGAGCCCAGTACGGTCCGAGGCAGCAGTGCGCGGAGCCGGTCACCGGGTCTTCGTCGACGCCCGAGCCGGGG